>Ga0310690_10007521_pt1 | contig 14011 bp, 13 predicted proteins | sample AusTroGonzalo_MG_2_FD_207661 | JGI IMG/M metagenome (GOLD analysis project Ga0310690, IMG submission 207661) | Bovine rumen microbial communities from tropical cattle in Woodstock, Queensland, Australia - Gonzalo_04 (v2) (version 2) | ecosystem: Host-associated > Mammals > Digestive system >... | reverse complement strand
TCTGATCAACACGCGGGCAATCCTGTCCGGCATCCATTACGAGGACGGCGCCGCGATCCGCAGAACCGCTGTGGAGAACGGCGTCACCACCTTCACCTCGCTGGATACCGTCCGGGTCCTGCTCGACGTGCTCGAGGAAACCACCCTAACCATCTCCACGATTGACGCGTGACGGAAGATTTTCCTGTTTTTCCGATGATGAATTGTCTTATTCTGTCAAAAGAATCATATCTCAGAAGCGGATCAGGATATGCTCCTTCTTCAGGTCGTGGTACAGCTCGCACATCCGTCCGCTGACATCCGCCACCCGGACCACGCCCCGGGGATCGATGCCTTCCGCCGTTTCGGAAACGAGATCCGGCACCTCGCTGAGCAGTTCCGGCCGGAAGTGAAGCGTCCTGTCTCCCGGGAAAACAGCCATGTAGAGGATCTGCGCTTCCACCAGGTCCTGGAAAATGTGGCTGCCGTAGGACAGTTCCGGGTTGTATCCCGCCCGGCTTTCCGCCATCTCGCAGACCGCGTCGAACCCGCTGATATCGGAGAAGGCCGTGGGCACCCCCAGCTCCGGGGAAGAAGTGCCGATCCGCCCGGGAACCATCAGCAGAATATGCTTTCCCTGGTCCCTGTATTTCCAGTTGATCCGGCCGATCAGCGAGGCGATCCGGCTCTTTTCGCCGTAGGGCAGCTGATAGTACTTCACCGGATCCACATAGACGATCATGTCCAGCTTGATTTTCCGGGAAAGGCCCATGGAAGCGCCTTTGGTCTCCAGCAGGATCTCTTCCTCCGGCACGTCCTCCGGCACGGAAATTCCTTCCGTATCCTGGAATACCTGCAGGGGCCTGCACTGCAGGAGGTTGATCATATACTCCCGGTTCTCGGACACGTTGATCGCGAACTCGATATCCACCGGTTCGCCGTATTCCTGCTGGATCAGGTGCATCATGCGCCGCATGCGCTCCATCAGCTCCCGGTTCCGCACCAGCCCCAGGCAGGAGATGAAGCAGACATCCCGCCAGATGCCCCGCTCCCGGAGGGAGGCCTCCGCGTCCGCGTCGTGCTCCAGCACCTGGTTTTTCAGGTAGTTCGGAAGCACCGGCTCCAGTTCCTCCAGCGGCACGCGGCTCAGGTTCCTTGCCTTCATATCCACCGCTTCGGCTTTCCGCTGGGAGTACTGGTGCTTCTCCGCGATCGTCGTGAAATTGGTGGCCTCCGGCTTGTCCAGGCTCACCAGCCGGGGATAGGAGCCTTCCGTCCGGTCCACGGCGGAGGTGCCCAGGCCCATGACCAGGCGCAGCATGCCCGCGGAGGAATCCGTATCGCTCAGGAATTTGTAGGGGCTGAAGGAGTACCCGACCCCTGCGGCACAGGGCATATAGTAGGATCCGTAGGCGGACCCGGAAACGCGCATCACCAGCAGCGCCATCTGCTCATCCCGGCGGTCCAGGTTCCGCCGCTTGCGGTAATCCAGGGCGGAAAGGCTGGCGGAACTGGCGTACACGGTCCGCACCGCGTTCTCGAACTCCTCCAGCCGCTCCTCCGGCGTGCCCCGGTTGGCACAGAACACGGATTCGTATTTCCCGGCGAAGGCATTGTCAAAGCCGTCCTCCAGAATGCTGCTGGAGCGGACGATATACGGATCCTGCCCGTAGTACTCCAGGATATGCATGAACTGTTCCCTTGTCTCCTGGGAAAAACTTCCGGCCTTCAGGTGCTCCGCCAGCTCCTCCGCCAGGGCGAAATACCCTTCCTCCGTGCGCTGCCGGATCCGCAGGTCCCAGAAACCGTTGTCCACGATGTAGGTATAGAACACGTCGGATCCGACGTAGAAGGAATCATGCGGTTCCAGAACGCTGTTGATGTCCGGGGCCAGGTTCCGGATGATCGCCCGGGCCAGCAGCATCCCGCAGGTTTTGCCGCCCACCATGCCGGTGCCCACCATATGGTCCCAGACCCGGAAATAGTCCTCCGGCCTGAAGTGCTTCCGCACCAGCAGCCGGAGCCGCTCGTCCCGGGTCATCATGATATTGCAGATCCGGCCGCACTGTTCTTCCACGGGAATCCCGTTCTCATGCAGCACCTTCGTCTGGTTGAAGAACCGGTCCCAGGAATCCACATACTGCTCCTCCAGCGTCCGCTGGAAGCCGTCCATCACCTGGTAGAACCGGCTGGTCCGGACACCGTCCCGGATCGGCTCAATCGTCTCCTTTTCCGGTTCGTACAGGTGCGGCAGGAACATGGTGTCGCTGTTGCGGTTCCACACCTTCTGGGGACGGATATAGACCGTGCCCCGTTCCCTGTCGGAATAGACGTCCAGGAACAGCTGGGTGGTGTTCATGATCTTGGTGATGGCGTTGAAGGAATGCCTTCCCCGGATGACCGGGAAGAAAGCCACCGTATCCAGCACAAACAGGAAGGGGCAGGTAACCCGGAAAAAGTTGCCCATCATCAGGTCCGTCGCCCAGGCGGCCTGCAGCTCCGACAGGCAGTCGAACACGTAGAACGCGTCCCGCCCTTCCCGCTCGATGGCCTGATGGATCTCCACCGTAAATGTTTCAAACCGGTGGGACAGCGGGATGATGATGCGTTTGACCTCCGGGCATTCCGGCACCAGTTCCGGATGGCTGGCAAACCGGAAATAGATGATGTTTCGCCCGTCCTTCTTCGCCTGCTCCACGAAGGGGTCCGCGAAGCGGCGGAACTCATCCAGGTCTGAAACGCGCCAGACCACATTGTCCCCCATCCGGATATTGTCCACAGCCCGGTCCAGCGCGGGAATTCCCGAAAGCACTCTGTCAAAAGCGGCCACAGGCCCACCTCCCCCCAAAAAAGAAGCGAAGGAATCTTTTCAGACTCCTTCGCCTTACAGGGACAGTATATCACGCCGCGCCGCGGATGTACACTGTTATCTGACCGCCTCCCCTGCCGCCGGTCCGGGCTCCGGCGCGGAAGGTCATGACGGTCGATCGGTCCGCTGTGCCTCCATGGCTGTTTTATCTTCATATCCCGATGATGATCTTCCTGCGGGAAAAACATAAACTCAGGTGGTTCTGCGGGCTTCCTTGTCCAGATACTTGCCGCGGATGGAAAGGCCGATGGTCCCGTCCATAATCAGCCTGGACAGCACCATTCCCACAGCCGCGATGGGCTCGGAAACATAAGCGCTGAACAGCACACCCGACACGAAATCCGCCACGGTCATGACCACAAACAGCATCCATGTGTTTCTCCTGCCCAGGTTCTTCCAGAACGCCAGCATGAGCAGCACCAGGAGTTTCACCGCCATCAGCACGATCACGGCCGTGCTCGTTTTCGCGGCAGTCCACAGGTACAGAAGCAGCACCAGGCCGTTTCCGAGGAAAGTCAGCAGCAGTAACGCCTTATAGTATCCGGCTGATTTCTTGCCGTACATATTCCGCAGATGAACGATTCCGCAGCCGAAGGCCAGGGCGTTCAGAACGTTGACCGCGATTCCCAGGGCGGGATTGGCGTTATCAACCCCCAGTTTGACGCCGCAGAGCGTCAGCACAATCAAAGCGATGTTGAACGCGATCATCAGCACCATCAGAACCAGATGGCAGACCGTCAGGGAACGGGACTTCTTTTCCATACTGAACCTCCATCCATTCAGGCAGCGTTTCTGCCGGTCAGACCGTGGGCTTTGTTTTCCCTTTCAGTTTGTCTGAATAGAAACAGCATCCGTCGCGCCCGTGCTCCTTTACATAGTACAGCGCGATATCGGCCTGCCGGAACATTTCCTCCGGATCCTCCCCTTTGGGATTGTAGGATACGCCGGCGCTGAGGGTGATCTGCGGCAGGCCGTCCTTCTGATCCTCCAGTTCCCGGTTGATCCGGATCACCTTCCGGGTGATCAGTTCCTCGGGATTCCTCTTCGTATGCACCATGAATACCGCAAATTCGTCGCCGCCGATCCGGCAGATGTAGTCGTCCGAGCGGAAATTCTTCTTCAGCACCAGGGCGATCTTCTGAAGCATCCGGTCACCGGTCTCATGGCCGAAATGATCGTTCACGCCCTTGAACTGGTCGGCGTCAAACATCAGCAGGGCCGTGGTTGTCATATCCAGGCTGGTTTTGATCAGGTCATAGCCGGCCCGGTTATACACGCCGGTGAGCTCATCGTGGGAAGCCTTGAAGCTCAGGTTTTCCACGCTCTTCTTGTAAGCGTTGTACATCACGTTGTAGGTCCCGGCCAGGTAACGGAACTCAGCCGCCCCGATAATCGGCAGCTTCTCGTCCTTTTTGATATGGTCCACAGCCTTCAGCACCGGGTTGACCCCCAGGTGCGTATTCAGCCAGATGCCGATGATCATAACGGCGGACTGAGTAAAGACGAGAACCACCATCCAGACCATGTATCGGCGGGCCTTCGCCTCCATCTCCTGCTGTACGCTCTGGGTCCCGTTCTTCAGCGCCCCGATGCACTGGGCCATGTTGGCCTGAATCCGGGCTTTCTGCTCATAGTACGCGCCGTCGTGGACCATGCGCTGGGCCAGAAGGATTTTCTCCTCCGCGGAAAGGGCTTTGTCCTCCTCCGCCAGCGTCACATTTTTCACCGGTTCGGGCATGTCCGTGTCGCCCTGGGCTTCCATCATCAGCCGCATGGCGTAGAACTCCCGGTCCATCAGGGATACGGACTCCATCATGCCCTTCTTCAGTTCCTCCAGGGCCGCGGAATCCGGCTGTGCCTTCTCCATCACGGAGATGGCGTGCTCCCGGCGCCGGGTGACGTCCGCTTCTTCAAAATAACGGTCCAGATGGGCCCGGTCGCCCATCACCGTATAGCACTGCACTTCTTCCGTCAGATAGTCGGAGGCCGCCATCAGTTCGTTGGCCGCTTCTTCCATGGCGATATAGTCATCCGTCGATTTTTCCATTTCGCCGAAGCTGCGGAATGTCTGGATTCCGGTAATCAGCAGTACGGCTGTGGTGATCACCGAGACCACCATCATCAAAACCGATACGGTTTTCAGGGACAGCCCTTTCCGGCCTTCTTGCGTCTGCATTTTCCTCTTCCGGGTTTCCTTCCATGGTGATTTTTCCGGGCTTTCAGGCGCTTCCTGTTCCGGAAAGCCTGTCCCGGCCTGCCATTAACATATTATATTACCAGAAAATGCTTTATTGTTCTACCCTTCCCGATGGACATTCGGGGAATCCCGCTAGATTTTACCGGTGGATCGGACCGGTTCTCCGCGATTGCGAAAGCGCCTGACGCCGCCGGCCGTTCGGATGATCGTGAAAGCGTTCAGCCGCGTAAGAGAACAACCCGGCCGAAGCCGGGTTGTTCTTTATTGATTCAGATTCGTCAGAAACTGTCTGTATATACGTTCCGGAATGTTCCTCCGGCAGTTTGAACGGAACGGAGGGGCGGTCTTTTTCGTTCCGCCTCACTCAGGTGCCAGAGCGGTTATTCCGGCAGTTTGATCTCCGGCAGATAGCGTGTTTTGCGCTCGGAGATGCTGTATTTCAGCCCGGTCTCCTCCATCGCTTTGCAGAAAAGGTCAACCGCTGTCCGGTCCTTGTTGAGCTTCTGGAAAGTAATGCAGAACCTGTCCGGCAGCGCGTTGACTTCCAGCATCAGGTTACCGTCCGTAAGCGTATAGACGGACCGGATATATTTCGCGAGGCCGCCCCAGTCCTGATATCCGACATAGCTGATCGTATACGTATCCCGGACATCCGTACGGAACGTACTGTGCTTCGAGGCGTATTTCTTCTTGCTCTTCAGGTCCGGCTGGGCGTCGATCCCTTCATGGGCCTGGGAAGCCTTGCGGAAGCATTCATAGCTCAGCTCCGGCTGGTTCTGGGAAATCAGGGCACCCCTCGCCCGCATATTCAGTTTTTCGATGGGATCACTGCCCATATCCCAGTCGTATCCCACATGGATGAACCGGACAAAGTCCCGATAGGACTTGGGGCAGCCGATATCGTCCCGGTAGTCCGCCGCGATTCTCGCGGAAAGATGCTCGCCTTTCTTCCGGTACTTCTCTTTCTGGGAAGCGTAAAGCTCGGCCACCGCCTTCAGCATGACCGCGGCCAGCAGGGAGTTGGGACTGGCGTCCAGCGGTTTCGCGACTTCCATGAAATTTTCGATTTCGATCTCGTAATAGTAATTGTTCCTGGCGAAAGGATTCAGGATATATTTCAGGAAATCGGTCAGCCCGACGTTGTTGTTCCCGCCGTTGTACCGGGAGAGCGGTTCATCCGCAGGCAGCTTGCCGGCGTCCGGATAGACCAGTTCCGCCTCGTCCGCCTCCCCGATCTTCCTCAGATCCCTTGGCGGATCGATCTGCCCGTGCTTCCCGGTCAGATACCGGTACAGCGTTGTCTTGATCCAGGTCATCGCGCCGAACGCGCCGCAGACGCTGTGGGAGAAGTTGAACCAGACGGTATTCTCCCGCCAGGTGATTGCGAACAGGTGGCCGGAAACCTCGTCGGATCCCAGCATAAGCCGCCTGTCTTCTTCCGGAAGCACCGGAATCGGGGTTTCGTTGTGCTTCAGGACATAACCGCCGGAAGACAGTTCCACGCGCACGGCAAAATAGGGAAACCGTCCGCTGGATTCCGCGGAGGCCTGCTTCAGCAGCATTTCATCCACCGGTTCGGTCAGCTCGATTTTGATCCGAACGGTATACGGGAGTTTTTTCATATACTCGTAAAGCAGATAAGTATCAGGGTACTTTTCCATATATCATTCTCCTTTTTGCCGCAAAACGAAACGGGTGGGACGGTTTTCGTTCCGCCCGATCCGGATGCGGATCGTGATGCCGGCCGTTTCTCTTCCGCGGCGCGGACTTCCATGCGGGATCTGCAATGCGCGGGATTGGGAAAGCAGCAAAATAAACCTGGCTGCTTCCCGCTGGATTTCTAGAGAGTGCTTGCGTGTATTGTAGCAGAAAAAGCACAGGATACGCAACTGCAAATCCCGCCGGCGCCCGGAAAATGAAAACAGTGCCCTGATCGTTCATGGGGGCACTATCATGGCCATTATGGAAGCAATGGCCTTTCCGCGCGGAAATTATTTTGATTTTCAGGTGAAGAACGCTTCAGGCTATATCCTGAACAGCGACGGTTCGTTTGAGCCGCTGGACGGTTACTGCCACTGAGAGAGCATTTCACGCATCCAGGCGTATACATCCATTCCGTAAACCTGCCGCAGGTTTTCGGGCGTCATCACGTCCCGGATTTCGCCCTGTGAAACGCTTTTTCCGTGGTCCATCAGAACCGCGTGGGTTCCGTAGCGCCTGGCCAGGCTCAGGTCGTGCACCACGGACAGCACGGCCCTCCCCGGTTCCTTCATCCATTCCCGGATGAGGGAGAAAATATGCTGCTGGTACTTCAGGTCCAGATGGTTGGCGGGTTCATCCAGGATCAGCACCTGGGGATTCTGGGCAAACACCTGAGCCAGGAAGACCCGCTGCATTTCCCCGCCGGAAAGCGTCAGCATGCTGGCATGCCGCAGCTCGTCCAGTCCTGTGATCTCCAGGGCCTGTTCCACCGCCGCCTTTCCCTGCTCGTCCCTGCCGGAAAACAGGCCCGCTTTATAGGCATACCGCCCCAGGCCAACAACTTCCTCCACCGTGTACGCGTAGCTCACATTGTTTTTCTGGGACAGGACGCCGATCCGCCGCGCCAGCTCTGCAGTCTTCAGGGTCCGGATATCTTCTCCCTTCCAGAAGATTTTTCCGGTATAGGGCACCCCCTGGGCGATGGTTTCAATCAGGGTGGATTTTCCCGCGCCGTTGGGGCCGGCCAGCATCAGCCACTCTCCTTCCTCCAGATGGAAGGAAAGGCCGTCCACCACCGCACAGCTGCCGTAGCGGACCGTAATCTGTTCTCCCCGCAGCATCCGAATCACCTGGCCTTCCTGGTTTTGTAAAAGATCACCACAAACGCCACCGCCCCGACAATGGATGTCACGACGCCGATGGGCAGCTCGATGGGGCTGAGAAGCGTGCGGGCTGTCAGGTCCGCCAGCAGCAGAAATACCGCTCCGGAGAACAGCGACGCCGGCAGCAGCCGCTTGTGGTTCGGCCCCACCAGCATCCGTGCGATATGCGGCATGATCAGGCCGACAAAGCTGACGGTGCCGGCGATGGAAACGCAGATGCCGATCAGCACGGAAACCGTGATCAGGATAATCAGTTTGACCCGCTTCACGTTCACGCCGATATGGCGGGCATTGTCCTCACCGATGGCGAAGGCGTTCAGCTCCGGACTGAACCGGATCAGGATGCCGCCGCAGAGGAGAAGCGCCCCGCACATGACCTTGACCTGGTCATAGTTGACGCCGGAAAAGGATCCCATGGTCCAGAAGCTTAAGCTCCGGGTATGGTCGCTGGCAAAGGTAATCAGCAGCGTGATAATCGCCGAGATGAACATGGTGAAAATCACGCCGATCAGGATGATGCTTCCGGTGCTCAGGGACCGGTCCAGCGTGTACGCCAGGGAAAGGATCAGGATCAGTGAGCCGAAGGCGAAAGCCATCGCCATGATCATGCTGCCCCCCAGAGGAAACCCCGGCAGCACAAAGCCGGTTACCACGGCGACCATGGAACCCAGAGCGGCGCCGGAGGACACCCCCAGGGTGGAACCGTCCGCCAGCGGATTGCGCAGCAGTCCCTGCATCGCCGCGCCGCATATGGATAAGCCGGCCCCGGCCAGTGTGACGCACAGCACCCGGGGCAGGCGGACATTCAGAATGATGTTTTTTGCGATATTTTCCGGCACGGGCAGCCCCCAGACAGCATTCCATACCGCGGTGACCGTATCCGAAAAAGCAATCGGCACGCTGCCGACACAGATGCACAGAACCATCGTGAAAAAAAGCGCGACGGCCAGCAAAAGATAGGTGATCGGTGTAAACTTTTCCCGTTTCAGCTGTCGTGGATGTTCCATATCTACCTCTTGGCAAAGCCGGGGAGCCGGAGAAATCCGGCTCCCCGGAAGATGACCGGTCAGGCAGCGGGTTCCTCCGCTGCGGCTTCATACATGAAGTTGTACAGCGCGACGGCCGCGTCCTTCAGGCGCGGGCCCGGAATCGTCATGCAGCTGTCTTCGTCGTCATAAACTTTCCCGTCCCTGATGGCGCTGATATCGCCCCATCCTTCGCGGGACAGGATCTCTTCCACGCCCTGGCTGCCCATGCCTGACATAAGCACAATATAATCCGGATTGCGCTCAATGACCTGCTCCGAATCGATCATCGGCCAGCCGTAGTCAATGTCGCCGAAGGCATTGACAGCGCCGCAGATCTCAGCCAGTTCGGTCAGGTAGCTGGGGCCGCCGGCAGTGCACAGCCACGGGGGCGGAGAAATCTCAAAATAGACTTTTTTGCCGTCGCCGGAAGCCTTGGCTTTGATCTCGTCAAAGGTCCCCTGCATATCCGCGATCAGGGCGGCGGCTTCCGCGTCCTTGCCCATCAGTTTTCCGATCATGGCAATCGCGGTGTACACGCTTTCGATATCGGAAGTCTTGCTGATAACAACCTGAATTCCGTTTTCTTCCAGCTGTTTGACCTGGTTCTCCACATCAACCATGGAGTTGAGCAGAACAACCTGGGGCTGAAGAGCAATGATCTCTTCAACATTCATCTCCGCGCCGGATTTGACCTTCGGCAGGCTGGTGATGGATTCCGGATAGTCGACGTACTCCCCGATCCCGACCAGAGCGTTTTCGTCCCCGATCGCGCAGACGATCTCGCAATCGGAAGGGTAGATCGCCACGATCCGCTCGGCCGGTTCAGCCAGAGTGATTTCGCGGCCATCCATGTCGGTAACCGTGATCGCCGACTCTTCGGCCATCACAGGTACCAGACCCAGCAGCATTACTGCCGCAAGAAACAGGGAAACCAGTTTTTTGGACATCTTCTGTCCCTCCTCATAAAAATGATCAAATGAATCAGCGGGAAAGACGCATAAAAAGCGTCCCTCCCCGAGGCACGCCAACAAAACCTGCAGGTTTTTGCCCATGCAAGTTTCATAGCATATCCCACCCCCAGGGGAATGATTAATTCACGGTGTAAACAAGTCTCCCGGCTTTGCCTCATCCTACTCGCACACCTTCCCGTTCCGAAGAACAGTGGCTTCTCAACGTGCTTTCGTCCGCTTCACGGTTACTGGGATAGCCCGGAACTTTCATCCGTGTTCCTATGGCGCGTCCCTGGCGGGACGCGTCGCGCATCGCTGCGCAGATACACCGGCTATTCATTTGTCGGGACAATTATATTATCCGGTGATGGGATCGTCAATGAATCTTATTCTTCGCTGAAATCCGTGTCCATCGTGACCTGGAGCGTAAAGCCCGGATAGGCTTTCTTCACCGCCTCGCAGACTTCATCGAATACTTTATGGCGGTCCGGCGCGTCGAAGCTGACGACGAAATCGAAGCGGATCACCATTTCAGGCTTGTCGAAATAAAAGCCGTGCATCTGGAGCACATAGGGGACGGCCATTACAATCCCGGTGACTTTCTCCCTGGCTTCCACCGCCTCGGGGTTCCTGGTGTTCACCGAATATACGCCGATGGCGGTGAGGATCACGTTATGCTTTTTGTATACATCCACCGAAACCTTCCGGATCAGTTTATCCAGGTTGTCCGCGGACAGCGTGTCCGGAACCTCCACATGGAGGGAGCCGTTATAGGAATCCGGGCCGTAATTATGCAGCACCAGGTCATAGGCGCCGCTGATCTCCGGATAGCTTGTCACCGTCGCCTTGATATCCCGGGCCAGTCCCGCTTCGGCCCGTTCACCCAGGATCTGCGACAGCGTATCCCGCAGCATGCCGACGCCCGACTTGACGATGAAAAGCGCGATGGCCGCGCCCAGCCATGCTTCCAGGGAAACATGGAAGATCAGGTAAATGGCAGCCGCCACCAGCGTGGACGCGGAGATGACGGAGTCCATCATCGCGTCCTTGCCGGAATTGATCAGCGCGTCCGAGTTGACCTTCTCGCCCGTGCGCTTGACGAACCGTCCCAGGACGATCTTCACCACCACCGCGACGCCCACGATGATCAGGCTGACAGCGCTGTAATCCGGCGTCTCCGGCTCAATGATCTTTTTCACGGACTCCACGAATGCGGTCACACCGGCATACAGCACCAGGAGGGAAATCAGCATCGCGCTCAGGTATTCAATCCGGCCGTACCCGAAGGGATGTTTCCTGTCCGGTTCCTTTGCGGCCAGTTTCGTTCCCACGATGGTGATCACCGAGCTTGCCGCGTCCGACACATTGTTCACCGCGTCCATCACGATCGCGATGGAGTTGGAGGCAAGCCCCACGCCCGCCTTGAACGCCGCGAGAAACACATTCGCCAGAATCCCGATAATACTGGTTCTGACGATAATCGCGTCCCGGCTTTTTGCTTGCGTCGTCTGTTCAGTGCTCATGATAATCCATTCCCTTCCTGTTCATTCCGTTATTTCATATCCGGCCGCCGCCAAGGCCGCCAGGGCACGTTCAAAATTCTGTTCCTTGACCAGAATATAATCCGTATTGTAGGTGGAAACGGCAAAGATGCCGATCCCGTTTTCCGCGAGGACCGCGGACAATCCGGAGAGGATGCCGATCAGGGAAAAATCCAGCATGCCCTCCACCCGGAAACCCTTCCATCCGTCGTCCCGCGCCGCGGTCCCGGCAGGAACATCCTCCGTCCTGCATACCAGTGACAGCTCCTCGTCCGTCTTTGAGAGAAAATAAAAATCCGCGCCGAAATTCATGTCCCCGGCGGATTTCAGCCTGCAGATGGTCAGGTCATACGGCAGCTTTTTCAGGATCATCTTGATCAGGGCGCCTCCCCTTTTGGATCCGGAAGCGGTGTTTTGTGTGAACGCCTGAATACAACGCGATCCCCGTTCACTCCGTTCCTATATCCGATCTGTCCCGGCTGAAGAGAAAAGCGATGTATTTTTCTTCCGATTGTTTAACTTATCACTTTTCCCCGGCAAATACAAGCCTCGCTTCCGGAGCCGGGCAGCCGGCGCGGCACAAAAAAAAGCTCCCGGCGTTTGCCGGGAGCAGAGCTTCCTTATCATCAGGCGTACATGTACTTCCTGGAGGAATCGTACTTCTCATCCTCTTTCGGGAAATCAATGGTCGGTACATTCGCCAGCATGGCGGCCATGTTGGTATTCTCTTCCGGTTCCTTCAGGAGCTCGTTTTCCTTCGGGGCTTCGGCTTTGGCTTCCGCCTGCACCGCCGCGGGCACCGCTTCCGCAGCGCTTTCCGCCGTCACAGCGCTCCCCGCATCCTCCGCGGACGCCCGGCTGACGACGGAACCTTTCTGCGCGTCCTTTACCGCGCGGCGCACCGCCCGGACCACTTCCCGGACGATCTTCCGGATGTTCTTGGCGATCCCCCGCAGGTCCTTCCCTACGCCCTGCATATCAAAATGGTTGCGTACACACAGCACAAGCAGTGTTCCCAGAATAATCATCCACAGCATTTTTCATTCCCTCCCAATTTCTGTCATTCAGCCGGTTTTCCGTTACTCTTCCGGCAGCACAATCGCGAAGATGATGTACAGCAGCACGCCGGTTCCCCAGCCCAGCACCAGCAGCGCCCAGACCAGGCGGATGAACACGGGATCCACGCCCAGCCACTCGGCGATACCGCCGCACACGCCCGCCAGCTTCTTGTCCGTGGCGCTCTTATGGATCCGTCCCCTGACGGATCCTTTTTTGCTGCCCGCGATATACTGCCAGATAAAGTATCCGATCGCGATGCCGGCAACGATTGTCATAATGGTTTTCATATTCTTAATCCTCCCCCAAATACATTCATGTGTCAGCGGTTCGGCACCTGCTTTCCCGCCGCACTCATCATTTAGACGCAGCAAGTACAGATTCGTTACAAAAAATTATGAAATTTTTTCAGAAATTTTTTCGGGCCGCCTCAGGGGCGCTCTCCGTACCCTTTTTTCTTCAGGAAATCCACCAGCATGCTGCCCATCTTCGGGCTGTCGACAATATAGCTTCCGTGGTCTTCGCCGGCCAGGATCACCAGCTCGGCATCCGGGATGGCGGCCGCGATCCTTTCCGTTTCCTCCCGGAGAATCAGGTCGTTCTCCCCCGCCGTCACCAGCACGGGGATCCGGATCGCCTTCAGTTCCTCCGGCTGAATATTCGGCTCCGTCAGCATCAGGGTCAGCAGCGGGTCCGGATTTTCTTCATTGATCGCCGTGTATTCCTCAATAAAGGATGGAATCAGTCCGGCAGTGGACAGATTGGCGCCGCTCACCGCCAGGGCGCCGAGGGTGCCCGGGTGCCGGGATTCCAGCAGCAATCCGATGATCCCGCCGTCGCTGAAGCCGTAGAGGGCAGGCTTCCGGAGCCTCAGGGCGCGGATAAATTCGTACATATCTTCCGCCATATCCGCGTAATGGTATTCCTGCAGCGGCTCATTCGCGCCGTGGCCCCTGGAGTCCGGCGCGTACACCCGGTACCCCGCGGCCGCAAGCTGCTCCGCCTCCTGGGTGAAGATGCCGTGGTCCTCTCCGTTCCCGTGGATCAGGATCACCGGCTCCCCGCTTCCCACCGCGGCGTAATGCAGCTCCACGCCGTTCACTTTCACCGTATGGACAGCTTCAAATTCCGTTTCCTTCATTTTCGTTCCCTTCTCCTTCATGGGCCTTTCCGCCCGTATGCCTTACAGAGGAGCCCGCTTCAGTTGAAGCCGAAGCGGCTGCGGACAATCCTGTAACCCAGGAGGATCCCGGGCACGGTGATTATACGCGGCGCCCGCTCGATCATGCGGAACAGATGCCTCCAGCGCGGAGGGGATACGAAGTATTCGTAGACGATGGGATAGCGGTCCCGGATTTCTGTCAGAAATTCCGTCAAGGCCTGTTCGTTTTCCTTGCTGCGGGTCCTGAGCATAAACACGGTCGTCGCCATCGTGATCACTTCCAGGTAATGCAGCATGTATTCCCTTTTCCGGGGATGGTCCACCTGAGAGAGGTCCACGCTTTCCAGCATGATCCGGTTGATCCG
>Ga0310690_10007519_pt1 | contig 14016 bp, 19 predicted proteins | sample AusTroGonzalo_MG_2_FD_207661 | JGI IMG/M metagenome (GOLD analysis project Ga0310690, IMG submission 207661) | Bovine rumen microbial communities from tropical cattle in Woodstock, Queensland, Australia - Gonzalo_04 (v2) (version 2) | ecosystem: Host-associated > Mammals > Digestive system >... | reverse complement strand
TCCTCCAGCACCACATCCACCGGCCTGTCTTCCTGTTTGGCCGGGATCTCGCTTTCCATGCCCTCGTTCATGGCTTCCATGCAGGCGTTGATCATCTCGCCCAGTTCCACCGGCTTGATGGCCCGCATCACGCCCTTATCCGTCAGGTTCGGCTCCTGTCCGCTTTCCTCCAGCCCTGCGTTTCCCAGGATCTTGATCAGCTTGGCAGCCGCGTTCAGGTGTTCCGCGCTTAGGTATCTGCTCTTGTCCTTCTTGTCGTCCGGGTTACGGCCCAGCACCAGGCTGATGGCCGTTGAGATTGGCGCGATCTCCTCCTGGATCTTCAGCATTTCATAGGTCGTGTACAAAAGCGGGATCTCCCGCCCTTTGATGTTAATGATGACCATGCTCTTCTCCCTTTCTCGTCAAAAAGGGAGGCACGTTCCTCCGTGCCTCCCTGTCTGCCTCATCAGGTCGTTACCGTAGTGCCGCCGCTGATGTTCGCTTTCCCATCCAGCCAGGTGTACGCATCGCTCAGCGAGCTGAAAGTTTCGTGGATCGCGTAGCGGATCGTCTTGCTGTTGTCCGTCACCACGCCCGCGCCCACGCCGTTCAGTGTGGGTGTCCGCCATTCGGTGCTTTCGCCCTTCGTCCTGGTTTCCTCGCTGTTCAGGCTGAATTTCAGTTTCCTGAACCACCAGCCCTCATAGACCTCTTCCACCACGCCTGTGGTTTTGTTGGTCTCCCGCATCACCCGGATATAACCGAAACCGATATCCGGCGCGGAGGCGTCCGTGATTTCGTACTCGCTGCTGTTCTTTACCTCGCCCAGCATGCTCTGGCGGATGTCGTCCGTCACGCCGCTGCTCTCGAAGTCGATGGTGTACCCCAGCACCCCGTTCGTGCTGTCCAGTTCCCGGTCATCGCCCCGGAAGCTCCCGCTTTCACGGTTCCAGCTGACGCTGGCCGCAATGGCTTCCGCCACGACCTTGCCCGCGCCATAGGTGATAGCTGCCCCCGGCGTATAGGAACTGATCGGTGCAAAAACCGGATGCTGCATGCCGATATTCGCTTTCATGTGTTATTCCCTCCAGTTTCTTTTGTCGTTTTGTCGAATTCTGCCTCAATAAAGTCCTGCATAACCTTCATGGCTTTCGGCCCGCCGTTTTTCGCCGCGTTGCGGACAAAGGGCTGCTTTTTCATGAAGCTCGTTCCACTGTTTATGGCGTTGCCGATCACGGCCAGCGGCTTTTCATTCGTTCCTTTGCCCATCTTCAGCAGGCTCGCTTTGCTGCTGGTCACGTTTTCCCCGTTGATCAGTTTGTAGTTTGTCCGGGCCTTCACGTGCATGTGGTTCCATTCCACCGGCACATAACCGTCTGTGTCCAGGCCCACGGATGTGTCTACTTCAAACCCGTTTTTATCAAACGGAGCCACGCCCACGCCCCTGGTCATGAGGATTTCTTTCTCCTCCGGGCTTGGCAGGCGCGTTTCTCCGCCTTTGGCATAGTGGAACGGTTCCGTTTTGATCCTGCTGATCTCGGCCATCACCTCGCCGCTCATCACTTTTGCACCCTGATACAGTGCCATTGATGCCACTCTCGGCGCGTCCTTCTCCAGCTTTTCCAGCGTTTCGCTCAGTGCCGCCATCCCGTCGATTTCCATCACATACGGCATGGTTTTCACCTCACTTGGAAGATCCATTCCCAGTGATGCAGGCTTGTTTCTGTTTCCCGCTGGTGGCTGTTCAGGCTCCAGCAGCTTCCGCAGAATTCCGCCAGCTTCTGCTCGATCAGTTCGATCCAGCCGTCTCCCGTCTTGTCGTAGCTGTACAGGTCAAAGCTGCCCTCATACGCCCGATCCAGTTTCAGGCTGTCTCCGTTCAGAGCATTCGCCTCATAGTCGAATGAAATGATCCCGTAACTTTTGATGTCCGGTCGCGTGTTCCACTGTTCCTCCGCCACCGGCAGCGTTTCTTCTTTTCCGCCCGTGGTGATCGGCAGCTTGACGATCTGTTTCATGGCTGTTACCAGCCCTTCCCAGCATTCAGGCATGTCATATCACCCCTCTCGCGCTGTTTCCCTTCTTCCGCCTGATCAGCAGGATCACGCCGTTCCAATCCTTGTACGGGTCTTCGTTCATCACGGCCCAGCGTTCCCCTTTGTAATCCAGTTCCCGCTCCCCGTGATAATCCTTGTCGTACGGGATCAGCAGCTTCGCCTGCGGATTTAGGCCCTCGCCGCCTGCCTGGAACCGTTCTGCTTGTGTCAGACTCAGCTCCTGGCATTTGACCCTCCGCCGCTCTTTCACCGGATCTGTCCCGGCTTCATGGGCGTCCGGGCTGAAGGTGATCAGGTCGCAGCTGGTCAGCTCTCGCATATCCTCACCACCCCTTTGTCCTGCTGGTAATCGGTGTAGGTTTTGCTCAGCCTCAGCTGGCCCTTCAGCGTGTTGTATGCTCTCAGCAGTTGCTCATAGTTCGGCGGATTTCCGATCCGCATGTTGCACCAGGTCGAAATGGCCGCGATGATCAGCGCGTCCTTCATCGTGCTGTTGTCCGTCACGACCCACACCATGATCTTCTCCGGTTCGTCTCCGCCTGCTTCATAGTCAGGATTATTGATTTCCTGCTGCTCCCGCTTGATGCTGACGCTTCCCGGCAGGATGATTTCCGCCGTCCGTGTCAGATCCAGCACACAGGCATTGATCTCATTGATGATCTGGCCGTCATAGTCGTCTCCGCTCACCGGCAGCGCACTCTTCACTTCCGCAAACATGTCTCTCACCTTCTTTCCGCCATATATTCCTCATAGAGTCTCCGCGTGAACAGGTGTCTGGCCGGACAGTGCGTATCTATCCACAGCTCAAACCCCGCGCATGCCGCTCTTACACAAAAATGCCGGTCTTCTCCGCGCAGTGCCTGCCTGATATTCGGAATGGGTGTGTAATCCACCCCCGCCTCGAATACCTTGCGCTTCACCAGCGTCAAAGCCCCGGTCATGCCTACCTGGTACAGCCCCGGCTGCCGCCATTCTTCCGGCATACCTGCACTCTGATCATGCAGCCAGGCGTTGCACCAATCATGTCCGTTCGGCGCGGTTGTCCAGAAGATCTCGCTCACAATGTCCTTGTCCGCCTCCAGCAGCCTGTACAGCGTCCACGGATTCAGGATGATATCCGTGTCGATGGAGAGCCAGTAATCATACCCGCCTTCCATCGCCCAGCGGATCGTCTCGTTCCGCAGTTCGCTCATCTTCAGCATGTTGTCCAGCGTCCAGATATGGTCGTTGTGCGTCTTCTGATATTCCTCGTTGGTTTCTCTTTCGATGTATTCCGCATCCCGGATGAACGGGATCACTTCTTTGCAGTTGTTCACCACAAAAAAACGGCTGACCTCGAACCCTTCCGGCACCTCCAGCCTGTCAAGGCTTTCCTGGTATGCCTGGAAAACATCCGTGTCCTGCCGCAGCGGTGCCGTGATCAGAATCTTCTTCATCTCGGCGGCTCCTCTCCCGGCCACACCGGCACATGCGCGATATGTCCGACCCTCGCAGCCGGATCACACCATATTTCCGCGCCCGTCATATTTGCTCTCCAGCAGAAAGCCAGATCTTCGCCGAATTTCTCCGTCGGTGTGAAACAGGTATTAAACTTTGTTTTCACGTTCTTCAGAATCTCCGTGCTGATCATCACGCAGGCCATCCCGCACCCTGCCACCTTGAACGGTGCCGCGCCGTACTCTTTCACCCGCTCCGGCGGGAACAGCTGTGTAAAGATGCAGCTGTTATACGGCGTTCTCCGGCTCTGAAAAGCTCCGCACACAAAATCCTTCCCGCAGAAATCCAGCGTTTCCACGATGCTTTCATCAAAGATCATGTCGCTGTCCAGGAAAAGAATATGGGTGTATCCGTCATTGATGGCCTGGCATGCCAGCGAATCCCGTGCCATGTACACCAGCGTTCCCGCTTTGATCTCCACATGGAACGCGATACCTTCATGGCTCAGATGCTGTGTCAGCCCCATCAGACTTTTTACAAAGTCCGCAGGCATATAATCCGTGCTTGGCACTGCGATCAGCAGCTTGAACGGCTTTCTCATGGATGCTCCTTATTTCTTTTTGCTTGTCTTGGCCGCCTTCTCCGGCGTTTCTTTCTTCACGGCCTTTTCCGGCACTTCGCGCTGCGGAATCTCTTCAATCACTTCCACCGCGCTGTGTGTGGAAAGCAGAAAACCGGCCTCCGCCGGGGAGACCTCGACGATCTCCCCGGCTTCGTGCCGGATCTTGGCCGCTCTGATCAGTTTGACCTTCATCATGCAGCCCTCCTGTTATCAGGTGGTGGTGCTTCCGCCGGACTTCTTCACGTTCACGAACCGTCCGGGGCCGGTCACGCCGTGTCCGGCGTACTGACGGCCATGCACCTTCACGATGTCTTTCTCCGCTTCGCTCAGGTCGTCCCACTTGGTGATGACGCCTTCGCCTTCGGGATAGTTCACCTGCGCGCCGCCCAGGTCGCCCACGATCATCCACACCGCATCAGCGTCGGCAGTGGAGTAGGCAGGCAGGGCAGAGGAGTACAGTACCGGCAGGCCGTCATAGGGATCGACGGCGAAGTTACCGGCCACCCGCGCCTCATTAAAGGCGGCAGAGCTGAGACGGTTGATAATAACCACCACGTTCACGGCCTCATCGCTCAGGTTCGCTTCCGCTTCGGGAACGATGGTCAGGCTGGGAGAACCGGCGATCTTCGGGATGCCGATAGCAGAGCCGGTGTGGCTGGTGCCCGCGCCCTTGATGTCGCCGATCACATCGGCGGCCAGCTTCTTGATGATCTGATAGGTCAGTTCATTGTAAACGTAGGTCACCAGCGGTTCGCCGCCGATGGCCACGATCTCGTCACTCAGACGGATGAACTTCTTGATCATCGTAGGCTTCAGTTCCACCACGCCCAGGGTCAGATCCTCTTCAGTGATGGCGGTGGTGCCTTCACCGTGCGCATAGGCAGGATCAGCGGCCCGCTCAAAGGGAACCTTCAGATTTCCGGCAAAACCGGTCTTGCGGACGCGGCTCAGGATCTGATCGTTTTCCCATGCGGTGCGGATAATGGTATCTACCAGCGTGGGAACCGGCAGCTGTCCGTTGTTCGCGGCGTTGCTGGTCAGCAGGGCACGGCATTCACGTTCATCTTCGCTCACCAGGTAGCGGGCGAAAGCGTCCATGTATTCCTTGCTGCCCCGGATTTCGTCCACGGTCTTCTCAGCGGTCTCCGCCTTGCGGGTCTCGCCCATCACGATGCCCTTCGCGCCTTCCGCGATGGCTTTGCGGGTTTCCTCCGCCTGGGTGGCGGCCTGCCGCAGCTGTTCTGCGTTGGTGCGCAGTTCGTCCATTTCATTCTTCAGCACGGCCAGATCCGCGCCTTCCTGCTCCATCTCCTGAAGGATGGCAGCTTTGCGGGTTTCGATTTCCGCCAGAGTCTTGTACATTGTTTTTTCCTCCTTAAATCATTTTGGCCAGTATGGCAATCTGTTCTTTTTCCCGCTTCCGTGCCTCAATGGCAAGCCGCTCCTGCTTAACCTCTGCGATAGCTCCCTCGCAGATGTTCCGTGCGGATATGCTCGTTGCGTCATTGGCAGGCAATGACACAGCCGATACATCGTATTCTTTGGACACCTTCGTGATCGTCCGATGGATGTCCACCCGGTGGTTTTCCAGGTCTTCCACGATCTCCCGCTTTTCTTCTCCCTTGCGGAATCCGTGGCTCATCTTTGTCAGGTAACCGCCCCGGATCTCCTCCAGCAGCTTCCGGCCCTCTTCCGTGCCGCCCAGGTAGGCCGTGATATGCAGGCCCTTTTCGTCAGCCCGCACCGTCAGCGTCCCGTTGCTTCCCCGTGCGTATACCCGGCCCTCATGGTTCAGCTGCATGATAATGTCGCTCAGATCGCATTCATCGAATGCGTGAGGATCGAACCGCTCAAAGAAGCGATACTCTCCGTCATCCCAAAGCATGTACTCATCCCAGGTCGTGGCGTATCCTTCCACCACATCCTGGCCGTCCTGAATGGTTCTGACCTCAAACGAAGTCATGGCAATGTCGCGGTATTCCCGCTCATTCGTCTTCGCTGGCATTGTTTTCCCCTCCGTTCTGTTCCTCCGCCGGTTTCTGTTCCTCCGCCGGTTTTTCGTCTCCGGTCTTTCGTGCCGGAGGATTCGTGATATCGTAATACTCGCCCCGCGCCGGGATCTGGCTGCCGAATGGTTCCGGCAGCGGCGGAAGGTTCAGGATCTCCCGCAGCTCGTTCCGCGTGGAAAGCCCCCTGTCACCCAGCTGTGTTACCGCGTTCAGTTTGTCTGAGTTCGACATATACTGGAGCCGGTTGCTGGTAAAAAACATTTCGTTTCCGTAGCCGCTCCGCTCCCGGATGGTGAACAGCATCCCGCTCACCACCTCGCTCAGCTGTACGCTGAACCATTCCACCCAGCCCTCATAAAAGGCCAGCCAGGCGTCGCCATAGGCTTTGTTCTGAAGAATCTCCTCGTTCGTTGCGAAAAAGCTGAATACATTCTCTTTGATGTGGTTCTGCTGCTCCGCGTCGATTTTGTATCCTTCCTGCTTCAGCTGGGTGACATTGGTGTATGTGTTCGGGAAGATGATCACGCCGCCGGAGCTTTTCGGATTGCCAAAGGTGTTTTTGTTGAACCGATCCATCTCTTTCGCCAGGTCTTCATCGCTGGCCCAGTTGTTCGCCTGCGCGCTGAATCGGTATGTCGCTCCGTTTTTCACGCCTTCCGCGATGCCCTGCCGCTGGATGCTGATCAGATCCAGCACCGGCTTCAGTGCCTCGTTGTCATCCCCGAACAGTTCGCTCTTGTATTGGAACCGGGTGAGGATGCCCACATCGCTCAGCCGCTCCGCCCGCCGCTTGTTTCCGCTCAGCACGAACCTGATCCACGGCTCGCCCTGATATTCCACCAGCTGCCACTCGTTCGGCACGATGTTTATAATGCCGTTCGGCGTATCGTCTTCATTCCTGGTCTTCACAAGAAACACATTGTTTCTCACGCCCAGGATCGTGGCTGTCTGATACAGGAACTGGCTCCATTCCTGGAAGGCGTTCGGCTTCACCTTCAGCCGCGCCTGAAGATCCGGCAGTGCGCTGCCCTTCAGGTTTGGCTTCAGCTTCGCCGCATGCCGTCCCCATGCGTCCAGGCTGGCCCTGATCAGCTCGCTCTCATATACGGAGCCTCTCCAGGTCGAAAAGGCAGGCGTGTACCCCTCCAGCATTTTGAAGATCTTTGCGTTCTTCAGTGCCGCAGGCTGTTCCCGCTTACCGAAGATTTTCTCCAGCATTCCCATCCGTTCTCACCCTCTTGTTCACGTTCATCAATCGCTGTCCCAGTTCTTCCCACTTGAACAGCCTCATGGCCATCGCGTCCAGCAAAGCCGCCATGCCGTCCACATGGGCGTTCTTGCTGATCTTCACCAGCTTCTTCCTCGGATGCAGGTGATCTGTGTTGCTTTCCATCTGCTGGGCCGCGTCCGCCATGTGAATCTTCAGCAGCCCGTTGTCGTCCATGTCCCTGATCCGGCCCTCCCGGATCATGCCCTCCACCGTGTCCATCACATTGCTCAGGTTAAAGCCCTGTGTGATTGTGTCCACATGAAAGCTCGATCTCTCCAGTTTCTGGATCATCTCCACCGCGCCCCATCGGTCATACCCGATTTGCAGCGGATAGATCTTGTAATCCCTCACCAGGCTCATGCACCATTCATGCACATCGTCCGTATTGATGAATTCATCTCCGCTCAGGCTCAGCAGGCCCTTCTGAATGTAGATGTCATACGGGATCTGATCCCGCTTCATGGCCTCCGCCAGCCGGTTCTTCGGCAGCCAGAAATGACTATGCACCCAAATGATGCCGTCCTCTTCCACCACAAAGCAGGCACTGGTCAGGTCTGTCGTCTGTGACAGGTCGATCCCGACCACGCAATAGAACCCGCTCCATTCCTGCACTGTCCGCTTCGGATATCCGAAACACTTGTTGATATCCTCCGCCCTCAGCCATGCCGTGGACAGGTTCTGTTTCAGGTTGCAGTATTTCACTTTGAATTCAATCTCTTTCGAGATCGATTCATGTGCCGTAATGATTTCCTTCTGGATGAATTCCCGACTTACGCTTTCACCCAGCCCCGGCAGGCTCTTTTCCAGTTCTTCCAGGTCGTCCCATTTGTTCGCGTCGTCGATCATGTAGATCAGCGGCAGGATATGAGCCTCCCGGCTGTTCCCCATCAGGAAACCTGTGGAACGTTTCATCAGCTCATCAAAAAGCCCGTCGTTCTCATAGCCGCCGGAAGAGATGGCCATGCCCAGCGGTTCCTCCCGTGCGCCCGTGCCGGATACCATGACTTCCCACTGCCGCAGGCCATTCACGCCCGGCCAGGCCGCCACTTCGTCCGCCACGTAAAACATCGGGTTATAACCGTCTGATTTCTTGGAGGAAAACGCCAGCTTTTTGATGGTCGTGTTTGTCTCCGCGATCACAAGCCCTCTGTATTTTGTGCTGTGTGTGATGGCATCCAGTTCATCCTCCGCATGGATATTGAATTCTGTTGCTGAATAGACCAGGTCACTTTGATCTATCTTCGGGGCCAGCATATACAGCTCGCTTCCGTATTCTCCCGCCGCATATGCCATGTATGTGGCGATTGCCGCCGCCAGGAGTGTCTTTCCCATCTTCCGGCCTATAACCCAGAAGACCTCTGTGAATTGCCTTCTCCCTGTGGCGTCCACCACACCGAAGATCAGGCTGATGGCCGCCTTTTCCCACAGGCTCAGCTTGATCCGCTTCGGTGCCAGCTTGCCCTTGTAATGGTGGCAGTATCGTTCAATGAAATTGATGGCGTTATCTGCCAGCCGCTTGTCATAGAACCAACGTTTTTCCTCCAGGCCCTGAAGGATCACCTCATACAGCAGCCTGATCCATTTCCCGACATTGACCCCGCCTGTCTGGATCTCGTTCCAGTAGGCAAGTATCGCACTCTCTGCCGTCAGCTGGGCCATGCTCTTGATCCGGCGCGTCTTGTTCACCCCATGTGATCCTCCGCGTCAGTGCAGCCGGAAGCTGTCCAGGTCGCGCTTCGGCCTCTTCTTTTTTTCGCCCCTGTCGCTGATCATGCTTCCGATGGTTGTCAGGCACCTGTTCGCGCTTTCCACATGGCGCGGCAGTTCAGACAAAAGAGGATGTGCTACTTCCACATCCCCTGTCTTGTATGTCTTCAGCACGGTCAGCCCGTCCTCTTCCAGCCTGTCCCGCATCTGGTCGATCAGGCCCGCTTCTTCCGCATAGATCCGCGCGGCTTCCAGGAAGTCCTGCTCATTCTCGATCTGATAGTTCTTCCCGAATGCGATCAGCTTCTTGAATATAGACGCCGGTGAGATTTTTTCATTTGGCTTTTTAGCCTTCGCCCGTTTGGCGCTGGCTTTGGAATCCTGCGAGGCATGGCCTCCGCCGGATGTGTTTTTTCCTCCGCCAGCCCGCTTCGTTGCGCTCTTTTTTGTCCCACCGGCGTCGTTTGTCCGTGTTCCTTCGCCAAATCCCGGCTCTTCATCCTCAAACGCCACGATCCGGCTGGTCTTTCTCCCGGAATTTCTTGCTCTTTCCGGCAGCTCTTTGGCGATCTCCACCGCAATCCGGTGATCCTCCGCCTTTTTCATGTCAACCTCCCATCAACTCATGAAAAAAATGATGCTTTTTTGCATCATTTAGACGGTCATTTGCATCTGTTTCTTCATTACCGCGCGCCCGTGGACGCGCGTTCCGCCTGACCTCGGCGCGCTTTTTTTATCCAAATCCCAGCCCTGTGGCCTTCTTTCGTTCAGCTCTGACCTATGGGGCTATACTGTGACCTCTCCAGCCTCGTTCACTGTCCATCGTTTCTGTTTCCTGCCTCGTTCTTCGTCGTGGCATTTCTTACACAGCAGTTCCATGTTTTCCCAGTTCGTCGTTATCTCAGGATTATTGATGTTCTCATCTGTCAACGGTTCTTTGTGGTGTACTTCCAGCGGTTGTTTTTTACTTCCCGCTTCAATTATGCCCTTTTTCAAACATCGCTCACAGAGTCCGCCTTTTGCTTTTATGAACGATTCACGGCACTTTCGCCATTGCCATGATACATAGAATGCTTCAACGGCTGCCGATCTGTTCATCTTTCGCTCCTATACCACATTACCACAATATCATGTATTCATTCCCCATAGAGTTCTAAATATAGTTATTCATCCTTCTTTTTGTTGAGCAAATCAAAGAACGCTCTCCTGCTTGAAAAGAACTCCTGACGAAATGAAGTTGGCATCAGTTCCTTGTCTAACTGTTCATAACTTTTCCCGATGCAAACATTCTGTATCAAAGCCGCATACCATTCACCGCCGCCGATCTCCCTGGCACAATCATCCACCAGTTTGATCTTCTCCAGCAGTTTGTCACGCCTCTCTGCTGCCATCGCTACAGGATCACTTTTCCCTGATCCGTGTGGAAGTCCATCCATCTTCACGGCCCTGATTCCCAGCAGGCTGTTCGCCTCTGTTTTCCACTCAGGATATTGACGGCAGAAATACATCAGTTCCCTGTACCGTTCCATTGTGATCCCGATCTGTTTCCAGCATGGCAAGTATCTCATGTCCCTCCGCCTCCTCCTGTCTGTCTCAACACGCATCTGATATACACGCCATCCACTACATCAGAAAAATGAACCCGTCCGTCTTCCAGCTGATATCCCGGATAAACTTTCTTCAGAACCTCCGCCGCCATCGCCTGGAAGTCCATCGCCATGATCTTCACTTTCCTGTTGCTCACCTTTGTGTCACTGGTGTGAACCTTTGGCTTTTTCAGATTCCTGCTTCCGCTCCACATGTGGAATCCGTCCCGTTCTCCCCGTGCTTTCGCCAGCTCGTTCTGTTTGAAAAGATAATTAGCGAAACCCTGCGGCCCTTTGCCCCATGTCTGAAGCGGTGAAGCGTTCACGATACCCTTGCCCCACAGTTTGATCCTGTCTTTCTCGCCGATGCCTCCGGTCATGATCCCGTGAATATGCATCCGCTGATTCTTATCGTGACCAATGGCGTAAAGATATTTTCCCTCCGGCATCCCGTTCTTTTCCCTGAACCTTTTCACCCGCAGGAAGAAATTCCTCACATCCTTCTTCAACCTGTCCAGGTTCTCCGGCTCCACTTCGTAGGTCAGTGAAAAAGTGTCGTCTTTGAACGTGTCGAAATTTTCCTCCATCAGCAGCACCAGCTGCCGCTTCGCGTTCCTCATGTTCAGGGCCTTCATTTTGTCCGGCGTGATGTTCTTCTTTGCCGCCCTGGCCTTCTGCTCTGTCAGCCGCCCGAATATCGGATAGATTTCAGCCTCCAGCCGCGTCCCGGCTTTCGTCGTTCTTGTCCTGTATCCCATGCTCCCGATCCGCGTCATGGTTGCCTGACTCTTCCAGAACTCAGAGAGAAGATCCCCGTCCTTCGGTATGGCATCGAACAAACCCTCATACTCCCAGGCCATCGTCTTCCCTCCTCTCAGCCGGGAGGCGCGTCCGCCCTCCCGGCACCCTCCCGGCATCACCATCATGAAAACCGGCTGATGATCAACATTCAGATCCTTCGCTTTTTCTTTTTGTCCTTCGTTCCAATGTGCGTATATTTAATACTCATTACAAGGCTCATTATGAGGATTCCATCCCTCTGTTCTCACCGCTGTCCGATGACGGAAACCGCGCCGTCTTTCCGGCTGCCATTGTGTCCGGTTGATAACTGATGTCGCGGATGTTACTGGCGTCCGCCTGCCAAATTTGGGCTATGCCCATTGGTGCGCGTGACCGGATTTGAACCGGTCTGCAACTCAGCACATCCTTTGTCCGCCAGGAGCGTGTTCACCTCCCTTTCATTTTTACGGACTCTGGTTTTGTTGCAGTGCCCACGTGGCCGCGCATGAGAACCGGATGAATCATCCGGTTATAATAGGAAGAAACTAAATTTCAGGTATTTTCGGATCAAGCATGCCCTGCTCAATCTGCCATGTCAGGCTCCCCGCTCTCATGAAGTTGTAATAATAAAGCGGTTCCTCCATGAATGCGATCTTTGCATGCGGATGTGTGATCCTGCTGAACCCGTCATCATCACTATGTTTCCAATCAGGAAACCTGAATCCGTGTTCTTCAATGAAAGACCTCCGCCAGGCTTTGTTCCAGATTGCTGTAAATAGACGACCCGGCTTATTGAACCTGTATCCGAATGATTGCCAGTAGAAACCGAAGGCTAATATGTCTTCCCCTTCTTTTCCCACTGTGTCGGCCAGTAGCTGGAACACGTTCTCATTCATCCACCAATCATCGTCATCCATGAAAAGCACCCACTCGCCGCTGGCTTCATCGAGGCCCTTGTTCCTGGCAAGGCCACATCGTCCGGCCTTGATCTCAAATACCTTGTCTGAATATTCCCGTGCTATTTCTGCTGTGTTATCTTCACAGGCATCACAGACGATGATCAGCTCATAGTCTGTGAATGTTTGCGCTTTGATACTGTCCAGGCCCTTCCGCATAAATTCCGCGCTGTTGTGTTCCGGCACGATCACCGAAAAGAATGGTCTCTCTTTCAAAGTCTCACCTCCCAAAGACGAATTGCCGCCTTTACGTCTGTTTTTATATCAGTTCAAATATGCTTATTTGATCTTTCGCCCGGTCTAATCTTTTCTTTGCTTTTTCGTAATACTGACCGTCAATTTCAAACCCCCACGCTTCAAGCCCAGCATTATGACAGGCAATCAATGACGATGCGCTCCCTGCGTGTGTATCAAGTATCTTTTCCCCCTTCTTTGCGTAATTGGACAAGCACCATTGATACAGTTCAACCGGCTTTTGTGTTGGGTGAAACCTTTGATCTTCCTTTTTCCCTTGTGGGGCAAACTCAAAAACCTTTGCATTGCTGTTAAAACTTGTCCATGCGTATTCAGCCATTGCCATTGAGAATGATTCACTGATTGACAGCTTTCGCCATATCAGGAAGCACCTTGTAGGTGGAAGGTTGAAGTAGTTGCCGCCCCAAATAATCTGATTGCGTGAAACACGGAACAATTCTTTGAAGTATTCTTCCTTTGGGGCAATGTCCCACGCAACGATTTTTTTGCATATTTCTCTGCCCATGTTCCTCCGGTTCTCGTAGCCTTTATCTTTCTTTCGCAGTCCGAAGGTGTAATGTCTTGCTCCACCCCCCCCTCTGCGTCAGAGTTTGCTCCACCGTAAGGTGGATCAACTATTGCAAGGTCGAAAAACTTGTCCGGGAACTCTTTCATTGCATCCATGCAATCTGCGTTATACAGATCCGGTTTTTCGTACATTTTTTACCTCTCTAAAACAGACGAAAAGCTTCAGAAACTGCTATTAAATAGCATTGCGTTCCCGCAAAAAAGAAACCCTGTCGAACGGAATAGAACACACCCGGCAGAACTCCATGGCCTGTTCCATCGTGGGTGATGTCTTTCCATTTTCCCATGAGCAGATCGTCTGCTTGCTTACGTGCAAAGCTTTTGCGAGCTTTTCCTGGGTCAGTTTTGCATTGACTCTGGCTGCTGCTATTGTGATAGTAAACTCACTCATAAATCATATTCTCCTTTCACCGGGCCCTTGTGTGATTAAATCATACTGCTATTTAAATGAACTGTCAATACTAAAAATACAATTTATTTTACTTTTTTCATTTTCTGTTTTATAATCAAGATGAAAAGGAGGCTGTCCCCTATGAATGACCGCGAAAACTTCCGCAGGAATCTTAATTACTTCCTGTCTACTTCCGGGAAGTTACAAAAAGATCTTGCTGATTATGTTGGCGCGAAAACCACTACTGTTTCAGGCTGGACGCGCGGCGTATCTTATCCCCGCGCTGATGCTATGGAAAAAATAGCACGTTTCTTTGGTGTTCCCACTTCCCGCCTTGTTGGCAACCCTGAACTACCTGTTACTACTTATCCCCCCGGTGAAGTTGCCACCACCTGCG
>Ga0310690_10007518_pt1 | contig 14017 bp, 11 predicted proteins | sample AusTroGonzalo_MG_2_FD_207661 | JGI IMG/M metagenome (GOLD analysis project Ga0310690, IMG submission 207661) | Bovine rumen microbial communities from tropical cattle in Woodstock, Queensland, Australia - Gonzalo_04 (v2) (version 2) | ecosystem: Host-associated > Mammals > Digestive system >... | reverse complement strand
ACCTTTCTCGCCTTCTTTGGCGTATATCAGCATCCATGTTTTTAACTCGCCGGCTTGAATGTGAAGCCGCTTGCTTATTGCATTGGCCGATTCTCCTGATTGAAGCAATTGCAACGCTTCCATCTTTACCTCTAAGGGCACTTCCTTCCTCATAATATAGCACTTAAAGTGTCCAAAAAATGGGGGGCAGGACAAACAATTACCATACACAAAAGCGCTTAATCTATCATGTATCTATCGTGTATCCTTCGTATATCTATCGTATATCTAACGTAAATATAACGTAGATGAAAGCGGAATGACAGCAGAAGATACACCTCTTTGAGGAGAGACCTGCAAGTCCCCTAAAGGGAATCCTCCGCCGAGGGATATAACCGGAGAAACCGGAGGAACGGAACGTCCGGAAAGAGGCGGGCATAGCGGGACAAAGAGAGATGGCATACATGCCGTCTCTACGAGCGGGCAGGCGGCACAGGGACATCCGACAAACGGACACAGGCCAAGAGACGGGAAAACAAAGAGACAAAGAGATGGCATGTATGCCGTCTCTACAAGAAGACCCGAGCAGTATGCGGATAGCATCCGCACAGACGTGACGGCGGAAAGCCTGTCACACCACTTGATTTTGCAACAAAAACACCCTCTGATTTTGCAACAAGAATACTCTCTGATTTTGAATATGAATACCCTTGTTATACCTTATTATCAAACAGCAAAAACCAAGTTCTTAGAAAGCAAAAACCAAGAATCGGAGAGAAAACGAGCCGGAATTTGCACATATCAGAAAAAAGCCGTATCTTTGCACGCCCAATATATCCAATCCGGGGCACAGCCCGCCGGACAGGGCACCAACCCAACCAAAAGACCATCAAAAAAAACAACACAAATATGAAAAAGACCCTACTGCTTTGCTGCCTGAGCCTGTTGACGGCAGCCAACGCCCAAAACACCCCCTCCCAGGGAACACAGGAAAACGAGGACAACCGCGTCCTGATGACCATTGACGGCAAACCCGTCAGCGCATCCGAGTTCCTCTACATCTACCAGAAGAACAACCAGGAGACCACCATCGACCCGAAAAGCATGGACGAATATCTGGAACTGTTCACTAACTTCAAACTGAAAGTGGCAGAAGCGGAGTCGGAAGGAATCGACACGACCGAAGCCTTCCGCAAGGAACTGGCCGGCTACCGCTCGCAAGCCATTCCGCGCTATATGCGCGACGAGGCGGCGACCGACAGCATGGTGGCCCTCAGTTACCAGCGCATGACGCATCTCCGGCGTGCCGCACACATTGCCATCGAATGCCGTCCCAACGCCACTGACTCGGCCAAGGACGCAGCCAAAGCCCTGATTGAGGAACTCCGCGCCAAAGCCACCGGCACCTACAGCGAGAAAGGCAAAATCCAGCCCGCCGCCAACTTCAACGACCTGGCCCGCGCCTACTCCAACGACCCGAGCGCCAAAGATAACGGCGGCGAACTCGGCTGGGTGCTCCCCTTCCGCTACATCTACAGTTTCGAGGACGCCATCTACAGCACCCCCATCGGCGAAATCACCCCTGTCTTCCAAAGCCCCTACGGCTATCACATCGCCCTGGTTGAGGAAGAACAGGACACTGAAGAAGTGCATGCCTCCCATATCATGAAAGCCGCTCCGGCCGACAAGGAAGACATCTCTGCCCGTGCGAAAGCGTCGATAGACAGCCTCTACCAGGCCGTTCTCAACGGCGAGGACTTCGAGGAGACCGCCCTGAAACATTCCGATGACAAAGGCTCGGCCGTCCGCGGCGGCGACCTTGGCTGGTTCCAACGCGGCATGATGGTGAAAGAATTCGAGGAGACCGCCTTCTCCATGAAAGAAGGCGACATCAGTGCACCGTTCCGCTCACAGTTCGGTTGGCACATCATCAAACTTTACCGCCGCCGCCATCTGCAGCCCCTTGACAGCCTCCGCCCGCAAATCATGCGCAGTATGCAGCAGGACGAACGGATGGCTGAAGTGGACAAGGCTTTCATAAAGAGAACGCGCGCGGAATACAACCTTCCCGACGAGATGAGTGACGAAAGCGTGCGCGAATATGCGGACCAACACCTGGAAGAAAAGTACGCCGACCTGCGCCACCTCGTCCAGGAATACCACGACGGCATCCTTCTGTTCGAAATCAGCCTGCGCAACGTATGGGACAAAGCCAGCAAGGACACCGCCGGACTGACCCGCTACTTTGCTGCTCACAAGCAAGCATACAAATGGGACGAACCCCGCTACAAAGGCTATGTCATCCATGCCAAAGACGAAGAATCGGCCCGCCGCGCACTGACCATCGTCAAGACCGCGAATCCGGACAGCATCAACAGCTACATCGCCCACCGCGTGAACAACGACAGCACCACCTTGGTGCGCGTAGAACACGGGATATGGAGAAAAGGACAGAACCCCGCCATCGACAAATACGGCTTCAAGCAGAAGAAGGCCGAGTTCCAGCCCCGTGCAGACTTCCCCGTGGTAAAGGTATATGGCAAAAAACAGAAAAATCCGAAGACCTACACGGACGAACGCGGAAAAGTGACAAGCGACTACCAGGACGAACTGGAAAAAGCCTGGATAGAGGAACTGAAGGCCAAACACAAAGTTGAAATCAACAACGAGGTGTTCGAATCGCTCAAACACTAACCTCTTGAAGATCCGCACCGGCATATTGCTTCTGGCCGCGCTCGGCGCCCTGAACCTCGGACTGCGGCACACAACCTTCCGGCAAGATCTGACCGGCGACCGACGCTATACCCTGAGCCAACAGACACGGGAGGAACTGCGGCAGGACGACGGAGAAACAGACATCACCGTCTATCTGGACGGGAACCTGAACTCCGGCTTCCGCAAACTGCGCGCCGCCACCTACGACCTCGGGTATGAGATGCACGCCGCCAACCGGCGCGTACATATCCACAGCCTTGCAGAAGAAGATGCCGAAGAAGCCCACAAGATGCTGGAAGAAAGCGGTTTCGGCCCTGTAGTGGTCCACGAGCGCGCCCAAGACGGCCGGACCGTCCAGACCCTGATATGGCCGTATGCCAAAGTGAGCTGCAGAGGACGCAGCACCATCGTAAGCCTGCTCCAACAACACCGCGGCCTGTCAGGCGAAGAAAACCTGAACCGCTCGACCGAGAGCCTGGAATACACATTCACCGAAGCCCTGCACACCCTCCACAAAGACAGCGTGGAGAAAGTAGCGTTTCTGGAAGGACACGGCGAACTGCCCGCAGAAAACGTATATGACTGGAGCGCGGCACTATGCCGCCACTACCAAGTGGACCGCGGCACGCTGGGCAACGACGCCCGCATGCTGGACGGCTACCGCGCAGTCATCATCGCCGACCCCCAACTGCCGTTCACAGAGACGGACAAGTACATTCTGGACCAGTACGTGATGCGCGGAGGACGTGTGATGTGGCTGCTGAACGGCGTACAATTGTCGAACACGATGCTGACCGACGACGGCGTAACCCCCGCCGTAACCTTGGACCTGCATCTGACCGACTTGCTGTTCCGCTACGGAATCCGCATCAATCCGGCAATAGTGCAAGACCAGCAGTGCCTGATGGTTCCAGTGGACGTGTCGCGCGATCCGCAACGCCCCCAATACCAACCCATCCCCTGGACCTATGCACCGCTTCTGCTACCCGCCGAAGACTCACCCGTCACCCGACACCTGATGCCCGTAAGCGCCACCTTCGCCTCGTACATCGACCCTGTCGGCGGCGAGGACGGTCTGGACAAACGGGTGCTGCTGAGCACTTCGACCGCCTCCTGCCTTACCCGCACTCCTGCCGAGATAGACCTGGCCGACCTGAGTGCAGATCGGGAACGTTTCACCTATGCCTATCTCCCCGTTGCCGCCAGCATCGAAGGCATATTCCCTTCGCTGTATGCCCACCGTATGCCTCCGGAAGGAATACTCAACACCCCCTCCAATCCGATTCCTGAAAGCATGCCGACAAGGCAGATTGTGGCCGCCGCCGGAAGCATAGCCCGAAACGAATGGCACCAGGGACAACCACTGCCCGCCGGATACGACCGCTACTCAAAGACCCAGTTCGGGAACCGCGACTTCCTGGTGAACGCCATACTCTGGCTGACAGACGACAACGGCCTTTTGACCCTACGTCAGAAAAGCGTAATCCTGCGCCTTCTGAACGACCGCCGCGCTCATGACATGCGCAACGCGATACAGGCAATCAGCCTCATCACCCCCCTACTGCTCCTGCTGATAACAGGACTATGCATCACCCTGACACGCAAACACATGTACAGACAATGAAAACAAGAATGCTCCATACAATGCTGCTCTGCGCACTACTGACCGCAGGCATGCAAACCGCCCATGCACAAAGCGAACAACCTTATCCGACCGACACCATTAACGGAACCCCCGTTTACCGCTACACCCCAGAAAAGAGCATCGGCATCTACCGTATCAGCAAACGTTTCGGTGTGCCACAGGATGTCATCATCCAATGGAACCCCCAGTTACAAGAACGCGGTCCGCAATTAGGCGAGACCCTGCTGATTCCCATCATGCCAAACAAGAAGAAAGCGGCTAACAAAGAGACTCCCGCTCCACCGACCCCCATGCCGCAAACCGAACCGCCCACCACTATAGAGCCGGTCTTCCCCACCGACAGTTTTCCCGCAGACATATCAACCCGGCAGGAAAACTCCCCGGAACCAGAGGAAGAAACCGTCACAGGAAACCAACTGCTTGGGTTCACGAAGCCTTCGGGCACTATCCTGACAGAAGAAACAGGAAGCCCTCTGCGCATCGCCATCATGCTTCCCATACGTGCAAACGCCCTTGAACGCGATGCCAATGACGACCGATTCTTCGACTTCTATGCCGGCGCCCTAATCGCCATCCGCGAAGCCGCAGACGAAGGACAAACCATCGAAGTCCATCTCTATGACACCGACCGCAGCCTGCGCAAGATAGACGAAGCCCTTGCCGATTCGTTCCTGCATACAGCAGACGCCCTCATCGGCCCCGTATATCCGGCACAGGCAGAATATATGGCCGAGACGATTCTGAAAGACAGCCTGCTCACTATCATCCCCTTCTCCGACCGTGTACCCAGTGTGGAGAACAACCCGTTCCTGCTCCAATTCAACCCGACCGCAGCCATCGAAGCCGCCACACTGACCCGCTATATCACCCAACGAGAAAACGAAATCAACTGCGTCGTGACAGATGCCAAAGACAAAGACACTCCGCCCGAGATCAAACTGCTGAAAGAGGAACTGGAACGCCAAAACGCACGCATAAGCACAACCACCATCCGACAAATACTAAACGACTCGATCGACACCGCTCTGCAGGACACTATGGAAAACCTGCTGATATTCAACACCGAGAGATACGGAAACCTCCAAGTACTGATGCCGCACCTGACCGCCGTAAACAAGACTCATGTGCTGACCCTTCTTTCGCACTACTCCTGGCAGAAAGAGACCATTCCGCTTGGACAACTCTATACCAGCATCTTCACAAACGACAGCCTCCAGACACGCACCGCCCCTTATGAAGCCGCCTGGCAGAAACACTTCGGCTACAGCCACCAACACGAACATCCGCGCTACGACCTGCTGGGCTATGACCTGACCCGTCATCTGATTGGGATGCTGCAGCAAATGCAGGACATCGCCGACCCTAATTACCGAGAGACTGTACTGACCCGCCCCTATCAGGGACTTCAATCAGAAATCCACTACCTGCCTCTCAAAGAAGGCAGCGGCTATGTGAACCACGGCATCCAGATTCAAACCCGATGAGGGGAAACCAGATATACAGACTGCTTTGGCTGCTACTCATGGGGATATACACAATCACCGCCCATACCCAGCCACGTCTCCGCGAGACGGAGATGTATATCGGTGTGCACGGCGGAATGCTGGCCTCCACCATGATATGGCAACCCAACGTCAGCGGAACCGCCCTGCACTTCAGCGGGAACGGAGGCGCCGTATTCCGCTACAACAACACGAAGTACTGCGGGGTACAAGTGGAATTAAACTACATGCAACGCGGCTGGCACGAAAAAATCAATTCCACAACAGGCACAGACAACGGAGTCTATTTCCGACGACTGGACTACCTTGAACTGCCCTTCCTGATGCACATCTACTTCGGGAACCAGCACTGGCGCGGTTTCCTGAATGCCGGTCCACAGGCAGGCTACTGCCTGCACGACCTTTCATCCGGTCCAAGAAACCTGACAGACACCGCCCAGTACGGAGCCGTGTATTACCCGTTTGACTGGGGAATAGCCGCAGGACTCGGTCTCTATTACCGCTCCTACAAGGCCGGCGTCTTCCAATTGGAAGCCCGCTTCAACTACAGCCTCAGCGACCTGTTCGACCACCGCCAGACCGCCTATTTCAACCAGTCGCACGCGATGAATATAAGCGTGAACATAGGATACCTGTGGGAGATAAAACGAAAACGGAAGGAACAGCCATGACTTACCTGATACTTCGCTTCACCTCGTTAGGCAACGTGGCCATGACTGTCCCCGTGACCTCTTCCGCCAGCCGGCTGCACCCCGAAGACCGCTTCGTGGTAGTGGCCGAAAAAAGGCTGCATGCCATGTATTACGGCATGCCGAACGTAGTATTCCACGAACTGGAAAACCCTCCGCACCTCCGCCAAATCACAAGCTTATACAAGCAATTGCAGAAATATACACCGGACTTAATCATTGACCTGCAGGACTCCCTATACACACGAATGCTTTGCGCTCTATTCCGACTCCACAAAACACCCACCCAAAGCATCCAATACGGACGCGGCGCGAAACTGCTTGCCACCATACAACGGAGGCTCCCCGCCCTGCCCAACGAATTCGACCGTTACCGGCAGACATTCCGACAAGCAGGCATTGAAACAGACGACCGATTCGAAAGCCTGCCTGTGCATGAGAGATCCAGACAACACATCCAGCAACAATTCGGCCCCAAGACCCAACGGCGCATCGGCATAGCCCCATTCGCCAAACACCGCTCAAACATCCTCCCACCCCGCATCATGAAAGAGGTCATCGAACATTTCGCGACCGCCACAAACACCCAAGTCTATCTGTTCGGTGCCGGAAAGGTGGAATGCGAGATGCTGCGGCAATGGAGCAGTATTCTGCCAAACACATACTGCATCGCAGGACAACTTCCCCTTGAGGAGGAACTGGAACTGATGAGGCAACTAGATGTAATGATATGCATGGACTCGGCCAACCAACACCTAAGTTCCCTGGTCGGGCTACGGGCCATAAGTATCTGGCTCGCCACCCATCCTGCTATGGGTTTCTACGGCTGGAAACAGCGCCCGGAAGACTGCATCCAATGCGACCTTCCCTGCCGCCCCTGCACGATACACGGCACCCGATACTGCCGCTATCTGAACTTTGCCTGCCAACAGATTACAGCAGAACGCATCATTCAGAAAACGGAGGCGGTCTTAAGAAAACAAAAACAATCCTGAACAAAGAAACACACAAACCCATAATATGGCAAAAATCATTTCAATAGCAAACCAAAAAGGAGGCGTCGGCAAGACAACATCGGCTATCAATTTAGCCGCCGGTCTGGCACACGAAGGACAACATGTGCTCCTCATAGACGCCGACCCGCAAGCCAACGCTTCGTCAGGACTCGGCGTGGATATCCGTACCCTGGAACATACCATTTACGAATGTCTGATTAACGGAACAGACCCACATTCGGCCGTGATACGGACCGCCGAACCCAACCTGAGCATTCTTCCGAGCCACATCGACTTGGTCGGCGCAGAGATTGAGATGCTCAACATCCCTGAACGCGAAACCCTGATGAAGAAAGTCTTCCAACAAATTGAAACGGAATACGACTACATTCTGATTGACTGTTCCCCTTCATTAGGCCTCATCACCGTGAACGCATTGACCGCAAGTCACAGCATCATCATTCCCGTACAATGCGAATTCTTCGCTCTGGAGGGAATTGCCAAACTGCTCAACACCGTGAAAATCATCAAATCGAAGCTGAATCCGGGTCTGCAGATAGAGGGATTCCTGCTGACAATGTATGACAGCCGTCTGAGACTGAGCAACCAAGTCTATGAAGAGGTAAAACGCCACTTCGGCAACCTGGTCTTCAACACGGTAATAGCCAGGAATGTTCGTCTGAGCGAGGCTCCGAGCCACGGAATGTCGGCTCTCCGATACGACCCCTCCTCCAAAGGTGCCCAAAGTTACATCCAACTTGCCAAAGAACTGATACAACGATGAAAAGAACAACCGGCCTTGGGCGCGGATTAGACGCCCTGATAGACACCCATGTAATGACTGACGGCTCATCGTCCATCAGCGAAGTGTCCCTTTCCCTGATTACGGCGAACCCCGACCAACCCCGCCGCTCTTTTGACGAAGAAGCCTTGCAAGAACTGGCCTCGTCCATTCGGGAGCATGGCGTCATCTCCCCCATCACCCTCCGCAAGAACGAGGACGGAACCTACATGATTATCGCCGGCGAACGACGTTTCCGCGCTGCCAAGGCAGCCGGTCTGACAAGCATCCCTGCGTATATCCGCACCGCCAAAGACGAGCAAGTGATGGAATGGGCACTGATAGAAAACATCCAGCGCGAGGATCTTGACGCCATCGAAATCGCCCTGGCTTACCAGCGTCTGATGGACGACTATAATCTGACACAGGAGCGCATGGCCGAACGAGTAGGCAAGAAACGGACCACTGTGGCCAATTATCTGAGACTGCTGAAACTGCCCGCAGAAATCCAAATCGGCATCAAAGAAAAGAAGATTGATATGGGACATGCCCGGGCCATTCTCGGAAGCCAATCCACGGAACAACAACTGGAACTCTACAAAAAGATTCTGACCAACGGGCTGAGTGTCCGTCGCGTGGAAGAACTGGTCAGCCACAGCAAAACCACTCCGACAAAAGAAGCAACTCCCCGCGTCTCCTACCCTGAAATCCAGAAGCATCTAGAAAAACTTCTCGGAACAAAAGTCAGAATCAGCGCCAACAAAGTGACCATCGCCTTCCAAAGCCACGAACAACTGAACGACCTGATGCAACATATCCATTGAAACGCATCCTGCCCCTCATATTGCTAATCATCAGCCTGCAACCTGTCCGAGGAACTAACGAACCATCCGCCGCAGCAATACAGGACACCGTTGTCACACCCACAACGGAAAAAATCCTTCTGACTACGGACAGCGCCCGGACTGCAGTGCGGACCACCGCATGGAAGCCCGACCCCAACCGAGCCACGTGGCTCGCCGCCATCGTACCCGGATTAGGGCAGATATACAACCGCAGTTACTGGAAACTTCCCATTGTATATGGAGGATTCATGGGTTGCATCTACGCCACAACGTGGAACAACCGACTCTATGGCGACTATAAGGAAGCCTACCGCGACATTGTGACTGACGCAACCCTGTCCACCGACCCTACCCGTTCCTACAACGCCATCCTTCCGTCAGGCTACACCATTGAGACCATGGGCGGACGGACACAATACACCAGCACACTGAGCGACCGCATGAACGCCTACCGCCGCTACCGCGACATATCGCTGGCAGCGACCATGCTGCTCTACGTACTGACCATCATCGACGCCTATGTGGACGCCCAACTGTTTGACTTTGACATTTCGCCGGATCTGTCACTCAACGTAGAACCCATGCTCTACCAAGAACTGCAGCACCAACGGACCGCCGAAGTAAAATTAGCCATCACCTTCTAACCACCTCAAACCGACAAAGACCTTGAAATACTCTGTTTTTTCCATCTTTCTTTTCCTATGTGCCTTAAACATTTCCGCCAATGCACAGGAAAACGACACTCTTCAGACCTCCCCTCTGGCTATCCCTGATTCGATAGCCGCCATCCCTGATTCTATCTCCCAGCAGCGAGCGGACTCCATCGCCGAGGACCTGTTCTTCGACCAGGCATTAGCCTGGTTAGACACCACAAACTGCATTCCCGACTCATTGATTTTAGAATTACCAGATTCAATATACAAGGCCCGCCTCCAATCGCTACCATTTGTCATTGAAGTTCCTTACAACCAAGTTGTAAGAAGTTTCATCAACCGCTATATCAAGTCTTCACAGCGTTTGGCAAGGCTGTGCCGGAAGTCTGAATACTATTTTCCGTTTTTTGAGGACCTCCTGTGCCAATACGACCTGCCATACGAACTCTGCTATTTAGCCGTCATCGAGTCGGCGCTGAATCCGCAAGCTCACTCCCCGATGGGCGCTGCCGGTCTCTGGCAATTCATGCCCTCTACCGGCAAACTATACGGCCTTGAAATCAACTCGCTGGTTGATGAGCGGATGGATCCGCTGAAAGCCACGGATGCCGCCTGCCGTTTCCTGAAATCACTATACACCACGTTCGGAGACTGGACCTTGGCCATCGCAGCATACAACTGCGGCCCAGGCAACGTAAACAAAGCCATCCATCGCTCCGGCAAACGCGACTTCTGGAGCATCTACCCGTATCTTCCCCGCGAAACCCGTTCCTACGTACCTATATTCATCGCAGCATCGTATGCAATGAACTTTGCAGACGCACACGGTATCTGCCCTGCTGAGACCGACCATACCATGCGTACTGACACCATCCTGACCCACGAACGACTGCATCTAAAACAAATAAGCGAGATTCTTGACATCGAACTGGACGAACTGCGCCGCCTGAACCCCCAATATGCCCGCGACATCATTCCCGGCGGAGAGAAAGCGTATGCCCTCTGTCTTCCCATTGAGAAAACGGGTGGATTCCTTGACCAGCACGACACCATCCTCTCACACCGTGCAGACGAACTAATCAACAACCGGCGGGCCGAAATAGACATGATGCACAAGCAAGGGCTGCACGGCAGCTATAGCCGGAACGGCGTGACCTACTACAAAATCAAAAACGGAGACACACTCGGCGGCATCGCCAAGAAATTCCATGTCAGCGTGAAACAACTGCGTGCATGGAACGGCTTGAAGAACGACAACATCCGCGCCGGAAAGACCCTACGCATAGGAGGCTGAACATGGAAGACGAAAAGATATATTTCTCTATGCTTGAAGTACAGACCATGACCGGTCTGCCGTCTTCCACCCTGATATACTGGGAGAAGAAGTTCCCTCAACTCAGCCCGAGACGGGACGGACACCGGAACCGCTATTACCGGCAAGAAGACATCGACCTGGTAAAACGCATCCGGTTCATCCGCGACGAAATGAAAATCACCCGCATTGAGGCCATCCGCCGAGAACTGGAAGCCGACAACCGGCAAACAGACTACCGTCAGAAAACCGCAGAACTGCTGCAAAAAATAAAACAAGAACTGATCAATATCCGCTCCGAACTATGAAAAAGACAAACTGGAAGCAATATCTCCCCAACATCATCATCCTTGCCGTATTCCTCCTGGCATCCGCCATTTATTTCTGGCCGGCCGTACAAGGAAAGGTCATCTATGCCGTGGACAATATCAATGGTACCGCCGCCGTACAGGAGAGCTGGGAATACCACCATCAGACCGGAGACTACACCTTCTGGACCGGCAGTATGTTCTCTGGAATGCCAAACTACCAAATCGGGGGCAACGGCGGCGGCGCCGTTGACAGGATGCTGCGGCCGATACGCCTGTTCTTCTCATGGGGAACCCGCAACGCCTTCTTCATCCTTCTGTTCTACCTGTGCGCCTTCTTCCTGCTATTACGCGCATTTGGCGTTAACAAATGGCAGAGTATGGCGGGAGCATTCGCCATCGCCCTATCGTCGTACTTCTTCGTCATCATCGCCGCCTCACACCACGGAAAATGCTATTCCATCACTTGGATGACCCTTGTTGTCGCCGGTTTCCTGCTCACATACAGGAAAAAATATGCCTGGGGCGCACTAACCGTGATGTTCTTCACCTACATCGGATTCTTTCTGCACCCGCAGATGAGTTACTACCTGTGCATGCTCATCGGCCTCCTTTTCTTCGCGGAACTGGCCATCGCGGCACGGGAAAAAGCATGGAAACATTTTGCCATCGCGTCAGCCGTGTTCTTTGTCTCGTTCGCCGTCGGTATGGGAATGGGCAGCACCAACATCCTGACCAACCAGGAATATGCCGCCGAGACGATGCGCGGCGGTCACTCCGACCTTGTGAAGAGCACTGACGAGAGCAACAAAACCGCCGGTCTGGACTTGGACTATGCCACAGCATGGAGCTACGGCATCAAAGAGAGCATGACCTTCCTAATCCCTAATTTCATGGGCGGAGCCAGCGGCTACAACACCGGCGAAAAATCGGTGCTGTACGACGAACTGGTAAAAGCGAAGGTCCCTAAATCATCGGCCCGACAGTTCTGCCAGTCGGCTCCGACATATTGGGGAGAGAAAGCCTTCACCTCCGGTCCTGTCTATATGGGAGCCATCATCTGCTTCCTGTTCCTGCTCGGGCTGCTGATAGTACAAGGTCCCTACAAATGGGCTCTGCTGGCCACCACCCTGTTTTCCGTACTGCTGAGCTGGGGACACAACTTCATGCCCCTGACCGAACTATTCTTCCGTTACTTCCCGATGTATAACAAATTCCGCGCTGTGGAATCGATTCTGATTGTCGCCGAAATCACGATGCCTCTACTCGGTTTCCTGGCTCTGAAAGAACTGGAGAACTGCGGAAAAGACACAACAAAAGACAAACACTACCGACAGGCCATCCTTGCTGCAGGCGGCGTGCTGGTCCTCATCTGCGCCGCCGTGGCTCTTGCCGCAGGAGGAATGGATGTCACCTCATCGTATGACCGGCAATGGACTTCACGCATGCCGGAGTTTGTCGCGGACTCCATCATGGACCAGCGCGTCTCAATGATACGTTCGGACGCATGGCGTTCGCTGATCTTTATCATCCTCGGTACGGCACTCGTCTATTGGTACGCCCGCCCTGTCCCCACAGAAAAAGATTCCGGTGCAAACCTCAGAAAGACAATTATCTTCGGAACAGCATTGTGTGCCCTGATTATAGCGGACATGTGGCCCGTGGACAAACGATTCTGCAACGACTCGCACTTCATCACCAGCAAGAACAAAGAAAAAGCGTTCGCAATGCAACCCTACGAGAAATACCTGTCAGATACCGATACCAGTTACTACCGCGTGTTCAACCTGACCACCAGCCCCTTCAACGATGCCCGGACCAGTTACCGCCTGCACTCCGTCGGAGGATACTCGGCCGCCAAACTGCGCCGCTACCAAGACCTGATTGATGAGCATCTGAGCAAGATGAGCATGAACGCCTTCAACATGCTGAACACTAAATACTTTATTGTGAACGGCGATGACGGGCAACCCGTGGCACGGCTGAATCCGGATGCAATGGGCAACGCCTGGTTTGTGGATTCGGTAGTCGTAGTGAACACCGCCAACGAAGAATCGGAAGCCCTGCGAAGCCTGAACCTGCGCACCACCGCCGTGACTGACCAAGACTATGCCTCTTTCGCGGCACAGAACGCGACAGAAACCGACCCGAAGGCAAAAGCCGAATGTGTTTCGTATACTCCGAAACGACTGGAATACAAAGCCCAATGCGCCGTTCCGAAAACTCTCGTTTTCTCGGAAATCCACTATCCGCACGGCTGGAAAGCCACGATAGACGGCGCAGAAACCGAGATTTTCCGGGTGAACTACCTGCTTCGTGCCGTGAACATGCCGGCCGGAGCACACACTGTTGTGATGACTTTCGAGCCGGACAGCGTAAAGAAAGGCAACCTCATCAGTATCACCTGTCTCGTACTGTTCCTGCTCACTCTGACCGGCACCCTATTCTATCAAATCCGCCGTTGCAAGAAGGATGAAAAAGCCGCTTAAAATCAAGTTCGTCGATTTCCACGAAGGATTTCAGCCGGAGACCACCTTTCTATGGAGCCGGCTATGGGAGCAGTATGACGTGCAGCTCTCGGAAACTCCAGACT
>Ga0310690_10007515_pt1 | contig 14020 bp, 13 predicted proteins | sample AusTroGonzalo_MG_2_FD_207661 | JGI IMG/M metagenome (GOLD analysis project Ga0310690, IMG submission 207661) | Bovine rumen microbial communities from tropical cattle in Woodstock, Queensland, Australia - Gonzalo_04 (v2) (version 2) | ecosystem: Host-associated > Mammals > Digestive system >... | reverse complement strand
AAGCGTGGTGTTATTATGGGGTCGCAAAGTTTCGGCAAGGGCAGTGTGCAACAGCAAAAACCACTGGGCGATGGAACGGCTATTCATATAACAATTGCGCGGTACTATACGCCAAGTGGCACGTCGATTCAAAATACCGGGATTACGCCGGATGTGGAAGTTCTGCAAAGTAAAGTCGAAGCGATTGAAAAACGCGAAAGCGCGTATTCCGAGGCGTCTTTCCGTAATTCGTTAAAGAACGATGCGGCCGAGAAAAAAGCGCGTGCCAAGGAAAAATCTGGCAAAAAGGGCGATGATGACGAAGATGAAGAAAACCTTAGCGATGCGGAAAAAGATGCACGCGATTATCAACTGCAACGCGGTATGGAAATGGTTATCGCCATGTCAAAATTGTCCGAGCCGATAAAAAAAGAAGAAAAGGATTAGTGTTAGTGGCCGGTGCAAGTGTTAGTGCGGGCGTCATTGACGCCCGTATATTTTGATTTTTAATCCCTTGCCTTTATTTTTATTTGGGGGTATGATTGGGCGATATAAAAAAGACAAAGGGAAAAAGGTTATGGCAAATTTAATTGTTGATGGTAATTGGGCGGCCGCAGATGTGGCGTACCGCTGTGTCGATTTTGCGGCGATTTATCCAATCACGCCAAGCAGTACTATGGGCGAATTGGCGGACGAATGGTCGTTTCAACATAAGAAAAATATTTGGGGTACGGTGCCGCAAATAATCGAAATGGAATCCGAAGGTGGCGCGGCTGGTGCTATGCATGGCGCGTTGCAGATGGGGGCATTGGCGACAACTTTTACCGCGTCCCAGGGTTTATTATTGATGATTCCAAATATGTACAAAATTGCCGGCGAACAGACGCCGTTTGTTATGCACGTTGCGGCGCGTGCTTTGGCAACACATGCATTATCTATATTTGGTGACCACAGTGATGTTATGTCTGTGCGTTCGACGGGCTTTGCAATGTTGTCCAGTCATAATGTGCAACAGGCGCACGATATGGCGGCGATTGCGCATGCGGCAACGATTCGCGCACGTGTGCCGTTCTTGCATTTCTTTGACGGTTTCCGTACCAGTCACGAAGAATCGCGTCTGATGCGGATTGAAGACGATGTTTTACGCAAAATGATTCCGGAAAAATTGGTTGCGGAATATCACGCGGCGGGTATGAATCCGGATAATCCGACAATTCGCGGAACCGCACAAAACCCCGATGTTTATTTCCAAGGACGCGAGGCCGCAAACGAACTGTATGCGCGCGTACCGACGATTGTTGCGGAATGTATGGATGAATTTGCAACGCTTACCGGACGCAAATACGGATTGGTTGAATATGTCGGGGATAAACAGGCGGAAAATGTCATCGTCGCAATGGGTTCGGCTTGTGAGACTATTGAGGAAACAATGGCGCATTTGCCGGCCGGATTTGGTTTGATTAAAATTCATTTGTATCGGCCGTTCCCGGTTGATGCATTCTTGGGCGTTCTTCCCAAAACCGTGCGTCAAATTGCCGTTTTGGACCGCACCAAAGAGGCGGGCGCAATTGGTGAACCTTTGTATATGGATGTTAAATCGGTTGTTGGTGATCGGGCGGCGGTGTTCGGTGGACGATACGGTTTGGGGTCCAAAGAATTCAAACCGCGTGACGTGGCCGCAATATTTGAAAATATGAAACGTGGAACGCTGCATCATAATTTTACGGTTGGAATAGAAGATGATTTGACCAATCTGTCGTTGAAAACCGATCCGGCGTTTTCTATTGAAGACCCGAATATCAAGACGGCCATTTTGTACGGCATCGGAAGTGATGGTACCGTTGGTGCGGTGAAAAATATTGTAAAAATTGTTGGGGAAAATTCTGAACTTTATCCGCAATCTTATGCGGTGTATGATTCGAAAAAGTCGGGTGGACTTACCGCGTCGCATATTCGTTTTTCAGATAAACCAATTCAAAGTCAGTACCTGGTAGAGGCCGCAGATTTTATCAGTGTTTCAAACTTTATGATTGCCACGCGGTTTGATGTGTTTCGTGGTCTGCGTGCCGGTGGAACGGTGATGATAAATACGTCTATGGCGCCCGATGCGGCGTTTGCGAACCTGCCGCGTGATGTACAGGAACATTTGATGCGTCTGCGTGCGAACGTATATTTCTTGGACGCGAACAGCGCCGCCGCAGAATTGGGATTGGGAAACAGAATCAACACATTTATTATGTTGAACTTCTTTAATTTGACACGGGTTATTGACCCGGTTGTCGCCGCAAAATCGGCCAAGACCGCAATTGAAAAAACATACAAAAAGAAAGGTATGGATGTGGTTGCGGCAAACTGGGCGGCGGTTGACCGCGCGGCAGATTATTTGAAACATTTTGATTTGCCTTCGTCTGTGTCGAATTTTGCACCGGACTTTGTGCCGGCAATGACCGCAGACGCACCGGCAATTATTGCCGGAACTTTGGGTGAAATGGCGGCGGGGCGTGGGGACGATTTGCCGGTGTCGCGTTTCCGTGTCGGTTCTGAATTTGGTGCAGGTCAATATCCGGTCGGAACGTCTAAATATGAAAAGCGTTCAATTTCCACACGGGTCGCAAAGTGCGATTTGGAGAAATGTATTCAATGTGGAAAATGTTCTATGCTGTGTCCGCACGCGGCGATTCGGATTAAGGCATTAACCGAAGCCGAAGTCGCGGATGCCAAGAAAAAAGGTATAATCGTTGTTCCGATGAAGACACCGGAATTGGGCGCAAATATGTATTTCACAATTGCAATTTCGCCGGCGGATTGCACGGGTTGCGGTTTGTGCGTGAAAAACTGTCCGGTGGGGGCGTTGTCTATGGTTGCGGCGGATGTCGATGAACAAAAGCGATTTGATGAAACGGTTAAATTACCGGATGTTTCGCGCGAAAAATTAAATCTGAATTTGCCAAAGCATATTGAATTATTGCCACACTATTTTGAATTTCCAGGCGCGTGCGCGGGTTGCGGTGAAACGCCATATATTAAAATGATGGCGCATTTGTTTGGTGACCATATGATTGTGGCGAATGCGACGGGTTGTTCTTCGATTTATGGGGCGAATTTGCCTACAACGCCGTGGACAAAGGACGCAAATGGTCGCGGGCCGGCGTGGTCTAATTCGCTGTTCGAAGATAACGCGGAATATGGTTTGGGTATGCGTGTCGCATTGAATGGGCGCCGCGATATGTTAAAGAATCTTTTGTTCGAATTGGGTATGAAAAATGTTGAAGATATGTTTGCCGAAACCGATATAGGTGCACAACGCAAAATCAAAGATGAATTGGCGAAAAAATTAAAGAAAATCGATTCACCATCTGCGCGTTTGGCGGAAAGTATGCTGGGCGATATTGTCGATAAATCTGTATGGATTGTCGGTGGTGATGGTTGGGCATACGATATTGGTTATGGTGGGTTGGATCATGTGTTGCACAGTGGTGAAAATGTGAATATATTGGTTTTGGATACCGAGGGTTATTCAAACACCGGCGGGCAACAATCCAAGGCTACGCCTTTCGGGGCCAGTATGAAATTTGCAATTGGTGGTAAAAATCACGCGAAAAAAGATTTGGGTATGATTGCGATGATGTCGGGCGCATATGTTGCGCAAATTGCAATTGGTGCAAATCCGGTTCAGGCATCGCGTGCATTTCGCGAGGCCGCGTCGTTCAACGGCCCGTCAATTATATTGGCCTATGCGCCGTGTATCGCGCACGGGTTCGCATTACAGAACGGGCCTGAACACCAAATGCAAATGGTGAACACGGGTGCGTGGCCACTGTATCGGTTTGACCCGCGTTTGATTGTCGAAGGACATAATCCATTGATGATGGATTCAAATGTTGATAATTTGGTACCGTTAGAGGATTTCTTGAAAACTGAAACGCGTTTTGGTGCGGCGCGTGCGGCAAATCCGAACTTTGAGAAATTGGTTGAATATGCCAAAGAAAACAATCAATATAGAACAGAGTTAAAGAAATACATTGCGCACTTTGCGATGATGCGTGCGAACACACCAAAGGAAAATGGGGAAGGGTAATGTACGAAGCATTGGCGGATTTTTTGCAAGATTCCGAGATTCGAATTGTAAATGATAATTTGCACTTTCGTATGTTGCCCGCGATCGCAAAAAATTACGACCATGGCATGTATGACAAGGCTGTTGACTTTTGGACCGATTTGGTCGCGGAAATTAGCAAAATCGGCATAATATCGCCAGATAAAAAAAAGAAGGCTTTTTATATTTATTTCGTCCCAGATGATTTTTATTCGCATATGTCTGGTTATGAGAATATCTTGGCAAAACCGGAGCTTGGAGCAGATGCCGATGGTTTTGTCTATGCACTTTGTTATTTACAGCAAGCACTGTTACCTGGGGCACAGACCGATAAATTGAATTTGTTTAATCGTGTAACAAAATTGCATGAATTATCGCACTTGGTTCATAGTGATTTTGGAAACAATCCGTTCTGGTTTGCTGAGGGGGTTGCGGAGCTTGTTCCGTGGCATCTGCTGGGATATGAAAAACGTATACCGACACATTTGAAATGGATGCGTGCGTTGCCACAAATATATACTCTAAAAGATTTTAATGACGGAATAGGTTTTTCGCGTGAACAAGTTGGAAAAAAAATTCCTTCGTATAGGACAGGTTATGTTTCCATATATTTGATTACTCGTGCAATGGTGTTAGGTATTGCAACAAAATTGAAAATATCACCGGTGGATGCGCTTCAGAAATTTTTGGGTTTATGGCATGGTGCCGGGGCAATGTCGGCTAACGAATTTACCGAACTTTGTGCAAATGTTGCGGGTATGGATGCGCATCAATTGATTTATACCACGGATTATCAAAAAATGGTTTTAGATGATATTCAGAAAGAAATAACATCAGGTCAACAATTACAACAAGGGCGAACGATATGAAAAAAATAATTTTAATTTTTGCATTGGCACTTGCGGCGTGCACTTTTCAAACCAAACATCGTGGTTATGTCTTTCCGACCGATTTAGAAGACAAAATCGCATCGGTCAAGACGACGGCGCAATTGGAAAATTTGGTTGGATCGCCCCAGGTTAAAACCATATATGGTGATACGGTTTGGATTTATTTTGGCGAAGATGAAAACTATCACGGGCCTTTCCCATTGACGTACGATAACAAGACCGTGCTGTTGGCGTGGGTAAATGGCAAAAGTGTGACGCGGACAAAAATTCTGCATGACGATGATTTGCCTGATATAGATATCGACGGCGATGAAACGGAAATTCCGGCGGCAATTGAACTGAACGCGATTCAAGAATTGTTCAATAATATCGGTCGATTCAGTCCGGCGGGATTGGGGCAATAAAACCACTTGTCAATGCATACTATAATATGTTAGAATAGGGCAAGCGGGTAAGGGGGAATAATGAAAAAACTCTTGGTTTTTGCGATGGTGTGTGTTTGTGGTTCGGCATTTGCGGGTGATTGTGGCCCGGGTTATGTGTTGGCAAATCACGCGCGGGTTGATGGTATGGAAACACGTGAATGTCAAAAATTGTGGTGTGTTGATTTGGAAACCGGTAAATCAATGGGTTCCGGCGATCGTGCAAATAATGGGTATGTTGCAACGCCCGCGCCAAATGAATTGTGTGATGCGACCGGAAAGTGCCTAGAATGTTTTGGCGACCGTAAATGGTGCACCGGAATTGTGCCTGGGGGTTGGAATCCAGAATATGGTGCGTACACGCGCGGCGGCGGCGACACCGCAACATATGCTTCGGAACAAAGGGGCGGCTGTTTTACGTGGAAATTGGAAAAACCGAATTGTGCATCGGGTGAAAGTGCGTTCTTAAAAGATGGCGAATGGGTCTGTGCGGTGTCCAGTTCGAACGCCCGGGTCACCCGCGATGCCGCAATGCGACGTACGGGAACGCTGCGTCGAACACTTAAAAGATAGGTTTGTATGCCCACGGTAGTGGGTATTTTTTTGTCCAATTAAATTTGTTTTTTCAATATTTTTATGTTATAATCCGCGTAAAGGCAGAGAGAATGGCAAAGAAAGAGAACGCTATGCCAAGTAAAAAATTGGACTTTAAGACCGGTCAATACGTTGTATATCCCACCCAGGGCGTGGGCAAATTGGTGCGCACCGAAGATCAAGTTATCGGTGACCAGAAAATCAAAATGTTGGTTATCGATTTTGAAAAAAGTCGTATGACATTGCGGGTGCCGTTGGAACGTGCAGAAATTTCGGGATTGCGACCATTAACCAGTGTAAAAAAAATGGACGAAGCTATCGCATCTGCCAAGGGCAAGGCCGGCGCAAAACGTATGATTTGGGCGCGGCGCGCGGCACAATACGAAGAAAACATCAATTCGGGCGACCCCATGAAATTGGCTGAGGTTGTACGTGACCTGCAACGCAGAAATGCGACGGATACTATGCCGTTTTCGGCGCGTCGGCTGTATATGCGCGCGTTGGAACGTATGGCCCAAGAATTCGCCATCCTGCATAAGATGGAGGTAGAAGACGCGTCCGAAAAGATAGAAGATATTTTGGGTATTCCAAAGGAAATTGACCTTAATGCCGTTGAAGAGGATGAAGAAGAAACCGAAGATTATTCCGATTCAACAAATGAAGGTTAAAATAAATATGTTGATTTGAAACCGGCCATTTGGTCGGTTTTTTTTAAGTGTGAAATTTTCCTTGCGCGATTAATAGGTTTTTTGATATGATTTTAGTGAACCAGGTGGAATTTTGGTTCGGGACTTTGACAGGTCCATACATGCTTTGAATGCGATGCCGGCCGGCCGATTTGGTTTGCGCACATTTGCATTCTGGAAAAACCCCGCATTGTCGGGGTGCCTTTGGGGTATATATAGAAGCCCATTGGAAATCGTTTAAGCATGTATGATTTGTCAACACCCCGACCGTCAATTCTATTGGCGGCATTTTTGTTTTTATCGCAACGCGATAAAAACAATCGCGGCCCCACTTGTGGGGACGGATGGGCTGGACACGGAGGGTTTTGTTGAAACGGTTTTTGGTTGCGTTTGCGTTTGTGGTGTTGGGCGCGTTTGGCGCAACCGGGGCGCACGCAACATGTGCGGATGGATATTTTGAATACGGCACCGACTGCATCGAATCAAAGTTTGAAATCACCACCATTGAAATGGATGCCGATACTACGTTTTCTTTTTACATATCGGCCATGGGAACATTTTATGTTGATTGGGGCGACCAAGTACAAGAAATAATTCGTGCCAACACAACCGAAACACTGTATTCGCACACATACACAGCCGGGGGCGTAAAAACGATTCGTTTTGGCGGTTTGGCAACGGGGTACAGTACTGTTAGCCGCTTAAATCAGGCAAGTGTAGTGCCAGATATGGCGGCAATACGTTTTTTTACCGGCACATTGGACAGATGGCAATTTGATGAATCGGGATCGGAAATAAATATTGCAAATATATCTGGAACAATCAGTGCGATATTTCCAACAATTGGTGATGGTGGAACCTATGCGACGCAACCAAGGTTTTATATGACATTTGCGAATGCACAAAATTTTATCGGGCCACTTTCGGCAAATTTATTTATGGGATTGCATGGAAATGCCGTTCATGGTATGTGGTATCAGACGTTTTCTGGATGCACAAACCTTGGTGGTACGATTCCCGAAAATTTATTTGCAAATGTTTCGGGAATTGGTGATTATATATTTTGCAACACATTTCTGTCATGTTCAAGTTTAACGGGCGGCATTCCAAAAGATTTATTTAAAAACATTTCCGGAACCGCGCAATACGCATTTGCGAATACATTTCAGGGATGCTCAAATTTAACGGGTGTTATTCCAAAAGATTTGTTCAAAAATATTGTTGGTGACGCCAAGAGATATATGTTTTATCGTTGTTTTACTGGCGATTCAAACCTTACGGGGTACATTTGGCCGGAACTGTTTTCGGGCATTGTTGGAAATATTGCCGGAATGTTTGAACACGCGTTTCGCTATACGGGGCTTTATACAGCGTGTCCGTGCGGCACGCATCAATACATTACCGGATACGAATCGGAATGGACCAATAAAGTTTCATGTGCGGTTGGGTTAAAATCAAACGAACATTGGTATAATGGTCAATGCAGTGCGATTTGCGATGCGGGTATAACACAATTAAAAACAAGTACTGGATTAAACTTTCCATTAACCGCAACAAAACTTACCACGCCATCGATTAATATAGGGCATAACAACACGGTTTGCTATGTGCCATTGGCGACCGGCAGCGCGAACAGCGCGATAAACGTCACATATGGTGGTGGCGTGTATCATACATTGGTGCCGGACGATATAACCCCAAACGGATTCACCGGCCAACCAGTGTCACAATAAAAACGGATGCGATTGCATCCGTTGTTTTACTTAACGTGATTTAAATATTTGTTTCCATGCCATGTGACGTTTGGCAACGGTATCGTCATACGATTTTTTTGCGACGTCAATTAAGTTTGCTATTTCAAAGAATCTATTGTTCTTGACACGATATTGGCAATCGTGTGTGCATGGCTTGTTTTCATTAAAATGTGGACAGCAAAATGTTTTAACGTCTTCATTTGTTCCAAGATTGCAGATTACATCATCCCAGCAGTTAACCCCAGCATTGCGAAAAATAGTAATGTTACACGGATCGGTTTTTCCCCAATTGGTTGGGACGACGAATTCTGTTGGTTTGCGTTTAAAAAAACCTTGCGTCGGTTGTATACGTTCTTGAAATATAGTTTCCACAATCGTGTTATATTCGGCTTGTCGTCGGTTGAGCGTTTCGCCACAATCAAATGTCTTGGCCAATAATTCTAAATATTCTTTTACTTTGCTCATTTTGTGTCCTTTTGGTAAGTATGCCTACACAATAACACAAAAAAACAAATTGTCAAATATTTTTTACATTGTGAAATCTTCGCCCAGGTACACTTTTTTAACCATCGGGTCGCATATAATTTCGTCACTGGTGCCGTGTTTTAATATCTTGCCATCGTGTAAAACATAACTGCGATCCGTGATGCCCAATGTTTCGCGGACGTTGTGGTCGGTGATAATCACGCCCAGACCGCGATTCTTTAATTGCGACACCAAACAACGAATTTCGTTCACGGCAATCGGGTCAATCCCGGCAAAAGGTTCATCCAGTAATATAAACTTTGGATCGTTCGCCAATGCGCGTGCAATCTCTGTGCGACGACGTTCGCCGCCGGACAGTGCGGTTGCCGGACTGCGCCGCAGATGGGATATAGAAAATTCTTCTAATAATGCGTCCAGTTTTTGTTTGCGTTTTTTCGAATCGGGTTCGACAACCTCTAAGATTGCCATAATGTTTTGTTCGACACTTAATCCACGAAAGACACTGTTTTCCTGGGGCAAATAACCAATGTGCAGACGTGCCCGCTGGTAAAAAGGAAGGTGGGTTATATCCTGGGAATTCAAAAATATCTGGCCGCCGGTCGCACGTAATTGTCCCGTGATGCAATAAAACGCCGTCGTTTTGCCCGCACCGTTCGGTCCCAACAGCCCGACCGATTCGCCTTGGCGCGCAATCATTGAAATATCGCGCAGTACCATACGGTTGCCGTATGATTTAGATAGATGTTCAACTTTTAATACAGATTGCTTCATATCTTTACCACCAATTCGTTTGTTTGTAATTCGTTGCCGTCGTTCGATTTTATGCGCACGTTGCCAATCATCTTGATCGATTTAGCGCGGCGGTCATATTCCCCGGCGGAGGCCGAAAAATTATAAACCGTTTTTTTCCCATTTTGAACCTGGGTTGTAAAGCCCGAAATTTTTTCAAGAAATATTATGTCGGGTTTATCGTATTCTTGGCGGCCGCTTGCCGCGATTATTTTGAACGGTTCGCCGTTTGAATCGGTGCCTTGGAATGTGGCACCCGACATTTTGAATTGATTGCTTACCACGTCCGTCATATTTATTGCAGATATTGGCGACCAAAGCAGTTGCCGTGTGAACAACGCACCCGCAACCAACGCCGCAACCATAACCAATCCCCATCCAGTAAAGAAAAATTGCCACAGACGTTGCCAACGCCGATGCCGACGAATTATAATAAAACTGCGTTTGTTTTTGTTCATATGTTCATATGTTAATCCTATATAATTAAAAAAGCAATTTTTTATGTTTGGTCATTTGTCTTTTTTGTGATATAATATTCCACAAGAGAGAGTGTTCGTAATGAAAAGATTTTTCTTGTTTTGTGCCGTTGCATATGCCTGCTTTGGCGTGACGGTGGCGTTTGGTGCCGCAAATGTGTTGATGCCAAAAAAGGCGGATTCTGTGGCAAAGCGCGAATCGTCTACGTCCACTACGAATTTGGGGGCAAGTTTGTTGCCCACCGCCGCAACGTTGGTTGGAAACGTTATTGCATTGAATCAACAACAAAAGGCTTTGGCCGCGGAATGTGAACCGACATCACGTGAAATTACTTTTGTAAATAACCTTATAAAAGAGTGGGCGATTGCTGGTGCAACAAATCCTTTGGCAAGTGCTGTCGGCGGAATGCGAAAATGTGATGCTGGCGAAACGTATGAAGATACAGTAAGAAATTCTGGTATGGGGGTCACGGTTGATGCATCGGCCATTTGTTATGATACTTTTTCGGATGCCGATGCGCGTGGTGCGGTTTGGGCCGGATTCCCAAAGGCTGCCGTTGTTGAATACTGTTCGGATGTCGGAACGGCACTTAGTATGTGCGGAAAAAATAAACGTAAAAAAATGACCAATATGTGGACGCTGTTCGATATGATTGATTTCGAAGAAAAAGACTATACACGAACCGAGGCGTCCCAGGCGGTCGCTTTGTTGCAAAAGGCGACAAATTGTTCTGGAAATAAATTGGCGGCAAAACGTTTGGAAACATTTGGCGGATTTATAACAAATACAATAAGTACGATGGGCCAACCAACAAATACGGCCAATGTTATGAATGCGGTGACAAGTATGGTCGGTCAATCGGGAATCGGCGGTATAGGCAACCTTGCCACGGTCGCAAGTCAGTTCTTGGATAAATAATAAACACAATGTTCGTTTTTTTTTGCTTTACTAGAAATTGCAAAATGCGTATAATGCGTAAAAAGAAGAGAAAGGATTATATTATGAAAATACAATCGGGAACATCTGTTTGGGCTATAACGCGTGTGTTGGCGTGCGCGGCGGCGTTTGCGGTCGCGGGATGTGCAACATCGAATGTCGATTCGGAATATTCTGATGAATATGTCGCGACGCCGACGGTCGATTATGTTGAACGTTTGGATGTTTATTCTGCGCCACATCGGGATTCTTTCCTGAATCAATTGGCTATGAATTATCGTTCTTATGCAATTTATAACGCCCGGACCAGTGGGCATCCCGATATTGGTGAGTTATTTGCAAACAAGGCAGTGGCTGCGTTTTCAGGCGAAGTGCCGTTCCCGGAATCTTTGAATAATTGGGAAATTGCGAATGATAATACGGCGTATGAATTGTCTTTGGCGTATAATGATATGATCGAGTTATTCAAAAATGATGCAAGTGATAGTCATCCTGAAATGGCGGCGGAATTACAGGCTAAATATGATTGCTGGATTTCCGCTGTGGCGTCGGGTCAGGATAAAACCGCAAATGAATGTCGTGCGCGTTTTGAGCGGACTTTGACCGCGTTGCGCGATTGCCGTGGGGGTAAGATTGTAAATAATCCGTCCCGTGTGACAGAAACGACCACGACCTCTAGCGAAATGGTGGTGACGGATGTGGAGCAACGTGCGCCGATGCAGGCATATTATCCGGAAACTTCGAATATGGCGGCGATGCGTGGTGCGAATCGCACGCGTGAAGGTGTGATTATTGTGAATAATGTTAATGTGCCGGAACATTTAATAAATCCTGTGCCGGTGTCTGTTGAATCTCAACAACCGTTGGTGTTTAACCAGAATATCTATGGTGGTGATAAAACGCTTAATGATAACAGCAAGCGCAACAGTGATAATACAAGTTTAAAGGCGGATTGCCCATGTGCGAATCGTGGCGAATCGGCAAATGGACAACCGATGGTGATGGCGAATAATCAACCAGTATCTGTGACGGTGAATGGTATGCCGTCCGTTGTGGCACAGCCTGTGCCAATGCCGGCGCCGATGGAACCATGTGATTGCGCGGGTGAAGATTTTGAAGAAATAACCATTGTCGCAGATGATTTGGTTTCGCGCCAAGAATTTATCGATATGATGATGGCGATGCGTGCAGAATTGGCGGCGATAAATGCGCGATTGGATAAATTGTCCGCGGCGCGCCCGGCCGATAAAGGCAACGACTATGAAGAAACAACAATAATCAAAGTACAACAAATTCCGTTGGAACCAAAACAACATGTTATGGAGGAAGTCTTTGAAATCCGATTCGATTTTGACAAGGCAAAGATCAAGCCAGAATATGATGATATAATTCGTAAATTGGCGACTGTGACCCAAAACAACAAGAATGTTAAGATTTCGGTTGTTGGGCATACCGATACCGCGGGCAGTGCCGCATATAACTATGCTTTGGGTGGTCGTCGTGCCGATGCGGTTCAGAAAATGCTGATTGAACGTGGCATCCCGGCAAGTCAGATTGTCGCGGTTTCCGCCGGTGAAGAAGATCTAAAGGTTTGGACGCCGGATGGTGTGCCAAATGCAGAAAATCGTCGGGTTCGTGTCGTGAAAGAGGTCACATATACCGATCCGAACGGTGGAAAAATGGTTCCGGTGGCAAATGTCGCGGTCGAAGAGTTTGTGGAAGATTGTGATGGTTCGGCCTGTGGAATGTAAATTTTGTGGTGAACACAAAAATACTTGACAAAAGTTTTTGTTCGTGTACAGTTGGGTTCACCAGAGAGATACTTTGAAAAAGGTGTTGAATATGGCAGATATAAAAGATATAAAGAAAGTAAATGCAACGATGGCGTTTCGTATGGCGACCGAAAATGTGTTTCCGTTGATGGCCGAATTTCAGAAACGCGGTATTAATTTGCAAAAAACGCAAGATACTATATTGAAATAATTTTTTGATGTATCGTGTTTTTTATATTTGATAACCAATCAAAAATATGATATAATATTTGCGCAGGGCTAAAGGGAGTCGTAAATGATTTATTTTGTTGTCAATCGCAGAAATATTGTTTTCGCGTTTTTAATTTCTGTATTATTTATTCCGCAAAATTCTTATTCGATTGAGTTAAAGCAACGCCAATTTGGCGCGGGGACTCAGGTCGCGAACAATGGTGGCTTTGTTGCGGCCGAAGTTCCGGGTACCGAAGGTATGAGTGAGATGGAGGTTGTATCAACCCTTCGTCACGATATTCAATTGCTGGATGAAGAAATTATGAAATGTGACCGCAAACGTAAAGGCTGGGTTGCGGCGACGGTTGTTGGCGGTGTGGGCGTTGTTGGCACGGGTGTTGCGGCATTGGTTCAACACAGTAATATCCAAGACAAAAAGACAGAACTTGGTCGTGTCAAAGGTGAAGTCGAAGGCACCAAGGCCAGTATCAAAGATGCGCAAAATCGTTTGAAAAATATGTAAAATGGGGGCGGAAATGAAAAAATCGGTATCAATTTTTGCGATAATGTTATTTGGCGTAATGTCGGCGTTCCCATCGAACGGTGCGCAAATGACGTCCCAGATACAGCGCTTGCTTGAACAAAAAGAAGAAAAGATAAAGCAGTTAGAAGAATGTGAAGGTAAAAAGAAAGGTTGGATGATTGCGGGCATATCTACGATTGGCGTGACGGCGGTGGGTATAGGTGTGAATATAGCCCAGGCAAGCAAGAGCAGCAAGTTGTCGGACGAAATAGACGCAACAAAAACAGAACTGGAACGTCAACAGGATAGATTGTCCAATATAGAAAGCCAAATCGGTATAGTCACAGATGATAACAAAGGTGGTAGTGATGCTTCTACGGATAATTCCCAATTAGAACAATCATCA
>Ga0310690_10007514_pt1 | contig 14020 bp, 9 predicted proteins | sample AusTroGonzalo_MG_2_FD_207661 | JGI IMG/M metagenome (GOLD analysis project Ga0310690, IMG submission 207661) | Bovine rumen microbial communities from tropical cattle in Woodstock, Queensland, Australia - Gonzalo_04 (v2) (version 2) | ecosystem: Host-associated > Mammals > Digestive system >... | reverse complement strand
GAAACCCTTGCAGATCTCCCATGGCAGTCCTTTGTCGCGAGCCTCACGCTGCCAATCACGTGCCGTGAAGTCTATGCCTACGGTTACTGCATCGTAGTACCGATAGGCAAAACGTGCCGGAATACTCTTGCCCAGCCGACAGATGCGAACAACAAGTTCCGTCTCGTAATCCACCTGGCTAGACCAGTCGGGGATGAAAAACGGCTTGTGATCTTTCAGCAATGCCGAGTCGGCCTTGGTGAAAATTACTGGCTTCTCTGGTTTATATAACGTGCCATCGAGCTCTTTATTGTGTTGGGCATAGTTCATACCCACGGCAAATATTTTCATAAGCTTAAAAAAACAGGCACCGCCCTTGAGAGACGATGCCTGCTTCCTATGTTAGTGATTACTTACTCTGCAACGAGCGTGAAGCGCTTGAAAGCAGCAATCTTCAGCTCTTTGTTCTGAGCACTCAGCCACTGTGTTACGGTCTGCTTGTCACCGTCACCGAACTGGAACTCCTGATCAACAAGACAGTTCTCCTTCAAGAACTTCTGGACGCGACCCTTGGCGATGTTCTCAATCATGTTGGGGTTCAGCGTAGCAGCCTTCTCTGCAGCAGCCTTCTCTTTCAGTTCGCGAGCTTCCTTGGCCTGCTCTTCGGTCAGCCAGCCCTTCTTGATGTTGCTCTCGATGTGATCCTCTGAGTCAACAAGATTGGGGTTGATGCCAGCCTTCTTCAAAACGACCTCGACGTACTTCTCAACCTGCTCCAGCTTGGTCTTCTCAACAGCGGTCTTGTACTCTTCGTCGAGAACCTCCTGGGGAACGCTCTCTGCATTCAGTGCGACAGGCTTCATGGCGGCTACCTGCATGGCCAGCTTGTGACCTACCTCGGCAGCAGCGATGTTGGTCTGTACCATGGTGCACAGGGTATGCTTGCCCATGTGGTCATATACCTCGATGTTGTCGCCTTCCAGCACGTTGTAACCGTCGAGTTCCATCTTCTCACCGGTAATACCAGAACGCTGGGTTACAGCGTCTTGAGCCTTCTGGCCATCGGCCAGTACCAGTTCCTTCACCTCGTCAAGGCTCTTGGCCTTGGCAGCGATGGCTGCATCGAGGATGCTCTGGGTCAGTGCAATGAAGTCAGCTCCGTTAGCTACGAAGTCGGTTTCACACTTCAGGGCGAGGATAGCAGCGAAGCCATCAACAGCCTTTACGAGTACACAACCGTTTGATGTCTCACGGTCACTGCGCTTGGCAGCAATGGCGAGGCCACGCTCACGCAGCAGTTCCTTTGCTTTGTCGAAGTCGCCCTCGGCCTCGGTCAGGGCCTTCTTTACGTCAGCCAGACCAGCACCGGTCATTGCGCGAAGCTTCTTGATATCGTCAATTGAAATTGCCATTTTAATCTTTAATGTTTAATTTTTTATGTTTAAATATTACTCAGCAGCGGGAGCCTCTTCCTCGGCGGGAGCAGCAGTCTCCTCTGCAACGGGAGCCTCTTCTTTACGGGGCTTGCGGGTGCGCTTGGGCTTTGCCTCTTCTGCGTCAGCCTCGGCCTGAGCCTCAGCAGCCTTCTCGTCAGCTTTCTCAGCCTTGCGTTCTTCCAGACCCTCAGCAATTGCGGCGCAGCAAGCATTGAGGATAACCTCTACGCTGTCCTTAGCGTCGTCGTTAGCGGGGATGATGAAGTCAATGTTCTTCGGGTCGCTGTTAGTGTCAACAATACCGAATACAGGGATGCCCAGACGGTTAGCCTCGCGAACGGCAATGTTTTCCTTCATGACGTCAACCACGAACAATGCACTCGGAAGACGGGTCAGGTCAGCAATAGAACCGAGGTTCTTCTCCAGCTTGGCACGCTGACGGGTAACCTGCAGCAACTCACGCTTTGAGAGGTTTCCGAATGTACCGTCCTGCATCAGCTTATCGATGTTCGCCATTTTCTTGACCGCCTTGCGAATAGTCGGGAAGTTGGTAAGCATACCGCCCGGCCAGCGCTCGATGACGTAAGGCATGTTGACGCTGGTTGCTTTCTCAGCAATCACTTCCTTAGCCTGTTTTTTAGTAGCGACGAACAGAATCTTCTTGCCACTCTTGGCAATCTGCTTCAGAGCCTCGGCAGCAGTGTCAACTTTGACTACTGTCTTGTGGAGGTCGATAATGTGAATACCGTTACGTTCGGTATAGATGTAGGGAGCCATTGCGGGGTTCCACTTGCGTGTCAGGTGGCCAAAGTGGCAGCCAGCCTGCAGCAGCTGATCAAAATTTGTTCTTGACATTGTCTTAAATGTTTTTGTTGTTTACTTTCCTTTTAATCTTTTTGTTCGATCAACCAACGGGTAGTCTAGTTGTACTAGTAGCACTAGCAGTACTAGCCAGAGTCCCATAGGTTTAGATGCTAAACGTTGTCCAGTGAAATTAACGCTTACTGAACTGGAAGCGACGACGAGCCTTCGGCTGACCCGGCTTCTTACGCTCAACCTCACGGGCATCGCGAGTCAAGAATCCGTGATCCTTCAGGTTCTTCTTATCTTCAGCATTTACCTTGACGAGAGCGCGGGCAATAGCGAGGCGCAGAGCCTGGCTCTGACCAGTGAAACCACCACCATCGAGATTTGCCTTGATGTCGTATTTCTCGGCTACTTCCAGCAGGTTCAGCGGTTGCTTTACTACGTACTGAAGGATTGCTGAGGGGAAATATTCGGTTAAGTCTTTCTTGTTGATCGTAATCTTACCTGTACCTTCTGTCAGGTAAACGCGAGCTACAGAGCTCTTACGACGACCTATTGCATTAATCATTTCCATCTTACCTTATTTATTTATACTGGTTAATATCAATTGCTTTGGGCTTCTGGGCTTCGTGTTTGTGCTCAGTGCCTTCGTAAATGTAAAGATTGTTCAGCAGGCTGCGACCGAGGGGGCCTTTGGGCAGCATGCCCTTAACAGCGTGACGCAGCATCTTGTCAACACCGTCCTTCTTCTTGCGAAGCTCGGCCGGAGTGTTGAAGCGCTGACCACCAGGATAACCAGTGTAACGGGTATATACCTTATCGGTTTCCTTCTTACCCGTGAAAACTACCTTCTGGGCATTGATGATAATAACATTGTCGCCACAATCCACGTGAGGAGTGAAATTGGGCTTGTACTTTCCGCGAATCAGCTTCGCTACCTTCGAAGCGAGACGACCAACAACCTGGTCTGTGGCATCGATTACCACCCACTCCTTCTTAGCAGTTTCCTTGTTAGCGGAAACGGTCTTGTAACTTAAAGTGTTCATTTTTACTTAATAATTTTACTACTAAAAAACATTGTTTGTATTGTGCGCACACAAAACCACCTTGCAGAGGTCTAACTCCCTGCCTGGTAGTCTAACGATACGCTCGGCGGACTTTCACCACCTTTGAACCAGTGATTCACAAACCGTTGCGCCCGGCCAAAGACGCCACTATTTACACACTCGTCCTGTGGGGATTCTAAGACTCTCCCCTTGAAATCGGACTGCAAAGGTAAATATAATTGTTAAGAATGAAGGATGTAAGGCATTGTATTGATGGTATATTTATGATTATTTAACCAAATTAATCATATTTAGCAGATAGTTTAGGGCCCTTTATGCAGGTATGCTAGGGTCCACCTTCTAGTGTGAAGTGCATGTTTTCCCGCGGAAAAAGTGTAACTTTGAGGCTTCGAGGGTACTAACGCTCGATAAAGTGAAAGAAAAATCGTTTTCTTTCGTTTTTGTGCTTGCTTTTTCGTACCTTTGCACCCAAAATCGGTTTATAGTTAATATTTATAGTATAGATGAATATTGAAGCATTGATCAGCAAGGCTGCGGGCGAAGCCGTGAAGGCGCTCTATGGCATGGATGCCACAGAGAAAATGCTGCAGTTGCAGAAAACAAGGAGTGAGTTCGAGGGTAACCTAACACTGGTGGTTTTCCCCTTTGTAAAGGCTGCCAAGAAAAGTCCGGAGCAGACGGCTCAAGAGATTGGCGAGTACTTGCAGGAACACTGCGAGGCGGTGGAGAAGTTTAATGTGGTGAAGGGATTCCTGAACCTGAGTATGGGCGACGGTGCATGGATTCAGTTGCTGAATGCCATTGACAGCGACGAACATTACGGTGAGAAGTCTGCCACCGACGATTCTCCGCTCGTCATGATTGAGTATTCATCGCCTAACACCAACAAACCCCTGCACCTTGGCCACGTGCGCAACAACCTGCTCGGTTGGTCGTTGGCGCAGATTATGCAGGCTAACGGAAACAAGGTTGTGAAGACGAATATTGTCAACGACCGTGGTATCCACATCTGCAAGTCCATGCTTGCATGGCTGAAATACGGCAACGGTGAGACACCAGAAACCAGCGGCAAGAAGGGCGACCACCTCATCGGTGACTACTATGTAGCCTTCGATAAGCACTACCGCGAGGAGATAAAGGAACTCATGGCCCAGGGAATGGACGAAGAAAAGGCCAAGCAGGAGGCTCCGCTTATCAAGGAGGCTCACGACATGCTGGTGAAGTGGGAACAGAACGACCCTGAAGTGCGGGCTCTTTGGGAGAAGATGAACAGCTGGGTGTATGCTGGCTTCGACGAGACATACAAGAAGATGGGCGTGTCGTTTGACAAGATATATTATGAGAGCCAGACCTACCTGAAAGGTAAGGCCAAGGTGGAGGAGGGGCTTGCCAAAGGACTCTTCGAACGTCACGACGACAATAGCGTGTGGGCAGACCTCACCAACGAGGGACTTGACCAGAAGTTGTTGCTGCGCTCTGACGGAACCTCGGTCTATATGACACAGGACATCGGTACGGCTGAGATGCGTTTCCAGGACTATCCCATCGACAAGATGATTTATGTGGTGGGTAACGAGCAGAACTACCACTTCCAGGTACTCTCGATCCTGCTTGACCGCCTCGGTTTCAAGTGGGGTAAAGAACTTGTCCACTTTAGCTATGGTATGGTGGAACTTCCCAATGGCAAGATGAAGAGCCGTGAGGGAACGGTTGTCGATGCCGATGACCTGATGGACCTGATGGTGGAGGATGCTTACAAGACCTCGATGGAGCTGGGTAAGTTCGACGACATGACCGAGGATGAGCGCAAGGAGATTGCCCGCATTGTCGGCATGGGTGCCCTCAAATATTTCATCCTGAAGGTTGATGCAAGGAAAAATATGCTGTTCAATCCCGAGGAGTCCATTGACTTCAATGGCAATACAGGCCCTTTCATTCAATATACCCATGCCCGTATTCGTAGCATCCTGCGCAAAGCGGCCAATCAGAATTCTCAATTCACAATTCTCAATTCTCAATTGAGCGAGAAGGAAATAGAGCTTATTCAGAAGATGTCTGAATATGGTGCTGCAGTAGAACAGGCAGGCAAGGACTACAGTCCTTCGGGCATTGCCAACTACTGCTACGAGTTGACCAAGGTGTTCAACCAGTTCTATCACGACTACAGCATCCTCAACGAGGAAGATGAAGCAAAGAAGGCTACACGTCTTGTTATTGCCCGCAATGTGGCTAAGATCTTGAAAAACGGTATGGGACTCCTCGGTATAGAGGTGCCTGAGCGCATGTGATACTACCGCTACTTGTATCTTAGGTCATAAAGTAGTAGCGGCATGAGGAGAGGTCTGGTACTCGAAGGCGGAGCCATGCGCGGACTATGGACGGCTGGAATCCTGGACGTGATGATGGAAGCTGGCGTTGAACCTGACGGAATCATCGGCGTGTCGGCGGGTGCTGCTTTCGGCTGCAACTACAAGTCGCGCCAAGTGGGGCGCGCCATCCGTTACAATATGCGGTTTGCCCGCGATAAACGCTATAGTGGCTGGCAGTCGTTGCTTAAGACGGGCGACTACTTCAACGCGGAGTTCGGCTATCATGTGGTTCCGAAGCAGTACGACGTCTTTGACGATGATGCCTTCGACCAGAATCCAATGGAGTTTATTGCGGTGGCTACAGATGTACTGACGGGAAAGCCTGTCTATCAGCGACTGATGAAGGCCGATTACGACACCTACGAATGGATACGTGCGTCGGCCTCTATGCCATTGGCCTCAAGGATCGTGCATGTCGCAGGCCGCCAGTTGCTGGATGGCGGTGTGAGTGACTCCATACCATTGGAATATTTCGAAACCATTGGCTATGATCGTAATGTGGTCATCCTGACGCAACCGCAGGGCTATCGAAAGGAACACAATCGCCTGATGCCGCTGATGCGTATTTTCTTACGTAAGTATCCGCAGATGATAGCAGCCATGGACAAGCGTCATCTGATGTATAACCGCCAGTTGGAGTATGTGGCAGAGGCGGAACGTCAGGGGCGCTGTCTGGTGATACGTCCTGACGGTCCTATTCCCATCGGCCATGTTTCGCACGATGCTGCCCGCATGCACCATGTTTATCAGTTGGGACGTGGTGTGGGTGAGCGCTACTTGGAACGTGTGCAATCGTTTTACCGTTGTTGAAAAGAAAAAAGGTGCAAAAGTCTTGCCGTTTGCACAGAATTTCGTATCTTTGTGGCATCAATAACCTAAAACAAAATGAGAAAGCTTTTATTGATGATGATGCTGGCATCAATGACAATGCAAGGGCATGCACAGACGGTGGATGAGGTGCTCTTCGAGGAGATGGACTATAGTCCGGAGTTTACGCAATTCCGTGTGGTAGGCCAGGCGGATAGATCGCATTGGATGATTCTACGAATCTACGACTCTGCCGATGCAACGGAGCCAATCACAGTCTTGAACATGATTCCTGACTTCGACTGTTGGGTCATTGGCTACGGTGGAGAATTCGGCGGCGACCTCAAGGGCAAATACTACACGTTTGATAGCGGGCATGGTGAAAGTCCCGGTCTGTTTGCCAAAGCGGTCAGTGTGAACGGTAAGCGTGCTGCTATTATTGACATGGCATCAACGAACCCCGAGGACTGGGAGAAGGACGTGCGTCCTGCAATAAAGTCGCCAACCGACTTGGTTATCTACGAGATGCATCACCGTGATTTCTCCGTGGCACGTCCGGAAGCGAAGTACAAGGGAAAGTTTCTAGCGTTGACCGAGCCGTGGGCCATCCAACACCTGAAGGACCTTGGTGTCAATGCTGTGCATATCCTGCCCTCGTACGATTACGGTTCGGTGGATGAAACACGGCTTGACGAACCGCAGTACAACTGGGGCTACGATCCCGTGAACTATAACGTTCCGGAGGGCGGCTACTCGACGAATCCCTACGACCCAGCATGCCGCGTCCGTGAGTTCAAGCAGATGGTACAGGCGCTACACAAGGCCGGCATCCGCGTCATCCTGGACGTAGTTTACAACCATACTTATGACATTGAACACTCGAACTTCCAGAAACTTTGGCCCGACTATTTCTATCGTAAGACGGCCGACGGTCAGTATAGCAACGGTTCGGGATGCGGCAACGAGACGGCCAGCGAACAGCCTATCATGCGGAAGTTCATGATGGAGTCGGTGAGATACTGGATTGAAGAGTATCATATCGACGGTTTCCGCTTTGACCTCATGGGCTGTCACGACATTGAGACAATGAACGAGATACGTCAGATGGTCAACGAGATTGATCCGAGCATCTTCATCTATGGCGAGGGCTGGAGCGCCGGAGCCTGTGCGCTGCCCACAGAACAATTAGGTGTGAAGGCTAACATCAGCCGCATGCCAAGCATTGCTGCTTTTAGTGACGAGATACGTGACGCGTTGCGTGGCCCCTTCGACGATGATACGAAGCCTGGTCTGCTGGGTGGTGCATCAGATATGGAGGAGAGTCTGAAGTTCGGTATTGTGGGCGCCATACAGCATCCGCAGGTCGATATGACGAAGGTGAACTACTCAAAAGAGCCTTGGGCCACAGAACCGACGCAGATGATTTCGTACGTCAGTTGCCACGACGATATGTGTCTGACGGACAGGCTGAGAGCCAGTATCCCACAATTGTCTGAAGAGGAACTCATCCGTCTCGACCTGCTGGCACAGACCGCCGTGTTCACGTCACAGGGTGTGCCCTTCATGCTGGCTGGCGAAGAGGTGCTCCGCACGAAGCAGGGCGTACACAACTCCTTCGAGTCGCCCGACAGCATCAACCGCATCGACTGGGCAAACAAAACACGCTATCCGCAGGTGTTCAACTACTACAAGAACCTGATTCAGTTGCGCAAGAATCATCCTGCCTTCCGTCTTGGTTCGGCTGACTTGGTACGGAAGCATCTGGAGTTTCTCCGTACGCCGAAGGGTGTCGTGGCCTTCCGACTGAAAGACAACGCCGGTGGCGACACGTGGCGTAACGTCATTGTCGTACTCAACACATTGAAACAGAAACAAAGCATCACCGTACCCAAGGGGATATACCATGTCGTGTGCCGCGACGGCGTCATCAACGAGCAGGGAATGGGTAAGCTGAGGGGCGGCAAAGTGTCCGTAGCCCCACAGTCGGCATTAATTATGTATGAAGACTAATTATTGATAGTTATGAAACGAATTGTCCTTTTATTCGCATTGGCGTTGTATGTAATGACTATGAACGCAGCAAAGATTACCATTGACCGTATAGAGCCCACCGACTGGTACGTGGGCATGAAGAATCCTACGCTCCAGCTCATGGTGTATGGCAAGGGTATTGCCCAAGTGCAGCATGTGACGACCGACTACCCCGGTGTGCATATTGACAGCCTGGTGCGTCTCGACTCGCCCAACTACCTGCTGGTTTATCTGAACCTCAGCGGTGCCCAGCCAGGCATGATGACGCTGAACTTCGACAAGAAGAAGGTCAGCTACCAGTTGAAGCAGCGTGAGATGAGCGGTGACAAGCGCCAGGGCTTCGACATCAGCGACGTGCTCTACATGCTCATGCCCGACCGCTTTGCACAGGGTGCTGGCCACCAGCCACAGGTGAAGGGAATGCGTTCCTACCGCGAGGACCGCACACAGCCCTCGCTGCGCCATGGCGGCGATCTGAACGGCATCCGCGAGCACCTGGACTACTTTACCGACTTGGGTGTCACGGCACTCTGGCTGACGCCGGTGCTCGAGAACGACTCTCCCGACAACGAACAGGGCTATTCCACCTATCACGGCTATGCCACGACCAACTACTACCGCGTAGATCCGCGCTTTGGTACGAACGACGACTACCGCCGCCTCTGCGACGAGGCACACCAGAAAGGCCTGAAGGTCGTCATGGATATGATCTTCAACCACTGCGGCTTTGAACACCCTTGGACGCTCGACATGCCGTCGAAGGACTGGCTGAACCTGCCACAGTGGCTGGAAGAGTCGGGCGGTACGTCCGATTCGCGTGGCACCAGTTTCCTGCAGACCTCCTACAAGCTGACGCCCATCGTTGACCCCTATGCTTCGGAAGTCGATTTGCGGGAGACCACCGAGGGCTGGTTCGTGCCCACCATGCCCGATCTGAACCAGCACAACCCCCACCTCATGCGCTATCTCATCCAGAACTCCAAGTGGTGGATTGAGACCGTCGGCATTGACGGCATCCGCATGGACACCTATCCCTACGCCTACGCCGATGCCATGGCGCAGTGGATGAAGGAACTGGACGAGGAGTATCCCAACTTCAATACCGTCGGCGAGACGTGGGTCACGGAACCGGCCTACACCGCCACATGGCAGAAAGACTCGAAGCTGGCAAAGACCAACAGCTACCTGAAGACTGTCATGGACTTCTCGTTCTTCGACAAGCTCAACCAGGCAAAGAACGAAGAGACCGATCCGTGGTTCTCGGGACTGAACCGCCTGTACGGCTCCTTCGTCTATGACTACCTCTATCCGAACCCCTCGTCGGTTATGGCCTTCATCGAGAACCACGACACCGACCGCTTCCTGGGCAACGGCCATGACACGCTGGCCCTGAAGCAGGCGCTGGCCTTGCTGCTCACCGTGCAGCGCATCCCCCAGCTCTACTACGGCACTGAGGTGCTGATGAATGGCACGAAGGAAGTCACCGACGGCAACGTGCGCAAGGACTTCCCCGGCGGTTTCCCCGGCGACACCCACAACTGCTTCACCGAGTCAGGCCGTACCCGTGCCGAGAACGACATGTTCCGCTGGACGAAGCGCTTACTGCAGTGGCGTCAGGGCAACGAGACGATTATCCGTGGCATGCAGACGCAGTTCATTCCCCATAACGGCATCTACGTCATCGCCCGCAGGTGGCACAATAACGTGGTGCTGACCATACTGAACGGCACATCAAAGCCCGCCGTCCTCGACGTCTCGCGCTATCAGGAGGTCATTGGCCATACCAAGCGTGCCAAGGACATTCTCACTGGCCGCTTCTTCGACCTGAGTACCGACCAGACGCTGAAGCCTCGCCAGTCGTTGATATTGGAATACCAGCAAGACTTGACGGAATAACAACCAATGAAACACAAGCACATTCTGACAACCCTTCTAACCCTTGTTCTGGCAGCAACGGACATTGCTGCCCAGAACAGTTTCTTGGAGCGTTACAATGTGTCCTTTCTGGATCTCAAGACAGGACTCCCTCATAACAACATCAACGACATCTTTGCCGACAGCAACGGGTTCGTATGGGTCTCCACCTATGGTGGGGGCCTTGTGCGTTATGACGGCTATGGTTTCATGACGCCCATTCAGCCCAGTGCCGAGGCCATGCGGAGCAATTCCTGTCACAACGTCGTGGAGGATGCCCACCATCGCCTGTGGATCACCTTCGACGAGGGCACCAGCGTGGTAAGTCTTGAGACCATGCAGCCAGCCCCCGTCACCCCGCCCGACTCAGCCGCACTGCACAGCCAGGAGCACCCGTCACCGTTCACGGAGCCTGGCGTACGCGTCTATCGCGATACGAAGGACGCCATCTGGCTCATCACGATGCCCGCCATCTATCGAATCACCCTGGGTGCCGACGGAAACATCGACCATTTCTGCCGTTATCAGTACATCGGCAACACCCCCGACATCACCATCCGTGACATCGAGGGCAACGGCAGCGCGTGGCTGAACATTGACGGCGGTCTGTACCGACTGACGGAGAGAGAAGGAAAACTGGTGCGCGAGAGCATCGCCCCTGCCATGCAGCAGCTGTCGGGCCGCTATGTCACCGACATCCTGAAACGGCAGGACATCATCTGGTTTTCCACCAACGAAGGACTGTTTGCCTACGACACCACCACGGAGCAGATGACCTCGTTTGTCCATACGCCACAGCCGGGTGCGCTCTCCCACTCCTTTACCACCTGTCTGGCCGTCACGCCGCAGAACCAGCTACTGGTCGGTTCCCTGTGTGGCATGAACATCCTCAACGATGCTACGGGTACCTTCACCCACTGGACGTCAGCCACCGGTCAGCTGCCGCTGAACAGCGATTTCGTCCACCGCATCCTGGTGCGCGACGGTCTGGTGTGGATCGGCACGGAGACGGGCGGCATTGTCAAGATGGTGCCCCGTCAGCTGAGACTCATGAACTATGCCCACACGACCGACGCACAGAGTCTCTCGCCAAACCCGGTCAATGCCATGTACGTAGAACCCAACGGCACGCTATGGGTGGGAACCGTTGAAGGCGGTCTGAACCGCAAACCCTTCGGTCAGCATACCTTTACCCACCTGACAACCACCAACTCGGCACTTTCGCATAACTCCGTGTCGGCCCTCGAGGCCGACGTCGAGCGCCGCCTGTGGATTGGCACGTGGGGCGGCGGCGTCAATGTCGTCCACCTCGACAATCCGGGGGAAGTCCGTCATCTGGACTTCGGCGAATACACCAGGGAGACCAACTACATCGGTGCCTTGGCCTATGACCAGATGAACAACGGCCTGTGGATAGGTTCCAATGACGGTATCTTCTTCTACGACCTGACCACGGAGAAGATTACCGATCCCTTTGAAGTCAACCGCCAGCTCCGAGGGTGTGTCGGAGCACTCATTGACCGTCACGGTTATCTCTGGATGGGATGCACCAACGGTGCCGTCACCATCAATCTGAACCAGCGCAACCTGAAAAGCGGCACCTTTGAGTTCCGTGGACTCCGCTACAAGCTCGACCGTCCCGAGTCCGGAATCATCGACAAGATATCCTGTTTCTGCGAGACGCAAGACGGAACGCTGTGGCTGGGCAGCAACGGGTATGGCATCTATAAAAGGGTGGTCGATGAGAATGGCCACGAGACCTTCGAGTGCCTGACCACCGACGACGGCTTGGGCAACAATGCCGTGAAGGGCATCGTTGAGGATGGGCGACAGCGGCTGTGGATAACCACCAGCAACGGCTTGTCCATCTACGACACCCGTGCAGGTACCTTTATTAATTATACGGAAAAAGACGGACTGCTGAGTTCGCAGTTCTACTGGAACTCCGCCGTAAAGGGTGAGAACGGGCTGATCTACCTGGGCAGCGAACGCGGCCTGACCGAGGTGTATGGTGAGAATCAGGAGGGACGTAATGGCGCCCATCTGCATTTCACCCGCCTATTGGTTGACAACCAGGAGGTACGTGTCGGGAATGGCGACGACTACCTCGACAAGGACATTTCCGTGGCGAATACCCTCCGTCTGAGTGAAAGCAACCGTTCGTTTACCATTGAGTTCTCTGCCTTGAACTATTCGACCGAGATGCAAGGCGTCTATAGCTACCGCATGAAGAACTTCGACAACGACTGGACGGTACTGAAGGCAGGCGAGCATTCCGTCCGTTACTCCACGCTTCCTTCCGGCAGTTATACCTTCGAGGTGAAATACACCCCCGTCATGACCTCCGACGAAGAGCAGATCATCGCTCTGAACATCCGGGTGAAGCCCTATTTCTGGAAGAGCTGGTGGTTTATCGCCCTGTGCCTCATTATTCTGGCAGCCATTCTGACCTACGTGTACAATCGCCGTGTACAGGAGTTGCGCCGACGTGAGGCAGAGAAGCAGCTGCAGCCCATTCGGAAAGCCTTGGAGGACAGCGACGATGCCGAGCAGCTGCAGAAAAGCATACAGAAGATCCTGGACAACCAGGTCCGTTTCCGCGAAAGCATGAACAAGAATGTCGAAGCCGACAAACAGGAAGTCCTGCTGTTGCAGAAGCCCTTCATGGAGCGGGTCATCGAGGTCATTGAGCAGAACTACAGCAATTCTGAGTTCGGCGTGACGGAGTTCTGTGAGGCCATCGGCATGAGTCGCAGCGTGGTCAGCAAGCGTCTGAATGCGGAGACCGGTCAGAGTACAGGTCAGTATATCCGTAGCTACCGTCTGAACATTGCCAAGGAATTGCTGACCCAGAATCAGGGAAACCGTAACATTACAGAAATAGCCTATAAGGTAGGGTTCAATGATCCCAAATACTTCACGCGTTGCTTCACCAAGATCTACGGTGTGAGTCCCAGCACCTTTATAGGCGATAACGAGAAAGAAGATGAAGAATCGGAATAACACAGTTGTCACCCTGAACAAGGGAGTCATTACAGGTGCATGTCTCATCATCGTCGGAGTCGTTCTTCAGCTGAGCATCGGTCCGGTGGTGTGGCATCAACTACCTGCCCTCCGCCCAAGCAACGAGTGTACACACCTATAACAGCTGACGCCATGACCTACCCCAAACTCTGGAAACGACTGACGACGCTGTACGCTGAGGGCGAGGCGAGAGCCATTGCCCGCATGGTCTATGAGGTACGCTATGGCCTCACGTTGGGCGACCTGCTGATGGGCCGCGACGCCGACCTGCCCCAGGAGGAGCTGGAGCTGATGGCTCAACAGCTGGAACAGGGCGAGCCCGTGCAGTACGTGTTGGGCGAGGAGCAGTTCGGCGGCAGGACCTTCAAGGTGACGCCCGGCGTCCTCATCCCACGGCCGGAGACCTACGAGCTCTGTGAGTGGGTAATGGACGAAGGACGAAGGACGAAGGACGAAGGACAAACAATCCTTGATATCGGGACGGGCTCCGGCTGCATCGCCATTACCTTGGCACTCGGACTGCCGCAGGTCAAGGTCACGGCGTGGGACATCTCGGACAAGGCACTGGCCGTGGCCCGCGAGAATG
>Ga0310690_10007512_pt1 | contig 14020 bp, 17 predicted proteins | sample AusTroGonzalo_MG_2_FD_207661 | JGI IMG/M metagenome (GOLD analysis project Ga0310690, IMG submission 207661) | Bovine rumen microbial communities from tropical cattle in Woodstock, Queensland, Australia - Gonzalo_04 (v2) (version 2) | ecosystem: Host-associated > Mammals > Digestive system >... | reverse complement strand
CCTTTGATTACAAAAATTTAAGGTTTTTAAGTTTTTTTTGGATTAAACCCATATATTTTTATGAAAAGTGCAAAAAAACCTCTCAAAAAGGCTAAAAATGGCCTTAAAATTGAAATTAGCCATTTAGGTAATGAGATTAAATGAAATGAGGTGGAAATATGGCTAAAATGAGTTTACAAGAACAAGCACAGGAAATTTTAAAGTTTGCTGAAGAAAGTGGTGTTCAAAGCAACTACTTTTTTATAACAACTTTTGAAAGATACCAAGTGCAAATTAAAATATTAGAAGATTTAAAAGCTTCTATTGAAAAAGATGGAATGTTAGTTACAAAAGAATATGTTAAAGGTAGAAAAAACTTATATTCCAGCCCAGCAGTTAAAGATTATAATGCTACAACTGATAGTGCTAATAGAACTGTTGCAACATTAATGAAGATTATTAAAAATTATAATGTTGATGATGGCACAAATGAAATAGAAGATGATCCACTACTTAAAGCAATCAATGGTAGTGATGATGATGAATAATGCATATGAGTATTCAAAGAAATCAGTTAAGTTAAAAACAACACCCAAATATGTTAAGTTGCAAATGAAGGATTTCATGAGTATATGTGAAGGCAAAAATGATAAATACATAATCAGTGAAAAGAAATTAAAGCAAGTTAATAATATTTTGAAATTGTTGATAATGCCAAAAGGTTTAAAAGCAGGGCAAACACTTTATGAATGCACAAGTGGTTACCAATGGTTGTTTTATACAGCTATTTTATGCACAGTGTATAAAGACAATCAGAATAAAAGAAGGTATGAAATAGGAGTATTAGAGATATGTAGAAAGAATTTCAAAACATTCACTATTGCTACTATTTTTATTTTGCTTTTTTTAACTGAACCCAAGTTTAGTAAGTTTTTTAGTGTTGCACCTGATGGGGCATTAAGTAGAGAGGTAAGAGAAGCCATAAGTGAAATTATTAGAAGTTCACCATTGGTGTATGAATATAAAGAAAATAAAAGATTTAAGATTTTAAGAGATTATATTTTATTTAAACCAAATCAAGTTACATATATACCATTAAGCTATTCAACATCAAGGCTAGATGGTAGATTGCCAAATGCTTTTATTGTAGATGAAGCTGGTGCATTGCCTAGTACATACCCAATAGAAGCAATGAAATCAGGCCAACTAAATATTCTGAATAAACTAGGTTTTATTATTTCAACTAAATACCCAACTATTGATAACCCTTTTGAAGATGAAGTTTCATATAGCAAAAAGGTTTTAGATGGATTGGAACAAGATGAAACAAGATTTAGTTTATTATATGAACCAGATCAAACAAAGAATTGGGAAACAAATGATTTAATATTGCAACAAGCAAATCCAGTTGCATTGGAAATTCCTGAAATATGGGAAGATTTAATTAAAAAAAGAGCCTATGCAATAGCTGTTGAAAGTGCTAGAGAAAATTTTGTTTGTAAGCATTGCAATATTATTTACCAAGGAACAGGAACTGAAACTTATGTTGATGTGAAAGATGTTCAAGAATGTAAAGTTGCCAATATTGATTGGAATGGAAAAGTTGTTTATTTAGGTTTGGATTTATCAGAAAGCAATGATAACACTTCAGTAAGTATGGTTGCAGTTGATGATGATAATAAAATAATTGCTGATAGTTTTGCCTTTATTCCTGAAGGTAGAATTGAAGAAAAACAAGCAAGTGAAAAAGTAAATTATAGAGAGTTATTGAAAACAGGAAAAGTAATTGCATGTGGAGATAAAGTTATTGATTATTCAGTAGTTGAAGATTTTATTTTAGGCCTAGAAGAAAAGTTTGGGGTTCAAATCCAAGCAATAGGATTTGATAGATGGAATTGTTTAAGCACAGCCCAAAAGTTAGAAAGAGAAGGCCATTTTAATTTGATTGAGGTAAGGCAACATAGTTCAGTGTTGCACCCACCAACAAAATTATTAAAAGAAAAAATTCTAAAAAAAGAATTTGAATATGAAAACAATAGATTGTTGGAGATTAATTTTCAAAATGCTAGATGCAGTTATGATACAAATAAAAATATGTATGTTCACAAAAAGAAAAGCACAGGAAAAGTTGATATGGTTGTTTCAATGTTAAATGCAGTTTATCTATTGGAACAAGATGTGTTCCTAAATCAAAGTGAATTTACAATACAGGTTCTTTAGGAGGTAATTATGTGAAAATAGCAGTAGATAAAAATTCAATCAAAGCAGTTAATGAAAAAAATGAATTTATTTACTTATTTGATAATGAACCACTTGAAGAATTATTAAAAACAAATTTGCATTGTATTCATTATAAAGATTGTAATTTTGTAGATATTAATTTGACTAATTACAATGTGGATTGTGTTAAAAAGGCAAATATTAATGATATAGATTTTGATAAATTGCCTGAAAGAAAAGATTATAAAATTGCAATAATTATTCCAAATTGCAATTATGAAGAATGGATTGAAAAATGTTTAAATAGCATTTTGAATCAAACATATAAAAATTATGAAATTATTTTTGTTGATGATGTTAGTTCTGATAATTCAGTAAACATTGCAAAAAAATTATTAAAACCACCAAATAAGGTAATAGAATTAAAACAAAAAAGGCTGAATGGTGGTGCAAGAAATGAAGCATATTTGCATTTAAGTGAAGATGTTGATTATATTTGGTATGTTGATAGTGATGATTGGTTAAAAGATGAAAATGTATTAGATCATATTAATGAAAAATTGCAGCTGCAACCTGATGTGGTATTTGTAGGAATGGCATCTTTTCAAAATGGAGTTGAAAGTGTTGCTTTTATACCACAATATAAAGACAAATACCAAGCAATTCAAGGTTGGAGTGGTAGTTGTGGCAAGGTAATAAAAAAAGAACTTGCTACAAGGCAAGAGTGTTTATACAATGAAGGAACTTTAAAAGAAGATAAGAACCAACATTGTAAAATATGCATTTACATGAATAGTTTTGCAAATTTAAAAGAACCAGTATATGTTTGGAATAGAACAAATACTAAATCAGTAACAACAAAAAGAGAAAAAGTTGTTTGGGGAACAAGCACAATAAGGCATTATGCTGATACATTGCAGCTTTATTTAAGTGTTAAAGGTAAAGATGCTAAAATTGATAGAATATTACAAGATAGAGTAAGGAAAACAAAAAATGAGATGATGAATGGTGGTGATTGTCAATGGTAAAGTTATCAATAGTAATACCATATTATAAAACTTATGATTTAACAGTTAAATTGTTAGATGAATTAATTAAACAATTAACTGATGAAGTTGAAGTTTTTTTAGTAGATGATGGTTGCCATGAAGATAGATTAGATAAATATAATAAAAATATTAATATTATACATTTAGAAGAAAATCAAGGTAATTCCCATGCTATAAATACAGGTATTAAAAAATCAATAGGTAAATATATTGGAATTATTGATAGTGATGATATGATTAAAGAAAATTATATTGAAGAATTAATAAAAGCAATAGATGTAACTAATGATGAACTAATCATATTAGATTGGGAAGATATGCATAGTGGTGTTGTTATAAATAGGCCAAGTAATCCAGCACCATGGCGATCAATTTATAGAAAAGATATTATGCCTTTGTTTCATGAAGAAGTAAAACATGCTTCTGATGTTCCTTTTAGAAAAGATTTAGATGAAGATCATAAAACAAAATATTATATAGATAAAGTATTATATATTTACAATTCAAATAGAGTTGGTAGTTTAACATGGGAAAGATTGCAAGGTGATAACAGTTGAAAATGCTAGTATTAAGTTGTGATAAAAATGAAGAAATATTTGAAGCATTTCATCATTGTGTTGAAAAATATTACCCAAATCACCCAGAGATTATATATACAACTGAAACAATTAAAAACCCATATTATAAGACAATTTGTTATGATATACCACTTGAAAGATGGACTGAAAGAATTAGAAAAACATTAAATGATATTGATGATGAACAAATATTATTAATAATTGATGATTTTTTTATAAGGCAGCCAGTTGATACAAAAAGAATAGAATATTTAAGTAAGCAGCTAAAAGGTAATATAGCACACTTTTGTTTTGAAAAAAGTTTTGATGAAAATGATGAAGAAACTGAAGTTGAAGGAATGAAAAAAAGGCAACATGGTTCACCTTATGAAGTTTCTTTAAATTGTGGCTTATGGCAAAAAGAAAAATTAATAAATGTTTTAAAAGGTGAACATAACCCATGGGAAGTTGAAGGCATTCAAGATAATTGTGGTTATGATTTTTATATTAATAGTGGGGATTACATAATTGATTGGGGGTATATTACATGGCAACCAACAGGATTATTTAAAGGAAAATGGTGTAGAAATATAATACCTTTTTTTGAAAAGGAAGGTATTAAAATAGATTATGATAAAAGAGGCTTTTTTGATTAGGAGGAATTACAATGGTAAAAGTAAAATGCATTATGGATTATTTTGATAAACAATTAGAAAAAGATGTATCAATTCTTGATGATGCTTTTTTGGTTAGCCCCGAAAGAGCAGAACAATTAGTTGCTGCAAAAGTTTGTAAAGTTATTGAAGTAATTCCTGATGAACCAGTTAAAAAAACAAAAAAGAAAAAATAATTAAAAAATAACAAGGGAGGTGAGAGCATGGGATTATTTGATAGGTTTAGAAAAAGAGATAATGAAGCAGCAACATCAGTTCCAAGTGAAACAATATTGACACCAGCAAGTGATGTTTTATTACAAGCAATATTAAATGGTGAAGATATTACTAGGGAACAGGCTTTATCATTACCAGCTGTTAGTGGTGCAGTTGATTTTATTTCAAATATGATTGCATCAATGCCAGTTAAACTTTACAAATATAAAGATGGTAGAGTTGAAGAAAAAGAAGATGATCCTAGAGTTCATTTACTGAATGGAGATACTGGTGATTGTTTAGATGCTTTTCAAATGAAAAAAGCAATGGTAGAAGATTATTTGCTAGGTAAAGGTGGTTATTCTTACATAAGAAGATATAGAAATGAAGTAACAGGTTTATTTTATGTTAAAGAAATCTATGTAAGTGCAATACCAAACTTTAAGCCAATATTTAAAGATTATTATATTATTGTTGAAGGCAAGGAATATAAAAAATATGAATTTATTAAGTTGTTAAGGAACACTAAAGATGGTGCAACTGGTGTTGGATTAACTGATGAAGTTGGCAAGGCATTAGAAACTGCTTATAATACTTTACTTTACCAATTAACAATGGTTAAGAGTGGAGGAAATAAAAAAGGTTTTTTGAAATCAGATCATAGACTAGGGCAAGAAGAAATTAATACATTAAAAATGGCATGGAGAAATCTTTATGCAAATAATGAAGAAAATGTTGTTGTTCTAAATAAAGGGTTAGAATTTCAAGAAGCTTCAAATAGTGCAGTGGAAATGCAAATGAATGAAAGCAAAAAAACATTGCAAGATGAAATTAATAATATATTTCATATACACCCAAATGATTTTTATGCAACATTTAAAGAAGCTATTTACCCAATAGTTAGGGCTTTTGCAACTGCTTTAAATAAAGATTTATTACTAGAAAAAGAAAAAGGTAAAATGTATTTTGATTTTGATGTAAAAGAAATCATTAAAGCAAATGTTAAAGAAAGAATGGAAGCATTGAAATTAGCAAAAGAAATTGGATTAAAAACAATTAATGAAATGAGAAGGGAAGAAAACCTAAATTATATTGAAGGTTTAGATGTAATAAATGTTGGTTTAGGTGCAGTTTTATATGACACTAACACACACACTTATTACACACCAAATACTGATACAGTTGGAAATCCAGTTGATGGACCAACAGGAGAAAATTCAACTGATGCTGCAATTCAAAAAGTTTTAACTGATAAAGTGCTAGATACTGAATTTGAACAAGATGGTAACAGTAGTGCAAGAGAAGAAAGATTTAACCCAAATCATGATGCTAAAACAGGCAGATTTGGTGTAGGATCAGGTGGAGGAAGTAGTTCATCAAAAAGTGGTGGAAGTTCCAAAGGTTCTAGTGGTTCAAGTAGTTCAAGTAGTTCAAAAGGTTCAACAGGTGGAAGTAATGGTTCGAGTGGTTCAAGTAGTTCCGAAGGTTCAACAGGTGGAAGCAGTAGTTCAAGTAATAAAGAAAAACTTGATGATTTAGAAAATAAATTAGAAAGTGGATTAGACAAACTTAATTTTGATGAATTAAATGAAATATTTAATAAAACAAATGATCCTGATATAAGAGAAAAAGTTATGGACAAAATGCAAGAAAAAGATGTTGTTAGATTTGGTAAAGAAGTCTATGGAATTGATATGAAACCAGTTAATTATCAAGGTTCTTTTGATGATGCAGTAAAAAAAGTTAATGAAAAGAACAAAGATAAAGATTATATTACTGAAACTGTATATCATGGTACAAATGCATCATTTGAAAAGTTTGATTATGACCATTTTGGAAAAACTGATAAAGGAGATTTTGGACAAGGTATTTATACTACTAAAGATAAAAATACTGCAGCTATATATGGAAAAGATATAAAAGAAGTTGAAATAAAATATAAAAATCCACTTGTTCTTAATAGTCAACAAGATTTTGAAAAACATTTTATGCAATATGGAGATAAATATGGTGAAGCAAAATCACTATATAATTCAAAACAAATTGCAAACTCTATAATGGGAATGGGTTATGATGCAGTAATTGATAATGTTTACGGTCAAACTGTTGTATATGACTTGAACAATATAAATATAAAAAATTAATTTATGAACTCTAAAGCAGGAGGTGAGTAAATGCAAATAAGAGTAAAAGAAGATATGGTTGAAATTGAAGGTTATGTAAATGCTATTGAAAGAAATTCAAAGCCTTTATGGAGTAGAATGGGGCAATTCATTGAAAGAATTTGTAAAGGTGCTTTTAAAAAGGCCTTAAAAAGAAATGATGATGTTAAAATTCTATTAAATCATGATCCTAAAAGGGAACTAGGAAGCATGAAACAGGGCAACCTAGAACTTGAAGAAGATAATATTGGATTAAAGGCTAGAGCAATTATTACTGATAAAGAAGTAATTGAAAAAGCAAGAAATGGTGATTTAGTAGGTTGGAGTTTTGGCTTTACTGATAGGGAAGTTGAAAACACGATTGAAAGAGGTATGCCATTAAGAGCAGTTAAAGATTTGAATTTAGAAGAAGTTTCTATACTAGATAGAACAAAAACACCAGCATATGATGGCACATTAATAATGGCTAGAGATGATGATGGTGAATTACACTTTAGAGGTGAAGATTTTATTGATGATGTTTCAATAAGAGAAGAAAACACTGAAGAAGTTCACAATGAAGAACAAAACATTGTGGAAAATAAAGAAAATTCTGAAACTAATCCACAACCTATTGTGGAAAGTTCAGAACAGGTTGAAGAACAGCCTAAACAACAAGAAATTGTTGAAAATATAGATTATTCAAATTATGAAACCATGATTAAAGAAATGAAAGAGGAGGTATAAGCATGGAAAAAGAATTAAATGAAAAAAAGAATGATCTTATTACTAGAGCTGAAGAAGTTCTAAATAAGGCAAAAGGAGAAAAAAGAGAACTAACACCTGATGAAGCACAAGAACTTGCTGAAATTCGTGATGATGTTAGAAAAATCAAAGAAACTTTAGAATTAAAAGGATTTTTTGATAAAGAAGGAGGAGAGAAGCCAGTGGAAAAAGTAGAAGTTGAAAAAGAAGTTGAAGAAACAAGAGCATTAGAAGAAGAAAAAGCTTTTGAAAATTATATTAGAGGTGTTGTTACTAATGAAAGAGCAACAAATTTAACACCAGCTGCAAACAGTGGTGGGGTAACAATTCCAACAACTATTGCAAATAGAATTATTAAGAAAGTTTATGATTTATGCCCTATTCTTGAAAAGAGTACTAAATATAATGTTAAAGGTAAATTAGAATTACCATACTATGATGAAAGCACACAATCAATTACTGTTGGTTGGGCAACTGAATTTCAAGAACTTGAAAGCAATGTTGGTAAATTCACAAGTGTTGAATTAGTTGGTTATTTAGCTGGTGCATTAAGTTTAATTTCAAGATCATTAATTAATAATTCACAATTTGATATTGTTGGATTTATTGTTGATAGAATGGCTTATGATATTTCAAGATTTATTGAAAATGCATTATTAAATGGTAGTGGAGAAGTAACAGGATTATCAACAGTTACTAATGTAATTACTGCTGCTGATAATGATAGTGTTACTGCTGATGAATTAATTGAATGCCAAGGACAAATTAAAGATGTATTCCAAGGCAATGCTATTTGGATTATGAATGAAGCAACAAGAACTGCTATTAGACAATTAAAATCAAATACAGGTTCTTATTTAATGACTGAAATTTATGATTTAGCATCACCATTTAAAAATATGTTATTAGGAAAACCAGTTTATGTTTCTGATAATATGCCTGAAATGAGTTCAGGTGAAATTGCAATTTACTATGGAGATATGACAGGTTTAGCAACTAAATTTAGTGAAGATTTAAACATTGAAGTATTAAGAGAAAAATATGCTACACAACATGCATATGGTATTGTTGGTTGGTTAGAATTTGATAGTAAAATTGAAGATCCACAAAAAATTGCAGCTATTCAAATGGCTGGAACAAAACCAAGTGTTTAATTAATAAAAAACTATTTGTTGTTTAGGCAAACCTTCCAAAGAAAAGGAGGTAAACAAATATGAATGAAATAACAAAAGTTAGTGAAATTACTGCAAATGATGTAGCCAGTTATATTAGATTAATTGGATTTAATGATTATGGTTTAGATTTGGGTGATTACACTAATGAAGATATAAACACTTTAAATAATTTAATAGGAATTGCAAAAACATTTATCATGAATTATACAGGGCATACTTTAGAGGAATTAGACAATTATCAAGATTTTGTTATTGTTGTATTAATCTTATGTCAAGATATGTATGACAATAGAACACTTTATGTTGATAAGGGAACATTAAGTTACCCAGTTGAAACAATTCTAAATATGCATAGTGTAAATTTATTATGAAAAATGCAGGTAAATATAATAGAAAAATAGTAATTTATCAAGTAATGGAGAGTGTAGATGATGATGGTTTTCCAACACTAGATAAGAATGTAATATTAATTGCTTATGCAAGTGTTAAAACCACTAGGGGCTACACTCTTATTGCTAATAATAGTGATTTTGAAAAGGCATATACAAATTTCACAATTAGATATTCACAAAGAGTTGTTGATGCTTATTATGATAGTCAATTATCTAATAGGGATTTATTAATTCAATTTAGAAATAAAACTTATACAATAGAGTATTTTAACAATGTTGATGAAGCTAATGTTGAAATAGAATTACAAGCAAAAGAGGTTTTAAAATAATGGCTAGATTTCAGATGCAATTACCAAATGAAATAATTAAAGATATTACTAATATTTATAATAATAGTGAACAAATATTTGGGAAAATGACTGAAGAAGGTGCAAAAGTTGTTTATCAAAATATTCAACAAAGCATTCCAAGTAATTTTGCTGATAGTGAAATAATGAATTGTTTAAAAATAACTAAAATATATAGAACACCAAGTGATGGTGGTATTAATACCAAAGTTGGTTTTTTTGGTTATTTTACAAATCATAATGGAGTTAAAACACCAGCACCATTAGTTGCAAATGTTTTTGAATATGGATCAAGCAAGTTTACTAAAAAGCCATTCTTTAGAAAATCTTTTAAGAAATCACAAATTGAAGCAGCAATGTTGGAAGCACAAAGAAAGTTTAGTAAGGGATTGTTAGATGAATAATTTAATTGAAACAATTTTTAATGGATTTACAGTTGATGGGGTTGAAGTTCCAGTTGCATTTTTAAGATACAAAGGGAAATTAACAACTTATGTTACCTATCAAGAAATTCAAGTAGATACTTCTTTTAGTGCTGAAGATGAAATACAAAACTATGTAAGTTACTATGATTTTGATTTTTATTCTAAAGGCAATTATTTAAAAATTATTGAAAGTGTAAAAAGTTTGCTAAAACAAAATGGGTTCTTATGGCAACCTAGTATGACTTCACAAGATTTATATGAAGATGATACTGGTTATTTTCATAAAACCTTATGTTTTGCATATGTCAGAAGTGAGGAGGAAAATATAAATGGCTAAAATTGGATTGCAAAATTTTTTATATGGAATACTAAGTGAAGCTGTTGATGGAACACCAACTTATGGTGCAGCAAAAAAACCAGGCAAGGCAGTTTCATGTAATGTTAGTATTTCAACTAATAGTGCTACTTTATATGCTGATGATGGACTTGCTGAAAGTGATACATCATTTCAAAGTGGTACAGTATCAATGGAAATTGATAATGCTGATTTAGAAACACAAGCAGCATTATTAGGCCACACAGTAACAGGTGGTGTTATGGTTAGAAATGCACTTGATAGTGCACCTTATGTTGGATTAGGAAGAATTGTTACTAAAATGGTTAATGGACAATATAAATACAAAGTTGAATTTTTAAATAAAGTTAAATTCAGTGAACCTAGCCAAGAAAACTCAACAAAAGGTGAAAGTGTTGAATTTGGTACAACTACTTTAGAAGGAATTGTTTCAACACTAGCTAATGGTGATTGGAGTAAAGCTGAAGTATTTGATACAATGGCAGCAGCACAAACATATTTAAATAGTTTATTTACTTCAGTTTCAGTTTAGTAGGGTAGGTTGTTAAATCTACCCTTATTTTTTTTTATATTAAGGAGGAATAATGAAATGAAAGATGTTAATGGAAAGATTGAATATAAAGGAAAAGAATATAATTTAATTTTTAATTTAAATGTAATGGAAAAAATCCAAGAAAAATTTGGAACTATTGATAAATGGGCAGAACTAACTTCAGGGAAAAATGAAGAAGTTAATATTAAGGCATTAAAATATGGTTTTACTGAAATGTTAAATGAAGCATTGGAAATTGAAGCTGATGATAAAGGTGAACAATTTACACCAATTACTGAAAAGCAAGTTGGTAGAATGCTAACTGAAATTGGTTTAGATAAAATGCAAGAAACATTACAATCAACAGTTGTTGAAAGTACAAAAAGTGATGAAAAAAACGCATAATTCCTGATGTGGTAGGAGAGAGTGAACCTATTGATTTCACTTTTTTTTATTTCATTGGGATTACACGATTAAATTTAACTGAAAAAAGAGTTGGTAGAATGACTTTTAAATTATTTAATAAGTTATACCAACATTATAAAGATGTTTTTGATCTTGAAATGAGATTAAAAGCAAGAGATATGACTTATAGAGAGTTATATGCAAGAACACAACAAGAAGAAGAATGGTTTTAAGGAGGTGATTTTATGGCATCATTCGGTGGAAGTATTAAATTAACAGGTGCTGATGAATATAAGAATGCCTTAAAGCAAATAACACAATCTTTAAGAGAAACAGGTACTGAATTAACTGCTATTGCAAGTAGATATGATGCAAATGATAAATCATTAGATGCATTGAACAAAAAAACTAATGAAATGTCAGCAGTTTTAAGCAAACAAGTAAAGGCTTATGATGATTTAAAAGCTGCTTATGATAGTTTTAGTGCAAAAGTTAATCAACAAGCACAAGAACATAATAAGTTAGTTCAAACATATGAAACTGAAAAACAAAAACTTGAAGAAATAAAAAGAACCAGTGGGGAAACTTCAAAGGAATATCAGGATCAACAAGTTAAAGTTACTGAATTAGCAAATGCAGTTGCAAAAAGTTCACAAAACATGGCTGATAATGAAAATGCATTAAGCAAAATGAAAACCCAATTAAATCAAACCGAAACAACAGTTAATAAAACTACAAAAGAAATTGATGAATTGGGAAATGAAACTGAAGAAAGTGGAGAAAAGGCCAAAAAAGGTTCTGAAGGTTACACAGTATTCAAAAACATTTTAGCTAATTTGGGGACACAGGCAATTAATAGTGCAATTAATGGTTTAAAATCATTAGGTGGTGCATTTATTAATTTAGGTAAACAAGCAATTTCAAGTTATGCTGATTATGAACAGTTAGTTGGTGGTGTTGAAACATTATTTAAAGATAGTGCACCAATAGTTGAACAATATGCAAATGAGGCTTATAAAACAGCTGGTATGAGTGCAAATGAATATATGGAAACAGTAACATCATTTAGTGCATCATTATTACAAAGTGTTGGTGGTGATACTCAAAAGGCTGCTGAAATTGGTAATATGGCTATTACTGATATGAGTGATAATGCTAATAAAATGGGTACATCAATGGAAAGTATTCAAAACGCATATCAAGGTTTTGCAAAACAAAACTATACAATGCTAGATAACTTAAAATTAGGTTATGGTGGTACAAAAAGTGAAATGGAAAGACTTTTGGCAGATGCTGAAAAATTAAGTGGGCAAAAGTATGATATTTCAAATTTAAATGATGTTTATGAAGCAATCCATGTTGTTCAAACTGAAATGGGTATAACAGGAACAACTTCAAAAGAAGCTGCAACAACCATTGAAGGTTCAACAAGATCAATGAAGGCATCATGGAAAAACCTTTTAACAGGTATGGCAAGTGGAACAGGTAATATTGGTGCTTTAGTAAAAGATTTAGTTAATAATATTACAACAGTTGCTTTAAACATTTTGCCTATTGTTAGAAATGTTATTGAAGGTGCTGGTGAATTAGTTAATCAGTTATTAGGTGGTGAATTTTTTCCTGAACTATTAAGTTTATTAGTTGATGGTATTTCAGAACTATTGCCTGATTTGTTAGATACAGTTAGTTCAATGGTTAGTGCATTGATTGGAGTATTGCCACAAATAACTGAAGCAATTAGTTCATTAATTCCTGATATTATAAATACTTTATTAACTATGTTGCCACAATTATTAGATGTTGGTATTCAAGTAATATTGAATTTAATTAATGGAATAACACAAGCAATTCCACAATTAGCAGCTGCATTGCCACAAGTAGTTACAACAATAATAAATGTTTTAATTCAGAACATTCCAGCAGTGTTAAATGCTGCAATTCAATTATTAATGGCATTGGTTGAAGCAATTCCAACAATAATTCAAGCATTAGTTGATAATTTACCAACTATTATTGATACAATCATTACAACTTTAATTGATAATATTCCAATGTTATTAGATGCATCAATTAAATTGTTTATGGCATTAGTTGAAGCAATTCCAACTATTATAGTGGAATTAGTCAAAGCATTGCCAAAAGTTATTGCATCAATAGTAACAACATTATGGAATAATAGAGGTAAGATTTTAGAAAGTGGTAAACAAATATTATTAAATATTCGTGATGGAATTGTTAATAATTTAAGTAAACTAATGGAAAAAGTAAAAGAAATACCACAAAAGGTTAAAGATTGGGTTGGTGAAGGATTAAATAAAATTAAAGATATTGGAACAAATATTGTAGAAGGTATTTGGGAAGGTATTAGTGATGGTTATGAATGGATTAAAGGCAAATTAAAAGAGTGGACTGGTAATGTATTAAATTATCTTAAAAAATTATTTGGTATTAAATCACCATCAACAGTGTTTAGAGATCAAGTTGGTAAATATTTGGCTGAAGGTATTGGTGTTGGATTTGAAGATGAAATGGCTAATGTTGAAAAAGAAATGGCTGATGCAATTCCAACAAGTTTTGATACTGATTTAAGTTTAAATAGTGCATTAGGAAGCAGTGAAGGTGGTGCATACAACTATGATGCAATGTTGAATGCCTTTAAAGAAGCTTTAAGTGATATGAAAATTGAATTAGATGATGAAATAGCAGGTAAATTTGTTGAAAAAACAGTTGCAAGGGCTATTTATAGTTAGAAAGAGGTGGTATAAATGAGAAATTATATAATTTTAAATGATGTTAATTCAAATACAAT
>Ga0310690_10007511_pt1 | contig 14021 bp, 10 predicted proteins | sample AusTroGonzalo_MG_2_FD_207661 | JGI IMG/M metagenome (GOLD analysis project Ga0310690, IMG submission 207661) | Bovine rumen microbial communities from tropical cattle in Woodstock, Queensland, Australia - Gonzalo_04 (v2) (version 2) | ecosystem: Host-associated > Mammals > Digestive system >... | reverse complement strand
ACCGATGCCCACAAAAATAAGTAAGGCTAATAGTTTCTTCCAATTTATCTTTTTAAAATCAACAATAACGACAATTAAACAAACAACAATCGCAACCAAATTTAAAATTGGTCTAGCGGTTGAATAACCAACAAGATTTATGGATAAAGGCATAGCAAGCACAGTGCCTGCAAAACCAGTAATAGCCTGAATAATATTTGCTAAAAAAGCAATAATGATGAATAAAATCTCAGCGAGTGACATGATACTTTATAATTTGATTTCGATATTGTCTCCTTTAATGCCAATATAAGCTCCTAAAGAAGCTTGTTTACTCTCAGAATGCGCAAGAAGCCACTTATTTTCCTTCCAAAGCATCCTATCTTTTGGTTTAAAAGTTAAATCTTTATTAGTTCCTTGTGGCAATATAACCGCACATTTAAAACCATTTTCATCAGCTCGACAAGGTGAGAAATGTAACGTATACGGATTTAATACTAAACAAGTTCCCTTTTTAACATAAAAGGCTTTAACATCTTTAGAATTAATAAAACCATTCTTAATATCTTTTCTTGAAGCAAGTAGCAACACTAAATCGGTAGCGGCAACGTTGATTTCTGGAGAAGCATGATATTCTAAACAGTTTAATTTATTGTTATAGCCATTGCAGTATCCAGTTTCAATCTCACTTCCCCCAAACACTAATTCTTGTAAAGATTTAATCGAAGGAACCAAAGCCATTCTTTCATCATCTCTTTCATATAAATTAATGTCATTAGTTGGCATTGGAGAATTCGTTAAAAGGAAGGAAACTATATCTTCATAATTCCCCTCTATTACATAACCATATTCTAAGAATTCTTTAGATTCTATTTTTAACATCTATGATTTCCCATCCCTTAATTCTAGCGAGATAGCGCATAGCTTGATTATATTGCACATAACCCATGATAACGTGATGAGCAACACCGGTATAAACAACTGTATCAATCACTTCTTTAATATGATGTTTAAATATCACTTTAGCGTATGTACCAGATAATTCTTTTTTCATATTAACGGCATCACCTTCTTCATAAAAGATTCTAGTTATGCCTCTTGCTGTATCAATTCTAAAAATTGACATTGGTCCACTTTTAAGAACAAAATCAGCAGTCACTCCTTTTCCACCAGCGAAATAGATTTCTAAAGATCTTTTACATATTCCATCCCATAAATTACATGGGGCGACACCATCATGCCATAATAAAGCAAAATTTTCTTGATAATTAACTTGCGATAAATCCGCCATAAATGGAGTTGATTCTCCAGCTGCTTTAACCGCAATCATACTTAAAGCCGCTTCTACATCACCTTCACAGGCAAGTAGAATTCCTCTAGACTGTAAAACCGACATCATCGCACACGGAGATACTCCATAATTTTTAGCAAATTCTGGCCAACATCTAATCGCAATAGCGTCTAAAGCTTCTCTATTAGCGAATTTTGTGGCTAAAACCACCAATTTAGAGACCTGATTAATTTGATTTTCATTAAGTTTAGAAGCATCGAAGATTTCTAAAATATTCTTTCTTTCTAATTCGATTTCTTCTTCACTAGCTTCACCACCAAATAAATCATTTAATTCATAATGAGTTACTAAAGCACCAGTTTCATGATATAGATGAAGTTCATCAACACCAACATTAAAGAAACCATCAGCGCGATAACCGATTAAACCGATTTTAGCGCCTTCAATTGCAACTTTTATTTTAATGGCTTTAATAAAATCTTGATCAATTTCATTGCCAACATGGACAATATAAGAATCATTTCCACCTTTATATAAGTTGGAGGCATTTAAATTAACACCACAAACAGCGTTTAATCTAATTTTCCCGCCATCATAAGGAAGTTCGTCAAATCCCCAAAGTAGAAGAGGTTTACGAACTAAATCATTAATAATTAAAGCTAAATGACCAAGATGGAAAGTAGCGCTTACTATCACTACTGCATCCACTTTATGATCTAGAAAATAATTACTTGCTTTAGTGGCTTCTTCAGGAGTGATTACCATTTCTGGGTAATTAAACCATTCGACTGATTGATCTTCTTCAACCTTTTTTGTTCTTTCTAGATATAGTTTGTAAGCAGTTTCAAAATCAAAGGTTTTTCTTACTAAACATACAATTCCAATTCTTGCTTTTTTCATAAAATGGATACCTCTATTTTTTATTTACAACTTCATAAGTGTTAGAGAAATCAGACTTCCCTAAACCCATCTCCATTGCCTCTTCATAAACTTTAACAACATTTCTTAATGAAGGAACTTTCGCACCACAAGAATTTGCAATTTCTTCAGCAAAATGGACGTCTTTATTCATATTTTCAACGGAAAAGGCAGTTGGATAGGTGTGAGTTTTTATATTGTTTGCCTTAGTGTCTAAATAGAAGCATTGAGCACCTCCATAGCCTAAAGCAGTAGTTACATCATTGAGGTCTAAACCGATTTTATTCGCTAAACCAAGAATCTCATTAACACCATTTTGAATCTCTCCGACTAAAGCGTTATGAACAATTTTCATTTGAAGGCCTTTGCCGTTTTCTCCCATGCGGATGATGTTTTTACCCATACACCCTAAAATCGGTTTAACTATATCAAATAAATCTTCATCTCCACCAAAATAAATGCCTAATTCTCCTTTAACAGCGGCGGGTTGAGATTTCACTACTGGGGCATCGCATAATCTCACTCCAACTTCCGATAGAACTTCTTTCATTTCTAAAGATGTAGCAGGAGAGATTGTTGACATATCAATCCAAATTTGTCCCTTTCTTAAAAATGGTTTTATCTCATTAACCAAAGCCTTAAAATGCTCATTTTTTGGAACCATAGAAATAATGACATCCGCAAAAATAGCACATTCCTCATAAGAAGAGGCAAAAGGAAAAGGTGTTTCTTTTTTAACAAGGTCAAAGCCAATTAATTCATATTGTTTAGCGACATTAGTGGCCATTGGTAAGCCCATAATGCCTAATCCGATAAATGCAACTTTCATTTTAGTTACCTTTAGTGTGATCCCAAGCGTCTTGGAATACTTTTAAACCATGCTCAGTATAAGGATGAGTGAATGCTTCTTCTAAGACTGCTAAACCACAGGTAATAATATCGATATCAAGTTCTGCCATAAGAGCGATTTCTCTTCCGGTTCTAATTGCAGCACCAATAATTTCGGTTTGATATCCTTTAGCGTGATAAATATTGCTTATAGTCGCCATATAATCTCTAGCATCTTCACCATTTGCTTCTTTCCATCCCACGAAAGGAGAAACGTATTTAGCGTTTATTCTTCCAGCTTGAATAGCTTGAGAAGGTGAGAACACTAAAGTAACGTTGGTTCTAATTCCGCTTTCTTCTAATTCTTTTGCAGCTTTTAATCCTTCTAATGTGCAAGGAACTTTAATAACAAAATTCTTAGAAATTTTAGCGATTTTTTTCGCAGCAGAAACCATTTCTTCAGCTTGTTCTAAGTGTGGATTAATTTCAACAGAGACTGGAAATACATCCATTCCTTCAAGTTTGTTATCTTTAATCCATTGTGCGATATCATTAATCGCATCTAAAAATGGCTTGCCACTATTCTGAATGTGTCTAGGATTAGTGGTTACCCCATCAATGCCATAGCATCGGTAAGCCTTATCGATTTCATCAATCTTGGCAGAGTCTAAAAAGAATTTCATAAGTTTTCCCCCTTAAAATGTCTTTTTGTAATTTCTTCAAATAATTTATGATATTTGCTTTCTTTGTTATAAAAAGCAATTGGTAATCCGATTGGAGAATCAATAACATAATCTCCTTGTTGATATTCTTTGTTGGTAAAAAATTGCACCCAATTTCCTTCTGGCAAATAGATTTTATGCTCTGTTTCTTCGCTTCTTAAAACTGGAGACACTAAAACATCTTTTCCTAAAAGAAATTCTCTTTTTTCTATTTTGCTTCTTTCATCATTATAATGCATAAAAAGAGGTCTAATTATTGGGGTGCCATTTTCTTGATATTCTTTATGTAAACTAACGCGATATTCTTTTAATTCAAAGAATATATTGGAATTTTCTGCAAATTCTTCTATGACTTCTTGATCATTGAATTGAGCGTTATTTTTTGGTTGATTGCCTTCATGCGTTCTAAATATTGGTGTGAAGATATTCATTTCTGACCATCTTCTTAATAATTCAGGACTTCTTCTCATCCATGCGACAGTGGTATATCCTCCAATATCAGAATGAGTAACACCAACTCCACAACACGCTAAAGAGAGGGAGGCTGGTATAACACTTCCAATTCCATATTCATCAGACCAGTCTACGTGATTATCTCCATTCCATATCGTATTTGTATATTGAACGGTGTGATCATAAGCTGCTCTAGAGAAGATAAAAATATCGTTTTCTTTATGTTCTTCATGAATCGCATCATAGCAGCACTTAGCCCAGAATGTCGGCCATTTGTTGTGTAATCTATCAGCTTCTCCACCATAAACAACAGCGTCAGTAGGTAGATATTCGCCAAAATCCGCCATCCATCCATCTAGACCAAATTCAATCATATTTTTCTTGATGATGTTTTTATACCATTCATAACCTGTTGGGTTTGTTAAATCAACAATTCCGGCATCAAATGTTGTTGATTTAATATGATAAACTTCCCCATTATGTTTTCTAACTAAGATGTTCATCATTTTAGCTTCATTATATAAAGGAGCATCTTTTTTTAAGAATGTATTAATATAACCAAGGAATTTAACTCCATCTTTATGTAACTCATCAATAAAGTCTTTTAGGCCTTTATAAAGCTCATTATCAACCGACCAGTTCCAATAAACTTGATAGCCAAAACTAGTGACTACATGGCCACACCAGTCTTGAGCCCATAAGGCAGCAATTTTGACGCCTTTTTCTTTAGCTTCTAAATATTTTTGTCTTAAAACTTCAGTACCGCCTTGCATCGCAAGAATTGCACCATTATTAACCCAATCAGGAGTTTTAGGAGCTATACCCATTAATTTGGCAAAACGTTCGATTAACTCTTTTTGACTATCAGCGGTTATTAAACTGACTGATTTAGGGATATTTCTAAAGTTTAATTCAAAAGAATCATCATCAAACTCCATCTTTCCATAACTATCATCATGGACATAAACACCATAATTTTGGCTAGAGATAAAAATTGGGAATGAGCAATAAGTTTGATGGTTTTTATATTTAGTAATTCGATCTGGTTCGGGTTTTCCTAAAACTTTCCATCTTAATAATTTATCGGCAATTTTTAAAACTTGCTGATGTTCACTAACCCAAATAGGAACACTTTTACCTTTTAAATCAAGAGTTGTAAATTGTTCACCACAACCATAAATATGTTCATCTTTAAATGATTTAAATCTTAAGAAAAATCGATTATAGCCAAAATCAACGTGGAAATGGAATTTAATAATGTCAGGGTTATCATCTAAAATGATTTCTGCTTCTAATTTTCCATCGGTAAAAATATAGCGATTACCCACCGAATTTTTGTATTTCAATGTGTGAATATTAGAGATTCTGCTTCTAGTTTTAAAAGAACCTCGAGACATTTTATATTTGGCTTTACCTTTAGCTACTCTAAAAACAACGTTTCCATTTGTTAATTGGGAGATAAAATAATTTCTAAGTTCTAGTTTGTTCATCTAAATATCCTCAATTTAAATTATTGTTTTTAACGATATTAATCGCTTCTTTGCAGTTGGAGATGATATCTCCTTTTATTAGCCAACTCCCACCGATAGCGAAAATTGATTTTTCTTTAACAAATTCCGCAAGATTAGAATTGTCTACTCCACCAGTAGGCATAAATTTAACTTGTGGAAAAGCACTAGATAAGGCTTTAATAGCTTTTAAACCACCATATACACCAGCGGGGAAAAACTTAAGATAAGTCAAATCTAATTCTAAGGCTTTCATGATTTCTGTAGGCGTTACAACACCTGGAATATAGGGGATATGTCGCGTTTTACAGACTTTTGCCACTTCTTCACTTAATCCAGGAGAGACAATAAATTTTGCTCCTAAATCAATTGCATCATTAGCTTGTTCTTTGTTTATTACAGTTCCCGCTCCGATGAGCATAAAAGGAAATTTTTCTAAAGCTAGTTTTAAAGCTTCTTTACTACAAGCAGTTCTAAAACATATTTCTGCGACTTGCACTCCTCCTTCAGATAAAGCGGTTAAAACAGGATTTACTTCATCTATAGAATTAAAAGTGACAACTGGTACTAATTTGTTATCTAAAATCTCTTGAAACATAATTACACTCCTGAATAAGAAGAAAACCCACCATCGATTGGTAAAACAACACCAGTAATAAAGCTACTAGCCTCTTCAGAAATTAAGAATAAGGTAGCGCCTAAAAGTTCTTCTGGCTCACCAAATCTATTCATTGGTGTGGCTTCTAAGATTTTATTAGTTCTAGCGGTTGGGGTTCCATCTTCATTCCATAAAAGTGCCTTATTTTGAGCGGTAGAAAAGAAGCCAGGTGCAATCGCATTCACTCTAATTCCCACCTTAGAAAAATGAACCGCTAACCATTTTGTAAAATTAGAAACTGCTGCTTTAGCCCCGCTATAAGCAGGGATTTTAGTTAATGGAGTAAAAGCATTCATGCTAGAAATATTTAAAATAGAACATCCATTTCTTCCAATCATGTCTTTTGAAAACTCTTGGGTTGGTAGTAAGGTTCCTAAATAATTTAAATTGAAAACAAATTCGATACCTTCTTCATCTAAATCAAAAAATGATTTGGTATCGTTATCAATGTCTCCCATTTCAAAATATTCTTTATCGGTGGTAGCTTTAGGATTATTTCCTCCTGCTCCATTAATAAGAATGTCGCAAGGACCTAAATCTTTTAAAACTTGTTCATGACATTTTTTAAGACTATTTTTGTCTAAAACATCAGCAAAATAGCCAAAGGCAACTCCACCATCTTTTCTAATGCTTTCTGCATATTCATTAGCGCGCTCTATAGAACGATCAAGTAAAGCAATTTTAGCGCCGGTTTTTGCTAAAGTAGTAGCCATCATGGAACAAAGAACCCCTCCTGCTCCAGTAATCACAATTACTTTATCTTTCAAATCATTTACTTGTAATGGAAGTTTCATAAATAAATCCCCTTATAAATATTATTTTTTTATAACGTTAATGATTTTTTCGGTAATACTTAATTTATAGCTCATACGAATGGTAGTGACATTTGTGTGGCCAATACGTTCATATTGATAAAAATCAGATAATTCTTTAACGAGTTCAATACCTAGTCCGCCGATTTGGTCTTCTTCTCTTTCGACTTTTCTAATAAACGGATTGAATTCTTTGCCCATATCAAAGATTTTAAATGTCACTTTGCCTTCTTTATGATTAACATCTAATGACACAAAAATATCTTGGTTCTTCTCGCTATAAGCGTAATAAACAACATTAGATAATAATTCATCAATAACAATGTTTAAATTAGCTTTAAATTCTTCGTCTTTAACGCCCTTTAAAGATTTATCCACAAATTCACAAACCTTTTCCATTTCAATCACTTCGTTTTTAATAGCGACTAAAGAAGGCTGATAAGAGAAAGAAAGCATACAAATATCATCATCTTGCTCGTGACCATTTTCATATTCTTGAATAACATCAAGCATTTCACTATTAATGAAACTATCTGGTAGAACACTATATTTATTTAAATAAGTTAGTATGTTTTTCTTGGTGAATAAGTTGGATTCATTATCCATCGCTTCACTAACTCCATCGGTGTATAAATAAATTTTATCGCCTGGCAGTAATTTGATTTTTTCTTTTTTAAATTCAAATTCTTCTTCGAGTCCTAATGGAAGATTATTAATAACCTTAAGTTGTTTATATTCTTTTCCTTCATTTTGGATGAATGGTTCTTCATGTCCGCAGTTAACAAATTGTAAGGTGCCAGATTTAATATCCACAATACCAACAAAAGCAGTGATAAATAAGTTATTTTCATTACCTAAGGTAAGTTCTCTATTGATGGTTCTAACGCTTTCTTCGAGCTTTATATCACTCATTAAAGCTTGTTTGATTAAGGTCTTAGCCTTCATCATAAATAAAGCAGCAGGCACCCCTTTTCCAGAAACATCACCAATTAAAAATGCGAATTTGTCTTCATTAATATAGAAATAATCGTATAGATCTCCACCCACTTCCTTAGCGGGTTTAATGATTGAAGAAATGGCAATATCTTCATTAAAGATTTTTTCTCTTGGTAGGGACGCTAATTGGATTTTGCTAGATAATTCCAATTCGCTTCTAATCTTTTCATCGCTAGCAATAACTTTTTTAAGGTTTTCAACATAGTTGCCTAATTCGGTTTCTAAATAATATAAATCATTATTCAAATTATCAATTTCATCGTTAAATTTCTTATTTAGTGAGGTGATATTAACATCAAACTTATTGTCTTTCATTAATTCGGTATATTTATTAGCAGAGGTTGATAATCTTCTTATTCTTCTAGCAAATAAGAAGTTAGATGAAATGGCTAAGATAAGGAACAAAATAGCAATAGAAACGCCAGAAATAATTAAATATGTAGAAGTATTTTTATAAACAGCATCGTTAATAACAGCGATGTCGGTTTCTGATACTAACCAATATTCGAGATTTGAATCATTACCAGAATTATCCTCATAAATAATCTCTACAGCGTTTACAAAAAGATTTCCGCGTAATATATCGTTATATTCAATACCTAGTCTCTTTGCATGGAATTCATATGGGGATTCAAAGAAAAATCCGCGTGACACGAAATGAGCATCGGCTAGAGTATTAGTTAATTTTGTGTTATGACTAGCGCAAGAAATCATGAAAATATCAGTGTCTTTATTATAAGCACCAAAATATAAGTATTTGCTTTTTGTGGGGATTAAAACAGATTCTAAGTTGTTTTGGATTAAAGTTCGATATGCACCGTTTTGTGTCATCCCCATGGGAGCGATGTCTTTTTCTTTTTCTTCAAAAACTTCTAAATAATCAGCGCATTCTTGAGTTCCTGGAATAAGAGCAGCATCCTTATAATCATCATAGAGTTGATCAAAAGCTTTAAGGTCGGTGTCAATAATTCCACCAATAATTTCTCCTTTAAAGGTTTCCGCCAAAGAATTCATAGTTTGATCAAATTGCGCGGTTTGAATATCAATTTCGCTTTGCCTAAAAATCGCTAAACTAATAGGAATGGAAACGCCCTCTAAAAGAAGCATCGCTAATAAAGAAATGCCAAAAAGTTTAAATCTTAGACCTAAAAACTTATTCTTTTTTTCCATTTTACAAAACAGTGATTAAATTAATAATTCCAGTGACGTTAAAAATGTTTTTAATGACTTCGTTAGCGTTTTTGACAACAACTTTGTCTTTGGCGCCAAGCATCTTTTTGTATGTCAAAAGAGCTCTTAATCCAGCAGATGAGATGTAATTTAATTCTTTAAAATCAAATTCAATCTTTTCTACTTGGGCAATGTCATCTTTCAAATCATCCAAAAGGACTTGAGAGGTGACAGTATCAAGTTTTTCAGTTAGTTCGACATAGAGTACTTTGTCTTCAATTCTTTTTCTAATTTCCATTTGTAACACTCCTCGTTTCAAATTCGATAATTGTATTGTTTAAATTTAATAACCTTAAGTAAGTAACGGATGAAGATATTTTTTCTAAAATAGAAATACCCTCTAGTCCGTATATGTCATCTTCGTTTTTATAAGTAGGGTCGAAGTTAACGTTATTATCCCTAATACGTAATATTATTTTATCACCGCTTCGCTTAACTAAAATATCTATTAATGAGGCGTGGTGATTTGATTTAGAAGAATATTTATTCATGTTTGTGGTAATTTCTTCAATGGTTAAAGAAATATAAGCAATGACTATATCATCAAAATGACACTCTTCTTTTAATCTATCCCTTAAAACATCTAAGGTATTTGAAATATCATTAACATCGCCAGTTGTTGATAATTCTAAAGATACTTCTTCATTTATTTTTGGTAGCAATAACGGGAAAGAAACCCCTTCTTTTTTCTTTTTCCTTAAAATCAAGATGAATATGATGCTTGCTAAAGAAGCCACAAATTCAATAATAACGGTACCATACGCAAAACCCATAATGCCGTTAACCATAATTAAAACAAACACTAATGGGGCTCCTATTACTAAGTTTCTAGTCACTAAATTTACATAAGTAACAGAATTAATATCAATGGATGGATAATAAGACAAAATAAACTTATTAAATGCGTAGAATAAGAACGAAATGGCGTAAATCCTAATCACTAATAAATCAGGCATACCGATACCATCTAATTTAACACCGAAGATATAGAAGAATAACTGTGGGAATATCGCGGTTATAGCCGCTAAAACAATAGAAATACAAGTTGATATTAATAAGGTTCTTTTGCAAACCGCTTTAATTGAAAAATAATCTTTTTCACCATGCAATGTTCCAACTACAGATGGAAGCAGTTGTAAAACTCCAGAAATAACTAAATCGATGATAAACACCGAATTAGAAAGCATCGCATAGATTACTAAGTCATTATTTTCGGTGCTTAAATATCTTGTTGAGGCGATATTAAGAACTAAAGTCATCACGAATAATAAAAGAATATTAAAAGCTGCGGCGCTAGAAGATTTCATCATGTTTTTGAAATATGATTTAATTTCTAGTTTCTTTAAAGTAAAAGATAAGGTTCTAGTTTTTGATAAGAAATAAGGAATAGCCACTACTAGACCAGCAACAAAGCCAATACCAAGAGATAAACCAGCACCGATGAACTTAAAGTCATCATTTGCAAATAAACAGAAAAGCACTAATGCAGCGATATGAACAACGTTAGCGATGATATAAAAAGCCGCGGCCAATTTAGGGGAATTATCAGCACCAAGAACACCAGAGAAAATCAAGCCTAACGCTATAATTGGTGCTTGAATACAAAACGCCAAAATATATTGGGACATGTGAGGAACTAAATTAGTAAAATTGCCACACAATAAAGTCGCAATTGGTGTACTAGCAAATATTCCTACTGGAACGAATAATAATGACACTAAAAAGCCAAAAACTATGGCAAAACTGGCTGCTTTTTTGGCTTTTTGTATTTCTAACTTGCCTAAAAGAGTAGAAACAACAATAGGAGCTCCGACCGATAATCCAAAGGCAGGAATCTCCACCAAATATATGACCGGCATACATAAAGAAGTAACAGTTAATGCTTCTTCTCCGAGTATATTTCCGATAACAATTCCATCGGCTAGAGACCCAAACTGCAAGGCAAAAACAATAATTATCCCAGCGATGAGATATCCATAAAATTTCTTAATAATTAAGCGGTCATTTCTGATAGATGTCATAGATCAAAATACCCCAATGTTTCTAAAGCCATAATCATATTCAAAATATAATCTTCATTTGTAATTGGCCATTTATAACCTAAACGATACAAAGCTTTAATTGAAAATGTGTTATCAGAAAGAATAAATTTAGAAATACGTGTCTTATCACTATTTTCGTAGTTTAGAAGAGAGGCTACTTTCTCACTCTTTTCTTCATCAGCGATAAATTCGTTTAGTTTTTCTTGGAATAAATCCATATTAACCATTTCAATTTCAAATCCAGATTCATTCATAGCAGAAATGACATTACCCATTTCAACTTCATGAGAGTTAGCAGAATGGAAAATTGTATATTTACTTGGAGTAGTTGCGAATAATAGGATGGTTTTTGCTACTTCATCGATTGGTGAGAAGTCAATAGTCTCATCCGCCATATCGATTGGGAATACCTTTAATGCAGCATAGGCTTTAAGGGATTTCATAAAGTTATTGGTCAAAGCATTGATTTGGAATTCACCATCGCTTTGACGTCCCATTAAGTTACCAACACGGATAATTTTAGCGTCTAGTCCTTCTTCTTCAATTGCAGTTAAGATAGCTTCTTCGGCTTTAATCTTAGAATTGACATATTTATTTGAGACATCTTGCCCAAAATAACATTCATATTCGTGTATTTTCTTGCTATCTGGGAATTTGTCGTTAATATTTTCTCCTGCAACGGAAAGAGTTGAGATTTGAATTAATCGTTTATGGTAATGTTTAGCAACTTCAATAAGATTTTTAACTCCGCCATAATTGACTCTTTCAATTGAATCATCTTTTGCAAAGTGCTTAACAACAGCCGCACAGTTAATAATCAAATCAAAGTCGATATCTTTCACTTTTTCGATTAAATCTGTATCGGTGATATCTCCTTCAATGACTGATACTTTTTCTTTAAATGCATCTTCAAAAGGATCATCAAAATAATAGGCAAACATACCCTTAACTCTTTCTAGAGCGGTGATATCTTTTCCTTTTCTTACAAATATATAAATCTTTATATCATCTCTAACTATTAATTCTCTAAGTACATGCATTCCTAAGAATCCAGTCGCACCTAAAAGTAAAACAGAATTAAATTTAAATTCATTATTGATACCTGAAACAAGTTCAACTTTGTTATTTTCTAAAGCTTTCCTTACTAATTCTTCTTCGACAATAGTTTCGGTGGCTACACTTACCTTTTCGCTCGCTCTTAAGAAAGCATCTAAAGCCACAATGGTTGGATAATCAAAGATATCACTATAAGCGATATTAAATCCTTCTTTCATCATTAACATTGTTAATTTAGAAGCGCTTAATGAGGTTCCTCCTAATGAGAAGAAATCATCATCAATAGAGAAGTCTGAGATGCCGAGAACCTTTTCAAATAATTTATATAAGGTTTCTTGATTCTTGTTTGTAGGCGGTTTCTTTGCGGTTGTTTCATGTTTAACTTCTGGTTCAGGAAGCGCTTTTTTATCCACTTTTCCATTATTTGTTAAAGGTATTTCATCAATTTGAATGAAAATCTTAGGAATCATATATGGAGTGAGGGTTTTGCTTATTTCTTTTCTTAAGTCGTCAAAATCAAGTTTAGTTTTTGAAGCAACATAAGCCACCAAGAATTGCCCTTCTTCTGGATTTTCTTTGACCAAAACCACAGAGCGATTAACACCTGGGTAACGGTTAATTTGATTTTCAATTTCATCTAATTCCACGCGTAAACCACGTAATTTCACCTGATTATCTTTACGACCAAAGAACTCAATTCTTCCATCATAATTTAATCTTGCTAAATCACCAGTCTTATATGCTGGATATCCTTTAAAAGTGATGAATTTTTCTTTGGTTAAATCATCTCTATTTTTATAACCTCTAGCAACACCTTCACCCGCGATTAATAATTCACCGACCATGCCAAAAGATAATCTCTTTGTGTTGGTATCAACGATATAGGCTTTATAGTTTGCAAGTGGGAATCCGATTGTTACTCTTTCCGAATCGACATAATCCATCGTGCAAGCTACAGTGGCTTCAGTAGGACCATAACCATTATGGATTTCCCATTTTAAGCCCACTTCTTTCATTTTACGGATTAATGAAACTGGTAAGGCTTCTGCACCAATATCTAAGACGTTAATATTTTTAAGAACATCCACTACTTCATCAATATCTAACACGTTATTTACGTATGAAGGAGTAGTTGACATGATATCAACTCCATATTTTTTCATTCTCTTAGATAAAACTAGAGGATTTAAAATTTCATCTTCGCTTGCTAAAACAACACTTAACCCATTAGCGAGTGGCACCATTTGTTCTTGAACGGATAAATCAAAGCTAAGGGACGCTAAAGAAAGTGAAACAGAAGCTTGATCAACAAATTCTTTTGCCACCATGTTATGTGGAGTATATGAAACGTAATTGTGGAGTGAGTGATGCTCAATTAAAACTCCTTTTGGTTTTCCAGTCGAACCAGAAGTATAAATCGAATACGCTAATTGGTGCGGATCAATTTCAACTGGGTGATATGTATCATCTTTAGAAGCCAAAATATCTTCAATCAGCAAGGTTTCGATATTATAGTTTTTAATTTTTG
>Ga0310690_10007510_pt1 | contig 14021 bp, 10 predicted proteins | sample AusTroGonzalo_MG_2_FD_207661 | JGI IMG/M metagenome (GOLD analysis project Ga0310690, IMG submission 207661) | Bovine rumen microbial communities from tropical cattle in Woodstock, Queensland, Australia - Gonzalo_04 (v2) (version 2) | ecosystem: Host-associated > Mammals > Digestive system >... | reverse complement strand
CGAAAACCACATTATCAGAATTTGATTCCCGTGCATTATCAACATTTGGTGTAATGACTGACAAAACGACCAACGCGTTATGTGAAAATGTAAAAACATCATGCGCTGCAATTATGGCATACACACCTGATGACACCCAAATCACATTTAATTCTGACGACCCCAACGCCGCCGATTACAGGATGAATTGGTCGGATGGCACAACCGACATTGCTGCACGCGAAACATATAACACAATCATAAACACCTGTCGCGAGGTTGGACGCAATTGCATTATAAATTCATGCAAATCAATTACCGGAAATTTTGGTTTGTGCGAAAGTATAACATCATCGGTCAATCGTCATTCGATATTGACACGCGCGGCATGTTGGAACGATGTGTTAGATTGCGTATCGGGGGCGGCCGATGTTGCCATACAAAATATTCGCAACATTTTACCAGATTACAATGTGCCATCAGAATTATACGATGCGATGTATTCTTATGCATCTGCATACGATATATGCAGCGACCCCACCGACACGAATCACCCATGCCTGGATTCCACAGATTCGGTTGATTGCTATCGTTGTCGCATCGCGGAACAAATTTGGGGTAATTGCAGTGATAAACCCAATAACATGGTTGAAACAAATCACATACTTATTCCAACCGACCCGAACGCAACAACATTATTATCATGGTTTGCAAAAAATACACATACCCAATACGAAGAAAATTCATGTGCAACATCTATCTGTCCGGCGGGGACACTGGATTATACATTTGGCACAACAACAATGTGTGTTGCCCCATCGGAAATTGTCCAATGCGCATCGGAAAACATTTTATGTCGCCAAACCATAACGACCCCCACCGCAACAACAAATTGTTGTTCGTCTGAAACATTTGACGCATGGTCAAATTGCTGTGCAGATGGTGGCGCAACAACAAATATATCTGAATTATTTGGCGGATTAACAGATTCGACAATAACCACAACAACCGCAATATGCACAAACAATAATAACGCAAACCATATAACATTATTGGCACGATTCAACGATTCTGGGATGACGAAATATGTATTTTGTTCGGGCGATATTGTATCGGGAACGACCGGCACCAACCCATCAATAAATTGTGCTGGGAATTATGTTATGCTGGAATGCGATGCAAACGCATGCTATTACCGCACCCCGGGCGCCCCCGACGAATATGGCATAAATTACTTTATCAACGCGAATCGCGATGATGCCGCATATTGTCCGAATGCCACAAACCACACCCAATGCACATGGAATGGTACCAATTGGACAAATTGCCCAACCGCAAGCGGCAACGGCCAATGGTATATCGAATTCTGATAACGAATCACCATAAATTGATTATTTTTATTCCTATTATTTTTTTTGTTGACAAAATATATTTTTTATGCAAATATGCAAATATACAACAAAGGAGTTGTACAATGAAAAAACATATGTTAACACATAAAAACACCGTCGCAAAATTGATATTTATGGGGGGCCTTGTGGCCTTTTTTAATACCAGTTGCGAAAAAGAACCCACACCAACAAAGCCAGACCCAAACCAACCAAAAATAACAAGATTGGTTTTTGATAAAAGCGGTCACCACATTGAGCTAGATACTATCCGTTACTATTTAGCACAAGGTTATGATTCCATTTATATGATACCAAACGACCCAAACATGTTTGTAGAAGCACACAATATACACAACGCGACACTATTCTTGCGAGATCGTTGTAATGAAAGCGACCGAGTTAACGGGGGCGGAAGCATATTAAATGTTCACGAACTTACAGCACAAACAGATAGAGATGCGCTTACCGATATGAAATTTAATGTGCATGTTAACTCCAGATAATAATACATAACAGCAAAAAGAAGGTTTTTTAACCTTCTTTTTTATTTGCATTAAAAATCTATTTTATCTAATATAATAAACAAGAAAGGAAAAAATCTTGTCTAAAATATCTGTTATCTTTCTTGTAATGCTCCTACCATTCAATACATTTGCCACAAATTGTTCGTTTAATGATTCCACAAATGAATGTATGTCTTATAATGGTTGCGGTATAATAGGTGACCCTGACGGTATGAACGGGCTGAATTGTCAACAATGCGACCCAGGTTATTTTAACAATTATAATCAAAATTCACAATCATGTATAGAATGCACAAACTATTTTGATACAGTGAACACAGGTCAAGAATTAGACAACACAATGTTTGATTACGGGCAATCCGAATGTCCTTGGAAATGTACCAACAATTGGTATCAATCCGGCGATAATTGCATCCATTGTCCATCAACCTCGACCACCGATGGCGCAGGTAGTCTCAGTATCAATGATTGCAAATGCGATAGTGGCAATTACATGGGCGGCGGTGTTTGTCGCACATGTCCGGCAAATACCACCACCGGATGCCCACGCGGCACAACCGCCAATGACATTCAATGCCAACCGGGTTATACAAAAAATGTATCATCCGATGGTGTGGTCACATGCACACAATGTCCGCCAAATTCAACATTAAACGGCACAAATTGCGAATGTAATATTGGTTATTATGCAAATGGAAATATATGCACCCAATGCCCATTTGGCACAACAACAACCGCCACCGGTGCAACATCAATCACCAATTGCCAAATGAATAACACAACACGTTTTTGTGATGCAAATGGCGAAAATTGCATGAATTTAATTCCGTCTGGCATAACAATCAACGCACAATAATTTTATTCAAATATCCGGATTTCGCCAATCGCTTTTTCAATTTCATCCAGTTGTGCATCGGAAAATTTTCCCAACACCCAATCAGCCGGATTCATCAAATCTCCAAAATCGCGCGGATGCGCGATACCGATTCTGATTCGTTTATATTCCGCACCAACGGCGGCATCTATGGATTTTATACCATTATGCCCGGCACTGGAACCACCGATTTTAATCCGCATTTTGCCATTTGGTAAATCCATATCATCATGAATTACAATTAAATTTTCCAGCGGTATTTTATAAAACGTCATCAACGCCAAAACCGCACGACCACTGTCATTCATATATGTTTGCGGTTTGGCAAAAATAACACTATGCCCATCCAATTCAGATTTATATGTCAACGCATTTTTTTCAGATTTCCATGTTGCCCCCGCGCCCGCCATCGCATCAATCGCCATAAAACCGACATTATGACGCGTTTTTACATATTCTGCACCGGGATTCCCCAGTCCCACAATTAAAATTGGTTTATTTTCTTGCATAATAAAAACCCTTTTTCTATCATGATAACATATAAAGGAGAAAAAAATGAAATTAAATTATAAAATTTTTTTAGGCTCTGTTTTAACCGCGACAATTATGGGTTCCGCATCGGCGGCACCGGTTATTGATGTCTATGCCGGCGGTATGTTTGGCGCAGGTGGCGCATCGGTATATTTGGACGAACATCACAAAAATTATGCGGCACAATCTTTTGGTGGCGTATTTGGTATTGATATTCCACTTTTACGAGTCGAGGCTGAATATAACCATTTAATGCTGGACGACATCACAACAAACGACGCAATGTTGAACGCATATTTCAAAATGATGTCAACAATGATTCATCCATACATCGGTGTTGGTGTGGGTTCTGTATTCGGTGGCAATTACAGTCATGATTCTGTCAAATACGATGTCAAAACATCCGTCGCATACCAAGGCATGTTGGGCCTGACATTTGACATTTTGGCATTACCATTAAAATTTGATGTCGAAGGTCGCGCGCTTTACGCACCGAACTTTATGGAAATCGGTTCTGACAAACCAGATTTATTCCAATATGACGCGCGTTTAAAATTGCGTTATGTATTCTAAACCAATGATATTGTGATAAAAATGCTAACTTTAATTGACGGAAATTCTTTACTATTTCGTGCATATTATGGGGTGCACTCTCGTTTGACGCGGGCCGACGGGACACCAACCGGGGCGGTATATGGATTTATGAACATGATATTACCCGTATTGGCATCTGCAAAACCCGACGACACATTTGTATGTGTATTCGACGCATCGCGTCAAACTTTCCGTCAAGAAATATATCCCCAATACAAGGCTAATCGTGACGAAACACCGGCTGATTTAATCACACAGAGTTATATGATTCGCGATTGTATGGCGGCGATTGGCATGCCGGTCCTGTGCATTCCCGGGGTCGAGGCCGACGATGTAATCGCAACATTGGCGCGCCGTTTTTGCGAAATCCACGATAAAACCCGCATTATTTCCAGTGATAAAGATTTAATGCAATTGGTATCCGATTGTGTGTTTTTATATGATGGAATGAAACAAACTGAAATCCACGCATCGGGTGTATTGGAAAAATTCGGTGTTCCACCAAATTTGGTCGTTGATGCACAAAGTTTAATCGGCGACACATCTGACAATGTCCCGGGGGTTCATGGCATTGGTCCGAAAAAGGCGGCGGAATTGATAAATCAATTTGGCGGATTGGACAAAATTTACGCACACATTGACGAAATCAAAAACGAACGCACACGAAATTTATTGATTGCCGGACGCGATATGGCATACATATCAAAAAAATTGGTGACATTAAAATCAGATGTCGATTTACCCGGATTAAAATTACCACCATTTGTATTTAACACACCCGGCGCACTAAACTATGTAAAAAACGAAATTGAAAGTGCATCATTGGCTGAAAAAATTCAGAAACTTTTTCCAATTGAAAAATATGACCCATCGCGCCAAACAACATTTGAATACGCGGCATCTGTATGCCCCACCCCGGTTGACGTCCCAACGCCCGCACGGCACGCGTCAATGGGACAAATGGAAATCGAAACAATAACAACAATTTCCGAACTGGAAAAATTTTTATCACATATAAAAAATATTGTTGCAATCGATACTGAAACAACCGGCATTGACACGATGACGGCAAAAATAGTTGGAATATCTTTGGCATATGATAAAACACATGGCGCATATATTCCATTAAACCACATAAAAAAATCTGACGATTTATTTTCATCTGATGCACCCGCCCCCAATCAACCAGAAATGTCCGCGGTATTGAAAAAATTAAACAAAATTTTACAGGACGATAAAATATTAAAAATTGCGCACAATTTCAAATACGATTTACACATTTTGGCAAACACCGGCATTGATATAGAAAAAATCACACCAACCGACGACACAATGCTATTGTCATACATATTGCATGGCACATCACATGGGCACGGACTGGACGAATTGGCATTAAAATATTTCAATCACGAAAACATAAAATTTGCATCATTGTTTGATTCTAAAATTCCCGATGCATCACGCAATTTTGCAACGGTCCCAATCGATACCGCCGCGGCCTATGCCGGCGAAGACGCATGCGTGTGCATGGCATTGTATGAATTAATGCGCCCAGAACTGGATAAAAATGAAAAACTGAAAAAATTATACGACACATGCGACCGACCATTGATGCCAATTTTAACCCAAATGGAACGCAACGGCGTTTTGGTAAATCGTGCGGGGTTGCAAAACTTGTCATCGGTGTTTCATGCACAACTGGAAAATTTACAGGAACAAATTTGGCGCGATGCCGGCCACGAATTTAATATTGCCAGTCCGAAACAACTGGGGGCGGTTTTGTTCGATGAATTAAAATTGCCATCGAACAAGAAACGTTCCACCGATGCCGAAACATTAAACGAATTGACCGATGAACACCCAATAATCGAAAAAATATTATCATGGCGCAGTGTCGCAAAACTGGCGGGAACATACGCGGATGCGTTGCCAAAACAAATTGCCGCCGACGGACGAATTCACACAACATATATACAAACCAGTACGAATACCGGCCGCCTGTCCAGTCGCGATCCAAACCTGCAAAACATACCGGCAAAATCTGAATTGGGAACCGAAATTCGTCGTTGCTTTGTTGCGCCCACGGGTCGTGTTTTAATTTCGGTTGACTATTCCCAAATACAATTGCGCCTGTTGGCGGATGTTGCAAATGTAAAAACATTCCGGGAAACATTTACCGCCGGCACCGATATTCACGAACAAACCGCACGCAAAATATTTAATATTGCCCCCAACATACCCGTCACAAAATCACAGCGACGCGCGGCAAAAACGGTGAACTTTTCAATCATATACGGAATATCGTCGTTCGGACTGGCATCGCAATTGGGGGTATCGCGCGACGATGCAAAAAAAATCATAGACGCATATATGGCGGGGTTGCCTGAAATCGAAAAATATATCGACGACACAAAAAAATTTGCGACAAAACACGCGTGCGTTTACACCCCATGGGGACGAAAAATAGAATTACCCGAAATAAACAATTCGCGATTAAAACAATACGCACTGCGCGCCGCAATCAATGCCCCAATCCAGGGGTTCGAGGCTGACCTGATGCGATTGGCGATGGTTGAAATTGCGCGCGACATTGTGGCACCAAACGCCGACAAAATAAAAATGATATTACAGGTTCACGATGAAATCATATTTGAATGTGATACAGATGTGGCGCAAAAATTTGCGAACAAAATCCGCACAAAAATGGAAAACATATGTAAATTATCTGTGCCATTGGTTGCCGAAATCACGATTGGCGAAAAATGGGATAAATAGTATAAAAACATTGATTTTTAGATGATTCAATTTATAATACGGATATAAAAATTTAATGCACCCGTGGCTCAACTGGATAAAGCACCACCCTCCGAAGGTGGGGATTGCGCGTTCGAATCGCGCCGGGTGCGCCACCAATTTTTGTTATTGCGCGCGTTGCGCATTTACAAACTCATGGGGAAAAACAATGTTTCGCACAATCGCAATTTTATCTTTATTTTTAATGACCGCATGTAACAGTGTTTATGTCAAACCGAATTCATTGGACCCAAATCACAAGATATTTGTTCCGCGCGGCGGATATTCCATGAAACGTTCTGTGAAACAAACAATGGACATGCGTGGATACAATGTTTTTGTCGGCCGATTGACCGAAACAACAGAATCATCCGATTTTGACATTGAAAAATATGAAATCCCATCCGACGCGAAATATTCTGTTCGTGTCCAAGAACGCAGTGAAATATTCCGTCCAATTTGGTGCATGTTCAATGGATTTTGGTGGTGGAATTTTAATGTTTCGATTGTGGAACAAAAAACTGGCACTGAAATTTTATCATGGCGTGGCCGCGGTTGCCAAAACAGTTCCCTGCGCAAATTGAACGATTTACTGGACACAATGGAAATCAAAAAATAATCCAAATTATCAACCCCGCACTTTCGCGGCCCCGCCGCGGCGCAACATGCGGGGGCGGATTCCGCCCCTATTCCTCCCCTATTCCGCTCCATGGATATTCCCCGTCTTTTACCGCACACGCGGAAAAGAAGGGGTGGATTGTGAGCAAAGCGAACAAGACGGGGCAGTTTAGTATAATCACAACCACACCAGATGTTCGGGCTTTTCACAACTACCTCCCCCCTTGTTTCGCTCGGGCTTGTCGCCCTGTGCGGCACTCCTGACGATTTTGCTTTGCAAAATCTACTCGTAGTCATAAAGAAGGAGAATATCCAAGTTCGACCACCCCAACCACCGTCATCCCGGCATATCGGGCCCCGCCGCGGCGCAACCTGCGACGGGTGGGTGATGCTTGGGGAGGAATGGCGCGCTGTCGTCATCCCGGCGTAGGCCGGGATCCAGTTTTGCGTTCCGCAAAACTTGTGTCATTTGGCAACATTACACAGGTTGATACTGCGTATCAACTGGATACCGCCCTACGGCGGTATGACGACAGCGGGACCAGATAGTGCCGGTATGACGATTAAGAATAAAATATTATGGATTGGTGGGATTGGCTTCATCTGCGCCGGCGATTGGATACCAATGCGGCGTGCCGTCTTCGTCCTCGACCAATAAACAGTATTTCGCCGTGCAGCCCTCGTCCGGGCGGGTTTGTTTCTCGTTCGCAATTTGATCAATCGCCTGCGCCTGGGTCATAGTCCGGGTCACAACATCATCAACCGCGTCCATCGCATCACTCAAATCAGTCTTCACCGGCGCAAAACTTTCTTCGTTGTATTTAGTCGTTGCGATGGTTATAATTTCACTCACCCACTCGCGCGTTCCGTCGCCCAGAACAACCTCTATCGGCATGCCCAATATACTGCCCGCCGTTTGGCGCACCGGTGCAGTTGTCATTTGTTGCGTCGTGACATTTTCCGTCGTCTCCGTTTCCAACGGATACACCACAATCACCGGCGTCCCCGCCGCGTATTGCTCCGCAAGGTATTGGTTCCATTGTGCGACACTTGTTATACCCAAATTCTCCAAGTTATAAAAAAACAAAACATTACCATATGCATTTATAGATATAATATTAACACCACCACTGCTACCGAAATGCGTGCTAATACAATTTGTGTCTTTTTTCGCACCTGATAACCCGATATTGGCTTTGCTTGTATATACACGAGTCGCCTGAACAGTCCAAGTCGTTGTTTCCGTTCCATCCAACACTTTAACTCCAACTTTCCGGGTGATTGCACCAGTGTTAATATTTTGTTCATCGCGGTATGTATCATTTATCCCCAACAACATCTGCGCGGTCGCAGTATGCCCCGCCGCATCGCGAATCGTTTCAACCATACCATCGGCATAGATACTGGTTGTCGCAGTTGAACCTTGCTCAAGTTGTGGATTAGTAACACTTATAACTGTTCCAGCAGCAGGTGTTGGATAACCCCATACGCCTATCAATAAATAGTTTGTATTTGCAGATGTCGTAAAGGTTGTGTTGTCACTTGCTTTTATCGCATTAGAATAACTGCTCATATCTTCTATGCTTGCATACTCAGTTACATTGAAATAATTTGCACCCTGTATAGAACTATAACTAAACGTATAGGTTGTATTCGGCTTTACTTTAATAATTTTTGCGATTCCACGCCTTGTTCCGTCTGCCGTCCAAGAATCCCCTTGAATTGCAATAGGACTGTATGCCTTAGAAGTAGCCACCATTATTGAATAATAAGTGCCACCATACAGATTAGGACGTACCTTTAACACACCATTATTCGTCATGATTGGAACGGGGGCCGTTGGTGTTGGCGTGCCGGATTGTTCCGTTTTGCCATACGCGATAACCGAATTTATGGTGGTATCCGCATGTGCGACATTTAATATAAATGTAGCGACGACGACTGCAACGATAAATTTTAACGAATCGAAAAGGCGCAATTTTTTCATGATTTTCCCCAGTTCTCTCTCAAAAATTCCTTGACTTTTTATTTTTTATTCATGTACATCATAAAAAAACCAAGGTTTTTTTGCAACACATTTTTTCACAAAAATGAAAAATTTTTTTGGCGGATTTCCGCCATTTTTCAATTTTGCAAATTACCCAGGGTTTGTTGCAAAAAAACCTTGGTTTTCTTGCAACAGGTAAAATCAGGGCCCGTCCCAGTGTGCGCGCGCCTTTGCAATTTTCACACGAATCGATTTTGACCCTCCCCACCACTCCGTGGTCCCCCCCTCCGTGGGAGGGGAATCCACAGGGTATTCCGCCCCAATCGGGGCGGGGAACCCGCAGGGTGGAGGGGGTGGTCATTCTGAGTGTAACGAAGAATCCAGGTAATTAAAAATGCTTCATCATCGACACAAACTGATACCGCCCCTATGATAATAAAAGTAAATATCAAATTTTATTATTTGGTTCTTGCTTAAAATTAGGTTTTTCTGTATTTTTATATATTATGAGACGGGAAATTTTCGATTTTCTGAATACCGATTTACAATTTATTCGTGGTATTGGTCCAGTCATTGCCGAACGATTGGGCGATGTTTTGGGTGGACGACGCGTTCTGGATTTTTTACTGCATAAACCTGCATATGTCCGCAATCGTGAAATCACAGAAACGTTGGCAAATGTCGATGCCGGCACAATTATCACAATACCGTTATTGGTAAAATCATATAAGAAACCGGGACGGGCTGCCCCATGGATGCGACGCGGTCGTGCGGCGCGCGTGATGTGTGTCGATAAAATGGGATATTCGGTGGCGATCCAGTTTTTCAATTCTAAATTTCTGGATTATTGGTTGGAAAAATTACCCGTTGGTCAATGGCGCATGGTCAGTGGTAAAATCGACGCGGGAAATCCCCCAATTATGAATCATCCGGAATTTATTGAACCGTTGGACGCGGCGGGAAAAATTCCGTCTGCCCAGGCAATTTATCCATCTGGCGAAGGTCTAACACAAAAAACATTTGCATCCGCCCGCGATCAAATTTTCAATAAATTGCAAACGATTATATCTGAATATGACGATGAAAATCTGCGCGAATTTTTTGACGCGTTGCGCCATGTGCATTATGCAACAAATTCGTCTGATTTAATGCCCAACGCGACATATGTTGCGAAATTGGCATACTATGAATTATTGGCACATCAAAATGCTATTGCAATCAGTCGTCGAAATCGTATCGCCATCCGCAATAAAAAACAACCACGGGTAAAAAAATATGATTATCTGGATAAATTCTATGCCACATTGCCATACAGTTTAACCAATGCACAACAACGCGTTGTGGGCGAAATATTTAATGATATGGCATCGGATGTGCCGATGATGCGCCTGGTCCAGGGGGATGTGGGATCTGGCAAAACGATTGTCGCGTTGATTGCCGCGTTAAAGATGGCCGAATCCGGCGGACAAACGGCGTTATTGGCGCCAACCGACACATTGGCACAGCAACATTTTTCTAAAATTCGCCAAATGTGCGAAAAATTGGGGATTGTTGTCGATGTTTTAACTGGCCGGGATAAAGGTGTCGCCCGTCGCGAAAAATTGGTATCAATGCGATCTGGACGAACAAAAATTATAATTGGAACACACGCGTTGTTTTCTGATGATGTGGAATATAAAGATTTGGGTTTGGTTATCATTGACGAACAACATCGATTTGGTGTTGCCCAACGCGAATCATTACGTGCCAAGGGTTCAAATGTCGATTTGCTGGCATTATCGGCAACACCCATACCACGCACATTATCCATGACAATGTATGGTGATATGGATATTTCAATTATAAATGAAAAACCCGCGGGGCGATTGCCCATACGCACGACTAAATTACCAATTGCGCGATTAAATGATTTGGTCGCGCGCATAAAAACGCAAATCGAATCCGGTGCCAAGGTTTTCTGGATTTGCCCATTGGTTGACGATGAAAACGGTGTTGGCACGGCGGCGGCGATTGCACGACACGAAATGTTGCGCGATATTTTCCCAACGGCGGGACTGGTCCATGGGCAAATGCCCAAAGACGCACGCGACAAAATTATGGCTCAATTCGCAGATGATAATTCCAATATGAATTTATTGGTTGCAACCACCGTTATCGAGGTTGGAATCGATGTTCCACGCGCGTCCATAATTGTGATTGAAAACGCGGAACAATTTGGATTGGCAACATTGCACCAATTACGCGGACGTGTTGGACGCGGACAAATACAATCATATTGCATATTATTATATGGTTATAACATCAGTCCTGATGGATTAAAACGATTGGACATATTATGCGAAACAAACGACGGTTTTGTGATTGCCGAACAAGATTTAATGATGCGCGGGGTTGGCGAATTATTGGGTGTACGCCAAAGTGGATGGATTCAATATCATTTTGCGTCTGTGCGCGAACACAGGGATTTATTCAAATTGGCGGCGCGTGCCGCGGCGGATAACAATATAACACAATGGACACGCGATTTAATGTATATATTTAACTGTGGGGAAAATATCAGTGCATAAAATATTTATAATTTTTTTCGCTGTTTTTTATGTGGTGCCATTACATGCGATGTCTGTGATAAACGATACGCAAATTGAAAAACATTTATATAAATTGATAACACCGGTGGCGGCGGCGGCAAATGTGCCGGAAAATAGGTTAAAGATTCATATTGTGAACGATGACACTTTCAATGCATTTGTAACCGGTGGCCAAGATGTGTTTATCAACACGGGATTATTGACGCAAATAAAAAATCCCAATGCACTGCAATCGGTTGTGGCGCACGAATTGGGACACATGATTGGTGGGCACATGGCGCAAATGTCTGCGCGCATGGATGCCGAAATTAAACGAACATTGATGATTCAGGCATTGGGTATCGGTTTAATGGTTGCGGGCGGAAATCCATCATTGGGCGCGGGTGTTTTGGCGGGCGCGGGTGGTGTTGCCCAGCAATCTATGTTGTCTTTTTCGCGTGACGAAGAACGCATTGCGGACGAATTGGCGGTGGATTTATTGGTGCGTGCAAATATAAATCCAAACGGTTTAATTACGGTATTTGAACAAATGCAAGATATGTCCGGCGCAATGGAATCTAAAATCAGTAAAACAAAAACAAATCACCCATTGACATCTGAACGATTGAAAAACACGCGCGACAAAATAAAAACGATAAAACATTCTGGGAAATATAAAAATTATTCTGATTCAGAATACGAATTGATACGCGCGAAATTGATTGGTTATTTGTATAACGAACGGCAAATTCTGGACAGATATCCATATCGCGATAAATCTGTGCCTGCGACATATGCGCGCGCAATTGGGGCCATGCGGGGGGGGGCACTGGACGACGCACGCACCGCAACCCGCGATTTAATAACGCGCGATGAAAAAAATCCGTATTATTATGAATTACTGGGCGATATAGAATATCAATTCGGCCACTATGACGACAGTGTAAACGCATATGAATACGCATTAAAATTGGAACCAAATGCCCCACAAATCCAAACGGCATTGGCATTGGTGTTGTCTGAACGGAAAAAAAACGACGATGTGACGCGTGGAATCAGTTTATGTAAATCGGCGCTGTTGTCGCAACCCGCGCCATTGACATATTGGGTATTGGCAAAACTTTACGACGACGGTCGCGAATATTGGGCATTGGCTGAATTTTATAATATGAATGGCGATGAAAAAAAGGCTAAAAAATTTGCATCACGCGCACAACAAAAATTATCACCAAACACACCCGAATACATAAAATCTGGGGATATATTAGAACAATAAAAAATCACCCATCAATAAAAAACTTGCATTATAGTAAATAAAATGCTCAAATCATTATATAGTTATATAACAAAGGAAGAAAATATGGCTGGCAGTATTAATAAAGTTATCTTGGTCGGCAATGTCGGACAAGACCCACAAATCCGCACAATGAACAATGGACAAAAGGTTGCAAGTTTTTCACTTGCCACGTCTGACCGTTGGCGCGACCGCACATCGGGTGAACAAAAAGAGCAAACCGAATGGCATCGTATTGTCGTGTTTCAACCAAACTTGGTCGATGTCGTCGAACGCATGTTGCAAAAGGGAACAAAACTGTATATCGAGGGAAGCCTGCGCACTCGTAAATGGCAAAATCAACAAGGCACAGACCAATACACGACCGAGGTCACATTAAACCCGTTCGGCGGTCAAATGGTTATTTTAAGTGGTGCCAAGGCGATGGATGCATCCATGGGTGATGCGGCACCTGCACAAAAACACGAAGAAATTTCTGTGGGCGATTTGGCGGGCGACGAAATTCCATTTTAATTTTAACACTGAATATGCCCCACATTTTTATGTGGGGCTTTTATAACACATGAAACAATTGACTGATTTGGATATTGCAAATATGCTGGGGGCGGATTTTGTGCCCGACAATGCGTCGGATAAATCTGTGCGACGCGAAATGCATTTATCAAAAAAAATTCCACACGCACAACTGGTCCGCGAACATATAACAATCGATTTTCATAATCATACCGAACAACAGGCATGGGATATGGTGATAAGCGCGGCGCAATCGGGTGCGCGATATGCAACCGTTATTACCGGTGCCAGTGGTATATTGAAAATCAAATTCCAACAATGGGCACGCGACAGCATTTTATCACCATATATCATCG
>Ga0310690_10007509_pt1 | contig 14021 bp, 23 predicted proteins | sample AusTroGonzalo_MG_2_FD_207661 | JGI IMG/M metagenome (GOLD analysis project Ga0310690, IMG submission 207661) | Bovine rumen microbial communities from tropical cattle in Woodstock, Queensland, Australia - Gonzalo_04 (v2) (version 2) | ecosystem: Host-associated > Mammals > Digestive system >... | reverse complement strand
GTCGAGAACATTCTAGCTTGTATCAACGAAGAGACAGCAGGGATGGACTACAACGAGCGGGCTATGGTGCTGCTGCTCGTGATGGAGCTCATCAAGTGCGCCGTGGAGCTTGACATTCTCGATACGCTCAGGCCGAGAAAGCGGAAGGAGGGCGGCGATGACTAGCGACAACCGAACGACCGAGCTGCGCGAGAAGTTGGAAGCGGATGTACGTCAATACGTGCTCGACGCATGGGCGCAAGGCTGGGAAGCAGGGCAGCACGACGATATGGACTGCTGCAACTTCTACATTTCTGATATGCGTGCGCTGCTCGACCGCCAAGCTGCGATTACCGAGCGAGAATGTTTTGAACGTGCAGCGAAAAGCGACTGGTTAGGGCAGCACCTCCACGCCGTCATGGCGGAGAACCGCGAGCTGCAAGCTAAGCTGGAAGAGCTGGACGCCGAGCTGGGGAGCGGGACGCTGACAGCCGAGCAGGTGCGTGAAGCAATCAAGAAGCATGCGGAAGATGATTCCTGCTACATCTTCGAGGTATACGGTGAGATGTGTGGCCCAATCGCCGACGAGCTGAACGCGATGCTGGGTGTCGGGAAGCCGACGACGGACGTGGCCGAAAAAGTGAAAGAGCTGCGGTTGGCGTCGCTCAAGTTCCCACCGAACATCCGCCGCAAGGTGAATATAGCCCTAAACGGAATCGAGCAGGCAATCGCCGACGAGCTGAACGCCGAGCTGGGAATCGGGACGTACATCGCGTTGCCGACGGATGTAGCAGGTGAGCCGATTCACATTGGAGACGTGCTGGAAAGCACGAATGCCTTCAAGAACTGGTGCGTGGTCGTGGGAATCGGAGATGCCACGAAGCACGACCATATCATCTACGTGAAGTTCGAGGCTGCGGGAGACATCTCGCAGACCTGGGCAAGCAAATTCATTCACCGCAAACCTGATGCCGAACACGGCGAACGGAAGGCGGTGAAGCGATGAGCAGGTTAAGCGAGTTCCCAACGCAGGAACAGTTAGATGCCATGAACAAGGACGAGCTAAACGAACTCTGGAAACGCTTGATAGACGAATGCAACCTCCGCGAGGGCGCTATAGCGTGCAGGGCGTTGGCCATTGGGCAGGCGTTTGCGAAGGCGGTGAAGCGATGAGCGAGTACATCGTGGACGTCGAAGAACAAAGATGGTGCGGCAGCTTGACGTGTGGTGAAAAAATCGTGCGTTGCCGCGATTGCAAGCACTTCACCACGAAGGGAACGTACAGATTCGGGGACGGAAGGATGAATGAGAACTATTGCAAGTACATTCGTGGATGGATGATGCAGATAACGCCTGACGGCTACTGCGCCTGGGGGGAGCGGAAGGAGGGCAAATGACCTGCAAGCACTGCACGATGCGTGAGGTAAAGCGCGGCAACGTCATTTACTCCGAGGGCGAGAGATACGACGACCCACCGTTTCACACGGCATCCATCGAAGAAGACTATGACGGATTCTGGCTATGGTGTGAGCGGCGCAATCTGTATGACGATTGCACAGAATTTGCGTGCATCCCGATTCGTCACTGCCCGTGGTGCGGCCAAGAATTGAAAGGGGGCGGCGATGAATAGAGACAGGTGGGATGACATGTGCGATCGGTTGATGTTGCTCGACAGCAGCGTGTTAGCGAAGATCTCAGCCGATGAGGGTATTGACGTCGGTGGCTGCAATACGAAGCGGCAGCTGGCAGAGGCGATCTCGAAGCACCGCCAGTTGAAGGCTGAGGAAGTCGAGAAGGACTCGCATGACGGAAAGGTGTCTTCTTGGAGGCAGTACAACAGCGTCAGGAAGATGAAGTACAGGGAGAAAGCGAGCGCGTTCAGATGATAGGGAGAGACAGGTCGCAGATCAGGCAGAAGGCGAGGAAAGCGTCTAACGCCATGCGAGAGGTGATGTGCGACATCGAAGGCGGCGTCTGCGTCGAATGCGACAGCTTCGAAGTCGTGAAGACGAACTACAAGACGAAGCCGTACAAATTCTACTGCAACAAGAAGGGCTTGTTCGTCGACCCGCTGGTCGGATGCGAGGAGCGTCGGGTATGAGTAAGCACAGTAAGATGAAGGCCAGGTGCGACGAGATCAAAGCCTTGACGTGCGGTAAGTGCGAGGTAGAGCCAGACGGATGCCATGGGATAGGTTGGTGCTCGAAATGCTGGGAAGCGTCGAAGAAGAATACGCGAAGCTCAAAGCAGAGTACGCAAGGCAGTTCGTAGAAGAGGCTGCCGGAGCGGCTGAGCAGCTGAGGGTGTACGACGTGCTGATCTCAGACGCCGAGCGCGACTGCAGTGGGATCGGAGGCGTGTCGTACGACAAAGCCGGCACGAACCCGAACGCGTACGTCGACGGAGTGCACGACCAGGCGATGCGCATGTCTTCGAGCCTTGCGAGGTGGAGAGACGGGCGGAAGTCCGCAGCTGCAGTCGTAGACGCGGCTTCCAGGGCTATCGCAAACGTGCCGGACGTCAAGAGCCGCCAGCTGCTCGAGCTCAGGTACCTCGACGGGTTCTCGTGGAAGCATGTCGCGTCGACGATGGCGTTGAGCGAGTCGAGGGTCAAGCACATGAGGTTCGACGCGCTCGTCTCGCTCCATGACTTCATGCCGGAACGCTTCAGGCTGCCTTCATACGACGCGTTCGAGCGCGCATAAGCACTTATTGACACGGTTTTGCCTGCCATACGCGTGGTATGTTCACAATGCGGGCGCCAGCCCGCGAGCAACCCGCCGCCTGCGAACGCATCGGGTTACATGTATTTGGGTTCCCACTCCTTCCTAAACGCTGCATTGGCTCGGTGCGAGGCGGCGAGTTGCGCTTCGTTGTTTCAATGCGATGCGGTGGTGTGCTATGGGCGCGAGGGGAGACACTAGGAAGAGGCGCAAGCTCAAGGCGAAGCTCGCGCAAAGCGAGCATGAGTGCTGGTTGTGCCTCGGTTATTACGGGCCGCTCGACCTGTCGCTGCCGTACAGGCACATGCTCGCCGTCGAGATCGACGAGGAAATCCCGTTCTCGAAAGGCGGCGACCCGTTCGACAAGCATGGAACGCACCTCGTCCACAGGTTTTGCAACCTGAAGAAAGGCTCGAGAGTGCTACCCCGGGGTGCTTTTTCGGAAGGAGTCGAGAGCTACTTCGAGAAAAGGCACGGCATGCGAGTTGACGGCGGGCATGGCGGTCATGCGAAACCGGAGCCGTCTCGCAATTGGTAGCCGTGCGGGTATGCCCCCGGGGCCTGTCACGGACATCGGCGGCAGGATGTGAAAAACACACACAGGGCGTTTTTCAGCCCCGGAGGGGAGGTTTTTTGGCCCGGCAGAGCATCAAATCGACAACTGAGAAATGGGATCGTCTGGAGTCGCTCAAAGCACTCGCCTTGAACCTGGCGGAGAGCTTGGACGACCCAGACGACTCTCATTCTAAGGCGCAGCTCGCGAGGCAGTACCGCGAGACGCTTCGGGAGATCGACGAGATCGAGGAGGGCAATGGCGACGACGAGATCGCGGCGATTATCAGCCGCGCCAGTGACGGGAAGCCAGCGTCCGACTAACCTCGTCGTGCCGGAGTTCTCGCGCAGCGAATGGCGGGAGTGTTACGACATATGCAAAGCTGGAGGCGTCGAGCTCCTCGAATGGCAGAGCTCAGTCCTCGAGGGCTGGCTCGGCAGGACGCCTTACGGCAACTGGTCGGCCAGCGTCTGCGGCCTCTCAGTGCCGCGCCAGAACGGCAAGTCGCTCGGCGTCGTCGAGCCTAGGGTCAACTACGGGATGATCGCGCACGGCGAGGTCGTCCTCTACACCGCCCAGCTGCAGAAGACCGCGACGGAGACGTTCGAGGACATGGCGAGCTTCTTCGACCAGCCGAAGTTGAGGAAGTACGTCAAGGACATCAAGTACGCGCTAGGCCGCGAGCAGATAATCCTGAAGAATGGCGGGCGCGTGAAATTCCTGGCGCGCACTCGCAACGGCGGCCGCGGCCAGCACGGCGACCTGCTGATATTCGATGAGGCTTTGGAGCTCTCAGACGAGGACCAGGCGAGCTTCCTGCCCGCCATCTCCGCGAGCTCCAATCCGCAGACGATATACGCGTCGAGCCCTCCAGACGAGGCGCACGACGGCTTCGTGTTCCGCGCTATCAGGGACAGGGCCTTGAGCGGCGTCAGCAAGAAGACGGCATGGGCCGAATGGGGCGTCGATGAAGTCGGCAACCTGTCCGACAAGGAACGCTGGTACATGACCAACCCGTCTCTCGGCATACTCATCTCCGAGGAGACAGTCGAGGGTGAGTTCGAGCAGATGATACCAGAGAAGTTCGCGATCGAACGCCTTGGATGGTGGCCTCCAGTCGCGCAGATCAGCAAGGTCATCGACGTCGTCAAGTGGTCGGCGTCGGCGACGAGCCTGGACGGCGGCGACGACGGCATGCCGCTGCCTCCGACTGACGACGAGATCTCGAAGATCGCCATCGGCGTGAAGTTCGCGCCTGACGGAGGCCGTGTCTGCGTGGCGATAGCCGCACTCAAGAAGTCAGACAGAGCGCTGCCTTCGATGCACGTCGAGCTCCTGTTCGACGAGACGACGTACGAAGGCCTCGAGACTGTCGTCTCCTGGTGCGTCGACCGCAAGGACAAGATCGCGTTGACTGCAGTCGACGGCAAAGCCGGAGGCCAGGACTTCTGCGACAGCCTGAGGAAGTACGAAGTCCCGAAGAAGGCAGTCCACCTCATGACGGCGAGCGAGGTCGTCAGCGCGGCGACGAAGATGGTCAACGCGCTCAACGAGCACAGGCTCACGCACCACCCAGACAAGATCTTGGACAACTCTGCGGCTACAGCCGAGAAGCGGAAGATCGGCAACGACGGTTACGGCTTCGGAGGCGAGTCGCTCCCGATAGAAGCTGCTGCTGCCGCGATATGGGCAGTCGCGACGACGAAGCGGAACCCGATGCAAGGAGAAATGATCGGATGACGGAACTCAGCAACATCGCGTACGCCGAGGGCTTGGACAAGGAGCGCAAGCGCACGCTCGACGCGCTCCTCGACGTCTACAACAAGGTCAACGGGCCGGCTGGCCGCAACGCCGTGCGCAGGAAGTTCTTCGAGGGCGACGTCCAGCCGAAGGACATCGGTGTGTCGACAGTCCCAGAGGAAGTGCGCGAGCAGATCAAGGAAGCGTGCGACTGGCCGCGCCTCGTCGTCGAGTCGGTGTCTGAGCGCAGCTGCTTCGAGGGCTTTGAGTTCGAGGACGGCGGCGTCGACGAATCGCTGGCTGTCGTATGCCGTGACAATGCGATCGCCGCGAACTACACGAGGTTCCTACCGTCTCAGCTCGTGCACGGCTGCATGGCTGCAACCGTGAACAAAGGCAGCGGCAACTCCGTCAACGTGCGCTACCACTCAGCCGAGAATTCGGCGATGATCTGGGACATGTGGCATGACAGGCTCGACTGCGGTTTCGTCATCGCCGACATGCGCAGGACAGAATGGAGCCCGCATAAAGCAATCCCAGTGCAAGTCAACATGCACGAGGCTGGGCTCGTCACTGTCTTCAGGGCTGTCGACGCCGTCAAGTGGACGGCCGAGACGTTCCCGACGATGATGGACCGCCCGATGATGGAGGCGTTCAGGTTCGAGGCCGACGGCGACAACCCGCTCGGCACGAGCCGCATCAGCGACGCGATCATGTCCTACACGAACGATGTGCTCCGAACGCTGCAGGACATGGCCGTGTCGGCTGCGTTCTACGCCGCCCCGCAGAAGTGGATGGTCGGCCTTAACAAGGCGTCGTTCGAGAAGCTGACGAAAGACCCGGAGGCCAAATGGGACACTGCGATCGGAGCGATGCTGATCGCCGCGCTCAACGACGAGGGCGAGCCTCCGAGGCTCGGCCAGTTCTCGGCGGCGTCGCCGCAGCCGTACATCGACCAGCTCAGGGCGTACGCCATGCTCGCGAGCGGTTCTGCCCGCGTGCCGGCTGACGTCCTCGGCATCATACACGACAACCCGACGAGCGCAGAAGCTATCGAGGCAGCTCGCGAGAGCGTCTGCACGAAAGCGAACAACCTCAACGCCAGTAACGGCGAGAGCTTGCGCAACGTCGCACTCATGGCGATGGCCGTGCGCGACGGCGTGTCGATCGACGGCCTCAGCGACTACCAGAAGACAGTCGAGGCGAGGTTCGCGTCGACGAGGTTCTACACGCTCGCAGAGTCGACTGACGCCGCCACGAAGCTGGCGTCGATCGTGCCTGAGTTCCCGTACACAGTCGACTTCTGGACGATGAGGGGTTGCAGCCTCAGCAAGGCGAAGCAGATGGTCTCGCAGCTCAATTCGATCAGGCAGCAAGGCAACGTGACTGACGCGCTCAACGCGATCCTCACACAGGACGAGCGAGAGTTCGAGGAGCAAGGAAGCCTGTTAAATGGCGAAGAATCGTAGCGGCGAATTAGCCAGTGCGCTGGAGGCATGCTCGCGCATGGCCCAGGAAGATGTCAGGGAGTTGCTCGGCAAGCTCGACCTCGACAAGCCAGTCGAATGCAAGCAGGTCCTCCTCGTCGCATACCCGGCGATCATCGCCAAGTACGGCAACATGGCAGCAGCCGCTGCAGCCGAGTTCTACGCAGCCGAGCGAGCCGACGTGTTGGGCGGCGATTACGAGCCTGTGCTCGCAGAGCCAGTCAACGAAGAGGCGATCAAGGCGAAGATCCGCTACACGTTGCGCTACTTGTTCGAGGAGGCCGGCGATGGCGAGCCAGGCGAATAAAGACAAATTCGAGATTGCGCTTATGGCGTCGACGGATAAGTACGTCAAACAGCAGGGGCGCAACACGGTAACCGAGAACGCGCTGTTAGACAAGGCATGCGAGGGCTATGCCCGCGTGCCTGGCCCAGACGCATGCGACTTCTGCGTGACGATGGGCGCGCAGGATAATTTCTACAACACTCAAGAGAGCGCAGGCGGCGGTGTCGGGCACGGTTCTCAGGATGACTTATATCACGCTTACTGCAACTGCCAGATCGTAGTCGTGTTCCGCAAACGCGGTAAGCTCGTTGCCCGCGATCCCGAGACTGGCAAGGCCGTCGACTACGACGGTGCGAGAATGGTTCAGCGTTACAACGAGGTCGGGCGGCCGACGTTCAAGATGAACCCGGCGAACAGAGAAGCAGTCAATGCCCGAAGGCGTGCCCGCAGGATGAACGGCGACATCCCGAGCGGTAAGCAGAAGTCGAGGAACGCTTACGCTGGCACTAGGCTCTCAGATGAGAAGTTCGATGCAGCCATGAAAGCCCTGTCTGAAGCGAAAACGCTCGACGAGTTGAAAGCCGTTGCTGATGGCATCGTCGAGAAGTGGCCTGCGAACTCGAGCGGACGCCATGTGTCGCAGTGGTCGAAGATGAGCAAGTTTGCGAAAGAGCGCGAGAAAGCACTAGCAGCAAAGTCAACTGACGAATTACGGACTTACCAAGCGGTTGTTTCAGTGAAATTGCCCGATTATTCTCGATTATCAGCTAAGCAATTCAAGTTACTTAGCGAAAACGAGAAAGAGGGTTTCTCGCGGCTTGCTGAACTAAGGCATGATGTCGTCGTGTTACCAAACGTCAGGTCTGCACCTGCGAATATTGACATGATTATGGACGGTGTTTATTGGGAGTTGAAAACGCCTGTCAAAGATGGTGGTCGCCTGAAGACGCGAATCGGCGAAGGTGTGACTAAATGGGAGCGATTGAAAGATTCTGATATTGAAGGTCTCGGCACGCCGAAGATCGTCGTTGATAACAGGTTCAGTAACATACCAGATAAGAAAGTGATTCAAATCATCAAAGAATGTATGAGCGAATTCAGGGAAGGCAATTTCGACGAGGCGATGATCATCAGGAAAAACGGGCGAACAACAAGTATTAAAAAATAAAAGAAGCTCCAAGCCTCGGGCTAAACCATCGAGGGGGAGCTCCCATAGAGATTATATCACGAATTCGGCATAAAACCGCTGTGAAGTGCGTTGTTAATACGACGCGTTCTAAGAAGCGCGTTTCATCAGATGATGCTTTTACCATTTCGACGATTACCGTGTCAGAGATCGCGTCTCGTGAGCTCTCGGATATGAAATGAACGCCTTCGGGCGTTTTTTCTTTTTCAGGAGGTGTTTGCTTTGAAGCACGCTGTATACACAGGCACTCGGAACCTCTACCCGATGATGGTCCCAGCCGTCAAGTCGCTCTTGAAGTACAGCAGCGTCGACAAGGTCCACCTTCTCATCGAGGATGACGAGTTTCCGTACGAACTGCCAGACTGCGTCGAGACTTTGAACATGAGCGGTCAAGAGTGGTTCGAGCCTGATGGGCCGAACATGAAGTCGTACTTCACGTACATGGCATTGATCCGCTCGGCTTACTGCCACATCTTCCCCGATGTCGACACGATCTTGTCGCTCGACGTCGACACGATCTGCGTCAACGACACCGACGGCGTGTGGGACATACCGCTCGGCGACAACTACTTCGCGGCGTCGCTCGAACAGCACAGGTCGATGAACGGCCTCATCTACTGCAACATCGGCGTATGCCTGTACAACCTCAAGCTGCTGCGCGAGTCGGGCAAAGCCGACGAGGTGATCAGCGTGTTGAACCGCCAGAGGTTGCAATGGCTCGAGCAAGACGCGTTCACGTACCTCTGCCAAGGCTACATCGCACAGATGCCGTCTTACTACAACAGCAACAAGTTCACGATCCCGCATGGAGGCGAGGAAGTGCGCATCAAGCATTACCCCGCTGTCCATGACTGGACGAAAGAGCCCGAGTACGTCGAGGCGTCGAAGCTGACTTGGGACGAAGTCTTGAAAGGCAGGAAATGAGCAACACCGTCTTGTTCGTGTCGCAATTGCCGTTAGGCCGTTGCGAGAACCTCACTGCCGTCTGGGACATGTACGACGGCGATAAGGAGTTCGCACTGGGCCAACGGCACATGAGGGACGCCGAGAGGCTCGGCTACCCAGTCGTCGTATGCGACGCCTTACCCGACTTGATCGAAGGCAAGGACAAGTGCAAGAGCGTCGTCATATGCCACGGCATGACCGGCAATAAAGTGTACGGCCTCGACGAGCAACGCGACGTCGACAAGGAGGCGTTCGCGCAGACAGATGTCGCTACGGCGGCTTCTGAGGCGAGCGTGCCGATCGTCGCGAAACAGCTCGGCATCCCAGAGGAGAACGTCGCAGCCATCGGCTTCCCGAGGACTGACGCGTACTTCAAGATGCGTAAAGGCGATGGCGGCACTTTCGCAGCCGGCAAGAAGGCTTACCTCTACGCACCGACGTTCAGGGACCACACGAAAGGCGGCTGGCTGCCGCTGATTGACTGGGAGCTCGTCGACTCCATGCTCGACGACGACGAAGTCGTCGTCTTGAAACGTCATTACTTCACGCGCAACCCGCTGCTCGGCAGCGAGTTCAACCACGTCGTCGAGGTCGACCCGTCTGAAGCGATAACGCCGTACCTCGTCGACTGCGATGTGCTCGTCACCGACTACAGCTCGACGATGACCGACGCGTACTTGCTCGGCAAGCCTTGCGTGCTCGTCGTCGACGACATGAAGGAATACCTGCGCGACCGCGGCATGTACTACCAGTACCCGCAAACGTACAGTTCTCGGTGGCTAGTCGCCGAAGGCAACGAGGAGAAGCTCGTCAAGTACTTGAGGGAAGCTGCTTCTGACGGGCTAGGGCCGGTCGAGCTAGGCTACCGAGCCGTTACTGCCGGAGCATGCGACGGGCATAGTACAGAGCGCGTCTGCGACTTGATAAGGAGCTTGCTGTGAGCGTGCTCATCGCGATCCCGGGCTTGCATGTCGAGAACGACGTGGCTGTCGCGCTGTGGAAGCTCGACAGGGCTGGCCATGACGTCGACATCGCCATCCAGAGCGGTTACGACGTCGCCGACCAGCGCGACGACCTCGTCGCTTACGCCTTGGGCAAAGGCTATTCTTACATGCTGTTCGTCGACAGCGACACCGCGCCGCCGCCTAATGCGCTGGCGGACATGCTGTCGCACGACGTCGACGTCTGCCTCGGGTATTACCAGCACAGCGGCGAGGAAGACGGCCTCACCTGCATCTGGAAGCCGTCTGAGAGCGGCGTGTACTCAGGCCGCGAGCTCCACGACTTGGAGGCAAGGGGCGAATACCTCGTCGAAGCCTGGCGCGGCGGCCTCGGATGCGCTCTCGTCAAGGCGAGCGTGTTCTCGAAGCTGAGCAAGCCGTATTTCAGCGTATTGCGCAACGCAGACGGTACGAAACTGTCTGAAGATTACTACTTCTGCAGTGCATGCAGGCGAGCCGGTTTGAAGGTCTACACCGACACCCGCGTCGCATGCAGGCATGTGATCAAACGGACGGTTGGCATCTAGAAGCCAGCGACAACAACGGAATCAAGCCGCCTCCTGGCGGCTTTTTTCATGCGCCGAACGGCGCGACAAGGCAAGGGGCCGAACGGCCCAAGACGACGCGCCGAACGGCGCAGGAGGAGGCATCGATGTCTGAAGTGCAGAACACCGCCGACGAACAGCAGCAACAGCAGGTCGAACAGGAACCGGAACCACAGGCCGAGCCGAACGGCATGGCCGGAACCGAGCCGAACGGCAAGGCCGACGAGGAAGCCGAGTACTGGAAGAACCGCTCGCGCGGTTGGGAGAGGGAGTTCAAGGAGCTCAAGGCCGAGGCCGACGAGCTGAAGGGTGCGAAGGAGTTCGCCACGAGCGAGACGAAGCGCGCTGACGACGCGGAGGCGGCCCTCAACGCCGCCAACAGGGAGTTGGCCGTGCTGAAAGCCGCGACTGCGGAGAACGTCGACGCGGCTTTGCTCGCGAAGATGCAGGGCGACACGCCTGAAGAGATCTCGCAGAACGCGCAGATGCTCGCCGAGAGCATCAAGGCGGCGCAAGCGTACCCGACGGTCGTCGACAACGGCAACCAGAAGCAAGCACCGATGACGCTCGACGACATCGACGCGATCCAAGACGAGGCGCAACGCCGCCAGGCGTACGCCGACTACTTCATGAAGAACCGATAGAAGGAGGCCTTTAATGGCAGAGAACACCATCAAGAGTGCGGACGTTGCGGCGAAGGTAGCCGACCGCGAGTTCGTCCGCGCGTTCGACGACGACGTCCGCAAGCTCGTCGAGATCCTGGGCATCTTCGAGCCCATCCGCCGCGCCCCTAACACGGCGTTGAAGTACTACGAGACGTCCGGCACGCTGCAGAGCGGAGTCGTCGGCGAAGCCGAGGACATCCCCCTGTCTAAGTACACCCGCTCCGGCGAGCATATCGCGTCGCTCTCCTGGAACAAGTGGGCCAAGGAGACCACGCTCGAGGCGATCAGCGCGAACAGCTACGCCGAGGCCGTCGCGGAGACCGACAAGAAGTTCATCAAGGACATCCAGAAGGGCATCCGCAAGCAGATGACCGACTTCCTCAAGACCGGCACCGGCCGTATCAAGCTCGGCGGCGAGACCGAGGTTATCGCCAACACGCTGCAGCCGACGCTCGCGAACATCTGGGCGCAGATGGAACTCGACTTCGAAAACACCGACGCTTCCCCGCTGTATTTCGCGAACCCCGTCGACCTCGCAGCCTACCTCGGCACCGCGCAGATCACCACGCAGAACGCGTTCGGCATGACGTACATCAGCAACTTCCTCGGCATGTACCCGATGGTCCTGCTGTCCGACGTGCCGCAGGGCAAGATCATCACCACGCCGCGCGAGAACCTGCACATCTACTACGCGCACGCCGCCGAGGCGCAGGGCTTCAACTTCGAGACCCGCGACCAGACCGGTTACATCGGCGTCCACCACGACCCGACGTACCGCAACATGACTTTCCAGACGTATGCAGTCAGCGCGCTCGCGCCTTTCTGCGACTACCTGGACAAGATCTACATCGCCGGCATCGGCAAGTCCGCCGACGACGGCCAGTCTGGCCAGCCTGTCCTGTCTGCTTAAGGAGTGCATGATGAAAGTCACCACGTTAGTCGAATTCGACGATTTGAAAGCCGGCGTCAGGCGTTTCCCCGGCGACATGTTCGTCGTCTCGAAAGAGCGCTTCGCCGAGATCAACGCCGTCGGCAAGCAGAAGATCGGCAAGCCGATCGTCGAAGAAGTCGAGCCTAAGAAGGCTGGAAAAGGGGCGAAGTAATGTCTGACGGGAACGCGGCTTATGCTGGGATAGAGGCATACGAACTGTACTGCGGCAACGTCGCGCTGGCCGATAGGGAGCGTGTCGAGGCACTGCTCGAGAAGGCTTCTGCCAGGCTGTCTGAGATCGTCGCCGAATATGGTGTCGACGAGGAGGCCAAGGCAACTGCACTCGAGGAAGTCTGCTGCAACATGGTCGCACGCCGCATGCGCTCGGCTTCGGCTGTCCCGCTGTCGAGCGTGTCGCTGCAAGCGAATGGGTTCATGCAGACGATGAACTACGCCACGTCGTCCCGCGTAGGCTGGCAGCTGTACGAAGAGGACTACGACGCGCTAGGCATCGCCGTCGGCGGCGTCGCATGCGTCTACCCTTGGAGGCGGTCGTCATGATCGGCGAGACTGTCTACGTCGGGTCCGAGCCTGTCGCGAACGTCCTCGTGCACCCTGGCGCGCACGAGGACGGCGACGACTTGAGGTTCCCAGCAGGCACCGTCGTGTCGTACACGCTGGCGTTCCCGTACGACTACCCCGGACCGCTGCACGACACGAAGGTGACTGTACGCGGCGTTGAATGCGAAGTCATCGGCTTCTGCGACCACGAGAGGCCGCAAGACGTCTTCGACGGCATGTGGGACTTGTCGACATGCCCGTGGGACATGACAGTGCCTGTCAGGGTTTGCGGAGGCGACATGACTGCCGGCATCGCCGTCTACTCCGTCAGCGTCACGTACGACGACATGGGAGACCCCGTGAAGTCGCGGACGCTCGCCTTCATCGGCGACGCCCAAGCCCGCATGGAGTCTGGCTCTGAGTCGACTGCGCCAGATGGCTCCAAGATAGCCGTCGAGAAATGGTGGTTCGTCGTCCCGTGGTCGAGCTGCTTCGCGCAGTTGAGGCCGCAGACGACCGAGATCGACATGGGCAGCTTCACATACGACGTCGTGTCTGTCAAGAACGTCGACATGAAGTCGGAGTTCGCGAGCTTCGAGGCCGTGCTCCGCGAAAACACGGTCTCGCAAGAGTCCGGAGACTCAGGCGAGCAGCCTGGCCAGACGTTGGCGGTGTGACATGGACGGCATGACGGTGACGCTCGACGAGCTCGGCGGCGCGATGCAGGCGATCGTCGAGGACTACATCCAAGAAGTCGACAAGGTCGCCGAGGAAGACGTCAGGGCGTCTGCGCAAGTCGCGTTGGACGCCGTCAAAGGCGGCAGCCCGACGCGCACCGGGAAGTACGCGGCAGGCTGGACTATGGAGCCTGACGCCGAAGACCCGATCGGCAGGGCGTACCGCGTCTACAACCAGAAGAAGCCAGGCTTAGCGCACCTCCTCGAGAAGGGGCATGGCGGGCCGTTCCCTGGCAGGGCGATACCGCATATCGCGCCAGCCGCGCAAGCCGGCATGTCCGAACTCGAGAGGAGGATCCATGCCTAGCACGAGGGAGCTCGTGGCGTCTACTTGCCGCGCGACTGGTATAACGACGGCAGCCGAGGTCTTCGACCCGGCGTCTGTCGAGACCAGCGCGAGGATCGTGTACCGGCACGAGGGGACGCGCTCGCTCAAAGCCGCCGGCAAGGTCGTCGCCATACGCGACCAGTGGAGCGTGTCGCTCTACTCGAAACGGCGCGCCGAAGCAGCAGAGCAACTTGTCGAGTCCGCATTCGCCGATGCCGGCATCCCATGCGGAGATTCGTCGTCCGGCTTCGACGACGAGCACGACCTTCATTGGGTCGAATGGAATTTCGAACTCGTCCGCTGATGAAGCGGACGCTGATCCCTTAGGAGGGAAAATGACTGCAACCGAGAACA
>Ga0310690_10007508_pt1 | contig 14021 bp, 2 predicted proteins | sample AusTroGonzalo_MG_2_FD_207661 | JGI IMG/M metagenome (GOLD analysis project Ga0310690, IMG submission 207661) | Bovine rumen microbial communities from tropical cattle in Woodstock, Queensland, Australia - Gonzalo_04 (v2) (version 2) | ecosystem: Host-associated > Mammals > Digestive system >... | reverse complement strand
GTCAAAGATCTTGTCGGTGCCTTCACCGAGGTCTTTTACCAAGTGCTCTCCTGATTTAGAACCGCTGCCTGCCAGCAGGCATCCCTGCTGTTGCAGTGTCACGACTAGCATCTCGGGTTTGATATATTCCTTTTTCATATTCATTGTTTTTTTTTTCACACAGAAATCATTATTTTGTCACACAGAAATCACAGAAATCACAGAAATGTTTTCCTGCTTTCTTTTGTTCTGTCTCACAGAAATCACTTTTTTTGTCACACAGAAATCACAGAAATGTTTTCCTGCTTTCTTTTGTTCTGTCTCACAGAAATCACTTTTTTGTCACACAGAAATCACTGAAATCACAGAAAATTTTTCCTGAGTTATGTTGCGCAGCCATGAGCCTTTAGGCTCAAATTTCTGTGCTTTCTGTGATTTCTGTGTGACCATTTTTTACTTTTTTACCTTCTTACCATTCTGGATATACAGTCCCTTCTTCGCAGGCTGCTTGTCGAGCTTGCGGCCCTGCAGGTCGTACCAGCCATCAGACATCATATCCCTTCCGTCAGAGATCGATACGATTCCAGTGGTCTCGCCCTCGCCAAAGTCAATCTCGTAGCTACGAGCCTTTTCATACGAATAAGTCTTGAAGTGACAGCGCAAGGCGTGCAGTGTGCGAGGATTCTTCGAGTAGCCCAACTGATTCTTGGCAGAGAGCAAGATGATCTCGTCGATATTGCCCTCGTTGTCGCCCGTGGCGCCACTCTTCACGATATTGAAGGGCGAATACTGACCCACGAAGCTCACGTTGTTGTCGTTGCTCATCACCTCCGTCGGTGTGGTGCTGCTGATGGTGACACCCTTGAACACAGGGTCCTTCAGGTTTTCCTTTGCAGGCTCCCACTTAATGATGTAAGGCGTGCCAGCCGTCAGCACTTCCTTCTCGTCCACGAAAGACAGAGACAGCTTGCCGTTGTTCAGCGAGCTCTTCGCACCATCCATCTTCATCACCGTGGCACCCTCCAGAGGACTGCCTTTCAGTGTCACGTCGAAGGGTAAGCACAGCGTGTTCCAGTCGCCGTCCTTATAGAGCGTGCGGTCGGTGAGGGTGACGGTGCAAGACTTTCCGCTTGCTTCAGCTGTCTCGATGACTGATGCGTTGTCTGCATCGTCAGCCAGTTGAATAAGAGTGTAGTCTTCAATGTCGAAACGAATTTGGCTCTTAATACTCTTCGAGATACCATTAGTAGAAATCGTCGATGGATCATCATTGTGGTCATCTCTGCGTTGATAGAGGGCCTGTACTCTATTATCCTCACAGTTGAAAACGAGGAAATTCGTACCGTTAACATAACTTCCGGTATTGTCGTCGATGATAACGGCAATGTTGCTGACTCCGTCGTATGCAAATGGCGTATCCAATTTGATGGTTGTCCAGGCTTCGGTGGGGAAGTTCACAGTGCCACTGAATACTTTGTCGGCAGCCGTCACATGAATCCAATCTTTAGTATTTTCAAACTGATCCTTATTGGTCTTTACCAAGTAGATATCAATATTACGTTTGCAATCAACATAACTTACTTTATAGAAGTCGAGGCTGAGGATGTTTCCTGCTTTGCCTTTCAACTCTTTTGCGGTATATATCTGTTGCGAAACGCTATATTTAAAGTAATTATCAAAGGGCAGTTCTGCGTGATTGTCCGTACCAGAGCCTACCACAATTTTGTGCGTTGGCGTGAATGATAGGACGCTGCTCCAGTCACTCTCCGCATTTTCTCCGATGATACCTTTTACACGGGTGTAGTAGATGGCTCCATCCGTGAGATCTTCAAGCAAGACTGTTGTCGCATCAACGGTGACGGCGTCGGAAGTAGCAAAGGTCTTGTCGGTGCTGTATTCTACAGTCCACTGTTTGGCAATACCTGCTTCCGTCCATGTCAGGGTTGCAGTTGTTCCGGTTGTCTCTTCACACTTCAGATCGGTAGGCACGGCATAGTCGACCTTGAAACCTACTTCCTTGGTGCCGGTGTAGTTACCATGACCAGTAATGGTCATCGTGTAATCGCCAAGCTCCTTCACGATAGCAGGATTAATTGTGAAAGTATAGTCGGCTGTCTCACCTTCATGTAATAGGGTGTAATAATCCTTCACGGTTGGCACCACGGTTATCTCCTTGCCGGTATAGCCGGTATTCGAGATGCTGACATTACAATTTTTGATGTCATAGGGTTCAATGGCGAAGGTCTTCGTCTTTGTTCCTTTGAAGTTGCCTTTACCAGTCACAGTGATAGTATATTCACCTACATTATAACAGCCATCGCTCCAGCTGACTTCGTAATCTACATCCTTTGTCAGGGTGATATTGTTATATGTCACTACGGGATCTGGATGAAGTATACAGCGATGGTATATTTGTCCAGTGACATCGGCTATATTAACATTAACGAAATCAATCGGTTCATCCGCATGAATACCTGTGATGACCACATCCTGAGTGAAGCCATCCAACTTGTGGCTACCATCCATAGTGGTAGCATTACTGATAGTGCCGCTGTTAACGCCGTAGCCAATGAAGAAGTTGTTTTCAGGCAGGTTGTAATCCAGTGTTACAGAGGTACCCAGCTTGTAGTATTTTTGATCGTTGAGTGAGTAGTTTGGCTCGTTGGGGAATGTCAGGACGACATTGTCGCTTGCCGTGATCTTCGCAACAAACTCTGCATTGTTAGCTTTGTCGCGACCTATGCTGTTGCCGTTGCCAATACCTTTGACGTTACAATCCGTGTAGTAGTTATTCTCAAGAGAACCCCAAGCATATCCACCCCTGATAGCACCTACGTTGTACGTTCCTTCCAGATGACCAGTGACGAAGCAGTTTTTGATTTTTCCATTGTAAATATAGCCAGCGATGCCGCCAACGTCGTCTTTACCTTTAATATTACAACCGATGACTGCGATATTCTCAATGATAGAATTGTTGTTATTAATACAGCCGAACAATCCTTGTTTGTCTTCGTCAGGCTTGTTGATGGTCAGACCGCTGATGCAGTACTGTATGTCTCCACACTTACCATTATACGATCCTGTGAAGCTGTTACTAAAGTCAGTGCCGATAGCGGTATGCTCCTTGTTGAGCTCGATGTTGCGAGTTTGCTGATAATAGCCTCCTCTGCGGACACCAGAGTTAACGAGGATTGCCAGTACCTCGAGGTCTTCCTCGGATTCAACCAGATAGGGGTTCTCGGCGCTGTTATCCTTGCCAGGAGTTCGCAGCTGGAAGTCCACAATGTTGAAAGTTCTTGTGGCCGTACCCTTATAGGCGTTAAAACCAGTCAAGGTCACTGTGGCTGTACCAACTGTCGTGTTGTCAGAGAATTCAATCATGTAGTCGGTACCCTGTGTGAGCGGTGTGCCCTGATAGGTCACGTTGAGAGCAGGCTCGTAAGCCTTATTGCCCTTCCAGCGCTGGTTGGGAATGTCGGCGATTGACACATCGGCCAAGTCAACTGCAGAACTCTGGCTGACGATGGTGCTGATTTTCACATCGGCATTGCTGATGGTCAGCTTGTTATTGGTCAGCGATGCAGGGTCAGACAACGTACCGCCTTCACAGCTCATCGAAACAAGGTTTAGTTCATCCTGCAGCGTCAGCGTCAGTGTCCAGTCGCCTGCTGCGTAGTACTTCGTGCCGGCTGTGCTGACGACGGTAACGTCCTCGGCTGTGGCGATGCTGGCAATGTGCTCGTCGCCAGTAATGGTGAAGACACGTGCGGTGCCGTTGCGTTCGCTGTTATTCACTGCTTTCAATTCATTCGTATAGTAGCACTTGTCGAATATGGCACTCGAGAACGCATATCCCGCAATGCTTCCCACGTTGCTACTTCCAGAGACAGAACCCGTGTTCAAGCAGTTCTCGTATCTGTTGTCATTACCATCGACATTGCCCACGATACCGCCAATGTATCGGTAAGTGCTGCTAATGCTTGCACTGTTCTCACAGTTTGTGACAGTTATATAATAATAAGCTCTACCCACGATGCCGCCATAGATCTGATTTCCGGCAGTCGAGGTTACCTCGCCCGAAACAGTACAGTCGGTGACGTTGGTACCGTAAGTATAGCCTGCGATACCGCCGTGAGAATCAGCCCCGCTCACGGTGCCGAAAATCTTACCATTCTTGACATGGCAGTTCTGGATGGTGGCGCGTGCCTTGTTGTCTCCACTTGCAAGGCCAACAATGCCACCCACATCTTCCTTACCGGTGATGTTGCAGTCCTGAAGCGTCACATCCTTGATGACTGATGCCTCGCCGATAGCACCGAACAAGCCCTGATAATTCTCATTCTCCTTGTTGATGGTCAGATCCTTGATGGTTTTGTTGTCACCATCGAAGGTGCCGTAGAATCTATTAGAATAATTTTTGCCAATGGCGGTGTGCTCGGCTTTCATCGTGATGTCGTCGTTCAGTTTGAAGGTCATGCCCGAGGCTTTGTGGCCGCTGTTCACGTAGGCTGCCAAGCGCTCTAGATCGGCCTCGTTGTTGATGAGGTAGACGATGTCATCGCCTTCGCCTTCGGTGATAAAGACATAGCCATCGAGCGATGTTCCTGACTCAATGCTGAAGGCAAAGTCCTGTGAACCATTATAGATGGGACCGTTACCGCTGATAGTCAGCGTATAACTGCCTTTCTCCTTCAGGTTTTCATGCAGTACCTCCTGCTGATCCTTATCCTTGATGATGACGGTAAAGTTGTCGGCCGGCACAACATCGTCGCCCAACTTGAATACGGGCTCTACAGCGATGGCGTTGCCGTCGTTATACGCGTATATTGAGAATACATTTGTGACGTCGAGAGGTGCGTAGTAGTTGACACCGTCGGCAGCCGTCACCGTCTTGTACAAGCGGTTCTCAGGGGTGGAAACACTGATCTTGTTGCCCTGAGCATAGCCAAACGTCGTGGTGTAATAGCAGTTGGAGAAGGAATTTCTGCCGTTGCGATTGAATGTGCAACTGTTGTTCGTACCCATGGTCACCTCAGCCGGTGCGAAGAAGCAGTTTGTAAAGTAGACTTTCGTATCGGTAATGTAACCTACGAAACCGGCAGAGTTTGTTGCCGATGCACCGAGCAGACTGCCTTTGAAGGCACAGTTGCTGATGTTCGTTGTGCCATTATTGATATGGGCGATGAAGCCGCCGTTGGAGGCATCGCCACTGTAACTACTGGTCAGGCGGGCTGTGACGATACAGTGGTCGATTTGGTTGTCACCCTGTGCGTAGGCAATGAGACCGCCAATCTGCTTGTCACTGTTGCTTACATTACCAGCTACAGTCAGTTTCTCGATGGTGGCGCCGTTCACGTAGCGGAAGGGAGCACAATAGGATTCTGATGCTTCTTTATTGAAAGTCAGCGTCTGGTTGTTGCCGTCCAGATGACCGCTGAACTTGTTGCTGTAGTCGCCTATCATGATGTCGGTCTCGAAGCTGCCAGTCAGTTTGTAGTGAGCACTGAGGTTCTTACCCATACTGATGTTGGTGGCAAAGGCAGCCCAGTCATCAGCATTGTCAATGAGGTAGGGGACATCCTTGGTACCCTCTCCGGCAAGATAGCTAATCACCGTGAACGAGAAGGTCTTAGAACCAATAAACTGTGTACCGTCGCAGGTAATGGTCAGTGTGTAGCTGCCAGTAGCATCGATGCCGGTGGTCACGTCGTTGTTGTTAGCATCCTTGACGACCGCAGTGTACGTGTCCGATGTTACTGTCTGGCCGTCGATGGTGACGGTCGGGTTCAGGACAAGGCTAGTGCCCTGGTAGTTATATGTTTCACTGAGGTCGGTTGTCATCTCTACCTCGGTAAAGAGCTCTGTGCCGTTAACGTTAATCTGTTTGAAGACACCAGCATCGGGAACTGTGAAATAGGCTGCCTGGCCCTGGGCCTCACCCCATGTTCTTGTATAATAGGTGCGTGTGAAGGCGTTATGACCATTGAGGTTGAAGGTGGCACAGTATTCGTCGCCCACTTCCATGTTTGTAGGATTAAACAGACAGTCTGTATAGCTGATGGTAACATCACTGTTTTTGTTAGAATTATATCCTACGAAACTGGCACTATGGGGATTGTCCTGATTACCAGTCATGCTGCCGCTGAAGGTACAACGCTCGAAACTGAGGGTACCGTTGCTTTCATTCTGGCTGACAAAACCGCCAGAATAATAAGAAGAATTAGTGGCCGATATAGTGATGTTGCTTGTGCAATCCGCTATCTTGGTGTTGCCGTAGTTGTGGGCAATGAGTCCGCTAGTGTTGTCATAATAAGAAACACTGATGGTACCGTCGACTGTCAGGTTTTTGAAAGTGGCGCCGTCAACGTATCTGAAGGGGGCTGTGGCATAATCCGAAGCAGTCTTATTGAAGGTCAGCGTGAAGCCACCGCCATCGAAGGTACCACTGAATTTTTTGTTGTATTCACCCACCATCTCTGATACTTCAATATCATGAGTCAGTTTGACGGTCTTCTCGCTGAAGGTCTCGCTACGTTTGTTGACGTAGTCACAGAACACGTCCCAGTCGTCGGCAGAACCAATGATGTACGCATTACTGTCGTCGGTAGTCAGTACGGGACGTACCTTGAATGTCATGCTGTGACTGCCAACAAAGTTGTTTTTACCGGTAATGGTCAGCGTGTAGTCACCAGGCTCCTTAACCGTGGCCGGTGTGATGCTGAAGGTGTAATCATCACTGCTGACAGTAGTGCCACCAAAAGTAACAGTAGGTGTGATGGCGATGACAGAGCCAGTATAGTCATAGGGGCTATTGACACCATTGATAACAGTGGTGGCTTCTGCGTAATACTTAATGCCGTCGACACCTGAAATAATCTCGGAGAAAACCTCTGGGACAGAGGTGTTGACCTTTCCAGTGCCCTGAGCTTTACCAAACGTCGTCGTGTAATAACAGTTGTTTAATTCGTTCTTGCCGTTACGATTGAAGGTGTAGCTGTTGCTCGTACCCATGGTCAGCTCGGCTGGAGCGAAGATACAGTTGGTGATTTTCACCTTTGTATTGCTAACCCATCCGACGAAACCGGCAGAGTTTGTTGCCGATGCACCGAGCAGACTGCCTTTGAAGACACAGTCGCTAATGCTTGTCGTGCCCTTTTCCATGTGGGCAATGAAACCACCGTTCGATGCGTCGCCGCTGTATCCGCTAGTCAGACTAGCTGTGACGATACAGTGGTCGATGGTGTTGTCGCCTTGCGCATAGGCAATGAGACCGCCCATCTGCTTGTCGTCGTTGCTGACGTTGCCAGCTACAGTCAGTTTTTCGATGGTGGCGCCGTTCACGTAGCGGAAGGGAGCACAGAAAGCTTCTGATGCTTCTTTATTGAAAGTGAGTGTCAGATTGTCACCGTTGAAGGTGCCTGCAAAAGGATGGTCACTGCTACCTGCCATCTTCGAAACGGTGATGGCTTTGCCCAGCTTCACCGTCTTACCATAGAAGTGGTTCCACAAACTGTTATTCTCAATGGCGTCGCAGAAGTAATCCCAACCCTCAGCCGTGCTGATGATATAGGGCTTCTGAGCCGAGCCATCAGGGTCGTAAGTGCCGGTGTAGCCCAGCAATGGTGAGGCATGATATGCCATCGTGATAGTCACGTTGGCGGCTGGCATTGTCAGTGTATGGGGATTGTTGCTGCCGCTGAGACTGCCGGCACTTGGAGAATACGTCACAACACGTCCAGATGAATCTCCGCCGCTCAGCGTGAGGCTCACCTGATCTTTGTTGCCTGCATAGAACACATTGTTATATTTAATGCCTGTGCTATAGGCCGAGATGCCACTGACATCGTAGTCGGTTGGCGTACCGGCTAAGTCTACGGTAACACCCGTGCCGCCGCTGATGCTGTAGGCATGCAGCCCCTGGCCTGTATAGTGCGTTTCATCATTGAAGTCGGTAGTATAGTAGCTGTTGCTGATTGTGGCACCGTTGCGGGCAAAGGTGGCACTGTTGTCGCTCCCTACCCATGTCTCGCCTGATTTAAGACCAGCAGGGGCATAGAGACAGTTCTCGATGGTGAGACTGCTACTCCAGCCCACAAAGCCACTGCAACGTGTGGTACTACTGGTGGATGCGGTGAGCATTTTGCCGTTGAAGACGCAGCCCTTGATGGTCAACGGAGCACTGTTGGTAGCCACGAAACCGCCGTGAGTGCCGTCGTTGTTGTCTTTGTTTTCGACGGTGCTGTGGATGGTGACGCTGCTGACGCAGTTGGTGATGGAGACCTCACCGTACTGACTGCCGATGAAGCCAGCAGCATACTTGGCAGAAGTGTATATGTCGCCATTGACGTGCAGATTCTCGATTTTGCCGCCCTCCATGTAACGGAAGGGGGCAGTGTATTGCTCGGTGGCAGGATTAGTGGAACTGCCATAGTTAAAAGTCAGTGTGTGTTTATCACCGTCGAAGTAGCCGGTGAAGTCATGTTTGGCAACACCAGCCATGGTTGTGACGGTGATATCATTAGTCAGTTTGACATACTTGTCGTCGAAGAATCCTTTTGTATTTCCACTCAACATCTGACAGAAAGTAGTCCAGTTCTCAGTGGTTGAGATGATATATGGATCCGACTTGGAACCTGTACCCTCCAGAGCATAGGCAACGAGTTTCTTGCCGTTGATGGTCGTGAGGTCTGAGACCGTTCCTGTGTTAAACACAGTTCCGTCGGCATGGAACTGCTTGTTCAGTTTTACCGTGCCGTTGTAAGCATTCCAACAATTAATATAGTCGGTTGATTTTGTCCAACTGAGATTGACAGAAGTACCTGATCCGCCGATTCTGTCAGCAGAAATTTCGCCACCGGAAATATTGATAGTGCCGCCGCTTTTACCATAGGCGCAACCTATGCCGTGAGAGCCATCTCCGCCGGCTTTGGCCGAAATTCTACCGCCAGTAATAGTTATCGTGCCAGTGTCGTATTTTTTTATATCACTACCGATGCCGGCACCACTATACACCCTACCGTTTCTCGTTCCGCCACCAGTGGCAGAGACTTCACCACCGGTGATGGTCACATTGCTGCCGCTACCGATAGCAGCCCTTTCACGTCCGCCTGAGGCTGACACTCTTCCACCGGTAATGGTAACACTACCGCCAGAACCGCCAATACCACAGCTGCCTTCACCGTACATCTCTTGACCTCCAGAAAAATAGCTATAATTGCCGCCACCGACATTGATTGTGCCACCATGGATTTTAATCGTGCCACAACTACCATTATCTGTGCAGCCTATGGCAGCATTGCTACTGTTGAGTTTTGTTTGACGCCCATTATCATTGTGTGTCAAAACCCATAGCTTTCCGCTATTATTTGACTGACCGTAGATGGTGAGGCTATTGCCCTCGCTGACTTCGATACCATAAGGATACCAAAGCTGGCAGCCATCGATGAGTATCAACTTGACGTCACCGCTGATGACGAGACGGGAACTTAGGTTGAGGATTTCACCGCTCACCTCATACCAGCCAGTACTGAGATTGCTGGAATTTTTGGAAAAGCTGTTACAGTCATGCGACTGCTGTTGTCCGTTCTCGTCGATGTACGAGACGGAGTAAGCCCACGCCCCTATAGACGTGAACAAGGCAAGGAGCAGCGTCATCGTTGCCCTTGCCAGAAATAAATGTCTTGGTCTTTGCATGTTGTTAATGTTATTATAATATTGATTAATGATTATTTTTGTCTTTCTGGATGATGCACCAGCAGTACCACAGAAACCAGATGGCTCCTACGGCAAGGGCGGCACAAAGAAGATAAGATAATACTGTCATTGTTATCCGTTTGTTATGTTTGCGGGCGCAAAGTTACGCATTACTGATGGATAGGGGCATAACAAATCGTACAGGCTTATAACAAATGGATGTAAACCTCATTACACCGCGATGTAATGGGTGTTACAACGGGGTGTAATGGGGATAACAAATTGTACACAGGGTGTAAGTAAGATGCAAAAAATGCCGATTTCATCGGTGAAATCGGCATTGGTCGTTGGGATCATAAGACCTTAGCGCTTGACTTGCTTCTGCTGGGCGCGATAGTAGGCCATGTAGTTAGAGAAGCCGGAAGAGAGGGCGGCCGACTCCTTGGTCTCGTCGGGATGGTCGGCCATGTACTGGTCGTAGTGGGTCAGACGCAGGCCGTTGACATAGCTGGCAAAGGAGGTGAAGCGGCGCTGGAAGGTCATCGACACATAGGTGCGACCCAGTTGGCAGTGCTCCACCACATCGTCCACCTTGAGGTGGGGGTCGAGATAGGCGCGCTGGCCCTCCACATAGGCACGTATCTCGATTGCGGTCTGCTCGATGAGTTCGTCGATGTGCGCATCCTGTCGGGCCTCCTCTTCATGGTCTTCCTCGTCGTCCTCGGCGGTGGATGGCAGCATGTGCTGGCGGCGCCAGGCGGGCATCACGGTGAGCAGCAGCAGGAGATTGAACACGCCCAGCAGGATGTGCAGCACGGCCATCACCTGGCGCGAGTCAAGGATATAGGCGGGCCAGAGCAGGGGAGTGAGGATGAAGGGATAGATGATGACGATGCAGGCATAGCGCACGGGGAAGTCGTCGGGGTTGGAGTAGTTGGCATCGCGCGACTCGCGTATCCACGTCCACACCTGCCACATGGCCAGGCAGCAGAAGCCCAGCATCAGGATGCTCTCGGTGGTGATGACGTAGTGCCAGAACTCTATGCCCTCGGCATTCATAAACTCGAAGGGCAGCCAGGCGTTGAGCACGGGGATGAGCATCGTGGCGATGACGATGCAGGCGGCCACCCAACTCACAAACTTCCACCTGTTCCACTGCTTCACGGTGCCGGCATAGCAGAGCAGCAGCAGTCCTGTGTAGAAATAGTAGGTGGCGGGGTAGTAGCTCTTCATCAGTGTCCATGCCGCCTCGTTGGTGGGGTCGATGACATAGGGCAAGAGCAGGGTGGCCATGGAATAGACTAGGCACTGCAACTTGCGGTCGGGCCAGATATAGGCTCGCCGATCCTTGGGTGCCTGGCAGGTGTGAAACCAGCGCACCACCACAAATGTCCAGCATGTGGTCACATAGAACATGGCCGCCAGGCCGTAATAATAATACTCACTCATTTTGCTATTATCTTTTTACTTTTTTACCATTCATAATATACAGTCCCTTCTTCGCAGGCTGCTTGTCAAGCTTGCGGCCCTGCAGGTCGTACCAGCCATCAGACATCTGACTTCTTCCATCAGACATCGAGATGATGCCCGTGGTCGTCTCACCCTCGCCGAAGTCGAGCACGAAGCTGCGGGCCTGCTGCTGACTGTCGTTCGTGGGGACGTAGAAGTGGCAGCGGAAGGTGTGTAGGGTACGCGGGTTCTTTGAGTAGCCCAACTTATTGCCGCTTGAGAGCATGATGATCTCGTTCTTGTTGCCTTGGTTGTCGCCCGTGGCACCGCTCTCCACGATGCTGAACGGCGAGTACTGGCCTACGAAGGTCACCTTGCCATCGGTGCTGGTAACAGGTGTCGGCTCAGTGCTGCTGATGGTGACACCGGTGAACTTAGGATTGGTGATGTTGTCGCCCGTCTCTGTCCACTTAATGATATAAGGTACGCCTGCGTGCAGGGTCGTTGTTTCTGCTTCGAATGCCAGCGTCAGCGTGCTACCATTAAGGCCGCTCTCTGAGGCGTTAAGCTTCTTCACCGTGGCACCGTAGAGCGGACTCTCCGTATCGGTCAGGTCTACATCGAACGGCAGGCACAGTGTGTTCCAGTTGCCATCCTTCACCAGCGTGCGACCCTGCAGGGTGACATTGTGTGTCTGGCCATTGACGGCAGCGATGAGGTCGCTGTTGCTGGCATTGTCAGCCAGGGCAATTTCAGTGATTTCGTCTAATCCCTTGATCTTGTCTTTGTAATCCGACCAAGCTGTTTTGTAGTCATCCACATTGTCGGTAGGCACGTAGATAGCATCGAGGGCGTCGCATTCGCAGAACGCGTCATAGCCCAGCGAGGGCGGAGTTGTAGACTCCATGAAGACCGTGGTCAGACCGTGGCAATACATGAACGCACAGTCGCCGATGCTCGTCACGCAAGCAGGAATGGTGATGCTGGTCAGGCCAGTAAAACCGCCAAAGGCCCATCTGCCGATGCTCGTTACACTTTCGGGAATGGTGATGCTGGTTAGGGCGTTGCAGTCAAGGAAGGCATAGTTACCGATGGTCGTCACACTGGCAGGGATTTTGATGCTGGTCAGGCCGGTACAGCCAGCGAAGACACCTTCGCCGATGCTCGTCACACCGGCAGGAATCGTAATCTCTTTCAGGCCTTCGCAAGATTCGAAAGCCCAGTCGCTGATAGTCGTCACGCTGGCGGGGATAGTGTAGGAAGTCCTATTGTTTCCCATTGGATATAGAATGAGTGTGGTCTTGTCTTTATTAAATAGTACTCCGTCCTCGGCCGCATATATTGTATTCCCTTCGTCAACCGTAAAGGCACTCAGGCCGGTGCAGTCACGGAAGGCAGCATAGCCGATGCTCGTCACACTGGCAGGAATCTCGATGCTGGTCAGACCAGTGCAGGCCGAGAAGGCAGCATAGCCGATGCTAATCACACCCGTAGTTATCACGGTGTTCTTACAGCCCCACAACAATATATTACCATCTTTTTTTATGATGGCATTGCAGCCGTTGCGACTGTCGTATACCGTATTTCCTTCAGCCACATAGATAGATTCCAGGCTAGAACAGTTAGCGAAGGCCTCATCTCCGATGGTCGTCACACTGGCAGGGATATTGATGCTGGTCAGATAGACGCAAGTATTGAAGGCAGCATAGCCGATGCTCGTTACACTTTCGGGAATGGTAATACTGGTCAGACCAGTGCAGGCCGAGAAGGCATCGTCGCCGATGCTAATCATACCCGTAGGTATCACGGTGTTCTTACAGCCCCACAACAATATATTACCATCTTTTTTTATGATGGCATTGCAGCCGTTGCGACTGTCGTATACCGTATTTCCTTCAGCCACATAGATAGATTCCAGGCTAGAGCAGTGTGCGAAGGCCTTGTAGCCGATATTCGTCACGCCGTCAGGAATGTCGATGCTGGCTAGACGGCCGCAGTCACAGAAGGCACCGTTGTCGATGGTTGTTACGCTATTGGGGATGGTGACGCTGGTCATAGCGGTGCAGCCATAGAAAGCCTCGTCGCCGATAGTCGTCACGCCATCACGGATGTCAACTGTCGTGATATCGTCACAATAGGTTTCCCATGGTCGATAACAATCGTTGTAATCCGCCATGGCTCCTGTGCCGAAGATAGTGAGGGTCTTGCTGTCGGTGTTGTACGACCAATACACATTGTCGCCGCAAGTGCCATCAATAGAGAGTATCTTGTCAGCGTAATCCGTCCAAGCTGCCTTGTAGTCATCTAAGGATGCGGTTGGCACGACGATGGTATGAAGTGCTGTGCAATTTTCGAATACACTGTTGCCCAGCGTGGGCGGGGTGGTAGGATCCATGATGATGCATTTCAGTGAGGTGCAATCCGCAAAGGCATTCACATCGATGGCGGTGACGCTGTAGGTCACCTCGTCATAGGTAACGGTGGCGGGAATGGTGACGGAAGTCAGGCTGTTATCACAGGCAGTCATCTTCACCTCTGTTCCGCTGGTACATTCGTAACTGAGGGCATCCTGGGTGAACTTGATGGATTCGTAGTTGGCGTTGATGGTCACGTCACCGTCACCAGGCATGGTCAGGGTAGTACCATCAAGTGTTCCTGCGCTGGCCGTATAGCCAGTAAAGGTGTAGCCAGCAGGGGGCTCAGCATGGTTCAGCGTCAGGCTCACCTCATCGCCGTTGCCATAGTAGAACGCATCGCCACGGGTAATGCCCTTGGCGTAGGCGGTGATGCCACTGACGGTGTAGGTGCCGTTCTCGACAGGCGAGCCTACAGGGCTGACGGCCTCGATAGTGACATAGTCGCTCGCCTCAACTGTGCGGGCCATCTTGCCCTGGGCGGTA
>Ga0310690_10007507_pt1 | contig 14022 bp, 13 predicted proteins | sample AusTroGonzalo_MG_2_FD_207661 | JGI IMG/M metagenome (GOLD analysis project Ga0310690, IMG submission 207661) | Bovine rumen microbial communities from tropical cattle in Woodstock, Queensland, Australia - Gonzalo_04 (v2) (version 2) | ecosystem: Host-associated > Mammals > Digestive system >... | reverse complement strand
GTCCGGCAGCTCTGCAACCGGATCCGATGAAGGGCACCTTGCGCAGTTCGGCTTTCATCAGCCACTTGAAGATCACTGGTAGCCAACCATATATAAGGAACACGTCAGCCATGGACTGATGGTTAGCAACAAAGACATAGGATGTATGGCTGTCGATATTCTCCAGTCCGGTGACACGCACGGGCAGGAACAGCAGGTAGAAGAACGACCGAGACCAGAATGCCTGGATGGCGTGCAGCCACCAGCTGTTACGCCAGTGCTGGAAGATGATTGTTGTAACTGCCGTGAAGATAGTGATCAACGCAAAGATCGGCAGAGCTATCAGGTATTGATATATGCGATATAAGTATTCCATATATTCGATTTACATGTTCGTATATTTCATCATAAAACCACGATATAGGGCGCAGATGCGTCGTATCTCATCCCAGTTTTCATCGGAGAGTTTCGTGCCGATGACCTCGACCACCCGGCCGGCAGCGATCGTACCGATCTCGCCGCACTTATGTATATCAAAGCCGTCGGCGAGTGCGTGCAGGAATCCTCCGGCATAGAGGTCGCCAGCGCCTGTTGAGTCGGTGCAAGCGGTAGTGATTGCGCCAATATGGTAGCGGTCATCGCCTTGCTGTACGTACGACCCACGTTTACCGACTTTCACGATGGCAATATCGCACTCCTTGGCAATCTTCTCAGCCGATTCCTCCGGGTTGAGGTGGGTGTAAGCGAAGCTCTCATCTTCATTGGCAAAGACAATATCCACATATTGCCGGATCAGGCTCTCAAGGAAGGCGTGGTTCTCATTCACCACATTGTACGAAGCCAGATCGAGACTGACAATGCAACCACTCTCCTTTGCCAGACGGATGGCTTTTTCTATCAGCGCGTGATTCTGCACCATGTACCCTTCAATATGGAAAATGTCATAGCCTACGAATGCTTCCTTGGTGATGTCATCCGCGGTCATCTCTGCCGAAGCACCGAGGTACGTAGCAAAGGTTCGCTCTCCATCGGGTGTGATGAGCACGATGGAGCATCCGGACATCAGTTGCGGGTGCGTGAGCAGCAGCGGTTTGACGCCGTTCTTGACGAGGTCATCACGATAGAACTCGCCCACCTCGTCCGCGCCTATCTTGCCGATGAACGCCGCCTTGCCTCCCAGGGCAGCGATGGTGGATATGGTGTTCGCCGCAGAGCCGCCTGCCACCATGTGTTTGCGCACCGAAGCAAAACGCAACTGAATGACGCGCGCCTGCTCCATTGAGATCAGATTCATACTTCCCTTGGGCAGGTTGAGTTCACGCAAATCGTCTTCTGAGACTTGCATCAACATGTCCGTAAGGGCGTTTCCTAAACCTAAAATGCGTTTCATATATTACAAATTGTTGTGGTTTTTATTATTTATTGCACTTTTTGTGCGAAAAATTTGCATATATCAAAAAAATATTGTATCTTTGCACCCGCTTTTGAGCAAAATGCTTCCTTAGCTCAGTCGGTTAGAGCATCTGACTGTTAATCAGGGGGTCCTAGGTTCAAGTCCTAGAGGGAGCGCAGCGCAGGTCACACGACCTGCTTTTTTTGTGACCGTCAGTTCTGTCTCCACACCGAGTGGCAATGGCATATTATGTGCCACGTGTCCGGCGGGAAAACCGAACAGTACGGGGTAATCATACTCCTTTACTACGGCGGCTATGCTCTCAGGCAAGGTTCCTCCCATTTCCAAATCATCGTCGCAGTCGGCAAACTGACCGACTATCAGTCCGCTTATGCGTTCCAACACTCCGCTAAGCCGCAGTTGGTATAGCATCCGGTCGATCTTATAGTGGTACTCGCCTACATCTTCGATGAAGAGGATGGAGCGTCTGCCCTGTTCCCGGTCGGCATCTATCGTACGGCGAATGTCGTACGGCGTGCCGCTCAGTCCGCAGAGTACGGCGAGGTTCCCTCCCCGGAGTACGCCGGCAACTTCTCCCACTCTGTTCAGCGGCGAGGGCTCGATCGTATAGTCGCAAGGCTGCTCATGGAGCATTCGCTGCAGGGCTTGCCAAGGCTCACCGTTATCCGACAGGGTGGCTATCGGTTTGCACATGACACCATGGATCGAAACTCCACCGAGGCGGGCAATGAGTTGGTGCAGCTCGGTCACATCCGAGAAACCGCACACTGCTGCGCCGTTGTACCCGTGCGCACGTACGCCTGATTCTATCCTGTCAATGATCTGCTGCAGCCCATATCCCCCGCGTGTGCAGAGCACGAGGCCGACATCGGGGTCAGTCAGTGCTGCCACGGCATCGGCTGTGCGCTCGTCGGGCGTTGCGGAAAAGCGTCCCCAGCGTCCTAAGGCATGTGGCGCAATCGTCACCTCAAAGCCTTCGGCACGCAAGCGTGCTGCCGCCTGCTCTGTGAATGTGGCATCCAAGGAACCTGCCGGTGATATGATGCGGATGGATTTGGACATTTGTGATTTGTGCTTTGTTATTTTTTATAGTTGGCTGCGCGGTATAGCTGCGCGGAATTAAAGGCATTCTGCCAGATTATATAGGCTGCAGGCCCGATGGCACTCAGCGGGTTGAGGAACGCTTGACACATCCACACGCCGAGCGTGGTGTTTTTTTGCCCGAAGGCTTGCCCTGCTGTTATGCGGCTTACGCCGGACATCGTCGTGGGCACTGCGGCAGGGTTGATGACTACGTCTTTGTACTCTTTGCCTTTGCTGGGAGCGGGGTAGGCAAAGCCTATTCGTTGCCCGAGTTTGTATTGCAAGAGGCAGGCTATGAGCGAGCTGAAGAACAATACGGCAAGCGACCACCAGCTGTACTCTGCGTTCACCAGGTTGTATGTAATGTCTCCCATCAATATCGCCAGTGTGCCTGTCCAGATATAGAATGGTATCTGCGCCCATGTGCGCGCGAGCTCGAAGCGTTTGTCCGACCCTTTGTGCCGTTGCACGGTATCGTAGCCGAGGCGCAAAGCCCAAGCTGCCACAAACGGCAACAGCAACAGTGGCGATACACGCCGGAGTATAAGCCACATCTCCGCCACAAACGTTAATCCTCCTTCGGGGTGCACGAGCGGAAAGAACGCCGGTACGATCACTGCCGTTGCTGCATTGCTCAGCAGCGTGAAGGTCGCCAGGTTCTGAATGCTACCTCCGAGTTTGCCTGCAATTATAGGTGCGGCGGTTGCAGTAGGCATTATGAAGCACATCATCAGCCCCTCACTGATTATAGCCGTGTTGTCGGCTGTGGCACCGAAGTATCTGCACAGGGCAACCGTGCTGTAATATACGCCAGCGGTAAGTACCAACTGCGTGAACAACACGAGCCAATGCCAACGGTGCAGCCTTAGATCCAGCGGATTAACCTTGCAGAACGTAAAGAACAGCATCAGCCCGATCATCGGCGGCAACACAGGTGTCAAGTGTCTGAACAACGAATAGCCGGCTGCACCTACCACCATTGAAAGGATGAGTGCGTATTTGTCTATGAACTGCTTAATGCCCATATTGTTCGACAATATCGTCCATTATATGAAAGACCTCTTCTCTTGTATCGGCACGCAACAGCGCTATTCGTGTCTGCCTAAAGTCCGGCAGTCCTTTGAGTATGGGGCTTGCAGCAAAGTGGCGTCGGCTGTGCACTATGCCTTTGCGTTCGTCTCCCACCCATTCGATACTGCGGTTGACATGCTCCTTGAGTACATCCATGCACCACGCCATACTGCGTTGGGGAACAGGTCTGCCTTCAAGATAACAGCGTATATCCTCAAATATCCACGGGCATCCGAATGTCGCCCTGCCGATCATCACGGCATCCACTCCGTAGTTGTCGAAGCACTCTTTGGCTCGTTCGGGTGTGGTGATGTCACCGTTTCCGATGACGGGGATGTGAATCCGCGGATGGTGTTTGACCTCGCCTATCAGCGTCCAGTCTGCCTCTCCGCGGTACATCTGCGAGCGCGTACGCCCGTGAATGGCTATTTCCGTTATGCCGCAGTCTTGCAGCCGTTCTGCCAGGTCAACGATGAACGGCGTACCGTCCTCCAGATAGAGCAGCTTGTCTTCCCAACCCAGCCGCGTCTTGACCGTTATGGGCGTATGCACTGCTTTCACCACGGCGCTGGTGATAGCCAGCATCTTTGGCACGTCGCGTAACAGTCCCGCTCCGGCACCTTTGCCTGCCACCTTCTTCACGGGACAGCCGAAGTTGATGTCAATGATGTCCGGCTGCGCCTGCTCGACTATACGGGCGGCATCCGCCATCGAGTCGGGTTCGCGGCCGTAGATCTGTATGGCTACCGGCCGTTCGGCGTCATTGATGCGCAGCTTGCGCATCGTGGAAGCCACATCCCGCACGACTGCATCTGCGTTGACAAACTCCGTATATACCCTGTCTGCCCCGAATCGCTTGCACAGCAACCGGAATGCGGGATCTGTCACATCCTCCATCGGGGCTAAATATAACGGATAGCGCTGCACGGATTAGCGGTTTTGCCGATTAGGGGTTGGCGGGCAACCAAGTCTGATTGCGTCCGAACAGTCCGGCTTTGTCCAGCGAGCCGCGCAGTACAAGTTTGCCGTTTTTGAGGTATATCTTACCGTAGTAGAACTTGCCGTCGTTCGGGTCAAGTACCTTACCGCCTCGCAGTTCGCCTTTCACCATCTTCATCCCGCGGATGATCACGAGCCCCTGTATAGGTTTGCCGTTATCCTCGCCTTCGCATTTGGTACACACTACGTCTTCCGCTCCGACCAGGATCTTCGCGATCTTGCCGTAGTACAAGCCATCGTTGCCTTGGTAGATCGTTACTATCGACAGGTTGTCGCCTGTCTTGTCATCCACTGTTTTCCAATCGCCGACGATGGAATTCTGAGCCATACAAACGATGGAAGCCCCCACCAGGAGTAGGGTGAATAGTATTTTTTTCATATATATCGGGAATTAGTTCGTTCGTCTCTCGCGCAGCTCTTGTTTGATGAACTTAACCATCATGTTGATCGCTGCGTTGTTATGTCCGCCTTGCGGAATGATCACGTCGGCATAGCGTTTGCACGGCTCGATGAACTGCTCATGCATCGGCTTGAGTACACGTTGGTATCGCTCCATGACAGCTTCAGCCGTACGTCCGCGCTCTACGACATCGCGGCTGATGACGCGGATGAGGCGATCGTCGCCATCGGCATCCACAAAGATCTTCAGATCCATCTGCTCGCGGAGTTTCTTGTCGCTGAGTGCCATAATGCCTTCTACCACGATAATCTCCTTGGGCTCGATATGCACTGTCTCCTTTTGGCGCGTACAGGTTATGTAGTCGTAGATGGGCTGCTCGATGGATTCGCCCTGCTTGAGGCGGGCTATATGTTTCTCCAGCAGAGTCCAGTCAAACGCATCGGGGTGGTCGAAGTTGATGTTCTGACGCTCCTCGACGGGTACATGGCTACTGTCTTTGTAGTACGAATCCTGAGGAATAACCACTACCTCTCCTTTGGGGAGACGTTCGGTGAGTTTGCGGACTACAGTTGTCTTACCTGAGCCGGTACCGCCGGCAATACCAATAATAAACATACGTGTAGGGTTTTATGTTACATTTCGGGTACAAAGATACAAAATTTATCGCAAATTTGCAAGTTTTTTTTGCACAAGGCAGAAAAAAATCGCCAATTATCAAATAAGTATGTCAAATGGGCACTCTCGATTTACTTCGGTTTACTCTCGATATAAAGCAGCAAAGCGCCCGACAAAGGCGCTTTGCTTCGGTGCACAGATTAGCGTTTCTGTTTTTTTGTCTGTTTGGCACGCGGATCTTTCTTCTGAGAGGGGTCAACGACACCATTATGCATCATTGCTTCGTCGAATTCCGGGAAGGAAGTGGACAGTTTGCCTTCAGAGAGCGTATAAATATCCTCTTTGAGCCGTTGTACTCCAGATTCAAAATCCTTGTTCCATATTTGGTTCTTCTGCCTCATGCAGCGCGCTATGTATATAGTTGCTGCCTGGCGTTGCTGCTCGTCATCAATCGTGGTGGCGTATTGCACCAAATCTTGAAGTATCCTTCCGTAGTTGCGCAATTTGATTGCGTCAGTGCGGTGAATTAACGGACTTTCCATTATTTGTTCTTGAGCAAGTAAATCATTGTAGGATAGTGGTCGCCATAGCCGTTCTGCCATACGCCGGCTTTGTGCGTACGTAGCGGAGCGCCTTTATCCTTGCCCTCTTGTACGGTGAGGAAAGGTTTGTTGAACACTTCGGATTTCCAGTACGTCCACCCTGTACGCTCGTGAGGCGCGTTGAGCAGCGGCTCGGAGATGATGATCTGATCGAACAGATCCCATGTGCCGTTGTACATCAGCGTACCGACGCCACGGTCAAGGTGCAACCACATCGTGTTGAAGAAACCTTGCGTGGTTACTTCCTCACGTCTCTTGCGTGCTTCCATGATCTCGGCGCAGGAGTGGTTATACGGGTCATCGTTGAGGTCACCCATGATGATGATCTTGGCTTTCGGGTCTTTGAGGTATAGTGAGTCGCAGATGTGGCGGCAGAGCATAGCTGCTGTATCACGCGTGGCGCGCGACGACTCCTCTCCACCGTAACGTGACGGCCAGTGGTTGACGATCAGGTGCAGTTTGTCCGGTACACGTTTATGATTCTCATCCAGCAGGTAGCCTGACAGCAACAGCTGGAAACGGCTGCGGACTACACCGCCGTCGGAATAGTGCGCTTTGAGCGTATAAGGCACGGGTTTGCCCGAGGGGGCAAAGTAACGCGGGTCATACAGGTAGCCTACATCCACGCCACGACGATCCGGGCCTTCCTCCAACACGGGGATATACTTGCGTCCCGTCTGATGTTCTATCTCCTTGCACAAGTCTTGCAAGCAACCGATGTTCTCCACCTCGCATACGCCAATGATAGATGCTCCGAGGGGAGTCTTGTCCAAGCCGAACTGCGAAATGGCGTACGCCATATTCTTCAGTTTGTTACGGTACTTGAGCCCCGACCAGTGCATACCGCCGTTAGGCAGGTACTCGTAGTCGTTCTTGTGAATGGTGTCTCCCGTGTTGAGCACGTAGAAGTCATGGATGGTGTCGAATAGGTTCTCAAGATTATAAAAAGCCACACAGCGGACGATGTAGTCCTGTGCGTCTGACTCGTGAGAATTTTTCTGCGCCTGCATAGGCATACTAACGAGTGCCAAACAAGCAAAAATGAGGGTTGCAATGATGTTTTTCATACAGTAAAAAGATATTTTTGTTAAAAAAACGCACAAAGTTACGAATTTTTTTGCAAATATGCAAATTTTTTTGTAACTTTGCGTGATTTTTTTTATAAAACTTACATAATTATGTCTTCAGTCAATAAAGTTATCCTAATTGGCAACGTTGGTTCTGACCCTGATGTTCGCTATCTTGACCGCGGTGTTGCCATCGCAAATTTCAATCTCGCGACCACCGAACGCGGTTACACGATGCAGAACGGAACGCAAGTTCCGGACAAGACAGAATGGCACTCCATCGTACTGTGGCGCAACCTTGCAGAGTGGGCTGAGCGGAACATCCGCAAAAGCATGAAGCTCTATGTAGAGGGTAAATTGCAGACGCGCACGTGGGAGAAAGACGGTCAGCGCCGTAGCAAGACGGAGGTGATCGCCGAGAACATCCAGATCCTGTACCGTCCGCAAGAGTATCAACAGCAACGCGACGAAGCCAAGCAGGAGGAAGAGGAAGGGTTTGAGAACACCGAAACTCAGGACGAGTCGATAATCTTCTAAGAATCCCACTCTTCATTAACCAAGTGACCTTAATCTATTTTAAGGTAAAGCGTGCGCACACACGCGTATGCGAGAGGGGCTCCCGTTCAGGGAGCCTTCTTTGTGCCATAAAAGCCACACTTTCATACCCGTTTTGTCATATCATGTAGGCGAAAATGGGAGTTCGAAACAATTTTTTTGAAAAAATACGCAAAAAAATTTGCATAAATAAAAAAAATATTGTATCTTTGCAACCCATTTTCGCGTGCACTACACGCACATTATAGGATTATTATAACAGAACTAAAGAGATAAAACAATGAAACGTACATTTCAACCCTCGCAACGCAAGCGTCGTAACAAACACGGCTTTTTGGAGAGAATGGCTACCGCTAACGGTCGCCGCGTATTAGCAGCTCGCCGTGCTAAAGGCAGAAAAAAACTGACTGTAGCTGACGAAGGTCGCCACAAAAAGTAATCAGCCATTGGCGCTAAAACTGAAATAGTTTAAGGAAAAGAGCTCGCTCTCTTTTCCTTGTTTTGCGTATTAAAACGCGCATTTACAAACAAAACGAACAGGTAACGATTATGGAATCGACAAGACAGCACAAAATCGCGCGGTTGATACAGAAAGACTTAAGCGATATCTTCCTGCGTTACGCCAGACAGGTGGGGAACGTGCTCATCTCAGTGAGTGAGGTGCGTGTGTCGCCTGACTTGAGTGTAGCGAGTGTGTATCTGAGCATCTTCCCCGACCAACGCGAGGAGGAGTTGATGAACAGGATTATCGACGATACCGGCGCTATCCGCGGACAGCTCGGCACATTGGAGCGTCATCAGTTGCGTATCATTCCCGAGTTGCGTTTCTTTGCAGACGAGACGATCCAACGTATGGAGCATATTGACGAACTGCTGCGTGGCTAAGGTTGAGGCACATATAGCGTGGCGGTATCTTGTAGCCAAGAAGCGCCAGAACGCCATCAATATCATCTCGGGCATATCGTGCCTTGCTGTGGCGGTAGTCACTGCGGCGATGATCTGCGTGCTGAGTGTGATGAACGGTTTTGGCGATGCTGTGGAGCAGATGTTCTCGCAGCTGGATGCCGAGTTGCGCATCACGCCTGCCGAGGGCAAGGTGCTTGACCTCGCGGACGAACGTGTGCAAGCCCTGTACGCCTTGCCGGAGGTGGAGATCATCGCGCCGACCATCGAGGAGACTGCTCTTGTCGAGTTCCGCGGCAAGCAAGTGCCGGCGCTGCTCAAGGGCGTAGATACAACGTACCAGCAACTCACCGCCATTGACAGCATCATCATCGATGGCAGTTATGCCGTGTGGGACGGGGCATTCGAACGCTGCGTGATGGGTGTGGGCTTAGCGAACACGATCGGCATCGGCGCACACTTCATCTCTCCCGTGCACCTGTATGCCCCCAAGCGTGTCGGCAAGGTGAATATGCTGCGTCCGGACGAGAACTTCCACACCAAAGGAGTGTTTATCGCCGGCGTGTTTGCTGTCAACCAGACTGCGTACGACGATACCTATACACTCATCTCGCTGCCTTTGGCACGTGAACTGTTCGAGTACAACGAGCAACAAGCCACGGCGCTTGAGATGCGGCTGCGGGAGGGAGCAAAGGTTGCAAAAGTGCAAAAAACCATCCGGGGTATATTAGGCACGGATTATGTCGTGCTTAACCGTTACGAGCAGCAAGCAGACTTCTACCGGATCCAGATGATTGAGAAGTGGCTGACCGCGCTGTTATTAGTGTTTATCCTGCTTATTGCAAGTTTCAATATCATCAGTTCTTTATCCATGCTTATTCTTGACAAGAATGACGATATCCGCCTGTTGCACACGTTAGGTGCCGACGAGCGGATGATCCGTCGTATCTTTCTGTTCGAAGGGTGGCTGATCAGTGCATCGGGTGCGCTGATCGGTGTAGTAGCGGGTGTACTGCTATGTGCTGCTCAACAGCACTTCGGGCTACTCAAACTCGGCAACGGCATAGACTACGTCCTGTCGGCGTACCCCGTAAGCATCCAACTGCCGGATGTCGTCCTGGTGCTGACAGTCGTGCTCCTGCTCGGAGCGTTGGCTGCATGGATCCCGGCACGGAAGATAACCTTGTCACTACTACTACTCGTATGCTGCCTGGCGACCGGCTGCAAGCGCCCAGTTACGCCTATCAGCTATAATGTGCTGGATAGCGTGCTTACCTCCGGACAGTTGGAGTACTACGGTCCGTACTACAAGAAAGAGGGCGTAGATTATGATGTTCTGTGTCTTGATCTGTATTCCCAAGGTGTCGGCTTGAATAAAGACGGTCGGATGGAGGGAGTAGGGACGAACGTATATATCAGCGACATCTTTGTGCCTGCCACCGATCCGGCAGGTGATAAGCCCCAAGCCCTTCTTCCTTCAGGAACGTACCGAAGTGATTCTATAGCGCATTTGATGCATTTCCTGCGCGGAGTGAATTATGATGACAACTACGGCGGCAGCTATGTCCTGCTGAAGGGCGAGACGGGGTATAGCGTACTGCTTATTACCGAAAGCGAGTTCACTATAGCCTATGCCGGCGATACGTTGATACTCGACGGATCAGCCACTCTGGAAGGAGAGAAGAAGCCTTATTCGTTCCACTACAGAAATACTCTACCTATTTCTCAACGCGCGCGATGAACACGGAGAAAGAGTATCATACATACTTGAAACTGGAGAAAGGCCTTTCGGAGAATTCCGTATTAGCCTACGAGCAGGATCTTGACAAACTCAAGAACTTCTGTGAGCAACAAGGTATAGATATGGCTCATGCTACGCCCGATGATCTGCATCGGTTTGTGCAGGAGGTGTTGAGCGGTGTAAAGAATGTCCGTTCCCAAGCGCGCATATTGTCCGGCGTACGGAGTTTCTACCGATTTCTCGTTTACCACAATTATATTGACCAAGACCCTTCCGAACTCATTGAGATGCCTAAGCGCGAGCAGCATCTGCCGGAGGTACTGACCATAGAGGAGATCGACAGGATGATTGCTGCCATCGACCTCTCGTCACCCGAGGGGCATCGCAACCGTGCTATCATTGAGATGCTCTATGGCTCGGGGCTGCGCGTGAGCGAACTGACGACCCTCAAACTAAGCCGGATCTATCTTCACGAAGGATACATGCTCATCGAAGGCAAAGGCAACAAGCAACGCCTCGTGCCGATCTCGCCGGTGGCTATCGAGTGGTTCGGGTACTGGATGGAGGATCGTTCGCGGCTGGATGTCAAACCCGAATACAAGGATTTTGCTTTCCTTAACCGCTACGGACGAGGATTGACACGTGCAATGATCTTCACGATCATCAAGCGGCTGGCGGCAGAGGCGGGTATCCGCAAGACTATCTCGCCGCACACCCTGCGGCACTCCTTTGCCACACACCTGCTGCAGAACGGTGCCGACCTCCGTCTCATCCAGCAGATGCTCGGGCACGAGAGCATCACTACCACAGAGATCTACACCCATCTTGACATACAAGACTTGCGTCAAGCGGTTCTAAAGTACCACCCGGCAAACAGATGAGAGCTGCCCGATACATAGTATTGTTGATCCTTTGCGCCTTACTCCTTGTTCCCGGAGTCAAGGCGGCTGAGACGATCATCATCGGCGAGGTGTACAACGCCAGCACAGGCGAACCGATCCCCGCGGCGAATATCGTTCTTAGAGGTACCAAGATTGGTGCCACGACCAATGACGAGGGGCTGTTTATGGTGCGCACCGACATCACAGAGAAGCATACGCTCGTCATATCGGCGGTTGGCTATCGCAAACAGCGCTTCGAGATCACGCCCGGTATGCAATCCGGCATAGATGTCGCACTGCAAGAGAAGGTTGAGGGACTGCGCGAGATACAGGTTATGCCCGACGACAACGAGGCGATGCGGATCATCGACCTCGTGCGCAATAACCGCGAACAAAACGACCGACAGCTCGGCGGGCAAGCCACTGACCGCTATGAGGAGTACAAACGCCTCTATCTGTCCGACATCCGAGCCAAACATCTGGAGCGGTTCCTGTGGAAGAACCTCAAGGACGGAATAATCACGCGTGAGGACAGTTCGATGTTTCTGCCACTGTACATATCGGTTGGCAATACGCAGTTAAACAACGGATTTCTGTCCCCTCTCACCCAACAGCAGACGCGCTGCGTGATGACCGAGAGCGACTACGAACCCGTGCTCTCGCTCACTGGCAGTTATGCGGACTTCTACCGGAACAATGTCTCACTGTGCGGAACGGCGTTTGTCAGCCCGCTGGCAAAGAGCGCCACGGTGTATTACGACTATTTCCTTGCCGACAGCATTGAGCCAATAGTCAATGGCCAACAGCCAATAGCCAACAAACGTTACCTGCTGCACTATCGCACCAAGAACGGTTACTACCCGACGTTCATCGGCGAGATGGAGGTGGACTCCGGCACGTGGGCTGTGCGGCGCCTCGAGGCACGCGTACCGCGTGAGGTGAACCTCAACTACCTTCACGCGTTGCATATAGAGCAACTGTTTGACGAGCAGAATATCCTACAGACCGAACGCATGACGGTAGCTATGGATTTTGCTGTCAAGTCCGACTCCACACATGTCTTCCCCAGCATGATCGTGGAGCGCAGGCTCTCCTATCTGGCTACCGACTCCACGAATGTGCCCGTCATCAACCGTGCTGCCGACTCGGCATCCATTGCGGCGATGGACAGGATGGAAGACCTGCCTATCGTCAAGATGATCAAGTGGGGACTGACTATCGCCACCACGGGGTACATGCCTATCGGAGGCCCGATAGACATAGGCAAAGTGACGGATATCTTCCACTACAACCTCCAGCACGGCTTGTATTTCGCCCTGCCGCTGCACACGAATGAGAAACTCTGGAAGCACGTCAGTCTGGATGCGTACTTCGGCTACGGCTGGGGCGATAAGGCATTCAAGGGGATGGGGCAGGTGGCTGTCATGATGCCTACCCAGCGACGCCACTGGCTGCAACTGCGCTACGAGGATAACTATGTCTATTCGGAGACATCGATCTTCGACAAACTGCCGCGAGAGAACGGCATCGGCACCAATGAGATGGATCTGACGACAGGCATATTCGACGGTCTGCCGTTCACCAACATGACAGCCAAGCACACCGCTATCCGCGAGCGGGCTTTCCTCCTCGGCTACGAGAGCGATTGGCGCGACGGCGTGGAGACGACGCTCCGCGTGAAAGTCGGACGGCTCGATCCCTCGTACGTCAATCCGCACGATCTGCTCACCAACGCTATTATCCCCGAAGCGCCTTATCCGTTCACGCCTTTCCGGTTCCAGAGCTTGACAGGCATCGTCCGTCTGAGCTGGCACGAGCGTGTCGCGGATTTCCACATGCGACGTGTGCACCTGTACGGACAACTTCCTACGCTCTTCCTCGGCGCCGAGGTCGGCGGGTACTCGTATGTCGATGCCGGGAGCGGTTACCACATGTACGCCAAGTTGCATGCCACCCTGCGCCATCAGGTGTCGTTCAGCGTAGGCGGACGACTGACGTACGTCTTCTCGGCGGGAGTGCTGATCGGTAAGGTGCCTTATCCGCTGCTGGAGATCATGGACGGTAACCAGTCGTATATCTACGACTCCTACCGCTTTACGCTGATGAACAGCCATCAGTACGCTACCGACCGGTTCCTCACCCTGCATGCCGAGTGGAACGGAATGGGTGTGCTGTTCAATCTCATCCCGGGCGTACGGTTCCTGCATCTGCGCGAACTGGCAGAACTGAAAATCGCCTATGGCGGATTGTCCGAAGGGCACTCGTTCGTCGGAGCGATGCAGCCGCTCGATATACCGTACGTCGAAGCCGGTGTAGGCATCGGTAATATCTTCCGACTGATCGACGTCTATGCCATATGGCGACTCACGCACCGCAACGACCCCACCACACCCCTGTGGGGCATCCGCGGACGTGTCCAGCTGGGATTATAATACTCTATATCTTGTTAGCAAATGGGGCAATATTCCGATTTTGAAATTTATACAAGCTAACACTTATCTTTTATACAAGCTAAAGGGTGGACTTGTATAAAAAAGCTATGGTTTGCTTTCTTGTGATAATGATCTAAACAAATCAAGACCAATAGGTGTGAGACGGTATGCTTGAATAGGTTTATTGGGCGTGGCAGGGTAGGCAAACTCGATATAATATTTTTCTAAAGCCGGCTTGAAGTAATTGTCCTCGAATGATTTGCGGCTGTTCTCTTTGAGT
>Ga0310690_10007506_pt1 | contig 14022 bp, 14 predicted proteins | sample AusTroGonzalo_MG_2_FD_207661 | JGI IMG/M metagenome (GOLD analysis project Ga0310690, IMG submission 207661) | Bovine rumen microbial communities from tropical cattle in Woodstock, Queensland, Australia - Gonzalo_04 (v2) (version 2) | ecosystem: Host-associated > Mammals > Digestive system >... | reverse complement strand
CGTCCATTGAGCTGGAACCGGTCATGGCTCTTAATACTTTTTACCGCCTGTCGCAGACTGGTCGCCCTTCCATGCTGGTGGTAAGGGCAGGAAGCAAAATGCGAATGAAAGATGATAACTGTTCCCGGCTCCGGATAGCCCGGACTGTGCAGGCTCCAGTAGTGACCGGTGTTATTGGATTTGATGGTTACATCGTAGATGTCCTTATAGATGACGGTAAAATAGTTTGAGTCCAGAGAAGCCAGTTCATTTGCATCAAACATAGGCGATCACCTTCCTTCCGCCACATACATAGCCTCCCTCTCTGCCACAATCTGCTGACGGATCTTCCGCTTCTCAGCATCAAACCTTTTCTGAAGCAAAGCCATCTCTTTATCAAGGAATTCCTTCTCCCTGCTCTCTGTCTCAGCCCTCATAGTGTCTGGAGTGATGATAAGCTTCCCGTCCTCGCATTTTACAAGCACCGCCTCGCCGATCTGAAAGCCCAGCTCTTCCAGCCATCGTCCCTGAAGTCTGAGCTGCGGAGCCGGATTACTTCCATAATTCCAAATGCTGCTGATTTTAAGCGATCTGTATTCTTTTTTCTTTGTCATTCTTAGGTCCTCCTTTTTTCGATGATTGTCGTATTCAGTTTCTGTTTGGGATATGGTCGCATGTCCCTTGATTCGTATTATAGGACATAGTCGCATGTCCGTCAAGAAAAATGTATGGTCGCATGTCCAAAAGTGTGCTATACTCTATTTGTGTGAAAACATGACCACAAAGGAGATGCTGAAATGGCTGAGAAAAAAGATACCCGCCGTAGAACCCTCACAGAGGCTCGCAAGGCGGCCAACAAGCGTTATATTGATAAGTTCGTAGAGGTGAAGGTCAGAATGACTCCTGAGCACCGTACAGAGGTTCAGCAGCATGCTCAAGAGATGGAAGAAAGCACCACTGCCTTCATCAACAGAGCGATTGACGAAACAATGGCGCGCGATAAAAAATCAAAGAATAATTGAGACAGAATGAACAAGGCAGCCGGGAACTGATTCCTGACTGCCTTTTCTCTTAAATCATCTGAAAATGTACGAACGCATCCTTGATGGCTTTTCTCTTATCCTCCGGACACTGAGGAACTCTGTTCCCTTCTGTCTTCGGCAGATTATAATTGATCCGCTCTACAATTCCGCATTCTCTTTTAACCTGGGCGATATAAAGGTTCGACACCTTCAGCCCATATTTTTCCAACACGTAGGACTTGATTTCTTCATAGGTTGCCTTGGTTTCCGCACTGGATACTTCAAGCTCTGAGATATCCAGATCCACCTCAATTGTCGTGTCGGGTTTGCGTTGGGACAAAAGGCAAACCGTCTCGACTGTATTTTCTTTGTCCCAACGGATTTCCTCTATCGTCTGACCTTGATAGAAGACCGGGAACTTAAACTTCATAGACTTCAAAACCTGCCCATTTTCAAGTGCTTCCGGGTATAACTGTATCTCTTGAATGAAGCTCTGGAAGAACTTTTTCTTCCAGATATCCGGTAGCTGATCATAGGCATCATGGAACAAAATCAGGTAGTTGTAGACATTATCTGCGCTGATCTTTTCTCTCCGGATGCTCTCGATCTCATCCTGATACTGAGCGACCACATCTTCGAGTTCAGTGATCTTAACATAGGCATTTTCGAGACGTTCCTGAAGGTCGTTGTACTTTCTGTCATATGCCCTGTCAGTGATATCAAGATTATCCAGCTGAGCAATCAGCTTATCCTTCACACCGATAGCCTGCCTTAACTGCTTCTCGGCATTTTCAAGAGACTGATCAGCTTCCCTGGTATCAATGGACATATTGATCTTTTCCTTCATCTTCTCTTCGAAGTCAGGATTCTGTACCAGACGGCTGATCACATGAGCAACGGCCTCATCGATCAGAGCCTCATTCCATTGATGATGATAATCACAGCGGTGTCCATCAACTTCCAGACGATGCTTACAGGCGTAGAAGTAATACTCCTTGTAGTATTCTCCGTCTTTTCTCTTTTTGCGATTCACATTACCGACAAGACCAGCTCCGCACACAGGACATTTTACGATACCGCTGAGCTGATGCTCATGCTCCAGATCGTGCTTCTTCTCCAAGCGTTTGGCTGTAGCCGCTCGCTTCTTTTTGGCAAGTTCGAACTCTTCTTCAGAAATGATGGCATCATGTTTCCCGTCATAAACGGAAAACTCATTTTGCTTCACAATATGGAACTCATTTCTTGTACCCTCGATCTTCTCAGTTTTCCGTCTGCCGTAAGCAATCTTTCCGCAATAAACCGGATTGTCCAGTATCGCCTTTACAGTCGAGACTGAAAACCTTGTCAGGTGACCGTTCTGTCTTGCCTTTTTGCTGATACCCTGCTGAGCCAGGTACTTCACCACTCCGGTGTAACCCATATTGGTGTGAGTGAACTTATCGAAGATGATCCTGATTGCTTCTGCTTCATCCTCAGCAATCTGCAGTTCACCGTCCACAAGCTTATAGCCGTATGGAGCAAAGCCGCCGTTCCATCTGCCCTCTCTCGCCTTCTGACGTCTTCCTTCCATCGTCTGCACAAGAATGTTCTCACGCTCGATCTCTGCAACAGCAGACAGTACTGAGATCATCAGCTTGCCTGATTCCTTACTGGAGTCGATTCCGTCCTCAATACAGATAAGGTTCACGCCATAATCCTGCATGAACTGAAGAGAATTCAAAACATCCGCAGCATTACGTCCGAAGCGCGAAAGCTTGAACACCAGTACAAACTTCACATTATCCTTCTTAGCCGCAATGTCGTTCAGCATTCTCTGGAAGTCGGTTCTTCCGGCAATGTTCTTTCCGGATTTACCCTCATCAGAATAGGATCCTGCAATAATCATGTCATTGAACTCCGCATACTTCTCCATACGGTCATTCTGCGCATCCAATGAGTATCCATCGACCTGCATCGCGGTAGATACTCTTTTATATGTGTAAACTTTGACTTTCTTGTTTGCCATAGCATCTCCTTTCGTTACAAGTCCTTCGTGTTGTGTCCCAACGATTCTATTATAGTCACTTTTGGCCATTTTTTCAATCCTTTCTTCTCTCAAAACAATTAAGGCGGAAGCCCTCAAGCCTCCGCCTTATCCTCAGCATCACCATTTGTCTTTTGTTTATCCTTATCCTTCCGGGCCTTCGAATAATCAATCTTGTCTGAAGTCATCTTATATATCTGAACCATGACATCAATGAATCCGTCAAAGGCAAGTTGCTGTTCTGGTGTCATTTCAATCTTATCCATCGGGCACCTCCAAGAGTAGTTTTTCCTACTCCCTAAAGTTCCCTGGGGATGAAAGATTCCGATATTTCCGCATATTTTTATGCTCTTGTTTTAATTTATGGCACCTCCATCTCGATATTGGAGACAGAGCCAAAATAAAACGGATCCTCTCTGCCGAATGCGGCTCTACCTCTCACATCCCAGTCAAAGAAAATCCGGTGTTTTAAACCCTTGAAGCAAAAAAATAACGGCCATCCGCTTCACGCAGACAGCCGCCAAAAACATTATTATTCAAAAATCCACTTTATCCGGATCCAGTCCAGACCCACCAAAGTTTTCAAGTGCATCTATTATCCTCATATCATCCTCGCCAAGCTCAAAATCAAATACTTTTATGTTCTCTTCTATCCTTGCGGGTGTTACTGACTTTGGCAAAGGCAGGACATCATGCTGCAAGCACCAACGGATACAGGTCTGAGCGACCGATTTTCCATTTCTCAGGGCAATATCCTTTAATACGGCGTTATCAAGCATCCTTCCGGTTCCCAGAGGTGACCATGCCTCCACCAGAATATTATTCTCCCTGCAATACTTAACAGTCTCTTCCTGAAGAAGCCCGGGGTGAAATTCTATCTGATTAACCATCGGCTTTATTTCCGTTTGCATAAGTGTAGCAAGATGATGAGGTTTAAAGTTTGAAACCCCGATAGCCTTGATTCTTCCTGCCTTGTAAAGCTCCGTCATAGCTCTCCACGTACCAAGGTTGATCTGCTCCCAATCTGCGAACATATGGGCTGCCGCAGGCCAGTGTATCAGGTACAGATCAAGATAACCGCATCCCAAATCCTGAATCGTCTTCTCAAATGCCGCCAGCGTCGATTCATAACCACGCTCTGTATTCCACACTTTGCTGGTAATAAACAGTTCTTCCCTTGGAATATCGCATTCGGCTATACCTTTGCCTACACTTACTTCATTTCCATAAACAGCTGCTGCATCGATATGTCTGTAACCGCAGCCTACAGCTGCCTTTACGCCATCTACCGTCACATCACTGTCCGGAGACTGCCATGTCCCATAACCTATTGCGGGAATCTCTACTCCGTTATTAAGTTTTATTGTCTTCATTTTTACCCTCGCTTTCTTCAATATCGTTTTCAAGTTTCCGAATCACTTTTGCCGGCACACCTCCGACAAGGGTATTGTCCGGCACATCCTTTGTCACGACCGCACCTGCGGCAACAATCACATTATTACCTATAGTGACTCCGGGAAGGATCGTGACATTTCCGCCAATCCAAACATCATCACCAATCCTTACGGGCTTTGCGATCCCGATGTGTTTTCTTCTTCCCATAGGCGTAAGGGGATGTCCCACAGTTGTTATAAGGGTATTCGGACCGATCATGACATTATTGCCTATGTAAACCTCCCTGATATCCAGAATAGTCAGGTTATAGTTTCCCGTGAAATTATATCCGATATGGATATTCTTTCCGTTATCACAGTTAAATGTCTTCGCGATCCAGACTTTCTCGCCTACGCTGCTGAGATTCTCTTTCAGCATTTCATACTGTGCTTCAAAATCAAGCGGATCAAGGGCATTGTACTTTCCGCACCAGATGATTGCACGTTCCTTCAGCGCATCAACCTCTTCATCATCGTAACAGTATTCAAGCCCTGCTTTTAGCTTTTCCAACTCAGTCATATCATCACCTTCCATCAAAGCGCAAGTCTGTATATTTCTACAATATCCTTCCAATCAAGAATCTCAACCGTACCGAGTTTACCGTCAGGCTTATATCCACACGCCCTCTTAGCCATGAATTCAAATCTACCATCATCGATTCCAAGTTCCGAAAGTCTGATGGGCAGACCAAGCCTTTTACTAAATTGCTCAAGAGCATTGATTCCTTCCAACGCAAGCCTTTCGGGTTCACGGTAAGATCCCTGTATACCCATTACATTTGCTGCAAACTGAGCAAAAATCAAAGGATGTTTTTTATATACATATTTCATCCATGCCGGTGTTACGATCGATAAACCTGCCCCATGCGGGATATTATATATACCACTGATAACTTCTTCCGTTCCATGATTTGTCCAGTCTCCGTTTCTTCCGAATCCTGTTATACCGTTATGTGAGAAATCAGCTGCTATCATCAGTTCGCCCCACGCATCGATATCACTTGGATCGTCAAACACAGCTACACCATTCTTAATGATGCCTCTCATAAGCCCTTCAGCCATTCCGTCAATCACATCGGTATGAACCGTATCTGTAAAATAACGTTCCATAGTATGTGACAACATATCATAAATAGGACTTGCAATTTGGCTTTTGGGTACTGTAACACAAAGGGTCGGATCAAGAATCGTAAAAACAGGTCGTAGGCAGTCATCATATATTCCGATCTTTTCCTGGGTTTTTTCATTAGTGATAACGGTGTTCTTTCCCGATTCACTGCCCGTTCCGGGCAAAGTCAGAATATTTGCGGTCGGCAAAGCCTTTTCAAGTTTATTGGTTTTAAAAAAATCCCATACGTCTCCGTCATACGGAACACCAAGCGCAATCGTCTTCGCCGTATCTATAGCCGAACCGCCGCCAACAGCAAGAACAAACCCTATATCGTTCTTGCGGCATATTTCTATACCCTCATACACCTTTACAAGTGTCGGATTGGACTGTACGCCACCCAATTCCTTCCAATCAATTCCCTTGGATTTCAGGCTGGCTACCACTGTATCATAAAGACCTGTCCGCTTTATACTGCCTCCGCCATATACCAGAAGCAACTTTGTAATCCCATATCTTACAAGCCATTCGCCGATTTCATTATGTCTGCCTGCGCCATATATCAATTTTGTAGGCATGGATAATTCATAATCGATCATGTTCTTACCTCCTGTCTTAAAACATTGCTTTATCTGCTTTCCAGCCATTTATTAAACTCATCCACCGGCGGATGACCGGCGATATAGGAAAGCTGCGGGATATCCTTCCTTTTTTCCATAAGCGTCTCATACGCAGGAACCGATACCACGCCTGCTCCGCAATGGAGGATAACCGGAACACCGGACGGTATTTCATCATACCTTTCAGCCATCTGATCATGCGGGATATGCATCGCGCCGATAAAACCGTTTTCAAGCTTCCAGTAGTCCGTATTCACTTCAACGATCACAAGGCCTTCATCATAATGCTCTTTCATATAGTTAAGTGCCACTTCCGGTTCAAGACCCCCAGGCCAGTTTGCCGTATTATCCGCCATAGAATTATTATCTGTCATGATTGTCATCCTCACATTCTGTATCATATTTTCGTTATCCGTATTATCCGGTTCGCTCCGTTCTGTCAGCAATTCCAATTCATCTTCACCCGCTTCTTCTGCATTGAAGACACCGATATAAACCACATTGCTGCTCCAAAAAAGAGTTCCTTCAAGTTTGACATAATACTGTCCGTCAGATACCCTCTGTCCCTCATCATCAGTCAGATCCCACTCAAAATGCTGATGTCCTGACTGCGGGGTTGCTCCGCTCACGGCATCAATTTCCGATTCATCCATCTCCTCCGGCTCCGCGGCTTTTACCCAATGGGAGAGTGTGTCCTCACGGTTTTTATACCCGCGTCTTCCCGCAGTGAAATCCGTAGCATAGATTGTTTTTATTACATTGCCATCTGAGTCTTCAATCCAGACAGCAAACTGATTGGATGCCATGCCGGACATCCTAATATAGTCAAAGTCGATACTGACACCGACTATTGTTTTCTCTTTCGTTTTCTCTTCATGCTGATCATCGGAAGCGGATTCTTCTGCCGGTTCCTTTTCGACCTTTGCCTCCGAAGCCACATCCCCCATCCCCGTCTCGGATGTTGTTTCCGTCTTGCTATTTACATCTGCGCATCCTGCGAGAATTACCAGCATGATCATGGATATAGTCAGGATCAACTTCCGCCGTATCATAACATACCACCGCCTTTATCGAGTTCAGGGGAAGCCCCTTTTTCAGAACTTCCCCACATAGTGTCACATCAGATCCATCTTGTCCCAGAGGATATTTCCTTTTGCATCAAGATATTCCTCATCAACATGAACCGCCTCGACCTTTCCTATGAACAGTTCATGCGTACCCGGAAGGCTGCTTTCCACCACGCTGCATTCAATGCTTACCGGGCAGTCAGTAAGGATCGGGGCGTTCACATACTTTCCATCTTCCCATTTCAGATCAAGTGCCGCAAACTTATCCTCATCCCTTCCGGACTTGGAACCGAGATAGTCATATTCTTTCTTGAAGCTCTTCCTGGGAAGATTGATCACAAAGCAGCCGCCCTCTTTCACCATATGGTGTGAAAACCTTGAAGGCACGATCCCAACCATGACCATGACCGGGTCAAGACTGACATTGGCAGTAAAGCCTACTACCAGTGCATTATTCCTTCCATCCTTGTCTCTGCAGGAAACGATGGTCTGTGGGACAGGCTGCATACATAAAACAGTATTTGTCGCTAATTTCTTCATGATCTTTCTCTCCTTATCTCCATGCATTCTGATATATGGTCAGGTAGTCTTCATCCGAAAGCGGAAGCGGATCAGCCGTAATGTCGCCGCCTAATACTTCGTGAAGCTTGGCAGGATAAGTTTTAAGTTCCTCCTCCGTGATTCCGGCATCGCTCATCTTAAGGTCAGCACACCCGACCGCCGCAATCAGATCATCAAGCGCTTTGATAAAATCCTTTCCGGTTACTGGATTTTCTACACCCATAGCCCTTGCCATCTTAATCATCGGCTCCTCTGCGGCCTTCTTCTCCGCAAAGAAGTCATAATAAGCATGAGCCGTCATGATAAGTCCGGCACCATGAACAAGATCGGGATGGAAACTTCCCATCGTATGCTCGATGGTATGAGCGGATGTACACATCATGTAGTATCCGGCAAAGGTATTTGCAAGAGCCATATATGCGCGTGCTTCCTTGTTGTCTCCATCTTTTACGGCAGTCGGAAGATACTTTGCTACCAGTTCGATGGTCTTTAACGCAAACATCTCTGCCATCGGATGCACGTTCTTATTCACTACGGTTTCTGATGCATGGAAGAAAGCATCCATACCTTGATATGCCGTGAATTTCGGCGGTACGCTCATCATCAGATCGCTGTCTACCACGGAAATGGTCGGGAACATGGAAGGAAAGAAAATTCCGGTCTTTTCATCCGCTTCGTCATCAGAGATAACAGACGCAATATCTACCTCGCTTGCCGTTCCCGCGCTGGTTGTGATGCACACGATCGGGATGGCTGGATTTGCCGGAGTCTTCTTACCGCCGGTTCCCGAAAGCGAATAATCCCAGATATCGCCATCATTGGCAGCCATGAGCGCAATGCACTTTGAACAGTCCATAACGGAGCCGCCGCCAAGAGCGATAACGAAATCACACGAATTATCACGGGCAGTCTTTGCACCGTCCATTACATTCTGGCGGGTAGGATTCGGACGGATGCCCTCAAAAACCACATGCTCCACGCCTGCCATATCAAGCTGCTTCTCCAGCCTTTCAAGATACCCATACTTTTTTACGGACTGTCCGCCGATGGCGATCAGTGCCTTCTTTCCGGGAAGATCTTCTTCATGGAGATCGTTCAGCCTTCCCGGCCCGAACAGGACTTTTACGGGATTGTAGAAATTGAAATTGTACATTTTGAATACCTCCTTGTTTCCTGCTGGTGTCCTGACTTTTCTTAAGTCTGAACTCATTATAGTTTCTTTCGTCTGGTAAATCACTATTGTTTCTTAATGTATTTAGTGGTAATTTCTAATATTCTGTGTTATACTTCTCTGTGAACAAATTGAACGGGAGGAACATCCATGAGCAAAAAAAGAATGCTTGATCTTGCGATCAATAAGCTCGGTCTGGAATTTGGTGACCTTGACCTTACATTCCACAAGATGGATACAGGAAAGCCTGGAGATGTTACTTCTTACTGGCCAGGTGAGGATGATGAAGATGTCCTCGTCTGTGTATTTAAGGGCAATGAAATACAAGAGCCTTTTCACCGTCAGGATTTCTTCTTCATCAACTACGCCTATAAAAACAGCTATCAGGCTTTATCCGCCAAATATAACAACCTGATCACGATCGATGAAGATGAATGCTATGTCGGCCAGCCCTACAGCGGCTATGCCCTCCGGGGTAAAGATGAAAAAGAGATCGTCATTATCGGTATCCTGATCAGGAAAGACTCTTTCTTCCGGGAATACCTTCCAACAGTTTACACCGACTCAGATCTCTTCCGTTTCTTCATAGACCCACAGACCAATAAATTCTCAGACGAATTTATCCATCTTCCTGTCACAAAAGATCATGCGATACGGACGATTCTCGAACTGATGGTTATGGAATATGCGGACAGGAAAGATGATACACAGCGCATACTGAAATCCATGCTCCAGACTCTTCTTCTGGAAATTGCAAGACGTTATAAATTAGAAAAAGCAGGAACTGCGTCAAGATCCCTGTCTGAGCAGATACTGGATTATATGGGGGATCATTCGGATGTCGTGACCTTAAAGGACATCGCGGGTCATTTCAATTACCATCCAAACTATATATCTTCACTGTTGCACAAAGAAACAGGCAGAAAATTCACAGAGATACTGCTTGAAAAACGAATGGAAAGAGCCGTGCTTCTTATGAAAAATACAACCCTCTCCATTGAAGAGATCTCTGCCATGCTTGGGTATAGCAATCACAGTAACTTCTACAAGGCATTCAAGGATTATTATGGCGTGACCCCAAGAGAATTATCTGCAATAAAAAAAAGCGGCTGACAGGAGAATGCAATTACTCTCCATCAGCCGCTATTCCTATACTCTCTGGCAGAAATCTAAACTCAGCCATCCAATCCCGCTCTTCAGCCTTCCCCATCCAGCCGTTGACCCCTTACCGGACTTCACTTCCACAATGGTATAAACTCCAACCGGGCAAAACTGAACCCTGCCGTAGTCCGTCCCCGGACCTTTGCGGATATTCAGATCAGAAATGCTGACCTTCACAAGAAACGGCACTTTCACAGCAGGTTCCGCAGCCTTAGGCTCATACACCACCTTGCCGTCCGCGTCGAACACCTTATATCCCGGATTCTGGTCAGCGCACTTCTTCGCATTGTCCAGAATCTTATATGCGCCCTTCTGCGTCTTGCTGTCAGCCCATGTCTTCCTGACGCGGTACCAACGGATCACTTCACCGCCGCCGGAATCCTTCACATCATACTGTGTCAGGTTCCACTTCTCAATGATGGAGCAAAGCTTCTCCACATAAGTCAGGCTCGTGGCATAGCCGCCGTCCTTGATGATCTGGACAGCCTTCTTATAATCCGTGCAGCCCTTCAGCCCGTCATATCTCAGCTTCTTTCCATTCATCGCACCAAGCAGATAAGCGGAATGGTCAGCGATCGAATCCTCAATGCAGGGATACTTACGGAAATCAGCCGTAATCGTCTCATAGCTTCCATCCGTGTGCTGTTCCTGCGTCTTCTTCGTGTACTTGCTCTTGCCATCCCAGCTTGAACCGCTCCAGGTGTTTCCGGACAGGCTGCACTTCATCCCGAAGATATTGTTGGAGTTTTGAGCAAGCTCCGACTTTCCATATCCGGATTCCAGAATAAACTGAGCCAACGATACCGATGCCAGGATGCCGCTCTTCTTCTGATCTGCCGTAAACAGTGCACCGACCTTCTTGATCGCATCCGCCTCAGACAGGTTCTTCAGAATCGATGCCTGCGTTCCTTTTGAACCTGATTCACCGGAATCAGAGGATCCCTGCAGAGCCTTCGTCACCTTCTCAGCCAGATCCCCCATCCTCGCGTACATCCAGTTTCCCGGACAGCTTTTATTGGCAAACCATCTGTGAACCGTCAGGATCATCTCCCCGCTCTTCGGAGAATAATTCAGCGTCTTGTCCTTATCTCCGAACCAGATCAGCTTGTTCTTCCCGTTGCGCTTGCAGATATCGATGCAAAGCTTGATTAGAGTCTGATACACCACATCCCTGAAAGCAAAAGGCTCCGTGGTATCGGATGCGCACTCGATCGTGATTGCCCTCTGGTCATTCGCGCTGGAAGAAGAACACCAAGACCTGTTTTTCTCTTCCACATACAGAGCCACCCTGCCATCCCGGTCGATGCCGTAGTTGCTGGATGCCTGCGTGGACTTCTTCTCAAACCACTCTCCAAGTCCTTCTGCCGTACACTGGCCGACCACACAATGTGGCGTGATCCGGTCAATGCTGTGCGTCCTCTGCCCGGAATGATTCGGAGAAAGCTTCTTATAAACCACCATAGAACTATTCGTGAATGCCATTATTTCTCACCATCCTTTTTCTCATCTTCCTTCTCCGCCCTGTCATGGAGCTGCTCCAACACCTTGTGCAGCTTCGTAGGAATCGGAAGTCCCAGATATGCTGCATTCTCCACCAACGACAATCCTTCATTTGAGATATAGAAAAAAATGATCGCTGTCCTTAAAACGCTCCCGCTCCCTATCACCTGTGTATCAAGCAGATGCCCGATGCCGACAAGCGCAAAGATCAGCACCTTCCGGCAGATTCCCTTGAAGCCCACGGCAGACGAAAGCTTCTTATCCGCAACCGCGCACATGATCCCGGTGATGTAATCCAGCACCACGAAAGCCAGAAGCGCATACAAAAGCCCGTCGCATCCACCAAGGAAATACCCAAGCCATCCGCCCACAGCCGCAAAGATCGCCTGTATCACATTCCAAAACTCTTTCATCGCAAATCCCTCCATTTCTGCATTAAAATAGGCGGCTCCCTACCAGGAATACCGCCCAAACAAAAGAGGCAGCCTAAGCCACCCCTTGCGCACCATTATTCAGTTAACCGAAGCCTACGAACTGACCGTCTGCTCCGTCAGCGTATAAGTGATCTTCATCGTCTTATCCGCATTCTTCACCACCGCCTGCGACAGATTACTGATTGTCGCCAGATACGGCGTCAGGATCCATGTGTATCTGTACTGGTTCAGATAAGCGCCGCCCCATGCAAATACATATTCCTTGTACTGGAAGAACGGCGTGGATACGTTCCCGCATCTCGTGCCAGCATAGGTCGCGATCACATTATCATTCACATCGATCTCAAAATCATAGCCGATGATGATATCGTTTATGATCGACATACAGCAGTCGCAACTTCCGGTCTCACCAAGACACCTCATCGCCGATGTAAAGCCAAGCGAGATCAGCGTCACATCCGTGCTGTTGGAAATATTAATCTTGTAGATCCCAGTCTTGTCATACGAAGGAACATACAGATATCCGTTTCTCACAACCGCGCTTCTGTTCCCTGACGGATAACTGGATCCTTCCTTAAAACTTCCCATCGTCATCAGCGTCGCATTGGAAAGCGTCCAGCTTCCTTCCGTGAAGGTATAATCGCTCTTCCTGATCTTGATCCACAGCACCGTGGCGGATCCGGAAGAATTTCCCTGATTGGCAAGTCCGTACCAGTAGCCATCGCCGCCATCCATGAAAATACCATACGGCGTATAGCTTCCATAAAAATGGAACGTACTGCACTGCAGAACCGTGGTATCTTCAAGAGAAAGCGTACTATCATCCAGTTTCTCATTCAGCCCGATATCAAACACCGGTATCCTGTACCGCTTGATCGTCACCGTGTTACTCTCATAAGACAGGGAATACAGCTTCGCGTTGGTAAAATCCACCGTCACGCAGCGGAACAGGTCATTGATGAAACCATCCTCATCATCCAGGCTGACCTTCTTGATCTGAAGCAGCGTGGTATCCACCGCCACATCAGAGCCATAAGCATTCGCCCCTCCATGCTTGGAAGTAAGGCCCACCGCCGCAATCGTGCCGTTACCCTGAGAAGGCGTGAACTCCCAGACAAACTTATACCCGTTGGTAAGAGCCATGCTCTCCGTCAGGTTCATGCTTCCCCTTTTCGTATTTGCCGTGGCGTTGACGTCATTGGACGCATAAGCCACCGGCAGATTCGTTGACGGCAGATAAAGGTTATCCGCCTGTTCCGTGATAGAACTCGGAAAAAGCAGGATGCCTCCGATCATGTTCGGGCAGATCGGAAGCAGCTCATCATTCCATGTCAGGGAATCATCATACTGGCCGCCCGCCTTATACATGACACCCATCGGATTCACTCCCAGAATGTCATTCACCGCATTCGTCACCATATTTGTTTCGGAGACGGTTTCAACCGTCCCCGTGTTCACATCCTCCAACTCAATGGTCAGATTTCCTGTATATCTCTTCATAAAAGCCTCCTAACTATTGCTTCCCGGCACATCCACTGGCATAGCGAATCCGCCCACAGCCGTCCTTCCGGATTTCACATCCGAATAGAACCGCTTCACGGTTTCTTTGATCTCCCAGACTTCATTCTCGGTAAACGCCTTCACCTGGAGCCTGTCAGTCTGTGAACCATTGCCAATCCTGAACAGATCAATATATTCCTCAATATCGATCCTGCCATCCCATGCCGCGCTTGCACCCATGCTCTGGCCGGAAATGGAAGCAATGCACATCCCGGTATCTACCGCAGCCGTGCCGCCTTCGCACCGCATATAGACATTGAAGATATTCGTATAGTTCGGCACAACATCCTCGATCGGATAATACAGGAGGATCGTATGCCTTCCTGAATGCCAGTTCTCCTGCGGATAATGCACCGGGATCATCTGGTTATTGAACTCAAAGG
>Ga0310690_10007504_pt1 | contig 14027 bp, 10 predicted proteins | sample AusTroGonzalo_MG_2_FD_207661 | JGI IMG/M metagenome (GOLD analysis project Ga0310690, IMG submission 207661) | Bovine rumen microbial communities from tropical cattle in Woodstock, Queensland, Australia - Gonzalo_04 (v2) (version 2) | ecosystem: Host-associated > Mammals > Digestive system >... | reverse complement strand
AGTGGCGCAAGTCTTCACCCTATTTCCACACCTGCGCCATCGGCCCCCTACACCTGCGCCATCGGCCCCCTATACCTGCGCCATTGGCCCCCTACACCTGCGCCACGTGGCGCTCGAGAACCTTGCCGTCACGGAGGAGGTCGAAGGAGTAGGAACCGTCAGGGAGATTGACGCGGTGGAAACGCAGGGAGGGGTCGCTACGGACGGCCATCTTGACGGCGGCGAGGGCCTTTTCACCGTCGGGGTAGCGGAAGACGAGTGGTCCGGCCTCTGTGAGGGAAGACGGTGGCTCTGTGGAGGAAGGCGGTGTCTCTGCGGCAGCAGGGCCCTGGGGCGCCGGTTGGGTGGAGGATGCCAGTGCGCCTGCTGGGGCGGGTTTCCGCTCGAAGGCCAGGAGGCGGGCATCTTCGGAGCGGACATGCTCGGCGGCGTAGGCTTGCGCGCGTTCAGCGTCGTATTGGCGGTCCCATTCGCGGTAGTATTCCATCCTGGGGTCCTCGAAAAGGGACATCTGGACGACAGACTCGTGGGTGAGTTTCGACACGCCGAGGCCCACCTGGCGGAGCGGGGTGGCGCCGTCCCAGACCTCGGAGAGCATCTTTCTGGCGGCATTCAGGATGAGAGCGGTGACGTCCGTGGGCTGGTCGAGGGATGTCTGCCGCTGAACCACCGAGAAGTCCGTGTATTTCACGAACATGGACACGGTCGATGCGCGGAAGTCGTCGCGGCGGATCCGGTGGGCGACGATGCAGGCGACATGGAAAAGGGCCCGGTCGATGTCCTTCGGATCGGAGAGGTCCTTCGGGAAGGTCCGTTCGGCGCTGTAGCTCTTGGCCTCCTGGATCTCCGTTTCCACGGGGGAATCGTCCCGGCCGTTGGCGTTTTCGTGCAGCTGGGCTGCGAACTTCTGGCCGACGAGGCGGGTGAGTTGGCCGACGCTGAGGCGGGCCAGGTCGCCGATGGTATGGATGCCGTAGGCGATGAGCCGCTCCTCCGTCTTCTTCCCGACCCAGAGCAGGTCCCGGACGCCGAGGGGCCACATTTTCTGCGGGACTTCGCTCTCCCAGAGGGTATGGACCTTGTCCGGTTTCTCGAAGTCCGAGGCCATTTTCGCCAGGAGTTTGTTCGGGGCCACGCCGACATTGACCGTAAACCCGAGCGTGGACTTGATTTCGTCCTTGAGGCGGGTGGCGATTTCCACCGGGTCCCGCTTCCCGCAGCGGAGGCTCATGTCGATGAAGCACTCGTCGATGGAGAACTGCTGAAGCACAGGCGAATAGCTCCGGCAGATGGCGATGAACCCCTCCGAACAGCGCTTGTACCAGGCCCAGTCGCCGTGCACGATGACCAGCTGCGGGCACATCCGCAGCGCCATCGTCACCGGCATGGCGGACCGGATGCCGAGCTTCTTCGCCGGCATCGACGCCGCCGTAATGATGCTCCGCCGGTCACTCGGATCCCCCGACACGACGGAAGGGATGAGCCGGATGTCCTGCTTCCCCTCCAGGACCATCTTCACCGCCGACCAGCTGAGGAAGGCGGAGTTCACGTCGATATGGAAGATGACCCGGGGCATGCTTCCGCAAAGGTAAGACAAGCCCCCAACAAAGACAAATCCTGTCGGACGCATTTGCGGATAATAGGCCTTGGAGGCCATTCTGACTGCCGACGTGGCAAGGTTTTCGCCCAAATCGCCCCTTTTCACGGACGCGTCGGCACAGGAAGTGATGTCCAGGACACTTTTTCCGCAAATGCGTCCGGCAGGACGGGACAGGATAGGGCGGCGAAGGGTTGAACGGGAACTCCGGTCCCGTTTTGCGAAACTCGCTGAATTTCTTATATTTGTGAAAAATCGCCCCAGGCGGGCGGGAAGGGCTATGAAGAAAGAGTTTCTCATTTCGGTGATTGTACACGCTTGCGTGTTCACGTTGTTCCAGCTCGTGGGCAACTGGCTGTTTCATTTTGGTTTCACGTGGGTTTACTACCTGGTCTCCGGCATCCTGTACGGTGTCCTGATGACTTTCGTGAACCGGTGGTTGGAAAGGATCAAGAAAAAGTAATATGGGAAAGAAGGATTTCAAGGTAGGAATCGTGGGGGCCGGATGGATTGCCGCGAAGGCGGCGGAAACGCTTGGCGGGCTCGCCGGGTTCCGGCCGTTTGCGATCGGGTCCAGGTCGCTGGAGAAGGCCAGGGCCTTTGCCGATGAGTGGGGTATCGAACGTGCGTATGGGTCTTATTCGGAGGTCGTGGAGGACCCCGGGGTGGACCTTCTCTATGTGGCCACGCCGCATTCGCATCATTTTGACATCACGAAGGAGGCCCTGGAGAAAGGGAAGCCTTGCCTCGTCGAGAAGGCTTTCATGGCGAACAAGGCGCAGGCGCAGGCGATCGTGGATCTGGCCCGGCGGAAGAAGGTTTTCCTCGCCGAGGCCATCTGGACACGGTACCAGCCCGCGCTGCAGATGGTGCGGAGCATCATCGGGGCCGGGCGTATCGGCACGCCGCGGCTCGTTACGGCCACGCTCGGGTACAGCATGGGGGAGAAGGAACGGATTTTCCGGCCGGACCTGTGCGGCGGCGCGCTGCTGGACCTGGGGGTGTACTGCCTCAACTTCGTGCGGATGTTCTGCGATGCGCCGATCGTGTCGATGCGTTCGCTGTGCGTGAAGTCGCACACGGGGATGGACCTCACGAACGCCATCTCCATCGTCCTGGCCGACGGTGTCCTGGCGAACGTGCAGTCGTCGGCCTCCTGCGTGGGTGACAACATCGGCGTCATCGCGGGGACGGAGGGGAACGTCATCATCGACAATGTCAACAATCCCCAGCGGATTACGGTGAACGGTCCGGACCGCGTGTTCGTGGAGGAAATCCCTGTTCCGAAGCAGATTACGGGCTACGAATACCAGTTCGTCGCCTGCCGGGACGCCCTCGCGGCCGGGCTCACGGAGCCGCAGCAGATGCCGTTGGACGAAACCCTGTACATCATGGAACTGATGGACGGACTCCGCCGGGAATGGGACGTCCGCTATCCCATGGATGAAATTGAATATCGATAGTAAGTATGAAACGGAAAGCATTGTTCATCGGCGGAACGGGAACGATCAGTACCGCCATTACCGCGCAGCTGGCTGCGCAGGGGGAGTGGGAGCTCACGCTCCTGAACCGGGGGAACCGGAGCGCCCAGGTGCCGGGCAGCGTCAGCATCATCAAGGCCGACATCAACGACGAGGAGGCCGTGGCGAAGCTGTTGGAGGGGACGCAGTGGGACTGCGTGTGCGATTTCATCGGCTTCGTTCCGGCGCAGGTGGAACGGGACTGGCGACTCTTCCGGGGGCGGACGAAGCAGTATATGTACATCAGCAGCGCATCGGCCTACCAGAAGCCGGCCACAAGTCCTTTCATCACGGAAGGAACACCGCTGGTGAACCCGTATTGGGAGTACTCCCGCAACAAGATCGCCTGTGAGAATTTCCTGATGGAAAAGCACCGCGAGGAGGGCTTCCCGGTGACGATCATCCGTCCGTCGCACACCTATGGCGACTGGTCCGTGCCCGTCGGGGTCCATGGGGACATCGGCTCCTGGCAGGTGCTCCGGCGGATGCTGGACGGCAAGCCCGTGATCATCCAGGGCGACGGTACGTCCCAGTGGACCTTGACGCACAACACGGATTTCGCGAAGGGGTTCATCGGCCTGATGGGCAATCCGCAGGCGTACGGGAACGTCTTCCACATTACCTCCGACGAGACGCTCACCTGGAACCAGATCTACCAGACCATCGCCGATGCGCTGGGGGTGCCTTTGAAGGCGGTCCATGTGTCTTCGGAGTTCCTGGACGAGGCGGGTCCCTACGACTTCCGCGGCGGGCTCATCGGCGACAAGGCCAATACGGTCCTGTTCGACAACCGCAAGCTCAAGCGCGCGGTGCCGGGCTTCCAGGCCACGGTCCGCTTCGAGCAGGGGGTGCGCCGGACCATCGCGTACATCCTGTCCCATCCGGAGTGCCAGCCCGCCGATCCGGCCTTCGACGCCTGGTGCGACCGGCTCATCGCGGCGCTGGAGGCGGCGAAGGTCTCGCTCCGCTGACGGTTCGTCCTCCGAAACGGTTGTTTCATCGGGAAATCCGGCGTTCCGCCGCCGGGTCTCCCGTTTTTTTCTTATCTTTATCCCGATTAATAACACGCGTCTATGAAAAAGCTCCTGATTCTCTGTGTCGCCTTGCTGGCCCTCACTGCCTGCAAGAAAACGCCCGCCCACCCGGAATGGACCTATGATTCCGTGATGTATGAGGTGAATATCCGCCAGTTCTCGCCCGAAGGTACCTTCGCGGGTGTGGAAGAACAGCTTCCCCGCCTGAAAGACCTCGGGGTGGACATCCTCTGGCTCATGCCGATGTACGAAATCGGCACCGAAGGCCGCAAGGGCACCCTCGGTTCGTATTATGCCATCTCCGACTACAAGAAGGTCAATCCGGAATTCGGGACGATGGAGGATTTCGAGCACCTGGTCGCGGAGGCCCACAAGCTCGGGTTCAAGGTCATCCTGGACTGGGTCGCCAACCAGACCGCCCCGGACAACGTGTGGATGTACGAAAAGCCCGCGGACTTCTACGAGCGCGACTCCCTGGGCAATGCCATCTACGAGTATGACTGGACCGACACCCGGAGCCTGAACTACGAGAATGAGGACGTGTGGTGGGCGCAGGACGATGCGATGCGTTTCTGGCTCGCCAAGGGGGTCGACGGCTTCCGCTGCGACGCCGCCGGCGAGGTCCCGCCCGAGTTCTGGAAAGGCATCCTTCCCCGGATGAACAAGGATTTCCCCGACATCTACCTCCTTGCCGAGGCGGAGCGTGACAATCTCGCGGACCCGAAGGAAACCTTCGACGCGAACTACGCCTGGGAGCTCCACCACCTGCTGAACAGCCTCGCGCAGGGCCGCAAGACCGTGGCGGACCTCAAGGACTACGTCGCCCGTGACGCCGCGCGTTTCCCGAAGGAGGCCTTCCGCCTGACCTTCACCTCCAACCATGACGAGAACTCCTGGTCCGGCACCGAGTTCGAGCGCGAAGGCGAGGCGGCGAACGCCTGCGCCGTCCTGTGCTTTACCCTGCCGGGCAGCCAGCCGCTCATCTACACGGGCCAGGAAATCGGCCTTTCCCGCCGCCTGGAATTCTTTGAGAAAGACCCGATTACGGACTGGTACCCGAACGAATACACGACCTTCTGGAAGCGGCTGGTGGACCTCAAGCACGGGAATCCCGCCCTCGCCGCCGGCGAAAAGGGCGGCCCGATCCAGTGGCTCGATGCGCCGGACGGCATCGTCGCTTTCCGCCGCCACGTGAAGGGCAACACGGTGGTCGTCGCCGCGAACTTCGGCGTCGCCCCGGCTGCCGATTCGGACGAAGCGGTGAGCGAAGCGAAGGAATCTAACGACAATCGCCCGCAGGGCGAGACCGGCGGCACGCCGTTCCGGAACCTGCAGGGCGAGCCCAAGGCCGTCACCATCGAGTTGGATGGCACGTATCAGGAAGTTTTCACCGGCAAGACCTACGGCAAGGGGAGGCAGGATTTCCTCCTGTGGCCGGGCGATTATGTGGTTCTGACGAAATAATATGAAGAGATTCTTTATGGCGATGGCCGTCATGGCCGGGCTCACGGGCTGCCAGGCGGCGTTCGACCCGGCGAAGGTCGCGGATGCGACTCCGGAGGAAGTGACGCGGGTGGAACCGCTTTGCTGGTGGACCGGGATGAAGACCCCGCTGCAGCTGATGGTGCAGGGGGAGGACTTGGGCGAGAAGGACATCCGCATCGAGGGCGGCAAGGGGGTCGCCGTGAAGGCGACGCACAAGGCCGCCAGTGGGGATTACCTGTTCGTAGATGTGGAAATCCGGGCCAATGCCGCCCCGGGGACGTATTATTTGGTGGTGAACGACGGTTCCAAGGAAGTGAAGTACCCTTACCTGATCCGCGAGCGGGAGAAGGGGAGCGCCGACCGCGCGAGCTTCACGACGGCCGACATGGTCTATCTCATCATGCCCGACCGGTTCGCTTCCGGCAGCGCCGGGAACGACAGGGCCTGGGAAGGGGACGCCTATGACGACGGCTCGGCCGTCGCCTGGCCCGTCCCCGCGACGCCCGACGAGGTGGACCGCGAGGACCCGGTGGCCCGGCACGGCGGCGACATCCAGGGGGTCATCGACCATCTGGATTACATCGCCGACCTGGGCGCGACGGCCATCTGGAGCACGCCGATGCTGCTGGACAACCAGCCGCAGGAATCCTACCACGGCTACGCCTGCGGCGACTACTACCACATCGACCCGCGCTTCGGCGACAACGCCCTGTACAGGAAGTTCGTGGACGAGGCCCACGGGAAGGGGCTGAAGGTCATCATGGACATCGTCACCAACCACTGCGGTACGGCCCACTGGTGGATGGACAACCCGCCCTTCCCGGACTGGTATCACGTCACCGAGCCGTACATGCAGATGAACGCCGTCTTCTCGGTGTATATGGATCCGCACGCATCGGTGAAGGACCGTGACCGCCAGCAGAGCGGCTGGTTCGTCCCGTCCATGCCGGACATGAACCTGGATAACCCCTACGTGCTCCGGTACTTCCAGCAGTGGGCGGTCTGGTGGATCGAGTACGCGGGCCTGGACGGCCTCCGCGTGGACACTTATCCGTACAACGAACCCGAACCGATGGCCGAGTGGTGCAAGGCGGTCCGCCGCGAATATCCGAAGATGAACATCGTGGGCGAGTGCTGGGACATGAACATCCCGCAGCTGGCCTACTGGCAGGCGGGGCATCCGAACCGGAACGGTTTCGACAGCAACCTGCCCTGCATCATGGACTTCCCGCTGCAGCAGGCCATCCTTCGCGCCCTGACTGAGGACACCGTTTGGTGGGATGAGGGGATGACGCGCGTCTATACGGTTCTGGCCCAGGACTTTGCGTACAAGGACCTGTCGAACCTGATGATCTTCTTCGCGAACCACGACCATGACCGCACGGGCGACGTGCTGCGGCACGATCCCGCCCGGATGCGGCTCGCGCTCGCCCTGCTCGCCACACTCCGCGGCATCCCGCAGCTCTATTATGGCGACGAGATGATGTTCTGCGAGAAGCCGGGAATCCATCACGACGGCTCCAAGCGCATCGACTTCCCGGGCGGCTGGGCCGGGGACGCCGTGAACCTCTTCACGCCGGAAGGCCGCGCGGCGGCGGGTTACACCCGCGACGCGGACTACACGGCGGCGGAAGGCCTCCACGACTACGCCCGCGCCCTTTTCCGCTGGCGCAAGGGCTGCCCGGTCATCCACCACGGAAAGACGCTCCACTTCCTTTCCCGGAAGAACGTCCAGGATCGCAACATCACGGACAATACGTACTCGTATTTCCGCTACGATGACCAGGACGCGGTATTCGTGTATATCAACAATACGGATGAACCCCGTGAACTGGACTGGTCTCACTATGACGAGTTCGTCACCGGCCCCGTCACGGGCCGCGACGTGATCTCCGGCGAGCCTGTCACGCTGGAGGACGGCTTCCCGGTCGATCCCCGCACCGCCCTCATCGTCGAATTCAAGCGGCCTTAAAGCACGTCCTTCAGGAAGGGGCCGGTGACGGAGGCGGGGTCGGCGGCTAGCTGTTCGGGGGTGCCTTCCGCGACGATCCGTCCGCCGCGGCGGCCGCCTTCTGGGCCCATGTCGATGAGCCAGTCCACGCTCTTCAGCACGTCCAGGTTATGTTCGATGATAATCACGGTGTTACCGGCCTCCACAAGGCGGTCGAGGACGCCGAGGAGGACTTGGATGTCCTCGAAATGGAGGCCCGTGGTGGGCTCGTCCAGGATGTACAGCGTGCGGCCGGTGGAGGGGCGGGAGAGTTCCGCGGCCAGTTTCATGCGCTGGCTCTCGCCGCCGGACAGGGTGACGGCGGACTGCCCAAGATGGACATACCCGAGGCCCACGTCGACCATGGCCTTGAGTTTCGAGGCGATCTTCGGAATGGGCTTGAAGAACTCGTAGGCCTCCGCAATGGGCATTTCCAGCACGTCGTTGATGTTCTTGCCCTTGTAGCGGACGGCGAGGGTATCTTCCTTGTAGCGGCGGCCGCGGCACTGGTCGCAGGGCACATGGACCGACGGAAGGAAATTCATCTCGATGACCTTGATGCCCGCGCCCTTGCACTCCTCGCAGCGGCCGCCGGGGACGTTGAAGGAGAAGCGGCCGGCCTTGAAGCCCCGCACCTTCGCATCCTGCGTCTCCTCGAAGAGGGTGCGGATGTCGTTGAACACGCCGGTGAAGGTGGCCGGATTCGACCGCGGGGTGCGGCCGATGGGCGACTGGTCGATCTCGATGAGCTTGTCGATGCATTCGATGCCCTCCAGGCGGTCGTACGGCAGCGGTTTCTCCTTGGCGTGGTAGAACTTCCGCTTGAGGATGGGCATGAGCGTCTCGTTCACGAGGGAGGACTTGCCGCTGCCGGAGAGACCGGCGACCCCGATGAAGCACCCCAGGGGGAAAGCCACGTCGATCCCCTTCAAGTTATTCCCCCGGGCGCCGTACAGCGTGAGTGTCTCCCCGCTCCCGCGCCGGCGGCGGGCCGGTACCGGGATAGTCTTGCGCCCCCTCAGATAATCCAGCGTCACGGACGGACCTGCGACCGCGTGCGCAGCGGTTTCCGCATCCATCGGATCATCGCGGAGAAGCGTCCCGAGGGGTGCGCTCAGACAGATCTTCCCGCCCTGCTCGCCCGCGCCGGGGCCTACGTCCACGAGCCAGTCGGCGCTGTACATCGTTTCGGCGTCGTGTTCAACGACCATCACCGAGTTGCCCTCGTCGCGGAGGGCCTTCAGCGAGGCGATGAGTTTGCGGTTGTCCTTCTGGTGCAGGCCGATGGACGGCTCGTCCAGGATATAAAGCACGTTCACGAGCTTGGAGCCGATCTGCGTCGCCAGGCGGATGCGCTGGCTCTCACCGCCGGACAGGGACGCCGTGGCGCGGTCCAGCGACAGGTAGTCCAGGCCCACGTCCAGCATGAACTGCACCCGCTCGCGGAGTTCCTTGAGGATGTCGCGGGAAACGTTCAGCTCCCGCTGGTTGAAGCCGGCGGGGATGTCGTCCAGCCACTTCCGCAGTTCGGACATCTCCAGTGCGGCCACCTCGGCGATGGTTTTTCCGTCGATGCGGAAGCAAAGGGCTTCCTTCGACAAGCGAGTGCCGCGGCAGTCGGGACAGACGATGGTATCCTCGATATGGTCGATCACGCCGCCCCACGCCTCCATCTCGGAAAGGCCGCCGTCACCCACCCGGAACAGTTCGTCGGAACCGTACACCAAGAGGGTGACCGCCTCGTCCGGGAGGGTGCCGATGGGCTCGTACAGACTGAAACCGTATTTCCGGGCGATGGACCGGACGATGTCGAACTTGCGGCTCTCGCGGACCTTCCCCAGCGGGACGATGGCCCCGTCGGCGATGGATTTGGTGCGGTCCGGGACGATGGTGTCGACATTGACGTCGACGATGGTGCCGAGGCCCTTGCAGTGCGGGCAGTAGCCCTGCGGCGAGTTGAAGGAAAAAGTGTGCGGCTGCGGCTCCTGAAGGGAGGTGCCCGTCACCGGATCAACCAGGTGCTTGGAGAAATGCTGCAGCGCACCCGTTTCCAGGTCCATGACCGCGACGGAACCCTTGCCGGCGCCGAGCGCCTGGGCCACGGAGTCCCGCACCCGCTTGTCGTCCCCCGCCCCGGGCTTGAGGCGGTCCACGACGAGTTCGATGAAATGGGGCTTGTAGCGGTCCAGGGCCTGAACGCCCTGCAGTTCAAGGATTTCCCCGTCGATCCGGACCTCCGTGTAGCCGCGCTTGCGGAGCTGGTCGAACAGCTCGCGGTAATGACCCTTGCGGCCCCGCACAAGCGGCGCCAGCAGGTAGCATTTGCGGTCCCGGTAGGTGGTGAGGATCAGGTCCACAATCTGGGCGTCGGTGTAGCGCACCATCTCCTCGCCGGACTCCGGCGAGATGGCACGCGACCCCTTCGCAAACAGCAGGCGGAGGAAGTCGTAGATTTCCGTGATGGTGCCGACGGTGGAACGCGGATTGTTCCCGGTGGTCTTCTGCTCGATGGCGATGATCGGGCTCAGGCCGCGGATCTCCTCCACTTCGGGCTTCTCCAGGATGCCCGTGAAGTGCTTTGCGTACGTGGACAGCGTGTCCATGTACCGCCGCTGGCCTTCCGCATAGATCGTGTCGAACGCCAGCGACGACTTTCCGCTCCCGGAAAGCCCCGTCACCACGACGAATTCCCCCCGCGGGATGTCGACATCGATATCCTGCAGGTTATTCGCCTTCGCGCCGCGCACCTGAATGTATTCCTTCGGCCCCATAGGATTGCAAAGGTACGAAGATTTTCGTAGCTTTGCGACATGATGATCGACATTCTCTGCAAGAACGACGGCCGCGTGCACCGGATGGAGGCCGGGTCCCCTCTCCTGGACCTCGCCCGGAAAGAATACCCCGAAGTGACCGACCCGAAGACCGGCAAGCGCTATCCGGCGCTCGCCGCCCTGGTGGACCACAAGCTCAAAGAGCTGAGTTTCAATATCTTCTTCCCGCATGAAGTCTCCTTCATCGGCTACAACCACCCGGACGGGCGGCGGACGTACGTCCGTTCGCTGTGCTTCCTGCTTCAGCACGCCGTCCGCGACGTGTTCCCCGGCAAGGTACTCGTGGTGGAGCATTCCCTTCCCAGCGGGCTCTACTGCGAACTGCGCGACGGCGCCCCCGGCGGCCCGGCCTGCAAGCCGGACGCCGAAGGCTTCGAGCGCCTCCGCGCCCGGATGCGGGAAATGGTGGAGGCGGACCTTCCCTTCACGACGGAAAAGGTCCCTTCCGAGGAAGCCGAGGCCCTCTTCGAAGCCCAGGGACAACGCTACAAGGCGGAGCTCCGCCGGTCGCTCGGCCGGTATTTCTGCCGGGTGTACTATCTGGACGGCCAGGTGGATTCCTTCCACGGACCGCTGGTCCCCTCGACCGGCTACCTCCGGGTGTTCGGGCTGATGCCCTTCCACAAGGGCTTCTGCCTGCAGCCGCCGGCGAACAGCGACATCACCAAGGTGACGCCGCGGCGCCCGCAGTCGAAGCTCTCCGCCACGTTCAAGGAGTATTCCCTGTGGTGCCACACCACCGGCATCGGCGGTATCGGCACGCTGAACAAGAAATTGCTGGAGGGCAAGGCCGTCAAGCTGATCAACCTGTGCGAAGCGCGGCAGGAGCGGGAATACGCCCGCGTAGCGGACCTCATCTACGGCCAGCGGGACCGCGTGAAGATCGTCTTCATCGCCGGACCGTCCTCCAGCGGCAAGACGTCGTCCGCGCTCCGGCTCGCCCAGCAGCTCCGCATCCTGGGCATGGAGCCCAAGGTCATCGAACTGGACAATTATTTCGTGTCCCGCGACCGGACACCGGTGGACGAAGACGGCGAATACGACTTCGAGGCGCTGGAGGCCATGGACCTGGAACTCCTTGGCAACCACCTGAATACGCTCCTTGCGGGCGGCCGGGTGGAACTCCCGCGCTATGATTTCAAGCAGGGGCGTCCCTTCTTTGAAGGGCGGTTCATGGAGCTGGACGAGAATGACATCCTCATCATGGAAGGCATCCACGCCCTGGATCCCGCGATGGTCCCCTCCGTGGACCAGAGCCGCATCTTCCGCGTGTACGCATCGGCCCTGACTTCCCTGAACGTGGACGAGAACAACAACATCTCCACCACCGACAACCGCCTCCTGCGCCGGATGGTCCGGGACTACCGCTACCGCGGCACGAGCCCCGAAGCCACCATCCTCCGCTGGCCCTCCGTCCGCCGCGGCGAGAACAAGTATATCTTCCCCTTCCAGGAGAACGCCGACGCGCAGTTCAATTCCGCCCTCCTGTACGAGCTGCCGCTCTTGAAATACTATGCGGAACCGCTCCTGCGAAGGATCCACCCCTCCTCACCGGCCTACACGGACGCCATCCGCCTCCTGAAGTTCCTCGACTACATCGTCGCCCTGACGCCCGAAGAGATCGCCGCCGTCCCCCCGACCTCCATTCTCCGCGAATTCATCGGCGGCCAGACGCTCTGATTGCCGAACAATTGTAGCACCCATCCTGCAACACCCGTCCTGCGGACGCATTTGCGGCAGATTGGCCTTCCAGCCCCTTCCGGTTGCCGACGCGGCAAGCATTTCGCCCGAAAGGGCTGTTTTCCGGGACGCGTCGGCACAGAGAACAGTGTTCAGGGTACTTTTTCCGCAAATGCGTCCGGAAGGAGAGGGAGGTGGTTGCGTTGGGGGGAGGAAGCTTCAACAACTTGAGTAGGTTCAACAGCCTGTTGACGTAAACAGCTTGTTAAAGCATTCGTCACTTTCGCTAAATTTCGGGTAAAATTCACTGAATTTCGGCAAATCTTCGCTGGAATTTGGATAAGATTGTGTATCTTTGCGCAAAACAATCAAGTGCCATGCTCAAGAGAATCAAGTTACTGGGAACGTTGCTTATCATCGCCCTTGTTCTGGGGGGCATTTCCATGTGTTCCACCAAAGAATTCGGCCAGTCTTACAAGGAAGGCTATGAAGAGGGATATGCCACCGCCAAAAGATTGAATCACGAAAGGAATTCCCCTGCCTTCGAAAAAGGAGTCCAGGCCGGTGTGGCCGCCCGTCAAAAGGTAACCGGTTGGTCGACCCTTCATCTCGTCCCCAACGATTACAGGGTCTATGCCGATACCGTCCTCAACACGAAAACCGGCGCGGCAATGCCCCTGTCCATGCGGTATGTGCGGGTCCAAACAGGGACCGGGGCCCATCCGCTCGGATGGCTGCGGTCGACCCTGATCGTCGTTTACGGCTTGTCCATCCTTGCCTTCATCATCCTGTTGATCCGGTTCATATCGACCCTCAAGACCGGGGAGATCTTCAACAAGGGGAACGAGCGGAAACTCCGTTGGATGGGAATCCTGTTCCTGGTCACTTACGCGGTCGCATGGGCCCTCGAGGGGGTCGATTACGCCTTCGTCAAGTCCGCCGTCGCTTTGGAGAACTACTCGGTCATGATGGACAGGGTCTCCGTCGCCCCACTCATTGCCGGAATCATATTCCTGCTGTTCGCCCAGATCTTCGCCCTCGGCCGGAACATGAAGGAGGACCAGGAATTCATGGTGTAGCCTATGATCATTGTCAATCTTGATGTCATGCTCGCCAAGCGGAAGATGACCCTGAGCGAGCTTGCGGACGAGGTGGGGATCACCGTGTCCAACATGTCCATCTTCAAGACCGGGAAAGTCCGCGCCATCCGCGTCAGCACGCTGGACACCATCTGCCGCGTCCTCGACTGCAACGTCGGGGACATCCTCGACTACCAGCCCGACTAGGATCGTGACGGCCGATAGTCCCTGCCGATGCCGGTCGGAACTACCTGCACACCAGGCAGCGGCGGATCTGGCGGTCCGGAAGGTGGAATTCGTTCTGGAGGGTGCGGTAGATGCGGCTCCTTTGTGTGTCTGTGAGTCGATAGACGGAGGTGGCGCCGGTACCGGGGAGCAGTTCCTGGTCGATTAACCGGCAGACCTCCAGGTCCTGCATCCGGGAGCGGCTGAAATTTCGGGCATTTTCGTTGTTCAGCAGTTCTGCAATCGACTTTTCGTCCAGGCCGGGTTCGACATCGGCCAAGGTAATCGGCTTGCCGGTCCCATCCTTGATTTGTTCTTGCTGCCAGGTTTCGTCTGTAAGGCGGTTCATCTGGTACACGAAGTTGCGCGGAGAGACATAGAACTGCTCCAATCGACGGATTTCCAAGAAACTGCTGCGGAGGAAGATGCCGTTTTTGTCCATGACATAGGTGTCCGGGAAATCGGCATAACGGGGGAGGAAGCCGGCGATTTCTTCCCTCCGGGTGAAGACGGCAGGTTCAAGGACGGTATTCAGGTCTTTGGCGAACATCTCTTTGATGGAGCAGAAGGGGTAGCCCATGGCAAT
>Ga0310690_10007503_pt1 | contig 14028 bp, 3 predicted proteins | sample AusTroGonzalo_MG_2_FD_207661 | JGI IMG/M metagenome (GOLD analysis project Ga0310690, IMG submission 207661) | Bovine rumen microbial communities from tropical cattle in Woodstock, Queensland, Australia - Gonzalo_04 (v2) (version 2) | ecosystem: Host-associated > Mammals > Digestive system >... | reverse complement strand
GTTCCCCTACTACCGTCCATTTGCCGACATGTTCCACGAAGCCAAACTGGCCTCCCGCATCATCAACATGGCGGCCAACTTCGGCGAAGGCTGGCTCATTCCTGCAGAGATGTCCTCGCTGGCCGAAGATGGCGTGAAGAACATCATCAGCCTGCAACCCTTCGCCTGCATCTCCAACCACATCATCTCCAAAGGCATCGAAAAGAAGATGCGCAAACTCTACCCCGACGTCAACCTCCTCTTCCTCGACTTCGACGGCGGCACCTCAGAAGCCAATGTATTCAATCGGTTGCACTTCTTGATTGGGAATAATTAGAGCTATTGGCTGTTGGCTTTTAGCTATTGGCTGTTGGCTTTTAGCTATTGGCTGTGGGTCGTGCACTGGCGAGGAACAAATGCCTTGTAACGACTTAGACGTAAGACGTATGACGTATGACGTATGACTATTCCCTAAACCATAAACTATAAACCGTAAACTGTAAACTTTAAACCTATTGCCTACTCCCTATTGCCTATTGCCTTAAAAAAAACGGAGGCCCTGCAACCAGAGTCTCCGTTTCTTGTTGATAAATCACTAACCTTTTTATCTTAAAACGGTGATGGAACCGTTGAAAGTAATCGTTTTTGCTTTACCCTTATATTCGAAGGAGTAGTAATAGACACCGTCCTGGAGGCCTGAAGCATCGAACATCTGATTACCAGGATAGATGGTGCCGCTCTTAGCGTACGTGTCATAATTCTGAGCATCATACACTTTCTTGCCCCAACGATCGTAAATCTTCAGGCGGTTGTTGCGATAACCATCGGGATCCTCAGGATTAATGTTCGTATTAAGGTTCTCAATAGCGAACACATCGTTGATACCGTCGCCGTTAGGAGTGATGACGTTCGGGAAGATCAAATCTTGCTCGACGACCACCGTATGCGTAATCTCGCTGCTACAACCAGAGTTGCTCTGCACGTGCAAGGTAACGTTGAAGTCGCCCCATGAAGTGTAGGTGTGCGGCTCTTGGAAGTTCGTGGAGTCGATAGTGCCGTCACCGAAATCCCAGTAGAAGCTACCATTACCACCGGTCACCATAGATTGATCTGTATAGTTGATGAAGTTCACCACGCCACCGCTCTCACTGAGCATGGAGATAGCGGGATCTGCCTCAAACTCTGCGATAGGCTGCGGATTCACGGAAAGAGCGTTCCACATGACCAAGGAATCCTTACAACCATCCGGACTGGTCACCTTCACCAGGATAGAATAGGTACCCGGCTCTTCCAACTGGAACACTGGAGATGCTTGCGGAGAACTGTTGGTCACACGATAGTTGCCATACTCATCGTATGAAAGAATATACCACTCATACGAACCGCCCTCTGGCGTAGAGTTGTTCTCAATACGGAGATTCATCGGCGCACATCCTTCAAGTTCAGGGATGTCAATGTCAAACACTGGCTTCTCGAACATGTCAATATGAATCGTGTCAGAACCCTCACATGACAAACCAGATTCACTGGTCGTGACGATATTCACGTAATAATCGCCCGCAGTCAACACTTCAATGGTATCGGTCTCATCACCGGTATTCCAACGATAAGTCGTAGTTTGACCATCAGCACCGCCTTGAGTATAACCAGGATCCAAAATCGTGGTTGAACCATAGCAGACATTGAAGTCCGGGCCTAAATCGGGTTCTGGGTGACCCACCACTTCCATGTGGTTGATAGTATCGTAAATACAACCCAGATCATCCTTCACATAAAGATTATAAGTAATGCTACCAGCGCTATCAGGAATGACGGTAGGACCATTTGCACCAGGGCCTACTACCCATGCGCTATCCAACAGCACTTGGTAAGACCAGTCTTGCGGCAGCAATGCAGGGTCAAGGGCAATCTCCCAACCGCACAGATAGCCGTTGTCGATGGAGAAGCCGTCCAGCACCTCAATACTCCACGTACCGTTCATAGGACATCCGATCAAGTTGTCAAAAGCGCCATCCGGGTGATAGACGTTGGTCATCAAAGCCGTGTTGGTAGAGTCAATAGAACCACTGGTATTGCCAGAATATACGTAATAGTTGTTAGAGTAAACATAACCTTGGTTGGTAGCGTTGGACCAACAATAGTTCCAACATTGTCCCATAGGAGTGGGCGCACAACCACCACCTGAATCATCCACAGGAGCGCCCAGATATGCACTACCATAACCGGAACCATTCCATCCCCATTCAGAAGCGGGAATTTGGCTGGAGCAAGAGGAAGAACCGGAACCATATTTCTTCAAAATGGAGACATATTGCTGGTTCGGACAAGTCAACTTAATCCAAATATCACCAATGTAGGAGTGCTCCATATTGATACGGACAAAGAGAATGTCATTGGCAGATTGAATGGTAGCGGCGGGTGAGAAACTGGTAAACGTGACAGGAGACACGTATGAACAGTATTGAAGTTGACCCGTCATTTCAACGCCATTGTAACAAGGCTTGCCATCGGGGAGGAAGATCGTGTCCGCCACAGAAAGAGCGGTCAGCTGCTCACTACCCACGGTATCGACCTGCAAAGCGGAAAGGAAGTCATAACCTACCTGCAATTCCACTTCAGTACCGGCACAAACCTCCGGGAAGTCCAAAACTTTACGAATCGGGTTGGAGGAAGTTCTCACACGGAAAGTGTAAGGAATGTAGGACTGACAACCAGCGCTGTCGGAGATAGAAATGGCGATATCATAACCACGGCCTTCAGGGAACTGATATCCCATAATATAACCGCCTAATGTATCGATGGTTTCCCAACTCATATCCCAATGGAAGGTACTCGTAGGATCTGATTGGTGATAGCTGTAATCGTTGTCGATATACTCGCCACGAGCCACAAGCAGGATCGTATCATACGGACAAACATCCAGATAGAGGTAACCATCTGTCGTGTCAACCGTCGGATATTTACTGCATGCTGCGGTATCCAAAGTCACGTTAATACGCTGACAAGGACGCACACAGTCGGTGGTGATGGCGAAACCGGCACCTTCACCCTGACCATCCGTCACAAAGCGGATCGTCAAACAGCCGGAAGTGTTATAAACCGTAGCTGCGTACGACAAAGTCGGGGAGGTGACTGAGTCGGTGACACAATTATTCAACACCACCAACACAGGATCATTGATAGATGAACCGTCGTAAATGATCAATGAATCGCTGCAATCAATATCAAAAGAGGCCAAGTCCATATTCACTCGTACGGAGTGGTTGTTAGGATCATTGGAACAAATGGTCACATAGTTGTCCATATTGGCACTATAGTTACCATTCAAACCTCCGTTATCATAAACGGACACCGAACATCCTGTCACAGAGGTTTGTGTGCTGACACCCAAGGTAATCACTTGGGCCTGCAAAACAGAAAGGCCAGCTAAAATGACGACAAGGGATAATAATATCTTTTTCATAACGGCGAATTTTCTTAATATGAATACGAATTTAACTGAGCCTGAACGCGTTGTTCCAGAAGAGTCTTGGGAAGCACAACTACATACCAACCGTTACGACGCAATTTGAAGGCGGTATAACGATAGTCATCTTGAGGCAGATTCCAGATATAAGGATCTACATATCCTTTTTGGATAATATCCTCTTCCACGTATGAAACACCTTGGGGAAGATATTGTTCTAAGGTACCCATTTGCATGATGTTACCATCCCACAACTTGGAGGTTACCACTGCCGTATTTATCAAGCAATAGTTCATACGGATAAGCTCAGCAGGGTTCTCAGAACGCATCTGCTCCACTTTCTCAGAAGAGAGCTTTTGGATCAAATCCTGAGACACAACATACTTACTCATAGGTTGTTGTCTCTGCTGTGAAAAGCCAATGAGCATCACACTCATCAACAACATTGTCATTACTATTTTCTTCATAATCTTATATTTTAATACTTTTACACTTCAAATAATCTTCCCCTTCTATTTATATATGTCGCACAAACTCGCCGTTTTGTTACATTTAAAACAACATTTTTTTCATCTTTTTCAAAAAATATCCGTAAACTATTGTTTTTCAATATATTACACATATTTATTTTCAAACCACCCTAACCCTTAAACCCTAAACCCTAAACCTTAAACCTTAACCCCTAACCCCTAACCCCTAACCCCTAACCCCTAAACCCTAACCCCTAAACCCTAAACCCTAAACTCTAAACTCTAAACTCTAAACCCTAAACCCTAAACTCTAAACCCTAAACTCTAAACCCTAAACCATCCCCTACTCCTCATACAACAAATACTTCCCCCTAATCTCCATAAACTCCTCCAAGCCATCTCTCCACGACTCTCGTATTTCCTTTTCCGACATTCCATCAATGATTTGCTTGCGCAACAAACTCGTTCCAGCTAACTTGTCAAAAAAGTTGGAGTTGATGAAGAAATGCTCCTTATCAGAATAGTACTTATATGCGGTCAACAGATATTCAAGATTCAGTTGAACAGGTTTATCAGGTGCATCAAGCAGATTATCTGCCTCTTCGCGAAGCAGGAAACCCCGACATTCCTTGTCTTTATGGGGTGGGTTCTCCGAAACGCCTGGAATGGCGTGCGGTGTGAACTTGAAATCACCCTCTTCCAACAACGGGGCTCCGTACATCTCAAAAGGCTGAACTGTACCACGACCCACACTGATATTCGTTCCTTCAAAAAAGCAAAGCGACGGATAGAGAAAAACAGATTCTACAGTCTGCAGATTCGGGGAAGGGGCCACAGGCAACTCGTAGCGTGTCTGATGCGTATAACCCTCCAAGGAAACCACAGTCAGGTCGCACTGCACACCGTTGGCCAACCATTTCTCGCCGTTGATCATCTGGGCATACTCCCCTATCGTCATGCCGTAAACCACCGGCACGGGGTGCATCCCCACGAACGACGTGAAGTCTGGATCCAACACCGGACCATCCACATAGAATCCGTTGGGGTTCGGGCGGTCGAGAACGATGACCGGCACGTGATTCTCGGCAGCAGCCTCCATCACATAATGCAACGTGGAGATGTAGGTGTAGAAACGGCACCCCACGTCTTGCAGGTCAAAGAGCAGCACGTCGATCCCTTGCAGCTGTTCGGCGGTCGGCTTTTTGTTTTTGCCATACAAGGAAACGACAGGCAAGCCCGTGAGCGCGTCCTTGCCCGATGCAATCTTCGCACCCGCCTCCGCCTGACCCCGGAAACCGTGCTCCGGACAGAAAAGCGTCACCAGCTGAACATGACTGGCCAGCAGGGTGTCCACCAAATGCGTTTTCCCTACCACAGACGTTTGATTGCCACATAATGCCACACGTTTGCCTTCCAGCAAAGGGAGATACTTATCCATGCGTTCAGCACCCGTACGCACGGAAGACTCCGTGCGCACCGCAGCATCCCCCCTCGCATGCTCAGCACGCACACAGGTGGATGCTATGGTCATCAGGCATATCGCCGCTATCAACGTTCTTTTCATCATATTTTGAAAAAGAAAGCTACCCATACGGATAGCTTCTTCTGTTAAGAAGAGGATTATTTTTCAACAACCATCTTCTTGGTTAATACTATATCATTATAACGCATGGTGTAGTAATAAACACCCACTGCGAGATTTGCAGTACTGAGATCCAAATAATTGACACCCATGTCAGCCTCTTGGGTGGTGGTGTAAATCACCTTACCCGCCGTCGTGGAAATCTCGAAGGTCACCTTGCCAGGTTCCGGCACTGAATACGGGATCTTCGTGCTCGTCACCGCAGGGTTAGGTTCGTTCTGACCGAGATAGACATTTCCTTCCTTCTCGAAATCATCAATACCCACATCCGTACAAGAGAGTGAACGCTTGGTATTGTTGTAATTGTCCTTATCGTCAGGGATAATCACTGTGGCCTTCACCTCCCAGTTATTACTCAAATTCGTCACCACAAATTCATTGGTACTAGTGTACTGCATAGTATCGCCGGGTTCAAGGTGTTGCACCACATGTTCTGTAGTAGTGACAACGTCAAAGCCAACACCCACAGATAAAGTAACATCAAACTCTTCCACTGCGGAATTACCATTGTTATAGAATTCCACAACCGGAACCACCACACTGTTGATTGGCAGGCATCCATCGGAATGATTCTTATCCAGCGGATAGACGATGCGGCTCATAGCCATATCCGGCAAACCAACAATCAAGTTGATATCATCGATACTCGGGTCAATCTTGTTGCGTTGGCCTGTAACCGTGAAGCGAAGGCGTGCCACTTCATCTACAGGAAGCATTACAATCTGATGTTGACTCCAGAGGTCGTCGTTACCCGTCTGACCGCCATCTGCTTTCGTAAGCACACCAATGGTCTGATAATACTCACCAGAACCGATTTCCACATTCATGGTAAACTCGGTATTATTTCCACCTGCAAAATACTTGTAGAAGTAGAGTTCGGAAGGATAGATAGCATTGTAGTGCATGTTGATACAACGGCTGGTCAAGGAGGTCCACTTGTTTTGGTTGTTATTACCGTTGATACCACCGACGCAAACATAGCCACCGTAATCTTCCTGGAACGTACCTGCATAGGTATGGTCATGGGCAGGACCGCCGCCGACATTGCTGTTGGGTGAAGCTGCCACCGTCTGTTTCCAAAGGTAGTTCTGGTGTGAACCCGTCACTTCCCAATCTGAAGAGAGCTGCGGGTTGTTAGGATCCGTACCTTGAGGCAAGAATGACTCCGTGAAAGGTAATTGCAGAACCGGAACGGAAGAAACCGTACCGACACTGCTTCTGGTGTTATTGGTCAGATATTGGTCACCATCGTATGACAAGGAGAAACTGACATTATAGGTACCCGGCACGCTGAAGTCCACATTCGGGATGACAACGGTCATCTCACTGTTCGAAGCGAGAGAGCCGCTTTCCACCACCTTCGTGTAAGTAGCGGGCACTGCACCCGTCACCGTAGCGGTAATCGTAACAGGGTTGCTCATGCTCAAGGTTTGCGTCTGCGTACCGTAGTTACGGACATTCACGCGAATCTTGGCATTATCATCCGCACAGACCTCGCCTTGAGGATGCAGAATAGCAGGAATACCCAAGTCAACATCCATAGCGGAACTCAAGAGAACAGTATAATCTTCCGTTTCTCCTTCGGTGTTGTAGAACGAACAGGGATCTGTTTGGTTGGTAGCGGCACAAATCACACGCATGCGGGTCAGACCAACTTGAGCATCGCTAGGAATGTTCACAAATGCGGAACTCACAGCATTCGAATCACCAGCAGGGATAGCACCCGTGGAGAACACCACCTCATTGTCATCAAACACACCGTTGCGGTTGTAGTCAATCCACGCACGTTTGAAGACAGTCTTCGTAGTCGTACCCGTAAATGCGTGTGTCACAGACATCGTGTATTCCTGACCGAGAATCACCTCCACAGGAGTCACGGTTGCCGTATAATCAGAGTACATACCATCGCCGGGAGCAGCTGAGTGGTTCGTATAAGGCGCACCGACTCCGTTGTTGAGTGATGCGAAGGAGACATTCGTGATGTGAGCACCTGTAGCATTAGACAACGGACGTGACGGGCAAGGATCCTCAACGCTCAACGTAATCGTAGTCGTATCGTTTGCATGATAAGTATCCGTGGAAAGGCCAGTGTAAGCTTTGAACGGAGTGGACAAATAGACGCTTGTCAGGTCGCAGGACGTGGTGAACGTCATGGTAGCAGTAGCACCTGCAGCCAAAGAGCTGCTATAGTTTTCCGTCACAGGCGCATTGTTGCCCAATTGATAAGATACCGGAATATTAGAAGCAGCTTGTGTACCAAAGTTTTGCAACGTAACGGTTACCGCCTCATTGGTGGTATAGTTGTTGTTTTGCGACACAGGAGCCGTGATGGCCACAACACCCACATCGTTTTGCGGGACCGTGGTGTTAATGGTAATCGCTGCTCTCGGAGATTCGCAAGTGTAGTTCACCTTGAACTTCGTGTTCACACGATAGTTGGAGATGGAGAAGCCCGTCTGACCCGTCAGAGGCGTATTCTGAGCCTTGGTCAGCACTTTCTTGCCGTTGCTTGGCATTTGAGAGTTCATGAACTTCGGTGTGGGGCTGATACCATAGGTGGTCACGCAGCTTGCATCACCGCAATTGTGTTCCGCATACAGGAAGAGACCCTCGCCAGCATAGTCGAAACCTCCGTTCACTGGGAATCCGACCCAACCTACTTGGTCAAGCACAAGCTCGCCATCGTACACGAGCGTTGCCGTGGAGGCCTCGTTCACCCAGTTCACCTGCGTAGTACCGGTACCAATATTCTGAGCATCGGCAGTATTCTTCAACCAGAACTTCATCGGGATAGCCACACCATTGTTATCTGCCGTGCAGACTTGCAAATAGATACTGTCGATACGACCTTCCGAGCCACCCATATCCTCCTTGTTGTAGAGAATCTTAGCGTAAGAGTGACCGTTGGTAAGCGTGAACGGAGCTGCATTCGACTGCGAGCTCACAGTCTGATCTCCGGCAATAATCGCAGCATTGAAGCCATTAGACTCGATACGTCCACTATAGTAATAGGTGGTCGGTTCGTAAATGGGTTCCGTGGTGAAGCTGTTGCCCTCTGCAAGAGCTTCTCCACCTGTTGAGTTTTCGTAGAAATAATAGTGGTTCAATACGGAAGAGCTCGGGGTTACCGTCTGCGTACCACCGTAAGGAACCGTGTAGGACATTGCTTCTGGTGCCGTCGGCAATGCCGGGAAATACATTGAACCCGTAATCGTATCGTTGAGTGTATAAACCGGCATCGTGGCATTCGCAGGAGTACTGTAAATCACATATTGATAAATACGGTTTTGAGTTGCAGAACCTAATGCTATACCGTTAGCAAAAGTAATTGTCTCTTGTGAAAGTGAAGAGAGCGGCGTGTTGATCAAATGAGTACCATTCACGTTACCAGCTCCCGTGAAACGTGCGTTCAAGTTGAACGTACCGTTCGGCACCACAGAAGAAGATGTCGTATCTTGATTGGTGACTTTCACTTGCAGGTTCGGATTCAATGAGTTAGCGCACTGATAGGAAACCGGATAGACCAACTCATCGGTGCTTATGTCATATTGAGGATGGAACACATTGACAATCACCTTAATGCGTTTCGTTACGCAGTTACTGCCCTGAGTCTTACCCGTCACCCAATACACAACAGTGTCATACAACGGATTGGTGGTGTAGTACGGCGCGGCCGTGGTAGTCGTATGTACAGGAGTTGTGGCATCTATAGCATCGTAGAATACATATTGATTAACATTGGAAGGACGATCTTGAGATTCCAAAATGGTGTAGGGTTGCGTATATGCACCCGTATAGACAATGCTGTCCGGGAAGTAAGCAGTCTTCGTAGAGTTTATGGTACCGGAAATAGTGTCATTACCGGTATAGACAATGGCTTCATTATTCAACGTGGTGTAAATGACATAGTTGATCGTTCTGTTTGCAGTAGGAGCACTGAAATCATACGTATTCGTGAATTCCACAACCTTCACTTCTTCAGGGCCAAAAGGTTCTGCAATCGTATGCGTCACTTCCGTGGTATTGTTATACACAGCGTGAACCACCACTTTGTTGGCCGGAATCGGCGTGTTCAACATATTCTTAATCTGAACTTGGATGTGTTCGTCATAGAGCGCACAACCTGATTCAGGATAGAGCAGTTCCTGAGTCTCCACATCGTAGTCCGGGATATCGGGAACGTGAATGTGGATCGGCACCTTCTGGCTACCGCATTCAAGATTGGCGACAGAGAAACGAACATTCGGTTTGCGGGCGACATTCGAATAAGCACCCGTCATCTGAGCCACCGTGTTCGCAGCTTTCTTCTGACACTGTGTACTAGCGGTTGCCGTCATGTAGAATGACGGATAACTTGCAGCACCGGAAACGTTCACACCGCAGTTGTTACATTGTGAACCCGTACCCGTACAGTAGTCAGCACAATTGGTTTCCATGTAAATTGCCAAATTGCCGCTGTTGAACTCAAACGGAGTCAACATATCGAAATTGAACCAGCCCGTATGATCGAAATAAACACGGTCGTCCAAAATCAGTGTAGCACCGATCAGTTCAGCATCCCAGTCCACACTGGTGGAAGTGTAGAAGTTGTCATCCACGCATTTCATGTAAATCTTCATCGGGATACCGGCGGAAGCGCTGGCGTTGGAAGCCGTCTTAACACTGATGGCAAAAGAGGTCAACGTACCGTGTGAGCCAATCTCCTGCTCGGTGTAGAGGATACGACCTCTCGAATAACCATTGGTGAACGTGAGCGGATCCGTACCAGAAGCGGTACCATTGCCGACCGTCGCCTCCACCAAAGTACCAGGGGTTGCGGTAGCGTAATAAGTCGTGTCGAAATAGATAATCGGAGTGGTATAAGTATCACTGTAACTCAAGAGATTCCAGTTCTCATAACCAGAATTGGTGTACCAACCGATAACACCCTGCGGAATGGATGACGGCAGTTGTGCCGTGAGAGTGGTCGTCGTATGGTAGTTCACGATCACCGTGTCGGGAGCCGTAGGAACATTCGACTTACCGCGGGAGACCACCGTCACGCCCAACGTGTCGTTGAAAGTCAAACGGTCTTGCGGCAACTTGGTAGCCCATACGCGAATCACGTAGTTGTCGTCAATATCAATCTGGTTGTTGGTGAAATCATAATTGCTGTTGAAGACGAAAGTGGTCGTCTCGTGGCGGTGCAGCGTGTCGGTGAACGCCTCGGTCACCTCAGCACCACCGTTGATGGTATAATGCAATTGGAACGGAGGAATGATGTCGGTTGTACCATTGTTGGTCAGCAACACATTGAGATGTTCATGACCGAGGTCGCAGTTGGTGACCGGATGAGTGAGGCTCAACAATGCCAAATCATGGATGAAAGGATGATCCACCACCGCACCAATCATGAAGCGACCCGTCTGCTGCGGCACGTATGCACCGTTGGTCAGATAATAGAAAGTACTGTCACGCAACGGGGTCTCCACCTGAGCGCAGAGATAATTACCGTGTGCCAACATCTCCAAACCAACATAGAACTCACCGGAAGTAGCGGTAAGAGCAAAGTTTTGAATCGGAATGGTATTCCATTGATTCTGTTGCAGCGTGTTGAAAGCAATTACTTCGGATGTAGCCATCACATTGCCGGAAGCATCCGCCACAAAAGCGCGGAAACCATTGTCCGGATCAGCGATGTAAGTCTGATCATAATAGTATTTCACTGCCGTCACGGCCAAATCCTCGTTGATTTTGTAACGCACGCAAGGACGGATGACGTCGTTATAATCGCCTATCAGTAAAATATTAGAAGTCGTATCTGCATAGTTGGCCACATTATTGGTGGTCACCATGCGCCAATGCATCGTATTGTTGATATTGTGCTGGTCATTAGCGGCGCGCACTTCCACATCCTTCACTTCTTCCACATTGTAGAGATGATCCGGGAAGGTAATCAACGCTTCACCATGGTAAGGCAAGGAAGGAACAATCAAAGTATCCATCCATTGCTCGTTGGCACCCGTCACAGTCAAATAAACGGGGATGTTGCTCTGAGCCTGAGAACCCTCATTCTTCACCACAGCACTCACAACGCCGCGCATACTGTATTGAGCAGGAGTCTCACCCGCACCATAGATGGTAGAAACTGCGATATCGTTGTCATACAGATTTCTCACACGGATGCGGTCGATGTTGATATTGTTACCGCCTTGCGCCGCAGCGTCAAATGCGATATAAACACAACCTGAGGAGACATAGTTGGAAAGATCAAAAGTATAAAGCTGCCACTCGGGCGTGGTGGCCGTTTGTTTGTAACGTTTAATCAACGCGGTAGTCTGACCTTGAGGAATCAAGTTGGAATAAGTGGCACCATTATCGGTAGAGACCTTCACGGTGACACCCTCATTCGGTTTATTGGAAACATTGTCGTGTGCGAACCAGATTTCCAAAATCGGGTTGATGGCATTATTTAGGGTCACCACCGGCATGATGGCACGAGAAACTGTGGAAGTACTGAAGTTCTTGGAATTGAAGAACAAACGACCGGTACCATACACCGGAGTGATGGTCGGCTGTGTGCCCGTACCGTTTTGAACAGTCCAGTTACCTGCACCGGAAATTTGCTCAATCGCCCAGGTCTGTTGCGTGCTTCCGTTGAAATCTTCGGTATAGTCAGGAACGATGGCCTCCAAAATGAAGGTACGAACCAATGTGTCATTCGCATGGTTGTTATCCCCATTTGTCGTAATGGTAATCTGGAAATCAACCGCTTGGTTGACAGGAACGACCACATTCTGCGCTACGACGACATTGTTTTTGTTCAAAGCGGTCACCGTGCCCGTGGTCACATTCACATTCTGGTTCAGGTTCAATGCCGTGGATTGAATATTGACCACAGCGGAATGCTGAGCAAAGTTCAATGTTTGAGAACCTTTGTTCGTGATTTCCACCGTGATGTTGTACGTATTTTGCGGACACTCACCCAATGACGGGCTCACCAATGCGGTCAAAGCAGCGTCAACGGCAGGAATCTGATCAGCATAGGCACCCATATAGGTAACCTCAGTACGGTTTTGATCACGAATATCCTTCTGGACATTGGTGTTGCGCCAGCACTCCAAACCTGTGTATGAAGTGGGCAAAAGGCTTTCAGTTGAGTTGTCAAACGTAGGCAACATCGAAATGTTGTGAGACATATTCGTATCTGCCGACTCCAACTCACTGATCGTATTTCTGGCAACCGTCTTATAGGCCACCACACCAGAAGTAGAATACAGGTCGTTATAACTACCTGTTGTTCTGGATGTTCCGTTCAAATAAAGCGGATATCCCGTATTGTCTGAACATACCACTTGGTTCAACAATATGTTATTGTATATATAAGTATTATTGTTGTTGCTGATATACAACGCCGCTGTGTTGCTGTACGGAGCGTCAGATCTAGCCAGCAAACTGTTGTTAATCAACTGGAGGTTGTTACTGCTATTGATTTGCATAGCATAGCTATTGGCAGCCGTCACAGGGTAAAGAATCACTTCATTGTTATAGAGATAACCCGTTACTGTGTTCGAAGAAGAACTATTGGTCACATAGATACCCACATTGCCATAACCCGTTTTGACATGGTTGTTGCGAACGTAGAAATTCGACGTTGTGGCATTGCCCAAATAGATAGCATACTCCAAACGGCTCACAGAATCCACGGTGTTACCATTGATATCGGCACCTATCACATAGTTGGAATAGATACCGCTGAAGTTCTGCGGGTTCACTGAGGAGACCTGTTTGATATGGTTATTGGTGATAGCGCCATTGGTATAGTTGGTATAAATACCTCTGTAACAAGAAGTAATATTACAACCTTCAATGACAACGTAATTCTTTCTGTTGTTGGAACCCACATAATGGATACCGAAATTACCGCCCGTGATCGTACAGTTACGAATCGTCACGCTGTCGGGAATCTGCGTGGCAGCAGTGGTACGGCTGATACCACAGCTGGTCGTCGCGGTACTATGGGTATTGTGCGCCGTGATGTGACATCCGTCGAACAAGATGTTGGTACTTCCATTACCGCGAAGCACCACGCCTCTGGATGCCGTAGCATTGTCGTTCGCTTGAAGGGTCAAGTTCTTGAATGCGTAATTGTTCACATTCACAAGCGTCACGGCACCGAAGACATTGGCACCCGCATCTGTCCTGTTGTTCGTGACAATCACCGAGTTCACATCGTCACCTTGGAAAGTGATGGTGTTCACCGAGGATTGTCCGATATACACGGAGTCAAACACGAAGTTCGAATAGGTACCAGGGCGGAGGTGGAAGGTCACCGGGCCTCCCAAACCGCAATAATTCAACGATTGCTTAACGGCGGTGATGTCAACAAAGTCGGGGTTAGTACCCCCCACCGTGTAGTGTCCGCTCATCAAGCTGTCGCAGGAATAGGGCGTCACCGTCATGGTGTCATTATCATGGAAACCATCGACTTG
>Ga0310690_10007502_pt1 | contig 14030 bp, 12 predicted proteins | sample AusTroGonzalo_MG_2_FD_207661 | JGI IMG/M metagenome (GOLD analysis project Ga0310690, IMG submission 207661) | Bovine rumen microbial communities from tropical cattle in Woodstock, Queensland, Australia - Gonzalo_04 (v2) (version 2) | ecosystem: Host-associated > Mammals > Digestive system >... | reverse complement strand
TATAAATAGGTACAACGGTAAGGTCGCAGTGGATGCCGTCCTTCAACCAGCCTTCGCCGTTCACCATTTTGGCGTATTCTCCGATGGTCATGCCATAGACGACGGGCACGGGGTGCATCCCCACAAACGACCGGTTTTCGGGCTTCAGCACGGGGCCGTCGATATAAAAGCGGTTCGGGTTGGGTCGGTCAAGGACGATGACGGGGAGCTTGTTTTCTGCGGCGGCTTCCATGACGTAGCTCATGGTGGAGATGTAGGTGTAGAACCGCACACCAACATCCTGTAAGTCGAAGAGGATGATGTCGATGCCTTGCAGCATCTCGGGGGTGGGTTTTTTGTTTTTGCCGTAGAGCGACACGATGGGTAGGCCGGTTTTCTCGTCTTTGCCGCTGTTCACCTTCGCGCCGGCATCGGCAGTGCCGCGGAAGCCGTGCTCGGGCGTGAAGATTTTCCGCACGTCTATGCCTAAAGAAAGCAGTGTGTCGACCAGGTGCGTCGGGCCCACGATGCTCGTCTGGTTGCCTACGACGCCCACGCGCTTGCCTTCGAGAAGCGGCAGATAGTCATCGAGTTGCAGGGCGGCGCAGACGTAGTGTTCCTTGTCTACGAAGGCCAATTGGGGCTCGTCGTCCATCTTGAAGATTTGGGCTTGTGTGGCTGTTGCGAGGGTGAAAAACAGCGTGGCGAAGAGGAGAATGTGTCGTTTCATATCGGTATTATTTTTACCTTTGCAAAATTATTGAAAATACTGCAAATGTCGGGCCCAAAATTTATAGCTGACCGAATTTTTTCGCTTTCGAAGGAGAATTTGTCTTCGACGGTGATGCGCTTGGCCGTCACGAGCGTTGCGTTGGCCATCACGGTGATGCTTATCTCATGGGCCGTTGTGGTGGGCTTCAAGAACCAGATTCGTGACAAAGTGATCGGCTTCGTGGCCCCGATTCATGTGCAGTCGCTCGACAAGAACGAGTCGGTGGAGGAAACGCCGTTTGTGCTGGACTCGCTGTTGGTCAGCAGGCTGAATGCCATCGAAGACATTAGCCACTACCAGATGGCGGCCAACAAGGCAGGCATGATCAAGACCGACGACGAGATACAGGGCGTGGTGCTGAAGGGCGTGGACGAAAACTACGACTGGACGTATTTCAAAAACTGCCTCTTGGACGGAACGACTCCTGTGTATCAAGCGGGCGAACGCTCCAACGAGGTGCTGGTCTCCAAGGCCATTGCCGACAAGATTCTGCTCAACGTTGGCGACGACGTGCGCCTGTGGTTCATCGACCAGGACATGCAGGCGAGGGGACGTAAGTTTTCGGTCACAGGCATTTTTGAAACGGGCTTGACCGAATTTGACGAGCGTTTCGTCTTCGCCGACCTCAACCAAATCCGCAAGCTGAACGGCTGGGAGGACAACGAGGCGGGATTGCTGGAAATCGCACTGAAAGACAAAGCCTCGGTCGATGAGGTGAACGAGAAGCTGTATTACTCCCTGCCCACGAACTTGGCTTCCTATACCGCCCGCGACAGCAACCCCCAAATCTTCGACTGGCTCGACTTGCTCGACACCAACGTATAGCTCATCATGGCCCTGATGCTGCTTGTGGCCGGCATCACCGTCATCAGCATGTTGCTGATCATCATCATCGAACGCACCTCCACCATCGGTCTGCTGAAGGCTATGGGCGCGAGCAACAAGTTCGTCCGCGAGCTGTTTCTGCGCCACTCGCTGCGCATCCTGCTCATCGGCATGCTCATCGGCAATGCCGTCGGCTTGGGCTTCTGCCTCCTGCAGCAGCAAACGGGACTCATCAAGCTCGATGCCGCCACGTATTACCTTTCATCCGTTCCCATCGAGTTGCATCTCAGCACCGTGATACTCATCAACTTGGGCACTTTTGCGCTATGGGTGCTTATGCTGCTCATCCCGACTTCGGTCATCAACCGCATCAGTCCCGTCAAGTCAATTCGTTTTGAATGATTTTAAATTTCAGAAAAAAATAGCGCTGATATGGGAAAAAAGCGTATTATTGTCGCCTAAAACTGATCTAAAACGATATGAAAAAGTTTACCATTGAGCCGCTGAAAGGCTACGGCGAAATCCCTTTCGGAATGACGCTTGACGAGGTCGTCAAGAAGCTAAACATGCCTGAATTCTACGAGGAACTGGGTGATATGGAAGAGACGGGCAACCGCACCATCTATTACGAATACGAAGAACTGCTAACCAACATCTATTTTGAGGGCGTCACCAAGTCCGTCGTGGCTTGCTTCGAGACCGAGAACGACGAGGCCACGCTTTACGGCGAAAAGGTATTTGAACTCGACAAGGAAACCATCATAGATCTGATGCAGGAGCACGGCTTCAAGGAACTGGAAGAGGAAATGGAGGACGATGAGCTGCGTGTCTCTTTTGAAGATGCTTTGATCGACTTTTTCTTTGATGATGACGTGCTGATGGCCGTGAGTTGGGGTGTACTGGTTGACGAACAGGGGGACATCATTTGAAAATCCAAGGGAAATACGATGCTTTCGTGGCCTATTTCGAGGAGCACATGCCTGCGGCTGAGTCGGAGTTGCAGTATGAGAATCCGTACCAGCTGTTGGTGGCGGTCATCCTCTCAGCGCAGTGTACTGACAAGCGCGTCAATATGACTACGCCTGCGCTGTTTCGCCGTTTCCCGACGCCGCAGGACATGGCCGTTTCCTCTGCGGACGAAATCTACACCTATATTAAAAGCATCTCCTATCCCAACAACAAGGCCAAGAACCTGTTGGGTATGGCGCAGACTTTGGTCCGCGACTTTAGCGGCGTGGTTCCTGATAATTTGGACGACCTGCAGAAGCTGCCTGGCGTGGGACGCAAGACCGCCAACGTGATGATGGCTGTGGCCTTCGACCAGCCCGCGATGCCTGTCGACACGCACGTCTTTCGCGTGGCCAACCGCATCGGCCTGACCAAAAACTCCAAAAACGTGTTGGAGACCGAAAAGACTTTGGTGGCACATCTGCCCAAGGCTGTCATCGCGAAGGCGCATCATTGGCTCATCCTGCACGGACGCTATGTCTGCCAAGCCCGCAAGCCCAAGTGCGACGAGTGCGGCATCATAACAATCTGCGACTACTATCAGAAAAAATCAAAGTAATGAATACAAGGAAAATCTTCTTGGTTTTGGTGGCCATGGGCATGATGCTCACAGGCTGCAAACATGGTTCCAAAGAGGCGAAATCGACAAGCCCGAAGGGCCCTGCCGGTGAGGTTGTGGTGAATATTCTGAGTGTCAACGATATGCACTCCAATATTGACTTGTTCCCGAAGTTTGCCGCGATGGTCGACAGCCTGAAGGCCATTTACCCTGATTTACTGGTGTTTTCAGCGGGCGACAACCGCACGGGCAATCCCATCAACGACATGTATACCCCTGTCAACTATCCCGTGATTACCTTGATGAACGAGGTCGGCTTTAACGTCAGCACGGTGGGCAACCACGAATGGGACGGCGACGTGGATAACTTCCATAATGACATCGAGCGTGCCGATTTCCCCTTCCTTTGTGCTAACGTGTTTATCCCTGACACGGTCGATCTTGATATAAAGCCGTACATTATCATTGAAAACCAAGGGATTAAGCTGGCTGTGGTGGGCTTGATTGAAGTGCGCCACGACGGCATCCCCGGTGCTCATCCCGACAAATTGAAAGCGGTGAGCTTCAAGAATGCCAGAGTTGTGCTTCCCGAATACAAATACCTTAAGAACGAGTCGAATGCGATGATTTTGCTCTCGCATTGTGGCTTCGAGGACGACATGGAGCTGGCGCAAGCCAACCCCTGGCTTGATGTCATCATTGGTGGACATTCCCACACTTTGATAGAACATCCCTCGGAGACCAATGGCGTGCTGATTACCCAGTCGGGCTCGCACCTGAAGTATGCCACCTTGGTGACGCTGAAGTTCAAGGACGGGAAACTGGTGGAGAAGTACGGCAAAGTGCTGAATGTGAAATCGGTAAGAAAGGAAAAGCCCGAGATTCGGAAGATGGTGGACGAGTTCAACGATGCGCCCGCCCTCAACGAGGCCATTGCCACCGCCTTGACGCGCTTCGAGAATCCCGAGGAAATCGGCTGTATGATGACCGATGCCATACGCGAGGTCTCAGGTGCTGACTTCGCTTTCCAAAACACCGGCGGCGTGCGGGTTAATCATCTGAAGCAAGGCCCCATCACCGTCAAGGACGTGTATAGCATCGACCCTTTCAATAACGAGATTATCATGTTCCAGATGACGGGGGCGCAGGTGAAGCATTTCATCCTCAACAGCTACCGCAAGAACGGTGGCCATCCATCATACGTGTCGGGCATGTCCTATACCATGGGCGACGACGGCAAGAGCGTGTGGATTGAAGCAGATGGCGGCAATTTCTCCACGAAGAAGACCTATAAGGTGGCATTTAACAGTTACATGGCTTCTACTGTCGACGTGCAATCCGAAGACGAGGGCCGAAGCCTGTTCATGACCTCCGAGGAGATGATAATAGAATTTTTGAAAGCGCATAAGACCGTTGATTATCAAGGTGTTTCTAGAATAAGGTAAAAAATGGTTTGCACGGTTGAATCTGTTTTTGTACTTTTGCAGCCCTAAAAACTGAAGTCTGAAATCGAAAAAGATGAAAAAAGCATTATCGATTTTTGCAATTGTCTTATTGTTAGCCAGTTGCAGCCACAAGAGAGAAGTCAAGCTGATTGATGCCGCCAATTTCAACACGACCGTAGACGGCAAGTCCGTGTCCCTCTATACCCTTCACAACGGTTTTCTCACCATGCAAGTCACCAACTACGGTGGACGTGTGGTGGCACTCTGGATGCCAGACAAACAAGGCAACTACGCAGATATTGTGTTAGGTTATGACCATATCGACAAATACCTCAATAACGAAGGCGAACGTTATCTTGGCGCTGTCGTCGGACGCTGCGCCAACCGTATCGCCAATGGCACGTTTACCTTGAACGACTCGGTGTATGAGTTGCCTAAGAACGATGGTGAGAATACGCTTCACGGCGGTCTTATCGGTGCTGACAAGATGGTGTGGGACGTAGTTTCAGTCAATGACAGCGCTATTCAGTTACACGCTCTATTTGCTGACGGTCTTGACGGCTTTCCAGGTAACCTTGATGTGAACATGAGTTATACCTTAACGAATAACAACCAGTTCCAAATCAGATACAAAGCCACTACCGACGCGCCTACGTTGTGCAACTTCTCGCACCATTCTTTCTTCAACCTGAAGGGCGAGGGTAACGGCACGATCCTCGATCATGAGTTGCAAATCAACTCGCGCTACATGACTCCCATTGACGAGCATTTGGTTACTACGGGTAAGTTCTCCGGTGTGAAGAACACGCCTTTGGATTTTCGTGAGAAGCATCAAATTGGCGAGCGCATTGAGTCGACCGACGAGCAGATGGTGAACGCCAAGGGCTATGATCACAACTGGATTGTCGACAAGAATGATCCGAAGGCATACACTTGGTGTGCCACCTTGACTGAGCTCCAAAGCGGACGCGAGTTGCAAGTGTGGAGCGATCAAGTGGGTTTGCAGTTCTATAGTGGTAACTTTTTCGATGGCAAGATGACGGGCAAGTGCGGCAAGCCTTTGAAATATCGTGAAGGTTTGGCATTGGAGACGCAATATTTCCCCGACGCTATCAACCACCAAGCTTTGGCACCACAGCCTATCTTGGAGCCCGGACAGCAATACGGCCAGCTCTGCATCTACAAGTTTGCTGTGCTGACCAATGAAAAGAAGAGATAATGTTTTTTCATATGTTTTTTGCCTCGTGTCCTTCGGATGCGAGGTTTTTTTTATCTTTGCGCATTAAAACCTAAAGCTATGTTGAAATTCAAATGCCCACTTTTGGTGGTTACCGATATGGAAAAAGCCATCAATTTCTATGAAGAGGTGGTTGGCGACCGCGTTGCCTTCGACTTCGGTGAGAATGTCCAGTTTGAAGGCGGTTTCGCGTTGCAAGAGATGAAGAGATGGAAGGAGATGATTCACACGGACAAGGTTGGCATGAAGTCGAACAACGCCGAGTTGTATTTCGAGGAGAAAGACTTCGACAAGTTCATGGAATACCTGAAAGAATTCCCTGAGATTCAGTATGTCCATGGTGTCGAGGAGATGCCTTGGGGACAGCGCGTTGTCCGCTTTTACGACCCCGACTTTCATATCATTGAAGTCGGCGAGCCTATGGATGCCGTCATCAAAAGGTTGTTTGCATCGGGCATGACCGTGGAGCAAGTGTCGAAAAAATCGCAATATCCCATCGAATACGTCAAGCGCTTCGCGTGATGAATTATCTCTCCGTCAATTCGATTTCCAAGTCCTTCGGCATCAAGACCCTGTTCGCCGATGTCACCTTTGGCATCGAGAAAGGCGACAAAACGGCTTTGATTGCCACCAACGGCTCGGGCAAATCCACCATGCTGAAGATTTTGGTAGGGAAGGAGTCTCCCGATTTGGGGACGATTACGTACGCCAATGATATCAAGATCGGCTATTTGGAACAGCTGCCCGTGTATCCGGCTGGGACGAGAATTGCGGATTTGCTTGACGACCTAAACGAGGAACAGCACCTCAAGGCGCGGCAATACTTGACCCGCTTTGCACTGAATGATCTGGAGCAATCTGTCGACGAACTCTCGGGCGGACAGGTGAAGCGTCTCGCTTTGGCTTTAGTGCTGTTGCATGAGCCTGATTTTCTGATTCTTGACGAGCCCACCAACCACTTGGATGTGGAGATGGTGGAATGGCTGGAGAAGTTTCTCACCCAGTCGAACATGACGCTGCTGATGGTCACGCACGACCGCTATTTCCTTGACAGAGTGTGCAATAAGATTTTCGAGCTCTACAAAGGCGTTATGTACACCCACAATGGCAACTTCGACTACTATGTGCAGAAAAGTCGCGAACGCGAGGAAGTGAAACGCGCCACGGCGGAGCGCAACAGCCAATTGCTGAAGTATGAGCTGGAATGGATACGCAGTACGCCGCAAGCCCGCACGGGCAAGTCGAAGAGCCGCATTGATGCCTTTTACGACCTGAAGGAACGCTCGAAATATCAGGAACAGGACGAACGCCTCGAGTTTGGCTTGCAGATGCAACGTTTGGGAGGCAAGATATTGGAAATGAGCAATGTGTCGAAATCATACGGCGACCTTACCGTGCTCAAGGACTTCGATTATGTTTTCAAGCGCGGTGAACGCATCGGCCTGATTGGCAAAAATGGCGTTGGGAAGTCGACTTTCTTGAACCTCATCACAGGCTCCGTCTTACCCGACCGAGGCCGCATAAAGACGGGTGAAACCGTGAGTTATGGCTATTACCGACAGGAAGGCATACAATTCGATGAGGGCAAGAGCGTGATTGACACCGTGCGCGACATTGCCGAAGTGGTCAACTACGGCAAGGATAAAGTTTATACTGCCGACCAGCTTTTGGCGCATTTCATGTTTCCCTACAAGATGCACCGCCAGCCTGTGGCCTTGCTCAGCGGCGGTGAGAAACGGCGGCTTTACCTGCTCACTGTGCTCGTCAGCAACCCCAATTTCCTTATCCTTGACGAGCCTACCAACGACTTGGACCTCTTGACTTTACAGAAGTTGGAGGACTTTTTGCGTGGCTACAAAGGCTGCCTTTTGGTGGTCTCCCATGATCGTTACTTTATGGATGAGGTTGTTGACCAACTCTTTGTGTTTCAGGGTGATGGCAACGTAAAAGGCTATATGGGCAACTACAGCCAGTACAAAGACTATTTGGATGCCAAGCAGAAAGAAGAACGCAAGGAAAGGGTGGCGGAGAAGAAAGACGAACCCCGGCCAGTCAAGCAGCGCGAGAAGGTGAAACGCTCGTTCAAGGAACAGCGTGAGTATGAGCAGCTTGCCAAGGATCTTGCCGACCTTGAAACTGAAAAACAAACCATAGAACAGGCCTTGAATTCCGAAACCGATTACCAGAAACTGCAGGAAATGGGCAATCGCTTGCAGGAGATTAAGGATTTGTTGGATGAGAAGGAATTAAGGTGGCTTGAATTAGACGAAATAGGAGGATAAAAAATGAAAATCAGAAATTTATTTGTTGTGTTGTTCCTGTGTTTTGGACTGTTTGGATGTGGCGAATACGAAACCAATTATGAGGTGGCATACGTGTTTCTAGACAGCACGGAAGGCTGCAACTTCTTCTCGCAAGGCGACGTGAACATCTGTGCCGACCACAACTACAAGGTGTTCAACACGGGGAGCAGTCAGGTGGAATTTGCCTTTGTGAAGGATTTAGTCTATCGCCTGAATATGATTGACAAAATTCCCGCCAATGGCTGGACGGAGACCATCGAGCGCATCAAGCTGCAAGACGGGTATGTCGGTCGCCTCTTGTTGCCCGACGGCACATACGAATACTGCCGCTTCTGTGTCTATACCATTGACTACGATGTCAATGCGGATCCGTTTATTCTGTTTAAGTATCAGAGTAATTTCAAAACCAACTAAATCATTTTCTCCACATTCCATGAAAACGCTCTCAGCCCCAAATCCGGGGTCTTGAGGTCTTTTTCATGCAGTTGGTTGAGGATGCCGTCCACTTTGTCGTCGTCGACGATGCTGATGATGGCGTTGTTCAAGGTGGGCCAGGCGTGCGTACCGTAGTGCGGCTCGCCGGTGTTGCTGCCGTGGCCCTTGATTTCGTTCCATTCGGTGAAGCCCTTTGTGCCGTTGTCGTTCAGCACCTTGGCGATTTCGTCGTAATAGGCTTGGTTATATGTGATGAGTATCGCTTTCATGATTATCGGATGTTTTCAGTTTTCGTCAATGCTTCCTCGGCCTTGCGTTGCTTGCGTCTCACGGCACGGGTTTCGAGTGAACAATACAAAGCAGGAATCAGCAATAATGTAATCAAAGTGGAAATGCTAAGACCCCAGGCGACTGTGATACCCAAGGAGTTCCACATCTCGGCACCTTCGCCTCGGCCGATGGCCAACGGAATCATACCCAAGACGGTCGTCAGCGTGGTCATCAGGATAGGACGCAGACGCGAACGGGCGGCCTTCACGGTGGCTTCTTTCACGTCGTCGCCACGTTCTTCCAAAAGGGTGGTGTAGTCGATGAGCACGATACCGTTTTTCACGACGATACCCATCAGAATCAAGACGCCGACGAAGGCCATTGCGCCCAGAGCGGTGTTAGTGGCCCAGAGGCCGAGCAAAACACCGGTGAAGGTGAACGGCACGGAGAACATGATGACGAAAGGCTTCATCAGGTTCTCGAACTGCGAGGCCATCACGATGTAAACCAAGATGATGATGAGGATAAGTAGGGTGAGCAGGTCGCCGAACATCTCCTGCTGAGTCTCGTAGTCACCAGCGATTTTTGTGAAGATTTCGGACGGAATCTCCGTGTCGTCAATCACTTCCTGGCAAATCTTGACCACGTCACTCAGCACCATGCCCTTACCGACAACGGCGGTGACGCTGACCATGCGCTCGCGGTCCTTGCGCTGGATTTGGGGCGGTGTCAGGGATTCGACCACCTCGCCAAGGTCGCCGACGCGGACGGGCTGTCCGTATGAGTTGTAAATCTTAATGTCTTCGATATCTTCGATGCTCTTGCGGAATTCGGGGGCGTAGCGCACGCGGATGTCATATTCCTCACCGTCCTCGCGGTAGTAGGAGCCTACGGAGCCGTTGATGCGGTTCTTGACGTAGGTGGCCGCCGTAGTGCTGTTCAAGCCGTTCAAGGCCAGCTTCTCGCGGTCGAAATCGACTTGATATTCAGGCGTGTATTCGTCGCGGCTGACGATGACCTGCAGGATGCCACGGTCACGGAGTTTCTGTGCGATTTCGTTGGCCACGATGTCGGTGGTGCCGAAGTCATAACCGTAAATCTCGACTTGCACGGTGCTCATGCCGCCCATGCCGCCTCCGCCTTCGTTGACATTGGCTTTCTTGATTTCAGGCATGGCGTTGAGTTTGGCGCGGATTTCATCAGCCACCTCACTGGTCTTGCGCAGCCCGGCTTTGCGACGCTCGGTCTTCGTGCCGAGGCGCAGGTTGAACGACATAATGTGCGTGCCGTTGCTGCGCATCGAAGCGAAGGCATTGTCAGAGTCAGCTTGACCATAACTATAGTTGCAGATCTTCACTTCGGGGATAGCCATGAAGTCCTCGGAGAGGCTCTTGGCAAAGGCGCCTGTGATGTCTTGTCCCGTACCAGCAGGCAATTCAATGTTGATGCTCAAGCGGCCTTCATCCAGCTTGGGCATCATCTCGGTCTTCAAGGTGGGAGCCAGGAGGGCAACGGACAAAACAAACAGAGCCAACATGCTAAAGATAACCACTTTGCGGTGGTTGAGGCACCAGTTAATGAGTCGTGCATAGCCGTTGCTGATGGCATCCAAACCCTTGTTGATGGGGCGGAAGATGGCCTTGTGGAAGTTGCTCTGGTGGGGATTCATCACCAACATGCGCGAACACATCATCGGCACCAAAGTCAGGGCGCCGGTGGTAGACACGACCATGATGATGGACACGATCCAACCCAACTGCTTGAACATTACGCCAGTAGTACCTTTGATCATGGTCAAAGGCAGGAACACTGCCAACATGGTCAAGGTGGAGGCAATAACGGAGAGCTGCACTTCTTGTGTGGCATGAACGGCGGCTTCCTTGGGTTTTGAGCCGCGCTCGATGTGTGTGGTGATGTTCTCCAACACCACAATGGCGTCGTCCACGACCATACCGATGGCAATGGTGAGCGACGACATGGAGATGATATTCAGCGTGTTGCCTGTCGCATACAAGTAAATTAACGAGGCGAGTAGCGAAATCGGGATGGCGAGCACGATGATAAAGGTGGCGCGCCAACGGCCGAGGAACACGAACACGACCAACATCACGAGGATGAAGGTGATGAAGATGGTGTCGCGCAGGTTGTTGATGGTGTTTTGGATGGAAGTGGAGCCGTCGACGATGATGTTCAGCTTGACGTCGGAAGGAAGTGTGGGCTCAATGACTTCCAGCTGTTTCTTGATGCCCTTAATGACGTTGACGGCATTGGCATCGGTCTGCTTTTGGATGATGATGGTGGCACCTTGTCGGCCATTGCTGTACGACTCCTGGATGCGTTCCTCAGAGCCATCGATGACGGTGGCCACGTCGCGAAGATAAATAGGTGCGGTGCCGAATGAGCCGACGATGACGTTTTCCATCTCCTTGGCCGATGTGAACTCTTTCTGGATGCGCAGGCTGTAGCTGTTCGAACCGATATCGATATAACCGGCAGGCACGTTGCGGTTTTCGGTGGCCAAGGTGTTGGAGATGCTTTCAAGGGTTAGGTTGTAGGCTTCCAACTTGTTGGGGTCGACGTAAACTTGGATTTCACGCTTCGGTGCACCGTTGGCGGAAACCGTACCCACGCCGCTCACACGCGCCAAAGGCGTGGTGACGCGGTCGTCGATGATCTTGTCCAAAGCGGGAAGGCTTTCTTCTGCCGTCACGCTGATGAGCATGATGGGCATATCCTCGGCGTTGAACTTGAACAGGACGGGGTTGGTGGCACCGTCGGGTAGATAGTTTCGCACCATGTCGATTTTGTCGCGCACGTTATTGGTGGCCGTCTCGATGTCGATGCCGCTCTCAAACTCTAACGTCAGCACTGAGGTGTTCTCGCGTGAGGTGGAGGAGAGGTGCTTCAGGTCGGGCACGGCGTTCAGCGTGTTTTCCAAGGTCTTGGAAATGTTGGTCTCGATATCGGCGGCACTGGCTCCCGGGTAGGAGGTCATCACCATGATGAAGTTGGTCTCCATGTTAGGTAACTGGTTGATGGAGAGGTTCATCAGGGAGAAAATGCCGAAGATGGCGATGGCGACAAACACCAATGCTGTCGTCACGGGATTATTGACTGCTGTTCTTTGTAGGCTCATTTTCTTTTAATTATGAATTAGGAATGCAGAATGCAGAATAGGGGCGAAGCCCAGCGTCGCATTGCGACATTCATAATTCAGCATTCATCATTCCGCATTTATTTTACAGTAACACTAACTCCATCCTTAAGTCTCACTTGTCCCTCGGTGACAATCTTGTCGCCTTCATTGAGGCCGCTGATGATTTCATAACGGTTGCCCATGCGTTTGCCGAGTTCCACGAGGGTGTATTTCACGGTGTTGTCGGGCTGCAGCACGTAAACGAAATGCTCGCCTGAGCCTTGCTGTTTGACCACGGCGTTGTCGGGCACCACGATGTGGTGGTTGGTGCCGAAGTTGGCTGTCACACGGGCGAACATGCCCGGGCGCAGGCGCAGGTCATTGTTTTCACAAATGACCTCAACGGGGAAGGTGTGCGTGGCGGCGTTGACGGTGGGGTAGAGCAGGTTCACCTTGCCCTTAAAGGCCTCGTCTGGATAGGCGTCGACGGTGATGTCGAACTCCATGCCCTCATGCACCTGGGTGAACAGGCTTTCCGATACGTTGACCAGCATCTTCACTGGCTGGATTTGCTCGACCACGAAGATGGGCTGGGTCATGCTGTACATGTCGCCCTTGTCGTAGTTGCGGGCGGTCACCACGCCGTTGATGGGACTTCTCAAATAGGTGTTTTCTAAGAGGTTGTGATAGGTCTTGTCGGTGATTCTCAAGCTGAGCTTGGCCATATCGTAGTCGGATTGCGAGATGGCACCGATTTTGTAAAGTTCGGAGAGACGGCTGAATTCTGTCGAGTCGTTAATGTATTGCAACCTTGTCTTCGCGAGGGTCACTTCGTCCATTTTTGCCAAAAGTTGGCCTTTACGTACCTTGTCGCCAACTTCAGCGTTGATGGTCACGATGCGGCCTGCCGTCTGCGACACGATGTTGTTCGTAGCGAAAGGCTCGATGTTGGAAGTGAAGGTGTTGGTGATGTCGACATCTTCGGCTTGTGCCGTGACGATGCTGACCACGGGAGCGGCTTTGGGTGTGTCTTGTCCCGTCTTGGTGGTTTTGCCGTCTTTTTGTCCGCAAGCCGTCATCATGGCGGCGGCAAGGATGATGAGTGTAAGTTTAGTGTATTTCATTGTTTTGTAGTTTTTATTCTTCTTTTCCAATAAGTTCGTCTAGCGAGGCTTTCGTCACCATGAAGTTGTAAACCGCTTCGGCTAGGGTGAGTTGTGACTGTACCAAAGCCACTTGGGCGTCGTTGAGCTCGACCAAAGTCGCTTTACCCACTTCGTACATTTTCTGTGAGATGTCGTAACTCTTTTGGGCAATCGAAACGGTGGCGTTGGCGGCTTCGTAGTTCTTGACGCTAAGGGCCAGCTGGTCGTTGTAGTTACGGATGGCGATGCGCAGGTTGCGTTCGGTGTCCTCACGCTGCAAGGCGAGCATGTCGCGCGTCACTTTGGTTTGCTTGATGTTGTAGCGCTTCTGGAAGCCGTCGAAAACGGGGATAGAGAGACTCAATGCGGCAGTGGAGGAGGGGAACCAGCTTAGGCTGGCGTCGCCCATCGCGCTGTAGTTGTAGTTGATGTTGGCCGCCAGCGTGGGCAGGTATTGCTTCTTCTGCATCCGAAGGGTGGATTCGAGCATACGGTTTTGGATTTCGAGTTGTAACAACGAACTGTTGGAGCTGAGGTCTTCTTCCGAAGCGTATGGCGTGAGCAGTTGGTTGGTGTAGTCGTTGAGGTCGCCAACCACTTGGACTTCAGTGCCAAGGTCAATGCCCATGACCGCCTTCAGTTGCCATGTGGCAAGTACAATGGCATTTTCCGCGCTCGAAACACTAGGCTCGGCGTTCATCATCGTCACTTGGGCACGCAGACGTTCCACCTCTGAGGCTTTGCCCACGTTGAAGCGCTGAAGGGTTGTCTCGTAGTTCTGCTTTGCGTTTTCGTATACCTGAGTAACCACATCGAGTGTCTTTTCAGTCAACAGTACGGCATAGAAGGCCTGCTTCACCTGCTTGATCATCCCGATTTTCGAGGAACGGGCTTGTTCCACCGCCATCTCCACATC
>Ga0310690_10007499_pt1 | contig 14032 bp, 12 predicted proteins | sample AusTroGonzalo_MG_2_FD_207661 | JGI IMG/M metagenome (GOLD analysis project Ga0310690, IMG submission 207661) | Bovine rumen microbial communities from tropical cattle in Woodstock, Queensland, Australia - Gonzalo_04 (v2) (version 2) | ecosystem: Host-associated > Mammals > Digestive system >... | reverse complement strand
GGCGAAAATGTGCACACGCATCACTGTGGCGCGGATTTGCACATAGGCCTGGTCCGGCAGCAAATCGGCGATGTACTGGAGGGAACTGCGGTCGATGTAGCGGAAAGGATATACGTGCAGAAGGTCCCCCACCGTGGCAATGCCAAGCTCGCTGCCAAGGAGCGCGGCCCTCTTCGGCCCCACTCCCGGGAGGTACTGTATGGCGGTGTCCATCGTCATCGGCACAAAAAATCCAATAGAACACAATAATACGAAAAATTCGGGAATAATCATTAAATTTGTGCCCGATATGGAAAAATGGGTAGTCAGCAACGACCTTTTCTTTGCCGATGTCGTAGCGTCCCTCCAGGAAGGGCGCACCGTGACGATACCGGTGAAGGGCTATAGTATGCTCCCCTTCATCCGCGGCGGCAAGGACCTGGTGGAACTGGAAATCCCGTCGATGCCCTTGAAGCCATACGACATCGTCCTCTTCCACGTGGGCACGGAGGCCGATGGCAAGTGGATAATGCACCGCATCCTTAAGGTCGATGGCGACAACCTCACCATCCAGGGCGACGGCGTCACCCGCGGCCGCGAACACGTGAAGGTCTCGCAGGTGAAGTCCCGCGCCAAGACCATCCTCCGCGCCGGCAAAACCCCTGTGGACCCGTATACGAAGAAGCAACTCACACTGGTGAAGATCTGGAACTTCTTCCGCCCGCTGCGCCCCTTCATCCTCAAGGCATACAGGATGCTTCCCTGGAATCAGGGCTGGCTGAAAGAAAACCGGTAGCGGCCGAAGGTTTTTTCTTCCCTAAAAAATTCGTATCTTGCACACCCAAAACTAATCACACAATGAAACTCAAGGAAGGATTTGTGCTCAGGACTATCTGCGGGGAGAACGTAATCTCCGGAGAAGGAACGGCTAATATCAATTTCTCCAAGCTCATCAGCTTGAACGACACTGCGGCATTCCTGTACAGGAAGGCGAAGGACATCGAGTTCACCCCGGAGACCCTTGCGGGCTTCCTCACCGAGGAATACGAGGTGGACGATGAAACCGCGCTCAAGGATGCGAAGGTGCTCTGCCAGCAGTGGATCGACGCCGGAATAGCTGAGTAATGCTCAAAGCGGCCTGGAAATATCTGCGGTGGCTGTACCAGCACTCGGAAGGAGTGCGGGGACGCCTGGTGGCCAATGTGCTGCTGGGCATCCTGAACGTGGCGCTTAACCTGGCGTTCATCTTCGTGTGCAAGCGCATCGTGGATATAGCAACAGGCGTCGTACCCGGCGACATTATCACTTATACGATAGTCGTCCTGGTGCTCATCGCGTGCAGGCTGGGGGTATCGGCCCTCAATGTGCGCATCGAGGCGCTGGCATCGTCCAAACTCAATTTCATCATCCGTCAGGACCTGTACTCCAACCTGCTCAATTCGGAGTGGGCGGGCAAGGAACTGCGCCACAGCGGTGACACGCTGAACAGGTTGGAAACCGACGTGAACAGCGTGGTGAGCGTAATCGGCTCGGACGCTCCGCAGTTCATCACAACGCTGGTGCAGCTGGTTGCGGCCACGGTTTTCCTTTGCACGATGCAGTGGAAACTGGCCCTGCTCCTGGTGGTTATGACTCCGCTTTTCCTAGGCTTCAGTAAACTGTTCTTCCGCAAGCTCAGGGAGATGACCCGCGGCATCCGCGACACTGAAAGCAAGGTGCAGAGCCATCTGCAGGAGAGCCTCCAGCACAGGGTGGTGATCAAGTCGATGGAGAGTGAATCCAGGATGGAAGACCGTCTGGAAGAGCTCCAGAACGACGAATACGGCCAGGTCTTGAGGCGCACCAGGCTCAACGTATTCGCCCGCACCATAGTGGGCGCGGCCTTCTCGTTCGGTTATATCGCGGCATTCCTGTGGGGCGCTTTCGGCATCTGGAAGGGCACCCTCACCTTCGGTATAATGACGGCCTTCCTGCAGCTGGTGGGCCAGATCCAGAGGCCGGTGGTGAATATGACGCACCAGATTCCCTCCTTCGTCAACGCCACGGCATCCATCGACAGGCTTATGGAACTGGAGGATGCACCAAGAGGTGAAAGCGGCCCCGGACACTATTTGGAGGGCCCTGCCGGCATTAAAGTGGAGAATCTGAGCTTCCATTATCCGGATTCCACGGAGGATGTTATCAAGGACCTCACTTTCGATTTCCCTCCGGGCTCCCGCACGGCCATCGTAGGCGAAACCGGGGTGGGGAAGAGCACGCTCGTACGCATTATGCTTTCGCTCTTGAAGCCCGATAAAGGCACTGTGAGCATCTACAACAATGAGCAGAGCATCCACGTGAGTGCCCGCACCCGCTGCAACATGGTGTACGTTCCCCAGGGCAATTCCCTCTTCAGCGGCACAATACGCGACAACCTGTACATAGGCGACCCGGAGGCTACGGAGGAGAGAATGTGGAAGGCTCTGGATACCGCCGCGGCAGAGTTCGTGAGAGACCTCCCGGACGGGCTGGAAACAAAGTGCGGGGAAGGCGGAGCCGGCCTCAGCGAGGGTCAGGCGCAGAGAATCGCCATAGCCCGCGGCCTCCTTCGTCCCGGCAGCATCCTGCTCCTGGACGAATTCAGCGCCTCCCTGGACCCCGAAACCGAGGCGCGCCTTATGGGCAACCTCGCAAAAGAAGCGGCGGGCAAGACCATGATCTTCATTGCCCACCGCGAAAAAGTGATGGCGTCCTGCGAGCGGACGCTCCGTCTTAAAGCTTAATCCTTCAGGCGGCCTTCCATAAGGTCGCGGTATTTTTCCCTGTTGCGGTAAATGTCGATGGCAGTGTAGATTGCGCTAATCATCGAGCTGGGATCGGCTTCGTCGCGGCCGGCTGTTTCATAGGCCGTGCCGTGGTCCGGCGAGGTGCGCACCACCGGCAGGCCGGCAGTGAAATTGACGCCATCGGCAAAAGCAATAGCCTTGAACGGGGCAAGGCCCTGGTCATGGTACATCGCAAGGGTGGCGTCGAAGCGGGAGTAATTGCCCTGGGCGAAGTGCCCGTCCGGCGAATAGGGGCCGAAAGCCTGAATTCCCTCCGCCGCCGCAGCCTTCACCGCCGGGAGGATGATATTCTGCTCCTCGTCGCCCAGAAGACCGCCGTCGCCTCCGTGGGGGTTGAGGCCAAGCACCGCAATCCTGGGGTCGATGATGCCGAAATCCTGCTGTAGCGACTTCTTCATCACGCGGAGCTTGCTGAGAATCAGCTCAGTGCTGAGGCTCCCGCTCACATCCTTAAGAGGAATGTGGCCCGTTGCAACGCCCACTTTCAGCTGAGGGCTCACCATAATCATAGCCGTCTCGCCGGTGCCGAATTCCTTCTCCAGATACTCCGTGTGGCCGGTGAATCCGAAGCCCTGTGAATTCATACCCCTCTTGTTGATGGGAGCGGTCACAAGTATGTCGATGATGCCCGCGTGAAGGTCCTTCACCGCTCTCTGGAGCGAGACGATAGCGGCTTTTGCCGATTCGGGAGAGCCCTGGCCGGGCTCTGCGTAGACATTGTCCGGGAGGCAGTTGAGGATGTTGATCTTGCGCGGTTCCGCGTCCTTCGCCGAGTTGATGACGAAGGTCTCCATATTCTCGATGTTGTGGATCTGTTTGCGGTAAAAACCGAAAAGCTTGGACGAACCATACACCACGGGGGTGAAGAAGTCAAGTATCCGGGCGTCGGCGAGGGCCTTGATGATCACCTCGTATCCGATTCCGTTGGAGTCGCCCTGGGTTATTCCTACGATGAGTTTCCTGTTATTCATAATAGCGTTTCCTGCTGTTGTTCCTGTATGTATCCTGTGTCTTCCTTAAGGTCGGTGCCGTGGTAGGCTTCAACCGCCATCCGGTCGCATCTTTCGTTCTCCGGGTGGCCTGCGTGGCCCTTCAGCCAATGGAAAGCGACGCGGTGCTTTTTGTACACCTGGTCGAACCTGAGCCACAGATCGACATTCTTCTTATTCTTGAAACCTGTCGATTTCCACTTGTCCAGCCAGCCCTCGTTGATGGCATTCACCACATATGACGAGTCGCTCCACACCTGAACTTCCGCATTGTCCCAGTTTATTGCCTCCAGGCCTTTGATAACGGCCAGGAGCTCCATCCTGTTGTTCGTGGTGAGGGCAAAGCCTTCCGACATTGTTTTCTCCAGACCGGCGCAACGGAGCACCACCCCGTAGCCGCCAGGCCCGGGATTTCCGCTTGCCGCACCGTCCGTATACAAGAATATGGGAGGCCTTTTAGCTTTCATTACTTGCAAAGATACTAATTTGTGGGCAAATATGTTGTTTTGGTGCGCAAAAATAAGTATTTTTGCATGATTATACAGAAAATCAGAATTAACCAACCAGATATGAAAAAATCATTCAAGGTCCTGTTGATTGCAGCCGCAGTGGCGATGTTTGCCTCCTGCAGCTCGAATACCTACAAGAATATCAACTACTTGCAGGACATTCAGGGAGATACGCTCCTCACAAAGGCAATCAACACAGGTATCATCATCCAGCCCCAGGATCAGCTGTCGATCATCGTAACCTGCCGCGATCCCAAACTGGCTACTCCGTTCAACCTTCCCGTTTCCACATACTACACAGGCTCGGAACTCTCCGTTTCCGGCGGCGCATCACAGCGCATCACGGGCTATATCGTGGACAATAACGGAGATATCAATTTCCCCATCCTCGGCACCATCCACGCCGCCGGACTCAACCGTTGGGAACTTCAGGAACTCGTCCGCAACATGCTGTCGGATACCGGTAACCTGAAGGACGCCGTGGTAACCGTGGAATACATGAACAACAAGATTTCCATCCTGGGTGAAGTCACGGCCCCCGGCACCTACAATATGGTGGGAGACCGCATGAACATCCTGGACGCCCTTGCAATGGCCCGCGACCTCACCATCTACGGCCGCAGGGACAATATCCTGGTGGTCCGCACCAAGGACGACGGTATCCACTACTACCAGCTGGATCTCAGGGATGCGGGCAACCTCATCAATTCCCCGGGCTTCTACCTGCAGCAGAGCGATATCGTGTACGTCACCCCCAATGACGTACGTGCAGGCCAGTCCACCATCAACGAGAACTATTTCAAGTCGGGTTCATTCTGGGTGTCGATGGGTTCGCTCGCAATCACCCTCACCAACCTTGTAATAACCCTGTCCAATAAGAACTAGAAACTGCCATGTCGGAGAATAATCAGCAAAACCTGAATACAGTGCCCACTGCGGCAGCCCAGAGCGATCAGGAACAGAATATCCAGCTCACGGATCTTTGGAACCTTGTATGGGACCATAAGTGGTGGTACGTCTTTTCCGTAATCATCTGCCTTTTCGGAGCGGCTTTCTATCTGTACAAGACCCCCAAGTCGTACAGCCGCAGTGAAAAGGTGATCGTGGACGAGGACTCCCAGAACACGATGATGAGGGACCTCACCCAGTTCACCACCAGCCGTTACCGTTACACGTCCGGCACCAATGTGGACAATGAAATCGAGGCCTTCTCTTCGCCCGACCTTATGGAAAAGGTGGTGAACCGCCTTGGCCTTGAAACGTCATATGTCGACAATCAGCTCCTGCGTGTGCGGGAGATGTACACCAACACCCCGGTGGAGATGCACAGGGTCAACCCCAATGCGTCATCGGCCTTCTCGTTCGACCTCATCAAGTCGGGCGACAGCACTTTCGTGCTCAAGGACTGGCGCATCGCCGGCATCGAACTCAAGGGTGTGAAGATCAACGGCCATTTCAGGGATACCCTCGACACCCCCGTGGGCGGGCTGGTATTCCTTCCCACGAACCATCTGAGCGCCTGGTCCAACGACATCACCGTTTCCTGGGTGAATGCCGCTGCGATGGCAAAGGTGTACTGCAACAGCCTGTCGGTATCCCTGTCCTCCAAGCAGTCCTCAGTTCTGGTCCTGTCGATGACGGATGTATTCCCCTCAAGGGCGGAAAGCGTCCTGAGCACCCTGCTTGACATCTATCAGGAGGAATGGATCAACAACCGCAACAAGTCCACCCGTGCCACGTCGGTGTTCATCAACGACCGTCTCGGCGTCATCGAGCAGGAACTCGGCGGCATCGAGGACAATCTGCGCGATTACAAGCAGAGCCATCAGGTGTCCGATATCCAGTCCACAGCCCAGCTGTACCTGCAGCAGTCCAGCGCAATGTCGGCCCAGGGATTTGCAACATCGAACCAGCTGGCCATCGCCAAGATGATCAAGGAGTTCATCAACGACCCGGCCCACGCCAACGACCTTATGCCCGCCAACAGCGGTTTGCAGAACGTCAATATCGAAAGCCAGATCGCCACTTACAACCAGGCATTCCTGGAGCGCGAAAGGGCTCTGCAGATTTCCAGTGAGAACAACGCCATCGTGCAGGATCTCACCGCTACCCTGGAACAGTACAAGATCGCCATCAACCGTTCCATCGACAACCTGATTTCCACCCTGCAGATGCAGGTGAACAAGATCGAGGACCAGGAGAAGCAGATCCTGTCCCGCATCTCCTCCACTTCAGGTCAGCAGCTGGAACTCCTGAGCATCGAGCGTCAGCAGAAAGTTAAGGAGCAGCTCTATATCTTCCTCCTCCAGAAGCGGGAGGAGAACGAACTCCAGAGCCGTCTTACCGCGGCCAACACCCGCCTTATCATGCGTCCTAACGGTGCTACCAACCCGGTTGCCCCCAACAAGATGATGATCCTTCTGGTGGCTCTCGTCCTTGGCCTGGGTATTCCTTTCGGTATCTTCTACGTGCGCAAGCTCCTCGATACCACGGTCAAGAGCCGCAGCGACATCTCATCGCTGAGCATGCCGTTCCTTGCGGAAGTTCCGCAGATCGGCCTCACCGGCAACTATTGGCAGAGGCTCCGCGCCAACCGCTTCGACCACACCCGCACCCGCATCCTCGTGGAAAGCGGCAAGCGCGACGGCGTGAACGAAGCCTTCCGCGTGATGCGTACCAACCTGGACCTGATGGTCCGTTCGCAGAACGCACAGGTGATAATGCTTACCTCCTTCAACCCCAATGCAGGTAAGACCTTCACCCTCCTTAACCTGTCGGCCTCAATGGCACTGAAGGGCTCCAAGGTTATCCTTGTGGACCTTGACCTCCGTAAGGCAACCCTGTCCAAGGCAGTGAGCAAGAACGGCACCGGCGTGTCGGCATATCTGTCCGGCAAGTCGCAGAGCATCGAGGGTCACGTCACGAATCTTGCCAACAATCTGGACATTATGACGGTTGGCTCGATTCCTCCCAACCCGTCGGAACTCCTTGTGTCGGACCGCTTCGAGGCTCTCATCGCTGAGCTTAAGGCCAAGTACGACTATATCTTCTTCGACTGCCCGCCCGTGGACCTGGTTGCAGATACTACGATCATCGGCTCACATTCCGATATCACCATCTTCATCATCCGCGCCGGTATGTTCGACAAGAGGGCCCTCCCTGCACTGGAGCAGATCTATCACGACGGTCGCTTCAAGCGTATGGCAGTGGTGCTCAACGGTGTGGACGGCAGCGGTTCCAAGCACTATGGCTACGGTTACGGCTATGGCTACGGTTACGGCTATGGCTATGGCTACGGCTATGGTTACGGCTACGGAAGCGAGGAAGACAAGAAGTAGCCCGTTATGTTCGGACTCTTCCAGCGCAAAAAGTCCATCGTGGAATCCAGGCTCCTTTCCGGGGCCGAGGACAGCCACTGCCATATACTCTATGGCCTGGACGACGGCGTAAAGACCTTCGAAGAGTCGGTTCAGATTCTTGGCTTCCTTCAGGAGCAGGGCCTCAGCAGCGTGTGGTTCACCCCTCACGTGATGGAGGACGTCCCCAATACCACGGAGCAGATAAAACAGCGATTCCAGGAATTCCTGGGCCGATACGAGGGCAAAATCACCTTTGCCCTCGCAGCGGAATATATGATGGACAACCTCTTTGCGGAGAGGCTTGCAGAGCGGGACCTCCTCCTTCACGGAGGCGACAGGGTCCTGGTGGAGACATCGGCCCTGGCTCCGCCCATCGACTTCTGGGATACACTGCAGAATATGATGAAAGCCGGGTATCGGCCCCTTCTGGCCCACCCGGAGCGCTACCGCTATATGAAGTCCCAGGACTATGACCGTCTTCGCAAGATGGGCGTCCTGCTTCAGATGAACATCCCGTCGCTGGTGGGTTTCTACGGAAAGGATGCCCAGATTAAGGCACGTTACCTGCTTCACCGGGATATGTACTGTATGCTGGGGTCGGACTGCCACCGTTTCCGCGCAATCCACGCCCAGGATACGGCCCGTGAGCTCACCAAGAAGGACATCAAGCACCTGGAACCCATAATGAACGGTCTCAGGGACTACGCTTAAAACAATGAATATACTGGTAACAGGTGCCAACGGCCAGTTGGGTACGGAAATCCGCCGGGCGTCACGCCGGGCGGCCGACCGTTTCATCTTCAGCGACATCTCCTCGCTGCCTGGGGCGGAAACACTGTACCTGGATATAACCGACAAAACGGCCGTTTCCCTAGTATGCGAAAGCGAAAAGGTGGACGTGGTTGTCAACTGCGCCGCCTATGTGGACGTGGAGAAAGCGGAATCGGATATGGCGATGGCCAGTCTGCTCAACGAGGAAGGCCCCGCCAACCTGGCTGCAGTCTGCGCCCGGCGCGGTTCACTGCTCATCCATATTTCCACGGACTATGTCTTCGGCGGCGACATTCCCAGGCCAATTAGGGAAGACGCGCCTGTTGCGCCCACTGGAGTGTACGGTGCCACAAAGCTTCAAGGAGAGCGCGCAATCCTGGCCTCCGGTTGTAAGTCGATAATCTTCCGCACATCCTGGCTCTATTCACCCTGGGGCAAGAATTTCGTAAAGACGATGCGCACGCTCACAGCCCAGCGCAAGAACCTGAGCGTGGTGTTCGACCAGGTGGGAAGCCCCACCTATGCCGGGGATCTGGCGGACTGCATAGTGCATGTGATCGAAAGCAGGCAGCTGGACAAACTTGGCATTTATCATTATGCCGATGAAGGAGTGTGCTCCTGGTACGACTTTGCCTGCGCAATACGCGATATTGCCGGCAACAGCTGCGACATCCGTCCCTGCCACTCCGACGAATATCCTTCCAAGGTAAAGCGTCCCAACTATTCCGTGCTGGACAAGACCCTGGTCAAGAAAACCTTCGGAATCACAATACCCCACTGGCACGATTCCCTGCGCCGGTGTATGGCCCAAATCGACAAGTTATGAAAGTCATAAAAACACCCATAGAGGGCCTTCTGCTCATCGAACCCAGGGTATTCGGCGATGCCCGCGGCTACTTCTTCGAGTCTTTCAACCAGGCGGAATTCGAGCGTGAAGTGGGGCCGGTCCATTTTGTCCAGGACAACGAGAGCCGTTCCTGCTACGGCGTGGTTCGCGGACTCCATTTCCAAAAGGGGGAGCACGCCCAGGCCAAGCTTGTGAGAGTTGCGGTTGGCAGCGTGCTTGACGTGGCGGTGGACCTTCGCAAGGGCTCTCCTACATACGGGCAGCATTTTGCCGTAGAACTCAGTGCGGAGAATCACCTTATGCTCTTTATCCCCAGGGGGTTCGCCCACGGCTTCAGCGTATTGTCGGAGCACGCCGTTTTCCAGTACAAGTGCGACAACCTGTACAATCCGGATGCGGAAGCAGCAATCGCCTGGGACGATCCGGATCTTGCCATTGACTGGCAGATACCGGCGTCCAAGGTGATACTGTCCGGGAAGGACCGGAATCATCCCCGGCTTTCCGAGCTTAAATAGCTACTTGATAATCCCTTCTTCCTTGAATACCTTCGTGAGGGCCGCCACTGCACGGTCCACTTCTTCCTTGGTGTGTGTTGCCATCAGGGAGAAACGGATGAGCGTGTCCTGGGGAGCGCATGCCGGAGGTATTACGCAGTTGATGAATACGCCTTCCTCGAATGCCCTTGCGGTGACAATGAAGGTCTTTTCAAGGTCGCGTACGTAAAGGGGAATGATAGGGCTCTCAGTGTCGCCGATTTCGAAGCCTTCCTCGCGGAAGCGGCGCAGGGCGTAGTTGGTGACGTCCCAGAGGTCCTTGATGCGCTTGGGCTCCTTCTGCAGGATGTGCAGGGCCTCAAGGGCCGATGCCGTTGCGGCGGGAGTGTCCGATGCGCTGAAGATATAGGTACGGGCGGTGTGGCGCAGGTAGTTGATGATCACCTTGTCGGCCGCGATGAAGCCGCCGATGGAAGCGAGGCTCTTGGAGAAGGTGCCCATAATCAGGTCGACCTCCTTGGTCAGGCCGAAATGGTCGCATACGCCGCGGCCCTTCTTGCCGAAGACGCCGATGCCGTGGGCCTCATCGACCATTACCACAACGTTCTTGTACTTATGCTTGAGTTCGATGATTTCGGGGAGCTTGGCAAGGTCTCCTTCCATTGAGAAGACGCCGTCCACTACGATGAGTTTAACCACCTGGGGCGGGCAGCGGCGGAGGCACCTTTCCAGGTCCTTCATATCGTTGTGCCTGTAGTGGAGGCTCTTTGCGAAGGAGAGGCGGCAGCCGTCCACGATGGAGGCGTGGTCGCGCTCGTCACGGATTATGAAATCGTCCTTGGTGAGAAGCTGGGGGATGACGCCGGAGTTCACCGTGAAGCCTGTGGAGAAGCACAGGGCTTCGTCCTTGCCCACGAATTCCGCCAGTTCCTTTTCAAGCTGTACGTGGATGTCCAGTGTTCCGTTGAGGAAACGGCTGCCGGCGCAGCCTGAACCGTATTGTTTGAGGGCTTTGCAGCCGGCCTCGATAACGCGTTCGTCGCCGGTGAGTCCAGTGTATGCATTGGAGCCGAACATAAGCACTTTCTGACCCTGCATCTCCACTTCCGTGCCCTGTTTGCTTTCAATCTCGCGGAAATAGGGATAGATACCCCTTTCCATCATTTTCTGAGGCAAATCGTACTTTGCCAGTCTAGCGTGTAGAAGACCCATCTTTGGTTTCGGTTTAAATACAGGGTGCGAAATTACAAAAAAAATCGTATCTTTGAAAGATTAAACAGTTAATATGATGGAAGAAAGGAAGCTGAATTTTCTGGAAGAGATTATAGAGAAGGATCTTGCAGAGGGCAAGATGGACTCCATTCTCACCCGTTTTCCCCCGGAACCCAATGGTTATCTGCACCTTGGCCACGCCAAGAGCATCTGCCTGAACTTCGGCCTGGCCCAGAAGTACGGCGGCAAGACCAATCTCCGCTACGACGATACAAACCCCACCAAGGAAGACACGGAATACGTGGATTCCATCAAGGAGGACATCAAGTGGCTGGGCTTCCAGTGGGACAAGGAGCTCTATGCCAGCGACTATTTCGACCAGCTGTATGAATGGGCGGAAGATCTGATCAAGCGTGGCCTGGCCTATGTCGATGACCAGACCCAGGAAGAGATCCGCCTTAACCGCGGTACCGTGGAGAAGCCCGGAACCCCCAGCCCCTGGAGGGACCGCACGCCGGAGGAGAACCTCAAGCTCTTCCGCGAAATGCGCGACGGCAAGTACGCGGAAGGGGAGAAGGTGCTCCGTGCCAAGATCGACATGGCCCATCCCAATATGATGTTCAGGGACCCTCTCCTGTACCGCATCAAGTTCGCTACCCATCACCGCACCGGGGACAAGTGGTGCATCTACCCGATGTACGACTTCACCCACGGCCAGTGCGACTCCATCGAACATATAACACATTCAATTTGTACCCTTGAGTTCGACGTTCACCGTCCCCTGTACGACTGGTTCATCGAGACTCTGGGCATCTATCCCTCTCATCAGTACGAGTTCGCCCGTCTGAACCTCACCTACACCCTTATGTCCAAGCGCAAGCTCCTGGAACTCGTGCAGAAGGGCCTGGTTTCCGGCTGGGACGATCCCCGTATGCCCACGCTGTGCGGTGTACGCCGCCGCGGCTACACGCCGGAGGCTCTGCGTATGTTCTGCGACAAGATCGGAGTTTCCAAGAGGGACCAGCTGATGGACATCCAGCTTCTGGAATGGTGCGTGCGCCAGGATCTGAACGAGCGCTCCAACCGCTATATGGTGGTGCAGGATCCAATCAAGCTCACCATCACCAACTGGCCTGAGGGCAAGGTGGAATGGTTCGACTGCCCGCTGAATCCGGCCGACCCGGAGGGTGCAAAGCGCAGCGTCCCCTTCACCGGAGAACTCCTTATCGAAAGGGCCGACTTTATGGAGGACGCCCCCAAGAAGTTCTTCCGCCTGAAACCGGACGGCGAGGTTCGCCTCAAGTATACCTATATTATTAAGTGCGAGGAAGTGATCAAGGATGCCGATGGCAACGTTGTTGAGCTCAAATGCACCTACGACCCGTCCACGCATCCCCAGACCGGCGAATGGCGCAGCGTAAAGGGCACCATCCACTGGGTCTCCGCCGCCCACGCCAAGGAATTGGAACTCCGCAATTACGACCGTCTGTTCACCCTGGCCGATATGTCCCAGGTTCCTGAAGACAAGGACTACAAGGACTTCCTTAATCCGGAATCCCTGGTGGTTACCAAGGGCTATGCGGAACCGGCGCTCCTGGAGGACAAGACCGGCATCGCCGTTCAGTTCGAACGCACCGGCTACTATGTGCAGGACAAGGACAGCACTCCGGAGAAACCCGTGTTCAACAAGACAACGGCACTGAAAGACTCTTACAAACCTGAATAGATTCCTCGGCTTCGCTCGGAATGACAGGAGGAAACATATCGGAAAGCAGCAGGAGGATCGCACGAAATACGGTCCTTCTGTATTTCCGTATGCTGGTGATGCTGGTGGTGGGGCTGTTTACCTACCGCGTCATACTTCGCTCCCTTGGAATAACGGACTATGGTGTATATAGCGCCGTAGGCGGCGTCGTGACCGCGTTTATGCTGGTTATGAACACTGTTACATCGGCCATCAGCCGGTATATAACCGTGGGCCTGGGAAAGGGCGATGAGGGCTGGCTGCGCAAGGTTTTCGGCAACAGCCTGCTGATAATGGCTGGTTTTTGCGTTCTCATAGCGGTAATCACGGAGACGGCGGGAATGTGGTACCTGAACAGCAAGATGGTCATCCCTCCGGACAGGATGGAGGCTGCGCGCGTGGTACTTCACACATCCCTGCTGGTGCTGGTTGTGAACCTTATGTGTGTGCCGTATACCGCAGTTATCACGGCTCACGAGCATATGGACGCATATGCCTACATAAGCATTTTGGAAGCCGTTTTGAAGCTTGCCGTGGCGTTTGGAGTGTGGTATTCCGCATCGGACAAACTGCTGGTATACGCCTGGCTGCTGCTTGCGGTTGCTATATTGGTTCGTGGCAGCTATGCCCTGTACTCGATGAAGCATTTCCGAGAATCCCGCAGCCTGCCGCAGTACGACGGCAAACTCATCCGTGAGATGGGCGCATTCGCGGGCTGGAACTTCCTGGGCAGCGGAACATATATGATCAATACCCAGGGCGTGAACCAGCTAATGAACCACTTCTTCGGAGTGGGAATGAACGCCGCCCGAGGTGTGGCCGACAAAGTGGAGCAGGTGGTGCGCCAGTTCGCAACCAACATTGCGCTGGCCCTGAATCCGCAGCTCACCAAGTCGTATGCCGGAGGCAATAAGGAATACGCCTACGAACTGGCCTGCAAGGGCTCCAAATACTATTTCTGGGTGCTGTTTGCACTCAGCCTCCCTTTCTTCACGGATTCGGAAACCATCCTGCGTCTGTGGGTAGGAGAGTTCCCGCCGGAGGCTGCCCTGTTCACCAAGCTCACGCTGGTGAGTTTTCTCGTGGACTTTACACCCAACACGCTTGTGGTGCTGCAGCAGGCCCATGGCAAGATGGCTAAGTTCTATCTCCTGTCGTCGCTTGTGGGAATCCTTACTTTCCCCGCTGCGTGGATTATGTACCGTATGGGGCTGCCGGCCTGGACGGGCTATGCCGCTTTCATCTTCTTCTATATCCTGAAGTCGGCCGTGATGCTGTCCGTAGTGCATTCCCAGACGGGCCT
>Ga0310690_10007498_pt1 | contig 14038 bp, 11 predicted proteins | sample AusTroGonzalo_MG_2_FD_207661 | JGI IMG/M metagenome (GOLD analysis project Ga0310690, IMG submission 207661) | Bovine rumen microbial communities from tropical cattle in Woodstock, Queensland, Australia - Gonzalo_04 (v2) (version 2) | ecosystem: Host-associated > Mammals > Digestive system >... | reverse complement strand
AGGTAGGAAGTAGGAAGCAGGAGGAAAGAAATCTCCTGCATCATACCTCCTACCTCCTATCTCTTTATCCGAAACGTGGGGTCCCACAGATTTATCAATTGGAACAGGAGAGAGAAGGCCATGATTCAGCTGACCGATATTGTTGTCCGTTTTGGGGATTTTGAGGCGCTGCACAACATCAACGTCCACGTGAAGGAAGGTGAATTCTTCACCTTCCTGGGGCCGTCAGGATGCGGGAAGACGACCACGCTGCGCACGATTACCGGCTTTATTGATCCGGTCAGTGGAACCGTCGCCATGCAGGGAAAGGATATTACCCATGTGCCGATTGAGAAGCGGAACATCGGCATCGTGTTCCAGAGCTATGCGCTGTTCCCCACGATGACGGTGCATGACAATATCGCTTTCGGGCTGAAGATCAAAAAGCTGAAGAAGGATGAGATCGAACAGAAAGTCAATGCCATTGCCCGGAAGGTGGATCTGAGCGATGAACAGCTGAAGAAAGCGGTTTCTCAGCTTTCCGGCGGCCAGCAGCAGCGGGTGGCTATTGCCCGGGCGCTGGTGACGGAACCGGCCATCATCTGCATGGACGAGCCGCTCAGCAACCTGGACGCGAAGCTTCGGGTGCAGCTGCGCAACGAGCTGAAGAAGATGCAGAAGGACTTTGGCATCACGACCATCTACGTGACGCACGATCAGGAGGAAGCGCTGACCCTGTCCGACCGGATCGCCGTATTCAACAAGGGATTCATCGAGCAGATCGGAACCCCCAATGAGGTCTACAATCATTCCGCCACGGAGTTTGTGGCGAATTTCATCGGAGATATCAATCCCCTGGAGAAGGAGATCGTCCGGGGAATGGGGCTGGAGACCGGAAAGCATCATTTTATCCGGCTGGAACGGGTGCGGGTGAATCAGGATAAGAGTGGGGACAACATCTACCGCACGGAGGGCGTGATTGAGAGCAGGGAATACTACGGGCTCTACATCAAGTACTATGTCTCCGCTGCCGGACAGACGATCAAGGTGATTGAGAAGAACGACGGCATCCGCATCTATGAAGAAGGAGAACGGGTTCGGGTGGAGATCCATCCGGACGACGTCATGTCCTATCCGGGGAAGGAGGGATAACCATGCGGGACGCGCTGCGGAAAAACGGGCTGAATCCCTCGATGATCTACAAAATCTTCGGCGGGGTCATGTTTCTGTATCTGTTCCTGGGGTTCATGGTGATTCCCTGCGTCAACACGCTGACCTCGGTGTTCACGGCGAAGGATGCCCAGGGAAACACGGATCCCTTCGCGGTGATCCGGTTCTTCCTGGCGGGGAATATGCCTTCCTTCCTCTGGAATTCTCTGAAGCTGGCAGTCTGCTTGGTCATTACCGTGAACGTGGTGGGCATTTCCATCGTATTGCTGACGGAATATTTTGACATCAAGGGCGCGAAGATTCTTCGCCTGGGATACATGACGACGCTGATTTATTCCGGCGTCGCGCTGGTGACAGGCTATCAGTTCCTCTATGACAACAACGGCCTGATGACGAAATGGCTGGCCGAGATGTTCCCGGAGATGAACAAACAATGGTTCACCGGGTTTAACGCGGTGCTGTTTACGATGACTTTCGCCTGTACCAGCAACCACGCGCTGTTCCTGCGCAACGCCATCCGGGGCATTGATTACAACACCGTTGAGGCAGCCCGGAATATGGGCGCCAAACCCTTCAAGGTGCTGTTCAGGGTCGTCATGCCGACCCTGCTGCCGACGCTGTTCAGTCTGACGGTCATGACCTTTATCACGGGTCTGTGCGCGATGAGCGCGCCGACGCTGCTGGGGTACAACTCGATCAACCCGGAAATCGTGCGCCTAGCGGGATCCACGACGGCGGACGAATCCTTTCCTCAGGCCCGGGCCGCGCTGCTGAGCGTAATCCTGGCATTGTTCACGATCATTCTGCTGACCGTGCTGAATCATTATGAACGGAAAGGGCATTATCTGTCCGTCAGCAAGACCAAGGCCAAACTGGTCAAACAGAAGATTCAGAGTCCGGTGGCCAATGTGCTGGCTCATATTTACGCCTATGTGCTGTTCATCATCTACATGACCCCGGTGGTGATGATCATCATCTTCTCCTTTCAGAACTGGGGGGCGGTACGGACCAAAACGCTGGACTTTTCCGGATGGACGCTGTCCAATTACGTAGGCGTCGAGAACTATCAGTATACCCGCTCCACGGGCAAGATTGCCACCCGGTACGGCGCGATATCCGGCGTGTTTTCGAACGAGAAAACCGTGGGTGGCATCCGGCTGAGCTTTATTCTTTCGGCGCTGGCGGCGGCCCTGGCCTGCGTGATCGTGGTGGTGGCGGTCAACTACATCTTCAAACACCGGAACAAGAAGCGGGCGGCGATCATCGAAGCCTGCCTGCTGTTCCCCTGGCTGCTGCCGACAATCCTGATCTGCTACAGCTACCGGACGTTCTTCAATGACGAGGTCTGGTACGTGTTCGGTCAGAACCTGTACTTTAAGGAAAACGTCCGAATCCTGATTATTCTGGCGTACACGGTGGTCAAGTTACCCTTCGCGCTTCGAATGATCAAGGCCGCGTTCTACGCCATTGATGACGAACTGGAGGACGCGGCCAGAAACCTTGGAGCCAGCAACCTGGTGACCTTCCTTCGCGTGAAACTGCCCATTGTGCTGCCCAGCGTCCTGGCTGTGTTCGCGCTGAACTTCAACGCGCTGTTTACCGAATACGACATGGGCGCCACCTTCCAGAAAGCGGAAGGCACCACTTACGCGATGGTGATCCAGAGCATGTGTAACGAGGAAGGCCGGGACGGCATGAACATGAACGCCTCCGGACGCCGATGCGCCAGCACCGTGTTCATTATGCTGGTTTCCGGGCTGATTCTGTACCTGGTGTACGGCGTTGGCGCCCGGGATCTGGGTGAGCGGCTGGCGATTCGGGAGAGGCGGAGGAAGCGGTTTGAGAAGCTGAAGGGGAAGCTGGGAGGCAGGAGTCAGGAGTGAAGGCATGATTCGAAATATTGTGTTTGACATGGGGAACGTGCTGATCCGGTTTGATCCGGGGTACTTTCTGACCCGGGAAGGGATTGAAACGCCGGAAGACCGGGAAATCCTGATGCGGGAGCTTTTCCTGTCGCTGGAATGGGCGCAGATGGATCGGGGTGATCTCCGGGAGGAGACCGCGGAGCCCCTGATCCTTTCCCGGATCCCGGATCGCCTGAAAGAGACGGCGAGACGGTTGCTTTACAACTGGGCGGATCCACGGGACGTCATTGAGGGCATGGAAGACCTGGTGCGCCGGTTGAAGGCTGCCGGATATGGGACGTACCTGCTGAGCAACGCCAGCGTCCGCCAGCATCAGTACTGGCCGAAGTATGCCGTGAGCCGGTTGATGGACGGGAAACTGATCTCCTGTGACGTACACACGGTGAAACCCTGCCGGGAAATCTACGAGGCATTTACCGGAAAATTCGGCCTGAAAGGGGAAGCGTGCCTCTTCATCGACGACGCCGCGATGAATGTGGCCGGGGCGGTGGCCTGCGGCTGGGATGGCATCGTGTTCCACGGCAGTGCAAAGGAGCTGGAGGAGCGACTCCGCGAGAAAGGTGTTTTTTGTTAACCAGACAGCGCCATCCGGGTTCGGATGGCGCTGTTATGATCTGAACAAAATACAGAGGGAATCCATGAACCTTCATGAAAAGGGAGAAATACAGGGCGAAAAAAGGTTGACTTCAGCGAAGAAAAAGGGTACAATAGCACACAAGAAAAACAGACTTCGGCGCATTCCGTCAGGGTGAGAAATATCACGTTTTTCACGGAAAGCCCGGAACTTTTCAACAAACCACACCGTGGAGCGAGAAGGAGGTTGCGGATGACGACGGGCGTGATCAAAAGGGATACGTTGCCGCGTACGCACAAGGACAGATACTGGCGGAAGCTTCGGCTGGACATCCTGAAAAACAAGTGGCTGTACATCATGCTGATTCCCGGCCTGATCTATTTCCTGGTGTTCAAGTATCTGCCCATGTGGGGCATCATCATCGGCTTTGAGGATTATTCTCCCTTCCTGGGGCCTTTCAAAAGCGCCTGGAAAGGGCTGTACTGGTTCCAGCGATTCTTCTCCACCAAGAAATGGATCGATTATCTGAGCAATACGCTGATTCTCTCCTTCATGAGCATCGTCTTTACCTTCCCGGCGCCGATCATCCTGGCGCTGATGCTCAACGAGATCCGCAGCATTCGGTACAAGAAGCTGACCCAGACGCTGCTGTACATGCCGCACTTCATCTCCATCGTGATCGTGGTCTCCATTACCTATGTTATTTTCGGAACCGACGGCATCATCTACAAGCTGACGACCCAGATGCTGGGACACAATATCGATTATCTGGGGGATCCGAAGGTCTTCCGCTGGATGATTGTGGGCCAGGCCATCTGGAAGGAGACCGGCTGGGGCACGATCATCTTCCTGGCCGCCCTGACCAACGTAGATACCCAGCTGTATGAGGCGGCCATGATTGACGGGGCGAACCGGGCGCAACGGCTCTGGCACATCACCCTGCCGGCCATCCGCTCCACCATCGTGCTGCTGCTGGTGCTTCGGATGGGCAGCGTGCTGGATACGGGGTATGAGCACCTGATCCTGATGAGCAACGCCCTGAACCGCTCCGTCTCTCAGACGCTGGATGTGTTCGTTTATCAGAACGGTATCGTCAACGGTCAGCTGTCCTACACCACGGCGGTGGGTCTGATGAAGAGCCTGGTGTCCGTGATTCTGGTCGTGACCTCCAACAAGATTGCTCACGCCCTCGGCGAAGAAGGCCTGTACTGAGAGGAGGCGAAGAAAGATGGCAAAGAAAAAGGAAATCACCTCCGTTCAGCTCAATGGAAAAACGGTCAACCTGAACGGCGGCCCCGTGGGCGTATACCGCACGGCCGGGAGCGTCGCCTTCGACATCTTCAACTATGTGATTATCGGTCTGGCCGCCTTTACGACGGTCATGCCCATCATCTACATCATCTGCAACTCTTTCGCAACGGAGCTGGAGCTGCAGACCAGACCCATGTTCATCATTCCGCAGACCTGGTCTACTGACGCGTATAAGTACATTTTCGCTTCCAATAAGCTGCTGCGCTCCTTTGGAAACTCGGTGCTCATCACCGTGTGCGGTACGGCGATTAACCTGTTCTTCACCGTGACCATGGCCTATCCCCTCAGCAAGAAGTTCCTGCGCGGCCGGACGCCGATCCTGAATATGGTCATCATCTCCATGTTCTTCTCCGGCGGGATGATTCCCGGATACGTGGTGGTTTCTTCCTGGCTGGGCATGCGGGGAACCTACTGGGCGTTGCTTCTGCCTGGCGCGATTTCGGCCTATAATATGATGATCGTGAAAAACTTTTTCCAGGGCATTCCCCAGGAGCTGGAAGAGAGCGCCGCGCTGGATGGCTGTAACGATCTCATGACGCTGATCCGGATCGTGCTTCCCCTGTCCCTGCCGGTGCTGGCTACCTTCGGCCTCTTCTACGCCGTCGGGCACTGGAACAGCTATTTTGGTGCCATGATCTATCTGACTGATGACAAGATGTATCCCCTGCAGCTGATCCTGCGGAACATCATCGTGACGGCGGAATCCTCAGCCAGCGATATGAGCCTCATGGATCCCAACTTTGTGGAGCCCCCGAAGCAGTCCATCAAGATGGCGGTTATCGTCGTGGCGACGGTGCCGATTATGTGCATCTATCCTTTCCTGCAGAAGTACTTTGTCAAGGGCGTTATGGTCGGAGCCCTGAAAGGATAAACCCGGTTTCAGGGGCGAAAGCCCTGAATAATAAAAAGGAGGAAAACCCCATGAAGAAAATTGTTTCCCTGTTTCTGTGCCTGGCACTGCTCCTCTCCGTGATGAGCTTTGCCGTGGCGGAGGAAGACCTGACCCTGAACGTGATGCTTCCTGACTTCTATTCTGATTCCGACTGGAAGACCCTGGAAGACGGCAACCCTGTTCTGCAGAAGATTTACGAGGCGACCGGTGTGAAGCTGAATATCACCTGGGTGCCGAACTCCGGCTACGGCGAGCAGACGACCCTGACCCTGGCGGATATCAAGAATCTGCCCGATATCATGGTCATGCAGGGACCGCGGGACGCCATCATGATCTCCTCTGCCCGCGCCGGCGCGTTCTGGGATCTGACGGACTTCGTCGCGGACGCTCAGAACTATCCGAACCTGGCTGCCGGCCAGAAATCCACCTATGACAACATCGCCATCGACGGCCGGCTGTACGGCATCTACCGCGCCCGCGCCTATGCCCGCGCCGGGATCTACTACCGGAACGACTATGCCGCGCAGGTTGGCTATGCCGAGGAGCCCAAAACCGTGGAAGAATTCAAGGACATGTGCCTGAAGATGGCCGCCATTGACCCGAACATCTATGTGTTCAATATGTGCAAGTATGTGGCCGGCACCATCGGCATCATGACCGTCATGAACGGCGCGCCCTATCAGTATGGCATCGACGCCGAAGGCAAGATCTATCCCGCCTTCGAAGATCCGGCCTTCCAGGAAGCGCTGGACTATATGCGTGATCTGTACGCCGCCGGCGGCATCGATCCTGATTTCATGACCATCGAGAGCGGCAACTGGAACGACGCCGAGCGCAGCGACCCCATCAAGGCCCTCATGCGGCTGGACTGCCTGGACAACGGCTATCGCTACGAAGAGTGGCTGGAAGAGAACAAGGGTGTTGATCCTGCCAATCCTGTGGTTTCCCTGCTGACCGCCCTCCCGGACAAGAATGGCAACATCCAGATCTGGCCCCAGAACACCGGTGCTTCCGGTGAAGTCGTGATCACCAAGGCTGTTCCCGAAGAGAAACTGCCCGCCGTCGTGAAATTCCTCGACTGGTGCAACAGCGAAGAAGGACAGACCCTGCTGAACTGCGGCCTGAAGGATGTGACCTACTGGATCCAGAGCGACGGATATCGCTACACCTATCCGGAAGGCGAAGCGGAAAACAGCGCGACCTATGCCGCCACGACCAACGTCATCCAGCACAGCCTGAACCAGCTGGGCATGAACGTGAACGGCGACCTGACGCCCCCCACCGCCGCGACTCTCCTGCGCAGCGAATACAACCAGAACCTGATCGACAACGCCAAGTATGTCATCGCGAACCCCTGCCTGACCTTTGACAGCGAGACCAACAACCTGATGGGTGCTACCATCAACCAGGAAGTCGAAGACGCGCAGGTGCAGTACATCGCCGGCAAGATCGATCTGGAAGGCCTGAAGGCTGTCTATGCCGACTGGTATGCTCAGGGCGGCGACATGATCCTGTCCGAGTACCAGGCTGAATATGACAAGCTGAAGTAATCTGATCCGTCTCCAACGGATTCCAGACGGGGCTGCCGCTTCCCTGCGGCAGCCCTTTTTAAGGAGTATCGTATGAACCGAATATATTGCTGCTTTCCCGGTGGGAAGCATAAGGCGCTGACCATGAGCTATGACGACGGCCGGGTGGAGGATCGTCGGCTGGTGAAAATCTTCAATCAGTATGGCATCAAAGGGACTTTTCATCTGAACAGCGGGCTGTTCGACCGGGGAGAGCGCATCGACCCGGAGGAGATTCGGACCCTGTACGCGGGCCACGAGGTGGCCTGTCATACCGTGACCCATCCTACGATCGCCCGCTGCCCGCTGCCGGAGGTGGCCCGGGAAGTGCTTGACGACCGGAGATGGCTGGAGGAACGTACGGGATATCCGGTTCGGGGACTCAGCTATCCCAACGGATCCCTCAGCGAAGAGATTGAAAAGCTGCTGCCGGCCTGCGGCATCCGTTATTCCCGGGTTGTGGGCTCTTCGGATTCCTTTGCGCTGCCGGAGAATCCCTATCGCTGGCAGGCCACCTGCCACCATAATCACCAGCTGATGGAGCTGGGCGAACAGTTTCTGGGCCTTTTCAAGAAACAGTACCTGTATCTGATGTACGTCTGGGGCCACAGCTATGAGTTTACGGACCGGGACAACTGGGAACTGATGGAATCGTTCTGCCGGATGATGGGCGGGAAGGATGATATCTGGTACTGCACAAACATCGAATTCATGGACTGTATGGATGATTTCAAACGGCTGCAGTTTGCGGCGGACAATCATTTTGTGTATAATCCCAACGCGCGGGATTGCTTTATTTCGGTGAACGACGGGCCTGCGGTCCAAATTCCCGCGGGGAAAACGGTACAGCTATAACAGAGGAGGAGAGTCAAATCATGGTACGATATCAGGATCCTGTGACCGGATATGAGGTCCGGCGCTATACGGAAGGACCGGAACGGAACGCGAAGCTTTATTTCACCTGCGAGAACTTTTCAACGGACGACCGGTATTTCTTCTTCATGAAGCAGCAGCTGGAAGGGAAAACGGAGGGCGGATGCTACCGGGCGGAAGTGGAGACCGGGGAGCTGACGCGGGTGACGGACAACCAGTACAGGGGCTTCGCCACGGACCGGGAGAAGAACATCGGCTATACCTGCAAAAACGAGACGGAAGTCTATGCCGTCGATCTGGGCAACAATACCATGAAAAAGATTGGCGATTTGCCGAAGGGCGGACAGATTACCGGGCACCTGACGGCTGCCGACACCGGACGGATCGCCTGCAGCTATCACCTGGCCAACAAGTATTATGGGCTGGTTATCCTGGATCCGGGTAAGGAAGCGGAGGTCGTCTTTCAGAGCGATTATCGGCTGGGACACGCGCAGATCTGTCCCTCGGATGAAAACCTGATCTTCTTTATCCATGAGACGGAAGGGGATGCGTTCCAGCGTACCTGGATGTTCGATATCAAGGAGCGCTACGTCCGGCCCTACTATGTGGAGCGCGTCAATGAATGGATTACTCATGAGGTCTGGGCTGCGGACGGGACGGAGATGGCTCTGATGAAGCTGATCCCCCCGGGCTTTGTGAATGGCGACAAAGGGGAAGTCCATACGGGCAACATCATTATCGCGGACAAGGACGGAAGGCATTTTGATATCGTCGCGACGGATACGCAGTTGCTGCATCCCTGTATCAGCCGGGATCACAAGTGGCTCTGCGCGGACCGGATCAGCTACCTGGGTACGGACATCGAGGAAGGCGTCGTCCTTATCGAACGGGCGACCGGGAAGAGTAAGCTGATTGCCACCACCGGCCGTTGCATGTCCGGTGCCGATCATCAGCATCCCTCCTTCAACCGGAAGGGAGACGAGATCCTGTTTTCGAACCCGGACAGGAACGGTATTGCCCAGGTGTGCGTGATCGATCTCAAACAGGTATGGAAGGACTGGTGAAAAATGGAACGATTCGCATGGAAGGGCCGGATTAAACCAGGCATGAAGGATGAGTATAAGCGCAGGCATGATGAAATCTGGCCGGAGATGCTGGAACTGCTCAAATCCGCCGGGATCCGGAACTATACGATCTGGAGCGACGGGCGGGATGTATTCGGCTATTATGAGTGTGAGAAGGGAATCGCCTTCGCGGAAAGAACCCAGGCGGAAAGCCCCATCGTGGATCGCTGGAACGACTATATGCAGGATGTGCTGGATCTGGAAATGGATCCGGAAACCGGCGCGCAGCCAAAGCTTAAGATGATGTTTAAAATGGAGTGAAAAAAGGAGATCACCGGTTTTCGGTGATCTCCTTTTCGATGAGGTCGGCGGCGGTGGCCAGGCCGTGTTCATCCCGCAGGAGTAAACTGAGCTTTTCAGCGCTTTGCCCGTACTCCGGGCGGGTGGTCAGCTCCCTCAGAGCGTCCGCCAGCTGATCCGGGTTCAGCTTTTCCCGTGGCAATGGTTTGGGTCCGCAGTTGAGCCGGTGTACATGATACCCCCAGAAGGGCTGATCCCCGGAAAAGGGAATAACAAGGGTAGGTTTGCCATGGCTCAGGCCCGCGGCAGTGGTACCGGCGCCGCCATGATGAACCACAGCCAGCACCCGGGGGAAGAGCCAGCTGTGGGGAATGGAACGCGCAAAATAACATCCTCCCGAAGAGGATTGTTCTCCGCCGCCCCAGCCCAGATTAATCACCGCGCGAAGGGAAGCGCGCTGAACAGCCTGCCGGACGATGGACATAAGCTCCTTCATATCCCCGCCGTTCATGGAGCCAAAACCGATATACACCGGCGGATCGCCGGCATCCAGGAAGCGAATCAGCGATTCCGGGGGCGTCCAGGCGACCGGATGCTCATCCAGCCAGAATCCGCTCATATGGATGTTTCCCCCCCACTCGGGGGCGCGGGGAACGACATGGGGGCTGAACGCATAGATGACCAAGGCCTCCCGGTCGCCGGCGCGATAATCCGGGCTTGTGCGAACGCGCCGCAGATCCAGATGGTTCTCTCTGCGCCAGGGCGTGAGATAATGCTTTTCCACCAGGCCGATGAGCAGATATCCCAGGCGATAGGAGGCGCTGTTGATCCAGGAGGGCAGCGTCTGAGAACTGACGACAGGGAGCGGCATGGTGCGGTTGGGATCCATGGGGCAATACAGTACCTGTACGCAGGGGATCCGATGCTTCTCCGCGATGGAATAAAAAACCGAACCGAAGAAGTTGCAGATCATGGCTTCCGCGTCCCGGCAGCTGTCATCCATGTCCTGAATCAAATGGGAGACAACGGGGCGCAGTTCTTTGATCAGCCGGGGAAGATAGGTCAGGCTGTCGGTTTCCGGAGACAGAACGGACTGCATGAATCCCCTGGCGTTTCCGCTGAGCGGGTAAAAGGAGAGTCCGGCGCCGGTCACGGCGTCCTGAAAATCGGAAAAGGCAGCCAGGGTCACCTGATGGCCGCGGTAAGTTAACTCCTGCCCCAGCAGGATCAGGGGGCGCACATCCCCGGTGGAACCGATGGCCAGCATCGTGATCCGCATGGCTTATTCCTCCTTTCTCGTCATTCCGCCAGCAGGTGAATCACCTGGCCGGAAAAATCTCCCCGCAGCGGAAGGAAGAGTCCCTGGCGCATCAGCGCCGCGCCATGGTAGCATTCTCCTTCGTCCGAGCGATACAGGCAATCCGGGCGCAGGCCCTTCAGCCGCAGGCACAGCGGCGGCGTATTGGGAACGCACAGGCCCTGGTAAACGCACAGAAGGGCTTCCCGCTGATCCTCCGAGACAAAGGCCCATGCGGTATGGCGCCCTTCAAAGGGGGAGCAAAGCCGCCAGAAAGTGCCGGTTTCCGTCAGGCGCCGGAAGCGTTTCACCCGCTCTACCGCCTGGCGGGCGACGATCAGCTCTTCCTCCGTCATTTTTGCCAGATCCAGTTCAAAGCCGAAATTCCCGCCCAGGGCGACCTCACAGCGCAGGGAAAGGGGCGTGATCCTCCCTGTCTGGTGGTTGGGGACGGCGCTGACATGGGCGCCCATGGCGGAGGCGGGATAGACCAGGGAAGTGCCATACTGGATCTTCATGCGTTCCAGCGCATCGGTATCATCGCTGGTCCAGGTCTGGGGCATATAATACAGCATTCCCGGATCAAAGCGGCCGCCGCCGCCGGAGCAGGATTCGAAAAGCACCTGCGGGAAGGCGGAAGTGATGGCTTCCAGCACCCGATAAAGTCCCAGCATATAGCGATGCTGGGTTTCCTTCTGCCGGTCAGGGGGGAGAAGGGGAGAGGCGGTTTCCGTCATGTTCCGGTTCATATCCCATTTGACGTAGGAAATCGGCGCGGAAGAAAGGACGCCGGAAACAGCCGAAATGATATAATCCTGTACTTCCTTCCGGGACAGGTCCAGGATCAGCTGCTGCCGCGCTTCTGTCCGGGGCCTGTTCTGGGCGTGCAGGCACCAGTCCGGATGGGCCCGGTAAAGATCGCTGTCTGGCGAAACCATTTCCGGTTCAAACCAGAGGCCAAAGCCGAGGCCCATCGCGTTCAGTTTTTCCCCCAGGCCGCGCAGTCCGTCCGGCAGTTTTTCCCTGTTCTCCACCCAGTCGCCCAGGGAGCAGTTGTCGATGTTCCGTTTTCCGAACCAGCCGTCATCCAGTACAAAGAGCTCAACGCCCAGTTCCCTTGCCTTTTCAGCGATGGCCAGGAGACGCGGCTCATCGAAGTCGAAATAGGTGCCTTCCCAGTTGTTGACCAGGACGGGCCGCTCCCTGTCCCGCCAGAGGCCGCGGGCCAGCCGGCTGCGATACAGCGCGTGATAGACCTGGGACAGGCCGTTCAGCCCCCGATCTGAATAAACCAGAACCGCCTCCGGGCTGGTGACGGATTCTCCGGGTTCAAGACGCCAGGAAAAGACCTCCGGATTCAGACCGATGGACAGGCGGGCATGGTCTGAATGATCCAGCGTGCCGAGGGCCTGAAAGCTGCCGCTGTAGACAAGGCTCATGCCCCACACGCCACCGGAAAATTCCGTGGTTTCCTTCTTACAGAAGGCGAGGAAAGGATTTTCCTCATGGCCGGAAGCGCCGCGCTGGGAGAAAATGCGGTAGGTTCCCTGCCCCAGGGGCGTACGGACAACGCTGCGTTCCCGGGCCCAGGCGCCGCGGAGATGAATCACGTCAAAGTTCCCGTCCCAGAAGGGTACGGAGGCGGACAGCAGGTGGGTCACAGTGAGGGGCGCTGAACCCCGGTTGACGACTTTCAGGCTGCGGCATACTGCCCCGGTGGCGGAAAAAACCGTATACCAGGATTCGACTTCCAGGCCGGTGACCGCGTCCCGCAGGAAAACCCGGAGGGTATCCGCTTCTTCTTCCCGTTCTGTATACAGGGCGGGAAGACCGGGAAGGGCTGGCTTTCCGGGCTGAATCTCCCAGCGATCAACCCGCAGATCGGTAATCTCATCCCCGGCCGGAGACTGAACGGCCAGGGCGGGGACGCCGTACCAGCCCTGACCCCAGGTGGGGATTTCCATCGGGAGCACGGAACGGGGCAGGTCAAAGCTGGCAACGGGACGAAAGGCTTCCGGATGGAATCGAAGCGCGCCGGAAGGCACGGAATCGCCCCAGTACAGATGAAGCAGGCGGCCGTCCCCGTCCAGGTGCAGGACATAGGAAACGGCGCCGCCGGAAAGCGTAAAGGTTTTGCACGTCTCATCAAACAGAATCGCCATACTGAGCTCCTTTCGAAGCAAATGAAAAATAGCTATCCACATTATACCTGATGAAACCGCGGCTTTCAAGCGAATGTTTGACACGGGTGCCAGATTCATGTATCATGACGGAAGGAAGCGGAAGATCGAAAAAACAGGCATTTTCCGCACAGGAGGGAAAGATGATTTATATTGGTTGTCATGAGTCCGTTTCGGACGGATACGAAGCGATGGGAAAGACCATGCTGGCATTGGGCGGAAGTACATTTGCCTGGTTTACCAGGAATCCAAGGGGCGGTCAGGCCAAAGCCATGCTTCCGGAGGACGTGGAAGGGCTGCGCAGCCTGCTGAAGCGGGAAGGAGCCGGGCCCCTGGTGGCTCACGCGAGTTATACCATGAACCTGTGTTCCGCCCGGGAGGAAACCAGGAGGAACGGCCAGGAAATGCTCAGAGAGGATCTGGCGCGTATGGAAGCGCTGCCGGGAAACCTGTACAACTTTCATCCCGGCGCCCATACGGGGCAGGGAACGGAAACCGGCATCGAGCAGATCGCGGACAGCCTGAATCAGATGATTACGGAAGAACAGACGACCCTGGTACTGTTGGAAACCATGGCCGGAAAAGGGTCGGAGATCGGCGGAACCTTTGAGGAACTGAAGCGGATTATCGACCGGGTGGAACGGAAGGAAAAAGTGGCGGTATGTTTTGATACCTGCCATACCTGGGACGCGGGGTATGACCTGGTGGGAGATCTGGATGGGGTGCTGACCGCCTTTGATCGGATTATCGGTCTGGACCGGCTGAAGGCGGTTCATTTCAATGACAGCAAGAATGACCGGGGATCTCATAAGGACCGGCATGAAAAACTGGGACAGGGCAGGCTGGGCCAGGAGGCGATGAAACGGATTGCCCTACATCCCGCGCTAGCCGGATTGCCCTTTATT
>Ga0310690_10007497_pt1 | contig 14039 bp, 7 predicted proteins | sample AusTroGonzalo_MG_2_FD_207661 | JGI IMG/M metagenome (GOLD analysis project Ga0310690, IMG submission 207661) | Bovine rumen microbial communities from tropical cattle in Woodstock, Queensland, Australia - Gonzalo_04 (v2) (version 2) | ecosystem: Host-associated > Mammals > Digestive system >... | reverse complement strand
ATTGCGCAACCATAGACTGTAGTTTAACGATTTTAGTTGACTACTTGGAGTCTTACTCACGATAAGGGTTGACCCGGTTATACTTAATTTTTAATTCACGTTGACTCGTCTTGACGTTAGTCATAATCTGGGTTTACAATAACACTTCGAAACAAGGGAGAGGAAGCCAGACGGCTTTTCTCCGCCTCTTGTTCCGGTCTCGCTCAATAGCAAGACATCCTTCTTGGGTCGCCGCAAAGTTACTAATTTATATTCATGCAGCCAAGGCTTTTATCGCATTTTCTCTGTAGCTGACCCATTTTTTCTCCAATTCGCCGGTGCAGAGTGCAGCTTCTGCTGGGGTTTTCCAGTCCAAACTCATATGTGGGCGCTCGTTGTTATAGAAGTCTATGGCCACCTTCAGGGCTTTTTTGACTTCTTCGATAGAGAAGAAAGCCATGCCCATGAGCAACTCGTTCTTGATGATGCCGTTTACACGTTCAGCCACAGCATTGTCCTTTGGATCGCCACATTCGGTCATGCTGATCTTGATGCCGTTCTTTTTCAGGATGCCTGTGTATTCGTAGCTGGCGTACTGCACGCCGCGGTCAGAGTGGTGGATGAGGTCGTGGACGGGATTACTGCCAAGCCGCTTCAATGCCATGTTGAGGGCCTCGATGGCGAACCTAGCCTCCAGCGTCTCGCCTACACACCAGCCGATGATTTCTTTTGTGTAGTAGTCCGTTACAAGCGACAGGTAGCAGAAGTCGTAATCACCCGTCTGTGCATTGAGATAGATGACCATGTACGTAATGTCGCTCACCCACAGCTGGTTGGGACGCAGGGGAATGAGTTCCTTCACCAGGTTAGGATACAGAGGCAGGTCGTGCTCCGAGTCCGTCGTCTTGGCACGGCGTTTCTTTTTACGCACCTTCAGGTTATGGCGTTCGATGATGTCGTAGAAGCGGTTATAGCCTACGCTGTGCTCCTCGCCGAACTCGCGCCTGTACATCTTCCAAAGTTTGGGGCCACCGATGCCATGGTCCTTCTGGCGGATACGCTTGATAAACTCCACACAGAAGGCTTCCTCAGCCAGCTTGCGCAGATCTGTATCGCCATGCTTGTAGTAGGCCTGGGTAGACACACCAAGCAGCTCACACTGCGACGTGACGGGATATGCCTTTGCATCGCGAGTGTAAAGCCTACTCACTACTTGGTGCCAGCTTTTTTTAAGTCGATGCCGTATACTTCCTTACCAAAGACGACCATCTCCTCATAGAAGTCGGCACGCAATTTCTCGCGCTTCAACTGTGACTTCAAGGTCGCCACCTCTTCGAGTAACTTCTTGTAATCATCAGGGCTTACATCTTCTCTCTTCTTCTTCATTTGCTCAACCAAATCTGGATATTCGGCTGCAAAGGTATTAAGAAATCTGTAAACTTGGCTGCGTTTGATACCTGTTTTTGAGATAATCTCTGGAATTCCAAGATGCTGCATATGACGCATCTCGTAAACAGTCCTCATCTCATTTATGCGATTTGAAGACTTAACATAAACGCTCTCTTGTGGTTGTTTCACCATAACAATTTGAACTTTTGGTGTCAACCTTATTTAAAATAAGACATCCCTTGCTGATGATAGAACGAAGGTCCTATATAGCCAAATAAAAGGAGCGCAGCCGTTAGACTGCGCTCCTTAATGAATAAACTTTAGCTACATCAACCCTATCCCCCCTCTCCCTTTGGAGAGGGGTTGGGGGTGAGGCTTTTACTTAAGCACGACCTTGTGTCCATTCACGATGTAAGCACCCTTCAGGCCAGCGAGGCTGACAGTCTGCTTGCGGATGAGCTTACCATCGAGTGAGTAAACGTCAACGGGCTTGTTCGTGTTGATAACAATCTGACCCATACCGGTTGTAGTCAGAGTAACCTCAACGGGCTTCGACTCAGAACCGTCAGGATAAACAGCCGTTACAGCAACGGTGTGTTCACCATCCTCAACGCCAGTAATCGTGGTCTCAGTGTCATCGCTTACGGTAGCAACCAGTTCACCATCGATATAGACATTGTAGCCTGAAGGAGCAGCACCGCCACCTGCGAGGTAGTTGATATCGTCAACATTCAGCAGGAACATATCGGTGCAGTTGAAGTGGCGGATAGCCACATAACCAGCCTGACCAGCGTAGCTGCTCAGATCAACGCTATACTCATACCAGTTACCCTGAGCACGTGTCGGAGTAGCAGGTCCTTCGTAAGCGGGTGCTGCGGTCATCGTCCATTCCTGAACCAACGTAAAGTCTGCAGGATCAGTATTTCCAGCTGTTGAAACAAATACACCGAAGTGCTCAGCAGCATAGTTTGCATCCTGTGCGCAAGCCCAGAAGCTGAAGGTTCCGTTCAGTACTGCCGGAGGAGTAACCAGCCAGTTATCAGGAGTCAAAGCCATACCTGTGGGATTACAATATGAGCCGGATAAGATGAAATCATTAGAAGCGTTATGACCTTGACCAGTAACGTCCACACCAGAATTATGGTAAAGACCAGCAGAAGCAGAGCCAAGTACCCAATCGTAGCCATCACCGTCAGCATCGATAGTAGTGAAATCACTCATGTCGCTATCATCGAAGTCCTCAGTAACATCCTCAACCAAAGCACCGGGATCGGGAGCAGTCCAAGTAACGACGACACCCTCGTCAGTCTGTGTAGCAGTTACGTCTGTGGGCTGTGCAGCGGTCGGTTCCTTAACTTCAATATTTGTCGTAGCAGTGTTGTTGGCCTCATTGCCGTCGTTATCGTAAGTTACCTCAGCGGTAATCGCTACGATGCCAGCAGTAGTAAATACATCAGGAGCAAACTCAGCAGTGAATTCGCTGGTTTCGAACGACTCGAGTTCCAGGTCAACCGTCTGGTTCAGCAACTCTTCTTCGCCAGCCTTAATGGTAACGGTGAATCCACCAATAGCATTCTGACCCTGGTTGGTAACAGTAGCTGTGATAGTGGCCTTCTTACCGGCAACTACAGAAGCAGGAGCGTTAACGGCCATTGAGAGATCATAGTCTAAGAGGTCACGTACAGCGATGTTATCAAGTACCAGAGCATCACCATCTCCAATCTCGCTTACAGTGGGGTTGACAACATCAGCCATGATGGCAAACTGACTGTAACGTGTAGCATCCTTGACTGATGTCAGAGGAACACTAATCGACTGATACTCATCTGTTATTGCGAATGTACCCAGTGATGTGAATGCGCCGCCATCGGTAGCACCAAATACTTCACACTCAGCAACGCTTCCAAAGCGCTTTGCATCGAAGAGCAGGGTGGGATTAACAGTATTCTTCAGATTCATCTTACCAGAGACAATACCAACGGTCATCGGATTGCTCGTAGTTAACAGAGCCAAAGCTACGCCATCATCGTCAGAAGACTCAGTAGTAGTGTAAGCTCCGCCATAGAAGTCCCAAACATAGTGGAGAGTCTTATCCTGGAAGCCCTCAAGCATAGGCAGGTCATAAGGAGCACCTACAAGAGCCCATGTATAAGCTCCCGAAGCCGAAGGATTGGTCTCGACTGTTCCATCAGAAGCTGACACGCCGAAGTATGCAAAGTCCTGTTCGCCTTCATCTACATCATAGTCCACAGTAATATCTGTTTCACCATTTACTGAACCCAACTTGTCAACAGCATTGCCTGAATCAGGATCCAATGTCCATACACTGTACTCAATGTTTTCTAAGTCAACGTAGCCACCGTTCAGACCCTGAACCTGATCCCAAGCGAAGGTCAGCGTGCTTGCTGTCTCAGCTGTAATCTCAACGCCTGTTACATTAGTCAGATCGTCCGGACCAACATAGACGCTTACCTTATTCGACTTCTGACCGTCACCGCTGGCGTTAGCAGCAACAACATAATAAGTATAGGTCTGATGAGCCTCCACATCGGTATCCGTCCAAGTCTGTGCAGAACCGGGAGCTACACCAGTCAGCGTCTCTACCAGCACATCGTCACGATAGATCTTAACGTCAAGATTGTCAGACAATGCAGTACCGTTAACGGCATTAGCAGGAGCCGTGAAGCTCAGGTTAACCTCTTCTGCACCCTGTGCACCAGCCACAGCTGTCAGTTCAATAGCAGCAGGAGCAGCGGGATCAGCACCCATTACAACAGAAAGCTGATTTACTATGAGACGCCACATATTTGCGTCACTGATGGCGTGAATGGCTACGTAGTAGTTACCATCTTCAGCAACAGAGAACTCACCCTCAAAGTCTTCAGCTTCAGTACTTGTAACATCTGTTGGGTCAATCACTACCTGATCAAGAGCATCAGCTGTTGGTTGCTTGAGAAGTAGAACTGCGAATCTTTCAGCATAGTATGCACTGTAAGCCTTTGCATTAACAATAACAATATAGCTCTTACCTGCCTCCATTGCAATAGGCATGGTGATGAGGTAGTCATCAGCTGGATTGCTGGAATGGTAAGAGTAGTTTGTACCATAGGTTGAATCAAAATTCCATGTCTTGCCGTCATTGTTGTTGTCAATCACCTGGAAGAGATCGAGAACGCCCTCAGCAGTCATATCCTGAGTATAAGGTACAGAAAGAACTCCGCTCAGGAAGACAGAGAGAATCTCACTCTTGCCACCAACGCCAGTTGCACCGTAGGTAATAGCCTGATAGTTGTAAATACCTGCGTTCATGCCCGTATCTTCATAAGACTGAGCTGAGCCGGGAGCGGGCGTATTGATGGTTTCAATCACTGCACCGTCGCGCAGAATCTCAATCTTCGTGATGTCACCGGCAGACAGGTCTGTACCGTCAAGTGCCTTGGTAGGAGCGTCGAAGGTAATCGTTGCGCCAATGTTTCCGTCGCTGAACGGAGTAACAGCAAAGTTCTCAACAGCTGCGGGAGCAGTACCCTCTGCACCAACCTCGATGGAGAACGTCTGAACCTTCAAATAGAACATATCTGCATCAGAGATGGCATGGATAGCTACATAGTAAGTTCCGTCAGCCGGAACGGTGAAGCTACCGTCAAAGTCTGCATACGCAGTTGATGTAAGGTCTGTGGAAGGAATGATGGTGTTCGTCATGGCAGCCACTGTGGGCTCTGCACCATAGACCACCTCGAAGCGCTCTGCCCAAGAGGTACTGTTAGCTGCAGCATTGACCGTGACGTTATAGTTCTTGCCAGCCTGCAGATTAACGGGCAGAATCAGGTAGTCATCAGCAGCATTGCTGGAATTGTATTTATAGTATGCATAACCAGAAGAAGACCAAGACCAAGTGCTGCCGTCACCATTAGCATCAATAATAGAGAAGTCACTCATCGGGGCTTCTGTAGTGAAGTCAGCGGTGTAAGGAACATCAACCGGCTCTGCTACAGGTACAGGAGGAAGTTCTCCGTCAATATAGAGAGTTACACCGTCATTAGAACCAAATTCTGAAATAACAAATTCATAGACATGACCTTTTTCGAATACATAGTCGTCATAACGACCGGGAATTGGTCCATTCGAAGATGATATCCATACGCGGTCGCCAGGTGTCGGGTTGGTGATGCACCAGTCGTAAGTGCCTTCAGGAATCGTAATGGAAATACTGTTGTCGATAACAATGTTCGCTGTCGTCAGTGAACCATCGGCATTCTCGGGAATCGTGTACTCAAACTCTGCATACACAGAGGCATCGGCATCACCGGAACTCGTTAAGCCGCCTGTCTCGGGAATAACTGTACCATACGCTGTAGCGTCAGCATCTAACAGCATCTGATAGCCAGAACCGTCACCCCATATGTCGGGAGCTGTCAGAATAACGATTACGTTATCGGGATCGGGGGTAACATCCCTGGCAACTTTGCGAGGCTGTGAAGCTAAACCTTCATTCACCAGTCCGCTTGTGGAAACGAAACGGGCGGAGTTTTTCCACTGAAGCAATTCAAATTCCTTCAGCTGAGCATCCTTCTCGGCCTGAGCCTTCAGAAATGCCTCTTTGGTTAAAACATTAGCAACCTTGCCACGGAAGGCGATACCAACAGTCTGGTCATTAGCCTTCGTGATAGCATTCTTGCTCACGAATTTTTCTCTCGGACTCTCAAACTTCTGTATCTTCGGCTTGGCCGAGTTACGAAGCTGATTGTTCTGAGCTTGAGATGGCAAAGCAAGCAGCACCGCTGCTGTCAAAGCCAAAAGAAATGTAATTTTCTTTCTCATAATTGAAACAATTTAGTTAATAAAACAATATAAAATAAATATAAAATAAATACTTTTTTAAGTTTACAGATGGCAAAGGTAGGAAACTTTTCGAAATTTACCAAAAAAGTTTATCTTTTTTTTTCAAAAAAAACCTTTTACTTACTTTTTGCAACGGAAGACGGGCTTTTCGTTGCAAGAAGAAAGCAAACTGTCGCAAGCTTCAGTTGCGACAGTATAATATATAATAAGGTACGCGCGAGGATTAAGGCCTTAGCAGCAGCTCCACGGGACAATGGTCGCTGCCGAGGATATCGGTATGGATGCGGGCATCGGCCAGGCGGTCACGCAGGCGATCGGACATGAGGAAGTAGTCAATGCGCCAGCCGGCATTCTTCTGTCGGGCCTGGAATCGGTACGACCACCAGGAGTAGGTCACCTGCTCTGGGTAGAGCCAGCGGAAGGTGTCAGTAAAACCACTGTCAAGCAGCGTGGTGAACTTCTCGCGCTCCTCATCAGTAAAACCGGCATTGCGGCGGTTGCTCTTGGGGTTCTTCAGGTCTATCTCCTCGTGTGCCACGTTCATGTCGCCACAGACTATGACGGGTTTCTCCTGATCCAATGCCAGCAGATAGCGGCGGAAGGCATCCTCCCACGTCATGCGGAAGTCCAGGCGCCGCAGCTCATCCTGTGAGTTGGGCGTATAGACGGTGACCAGGAAGAAGTCGGGCATCTCCAAGGTGATGATACGTCCCTCTATGTCGAGTATGGTTGCGCAGTCTTCCAGCTTCCACCCTCCGCCGTAGTTGACGCTCAGCGGCTCATGGCGGGAAAAGATAGCCGTTCCGGAATAGCCTTTCTTCTCGGCGTAGTTCCAGTAGGAGCGGTAGCCCTCATAGTCGAGGTCAAGCTGTCCTGCCTGCATCTTGGTTTCCTGCAGACAGAAGAAGTCTGCGTCCAACTGTTTGAATGTCTCACTGAAGCCCTTGCCTTCGCAAGCCCTCAGTCCGTTTACGTTCCATGAAATCAGTTTCATTGTTAATATTTCGTTATGACGTTATTACGGTATTACGGTATTACGATATGGCGTTATAACGGTATTTCGGTATTACGTTATTACGCTTTGGCGATTGCCCCTCAAGAACACCTCACGGATGATCGGCTGCGTATAAGCATAGGGAATGTAGTCGATGGAGGGAATAGGTTCCGTGATGAAGAAGTTGGCTACTTTACCACGGGCGATGGAGCCATAGTCACGGCTCAGTCCCATGGCATAGGCGCTGTTGAGCGTCACAGCGTTCAGGGCCTCGGCGGGCAACAACCTCATCTTGATGCACGCCAGGGAGAGTGCAAACTTCATGTCGCCCGAGGGGGTGGAGCCAGGGTTATAGTCGGAGGCAATGGCCACGCCCAGTCCGCTGTCAATCATCTTTCGGGCAGGAGCAAAGGGCATGTTCAGGAAGAACGACGTGCCTGGCAGGCAGGTCGGCATGACATCGGAGCCCTGCAGCAGACGGATGTCATCGTCGGTCATACTCTCTAAGTGATCCACCGAGAGGGCACCATACCCTACGGCCACCTCCACCCCACCCGACGGAGCCAGTTCCTGACCGTGTATCTTACCCCGCAGGCCATACTTCAGGCCCGCCTCCAGGATGCGGCGCGTATCGTCAGGCGTGAAGAACCCTCGGTCACAGAACACGTCAACGTAGTCAGCAAGTCCCTCAGCCGCCACGGCGGGCAGCATTTCGTGGATAACCTGATCCACATACTGCCCCCTCCTAATCTCCCCACACTGTGGGAGGGATTGTGCGCTCCCAGAGCCTCCCCCAGCGGGGGGAGGTTGGAGGGGGCCCGGCACTGCATGCGCCCCCAGGAAGGTGCTGACCACACGGAGGGGAGCCGTTTCCTTGATACGACGGATGACGCGGAGCATCTTCAGCTCATCAGCCGTGTTCAGACCGTAGCCGCTCTTAATCTCCACGGCACCCGTTCCCTTCTGGATGATTTCATCAACGCGGCGCATGGACCTTTGGTACAACTCGTCCTCTGAAAGCTCGTGCAGGCGGGCGGCAGAGTTGAGAATGCCACCCCCGCGACGGGCTATCTCCTCGTAGGAAAGGCCCTGAATCTTATCCACGAACTCCCCTTCACGGCTGTCGGCATACACCAAGTGGGTGTGACTGTCACAGAACGACGGCAGCACGGCACCGCCGTGAGCATCAATCATCTGAGACGGAGCGGGTAAACCGCTCCGAACTGTGCGGGGAGGTTCGCCCTCTCCGAAATCCGCGAAGCGGCCATCCTCCACCAGGAGCCAGGCATCATGAAGCACCTCCAGGTGCTGCATCTCGGCGCCCTGCAGGCGGTCCTTGCCGTGGTTATCTACCACTAAGAGGCCAATATCAGTAATTAATAAACGTTTCACGTTTTCAATTAGGAGTTAGGAGTTACTCATAGCTGTTCTGCTGCAGGAATTCCACGCTACGGGCGATGTGCGGATACATCACCTCATCATCCTCGATAAAGGGAACTACCTTGCGGTAGTCGGCATAGACACGCTCAATGGCTGGCGACGACTTCAGCGGCCGACGGAACTCCAATGCCTGGGCGGCATTAAACAGCTCGATGGCCAGCACTCGTTCCGTATTTTGCACGATGCGGTAGAGCTTCGTGCCGCCATTGGCACCCATGCTGACATGGTCTTCCTGTCCCTGCGACGTGGGGATGGAGTCGGCCGACGAAGGCATGCAGAGCGTCTTGTTCTGGCTGACAATAGCAGCGGCGGTGTATTGGGGAATCATAAAACCGCTGTTCAATCCGGGTTTGGCAACAAGGAAGCTGGGCAGTCCGCGAGTGCCGGACACCAGCTGATAGATGCGGCGTTCAGAGATGCTACTCAACTCTGAGAGTGCCAATGCCAGAAAGTCGATGGGCAGGGCAATGGGCTCACCGTGGAAGTTTCCGGCAGAGATGATCAGGTCCTCGTCGGGGCAGACAGTGGGGTTGTCGGTAGTGGCGTTGATCTCCACGTCGATAACCGTCTTGACGTATGAAACGGTATCCTTCACGGCACCATGTACCTGCGGAATGCAGCGGAAGGAATAGGGATCCTGCACGTTTTTCTTCGGCTGGGCAATCATCTCGCTACCGCGCAGCAGCTCGTTCATGTGACGGGCGGTGGCAATCTGTCCGGCATGGGGACGTACCATGTGGACGGCCAGTGTAAACGGCGTAGCGCTGCCCTCGAAAGCCTCGAGCGACATGGCGGCAATGACATCCGCCCACTGGCTGAGGTACTTGGCCTTGATACAGGCCCATGAGGCAAAGGCCGCCATGTTTTGCGTACCATTGAGCAGTGCCAGACCTTCCTTCGAACCTAAGCGGATGGGCTCCCAGCCCATGCGGCGGTTCAGCTCGCTGCCGGAGATGATCTCACCCTGATACTCCACCTCGCCCAATCCCACGAGGGGCAGACAGAGGTGAGCCAAGGGCACGAGGTCGCCACTGGCGCCTACGGAGCCCTGCATATAGACCACAGGGCAGACGTTGTTGTTGAAGAAATCGATGAGTCGTTCCACCGTGTCGAGCTTACAGCCCGAGAAACCGTAGCTCAGGGACTGTATCTTGAGCAGAATCATGATTTTCACGATGTCATTGGGCACACGGTCGCCACAGCCACAGGCATGTGACATCATGAGGTTGACTTGCAGCTGCGCCAGCTGGTCCTGATCGATGCTGATGTTACAGAGAGAGCCGAAACCGGTGGTCACGCCATAGATGGGTTCCTTGCTTTCAGCTACTTTCCTGTCAAGGTACTCACGGCAGCTGATGATGCGCTGGCGGGTGTCATCACTAAGTGCCAGCTGGTAGCCGTCGATGATGATGCGTTCTATTTTATCGAGGGTCAGGTGACCCGCAGAGATTTGGTGTATCATTGGTGAGTGGTTAGAAGTTAGAGGTTAGTGGTTAGTGTGGAGTGATTGATGATTTCCTCATCAACCAGGTTGGGAAGGGTGACTACGAGGCCGGGGGTACGCTCCATCTCACGGCGGATGGCCATGATGGAGCCTTCGTTACGGGCCCACGAACGACGGGCAATGCCATTGTTGACATCCCATAAGAGCATCTCACGGATGTGACGGGCACTGTCGTCAGAGCCGTCAATCACCATGCCGAAGCCGCCGTTGATGACTTCGCCCCAGCCTACGCCGCCGCCGTTGTGGATGCTTACCCATGTGGCACCTCGGAAGGCATCGCCGATAACGTTCTGCACCGCCATATCGGCACAGAACTGCGAGCCGTCGTAGATGTTGGAAGTCTCACGGAAGGGAGAGTCCGTACCGCTGACATCGTGATGGTCACGTCCCAGCACGACTGGTGCCGACAGTTCCCCGCGACGGATAGCATCGTTGAACGCCAAGGCTATCTTGGTACGTCCCTCGGCATCGGCATAGAGGATACGGGCCTGCGAACCCACGACGAGGTGGTTTCGCCCGGCCTCACGAATCCAGTGGAGGTTGTCGGCCAGCTGTCCCTGTATCTCCTGGGGTGCATCCTTCAGCATCTGCTCCAGCACCTCGGCAGCCAGGCGGTCGGTGGTCTCCAGGTCCTTGGGGTCACACGACGTGCAGACCCAGCGGAAGGGACCGAAGCCGTAGTCAAAGAACATGGGACCCATGATGTCCTGAACGTAGGAGGGATAGCGGAAGGAAGCCCCCCCTACAGCCCCCGAGGGGGCTTCACCACCTTGCTGGGCATTTGTGTCCCCCTCGGGGGATGACAGGGGGGCTCCAGCACGGCTGGCTTCCAGGAGGAAGGCGTTGCCATAGTCGAAGAAGTACATGCCCTTGTCAGCCAAGCGATTGATGGCTGCCACCTGACGGCGGAGCGATGCCTGCACCTTCTCCTTGAACTGGGCGGGATCCTCGGCCATCATCTGCTTGCTTTCCTCCAACGTCAGCCCGACGGGGTAGTAACCACCTGCCCAGGGGTTATGGAGAGAGGTCTGGTCACTGCCCAGATCCACATGGATGTCCTCGTCGGCCAGGCGTTCCCATAGATCCACCACATTGCCCACATAGGCAAGGGAGAGGCCTTTTCCCCCGCCCTCTCCCAAGGAGAGGGAGCCGCTGCGCCAGCTCTTGAGGGTATCGATAATTTCATCAAGGTCATAGCAGAGCCGATCCACCCAGCCCTGCTCATAGCGCTTGAGGGCGGCCTTGGGGTTGATCTCTGCCGTCACGCTGAACACACCGGCGATATTGGCGGCCTTGGGCTGGGCGCCTGACATGCCGCCCAAGCCAGCCGTCACGAAGAGAATCCCCCTCCTAACCTCCCCCGACTGGGGGAGGGATTGCTGTGTAGAAGGGCTATCTCCCAATTGTGAGGATGAGAGGGATACAACCTTACGGGCGGCATTGAGCACGGTGATGGTAGTACCGTGCACGATGCCCTGCGGGCCTATGTACATATAGGAGCCGGCGGTCATCTGTCCGTACTGCGTGACACCCAGGGCATTGCCACGTTCCCAGTCGTCGGGCTTCGAGTAGTTGGGAATGACCATGCCGTTGGTCACCACGACGCGGGGTGCATTCTTATGCGAGGGGAAGAGTCCGAGGGGATGGCCGGAGTACATGACCAGTGTCTGCTCGTCGGTCATCTCGCTGAGGTACTTCATCACCAGCCGGTACTGTGCCCAGTTCTGGAAGATGGCGCCATTGCCGCCATAGATGATCAGCTCATGGGGATGCTGCGCCACACGCGGGTCGAGGTTGTTCTGAATCATGAGCATGATGGCTGCCGCCTGGCGCGAACGATGCGGATATTCGTCGATGGGACGGGCCTTCATCTCGTACTGCGGACGATACCTATACATATAGATACGCCCGTACTTCCTCAGCTCCTCGGCAAACTCAGGTGCCAGGGCGGCATGAAGATGCTGGGGGAAGTAACGTAGGGCATTACGCAACGCCAGCTTCTTCTGCTCAGGCGTGAGGATGTCCTTGCGCTTGGGGGCGTGGTTGATTTCGGTGTCATACTGCGGCATTTCGGGCAGGGTGTCGGGAATGCCAAGTCGGATTTCTTGTTGGAACTGTTCTGTTGTCATAGGGTTAATGGGGCTTATAGGGCCTAATGGGCTCATGGGGCCTTATAATTTTTGGTTAACGATTTCTAAGATTTCACGTTCGGCCTCGTTGGCTTTGGCGATGAGGATGTTAGCCTCGTCGATGAGCGACTCGGCACACTGACGGTCCTTGAGAGAAGCGGCATTGATCTTCACATTCAAGCCAGCGCCTAACACGGCGGCACGGGCGGCCAAGGCACCCACACCGGCATCACTCACGCTGTTGGGATTGCCGGTCTCGGCCATGGCACGGCAGATGGCGAACGCATCGAACGAGGCACGCATGGTAGTCAGGGGTACCTGGGCGGCATAGAGCGTTGCCTCCTGGATGGCCTCAGAGCGGGCGGCTTTCTCGGCGTCGGTGCCTTTGGGTAAGCCAAAGGCCGCCATGATGCCGTTGAAGGCCTGCGTGTCTTCATCAACCAGGTGGAGCAGATGGGTCATGAGCTTCTGTCCCTTGTCAGCCCATACGGAGAACTCCTCCCAACGGTCGTCCCAGCCGGCCTTATGGGCAGAGAGGTTTGCCACCATCGTACCGAGGGAAGCACCCAAGGCACCCATATAGGCTGCGATAGTGCCACCACCAGGGGCGGGGCTCTCACGTGAGGTCTCCTCCGCAAAGGCTTTTACGGTAAGTGCGTTCAGGTTGGCGTAAGCGGGGGAACCGCTTCCCACAGTGGCGTCCTCTAAGAGGAACTCAATCACTTTTTCGCGGGGATTGAAGGGACGCAGGTCGTCAAGCCCCATGGACTTGATGGCTATCTGGATGATGTCGGCTTCGGGAATACCTGTTGAGCGGTGCTGCTTCTCCAAGAAGTAACGTCCTGCCTCGATGAGCACCCGTTTGGGAACAAGGCCGACAATCTCAGTACCCGTGACACGAATGCCTCGGTTCTGGGCACAACGGCACACCTCGTCGAACGCCTTATGAAGGGGCGTCACATTGATATCAGTGATGTTCATGGACACCTGGGCGATGCCGTATTCATCAATATACCAGCCAATGGCCTTGGTACCTTTCAGCGTGCCAGGCTGCATGATGGGGTTGCCATCAGCATCGCGCTTGGGTTTGCCCGTGATGGGATTGCCCTCACGGACGGGACGACCCTTCTCACGAACATCGAAAGCAATGGCATTGGCCCTACGGGTAGAGGTGGTGTTGAGGTTGTAGTTCACAGCAATGAGGAAGTCGCGGGCACCCACGACGGTGCAGCCGGATTTCTCGATTTTAGAGTTGAGAGTTCTTTCCGAGGAAAGCGCCCCTTCGGGTCGAGCGGAGAGTTGAGAGTTTGCTACCGCCGTTCCAGATGGTGGCATGAAGTCGGGAGCTTCCTTCGGGTCGTTGATACGGGCAGGGATGCCCTCGTACTCCCCACGACGGCAGACGGCCAGGTTCTTCCGTTCAGGACGGAAGGCGGCTGCCTCATAGGCGTAGCAAGGAATCAACAGTTCCTTGGCGATGCGCTCTGCCAGTTGACGGGCCAGCGTGGCACACTCCTCCAAGGTAATGCCGCTGACGGGAATAAGCGGCAACACATCGGTAGCACCGATGCGCGGATGGGCACCATGGTGCTTGCGCATGTCAATCAGTTCACCTGCCGTCCTGACGGCACGGAAAGCGGCCTCGCATACGGCATCCGGTTCACCCACAAAGGTAATGACGGTACGGTTGGTAGCCTCTCCCGGGTCAACATTCAACAATAGCACACCTTCGACACTTTCCACCGCTGCTGCAATCTGACGA
>Ga0310690_10007495_pt1 | contig 14041 bp, 13 predicted proteins | sample AusTroGonzalo_MG_2_FD_207661 | JGI IMG/M metagenome (GOLD analysis project Ga0310690, IMG submission 207661) | Bovine rumen microbial communities from tropical cattle in Woodstock, Queensland, Australia - Gonzalo_04 (v2) (version 2) | ecosystem: Host-associated > Mammals > Digestive system >... | reverse complement strand
CTGGACCGTTCCTGTTATGATGCTCTTTCCTCAGCGGGCGGAGACATGACGGAACAGCAAGGGATTCTTGAAAAAGCGAATGAACTTGCCCGCAAATGCCTGGATCTGGGATGCGGCGCGGTGCTGATCAAATGCGGCCTGTCCGGAATGGTTTACCGCACTGCCTGCAGGAATCGAATGACGTATGTCGGCGCAAGGCTGGGGCTGAATGTGGACGAATGGGCAGAACGATCGGGTACACAGCCCTGTTATCGGGCAGGAATCGTTCGCAGTGCAACCGGTGCGGGCGACGTCAGCATAGCGGCTTTCCTGACTGCCCTGATGAACGGGGAAACACCGGCCGCCTGCGTAAAGCTGGCTGCAGCGGAAGGCGCCGCCTCTGTCAGCAGTTATGATGCCCTCGGCGGGATCCTGACCCTGGATGAACTGAAGCAAAGAATCGCGGAATATGAAAAAGGAGAAAGATCATGCTTGTAAACATGAAAGAAATGCTGGCCAAAGCACAGAAGGAACAGTACGGCATCGGCTTTTTCAACGCAGTGAACGTGGAAATGGCCCGGGCTGTCATAGAAACAGCGGAAGAACTGTATGCGCCGGTGATCGTGGGCACTGCGGAAGTCCTTCTTCCCGCAATGTCCCTGGAGCGGGTTGCGGAATACCTGATTCCTATGGCAGAAAAAGCTTGTGTTCCTGTAGCGGTGCATTATGATCACGGCCTTACTTTTGAGAAATGCATGGAAGCGCTGAAGCTGGGTTTTACCTCCGTTATGTATGACTGCTCTACAGCATTGTATGAAGACAATCTCAGCAAAGTCGCGGAAATGGTCAGGATCTGTCATGTCATGGGCGCCACTGTGGAAGGGGAGCTGGGACATGTAGGCGATAATGAAGGAACAGGGAAACTGGAAAACCCCTCCGACTACTATACAGATCCTGCTGTCGCCGCGGACTTTGTTATGAAAACCGGCGTGGATGCGCTCGCCGTGGCTGTCGGCAACGCTCACGGTGATTATAAATTCCCTCCGAAACTGGACTTTGACCGGATCACTGCGATCGGGGAGGCAACCGGGATACCGCTTGTACTGCACGGCGGCAGCGGCCTTTCCGACGATGACTTCAGGGAAGCGATCCGGCGCGGCGTCTCCAAGATCAATATCTTTACCGATCTTGACAAGGCGGGCAAGGCGGGAATCGAAAAAGGCCTGAAAAACGGTGCAGCGAGCATGATGGGGCTGATTCCCTATGAGATTGAAGCTATGAAGGAAGTTGTGCGGAACAAGATCGAACTCTTCGGCTCTGTAAATCAATACAAGCCGGAGTAAGAGGATATAAAGAGTTATTACAGTGAACAAAAAGGCTTTTATCGTTATCGATATTCAGAACGATATCACCAGGCATTACCGGGATATTATCGAAAAACTGAATGCTGCTGTTGAATGGGCAGTTGAGAACGGCATGGATATCATATATATCCAGCACAACAATCTGTCCGCGGGAACACGGACTTTTAAACCCGGTACCAAAGGCGCTGCATTTGTTCCGGAGCTAAAGGTCGTATCCGGCAATGTGTTTGTCAAAACGAAGTCGAACGCACTGACGAGCGAAGCATTTGCCAATTATATTCGGGCAAACGGAATCAACGAGTTTTTCATCACCGGCGCGGACGCCACGGCCTGCGTAAAGTCTACATGCTTCAATATGATCAAAGCCGGTTATACAGTACACGTCATTTCTGACTGTGTTACCAGCTACGACCTGAAGAAGATACCTGAAATGCTCACCTACTACGAAGATAAAGGCTGTGAAGTCAAGACACTGGCAGAATACCAATGAGCATGTTCATTTGCTGTGAAAAAAGGACAAAGCAATTACTGTTACGGTTGCTTCCATGACAATCTGCAGAATTCCCGAAATATTTCTTTTTCTCATGTAAAATGATATTGTTATATGGCAGGACAGCTTTTTGAACAGGAGTGAAACAGGATGGAATCCGTTTTTGTTTTCGGAAAAGAATACCGAATGATCAAGCTTCTTGGCCACGGAAAAGGCGGCTATGCCTATCTGGCGGAAGGGGATGACGGACCGGCTGTTGTCAAGCGGATTCATCATGAACCATGTGATTACTATACTTTCGGCAATAAGATAGAAGCTGAAAAACGGGACTATGAACGTTTGCGGCAGATCGGGATCAGGATTCCGGCAATGATTGCCATTGACGAAAACGCGGAAATCGTTGTGAAGGAATACATCGCCGGAAATACGGTTTTTGATCTGATACGGGACGGCGGTTCGGCAGACCCCTATCTCGGCCAGGTGAGGGAAATGGCGGCTCAGGCAAAGAAAGCCGGCCTGAACATTGATTTTTTCCCAACCAATTTTGTGATCCGGAATGGCCTGATCTGGTATGTAGACTACGAATGCAATGAATATTCGGAAAAATGGAACTTTGAAAACTGGGGAATCCGATACTGGTCCCGGACACCTGAGTTTCTGGAACACCTGAAACTGCAAGCAGAAAAAACAGAGGGAGAAGACACATGATTACCATTCAAAGTGAAAGGCTGACAGCAGAAGCTTATATTGATTTCCTGAAAAGGACGGATCTGGGATCACAGTATCCCAGGGAACGCTTTACGGAACGGATTCCCAGACTGCTCGAAAATGCTTCGATCAGCCTGACAGCCCGAAATGATGAGGACGGCCTTGTCGGCGTACTGCTTGGACTGACGGACTTTGCATACTGGCTGTATGTGACAGACCTGGGCGTAGACAGAAAATATGAACGGCAGGGAATCGGCCGTGACCTTATGAAAAAGGCCCATGAGACAGCCGGCGGAGAAAAGGATATTGCTGTTTATCTGATTGCCAATGAACATGCGGTCCCGTTTTACGAAAAGTTGGGCATGAAAAAGGCGGACGATGTGATGAAGTACAACCATATCGAATGGACAGAGTTTCGTGTGGGACAAGATGACGATCGGGATGCAAAGATAAGTGAAGGAGGTGTTTATGCATATGCCGATGAATCAGGGGAAAGAATGGACTTTTAATACCGTGGCGGACACATATGAAAAGATCCGGCCGGGTTATCCGGATGAACTCTATCAGGCACTGTTTGATTATTCTCCCCTGAATGCTTACAGCAACGCAGTGGAGATCGGAATCGGCGGAGGACAGGCAACACCGCCCGTCCTGAAAACAGGCTGTACGCTGACTGCTGTAGAATACGGCGATCAGCTTGCGCAGCTATGCCGGGTGAAGTTCAGTGATTATCCCGGGTTTTCCGTGATTACCGGCAAATTTGAGGATGCTGATCTTCCGGATGATGCTTTTGATCTGGTTTATTCAGCATCCGCTTTTCACTGGGTAGCGGAAGCAGACGGATATACGAAGGTATTCCGGCTGCTGAAGCCAGGAGGCGCTTTTGTCCGGTTTGCCAATCATCCATACCAGGCAAAGGACAATCCGCTGCTTTTCGAAGAAATACAGAATGCCTATGCCGAGTATTATTATCCTTATTACGGAAAGCAACCTGTAAGGATCAGCGAATATACAGAAGAACAGGCCGCGGAAAGGGCGGCAGTTGCGTGCAGGTATGGTTTTACAGATATACAGTACAGGTTGTTTCACAGAACGCGGACGCTGTCGGCTGCTGAGTACAGAATGCTGATCAGTACATACTCCGATCATATCACGATCGAAGAAAGCATCCGGGAACGTTTTTTCGATGAGTTAGAAAAAACAATCAACCGGTACGGCGGATTCATTTCGGTCTTTGATACCCTTGATATGCAAATGGCAAGAAAACCATAAACGGAATCCTGACATCGGCAGCAAATAAAACAATACAGCCGCATGATCGGAAAAGAACCATAACGATAACGAAAACCTGTCATATGTAATATATCCATATGGCTGTATTTCTTTTTGATTTTGCCGCACCGTAGGGTTATCATATTCGTAAGCATACGAATGGGAGTGTACAGCATGAATGTTTTATTTGCGAGAACCTTGAAGAAACTGAGAGAAGAGAAAGGGCTTTCGCAGAAACAGCTTGGAGATCAGATGTTTGTCAACCATTCCACTATCGCCCGCTGGGAAAACGCAAGCCGCCTGCCGGATACCACGATGATCATTCGCCTCGCTGATTGTCTCGGGGTGGATGTTAACACGCTGTTTCAGCTCGCGTCCGAGAGTGAAGAATCACCAAACGTTATTATGGTGGACGACAGCAAGGCGATTCTTTCCGACGGCCTGACTGTCCTGGGGGAAGTTATTCCGAATGCTACGATCACGGGATTTATCTGGCCGCAGGAGGCAATCGAATACGCAAGAATGAACCGGATCGAGCTGGCTATACTGGATATTGAACTGGGAACAGCCAGCGGATTCGATCTTTGCCATACACTTCTTGAAATCAACCCCCGTACAAACATTGTGTTTCTGACTGCTTTCGCAGACTACTCCCTTAATGCATAGGAAACCAATGCCAGTGGTTTCATGCTCAAACCCCTGACACAGGAGGGTGTAAAAGAACAGCTGAAAAAACTGCGTTACCCGTTTTTAACGGGAGGAGCGTCCGAATAATCAGTTGATTGATGAACCTGTTTACTCTTTTCTTCCGGCGGCCTGACGACGTTCTCCCTGGAATCTTTCGCGGTTCATGCGGTCTGCGGCTTTCCGGACGTCATCTGAGGTGATGGCTACAATTTTCGGATTGGTGCCTTTCACCTCCTCCAGGGCCTTTTCATAGCTCATGATGAAGTATTCAATACTTTCTGTCATCATCATCATGGCATAGCTGACGTCTTTTTCAGACACAATCAGGCGCTTCTCGGACATTGCTTTGAAGTCGGCATGGCTGATCTTGTTTCGTACCTCGCCGAGGTGGAAATAGGCATATAGGACGTTCTGCACCGTCTCTGTATTGGTACAGGCCGTGTGGCCGCTAATTTTTCCCGGATCCTTGTTACCAATGGATTGTGCCCGCAGAGCTGCATATGCAAGAGCCCTGTCGTCTCCTTTGGGGCCGCCGAGTTTGATGTTTGCACGATCATAGTTCTTAACGAAATAATGATCTATATCATCCAGCTTATAGTATTCATAAGGTTTCATCTCCAGCCTCTGCAAAGCGAGCAGGTTTGTGACATCATTTACACTCTTCTCGTCATCGCAGTAGTAGAAGATGCCGGAATTCACCAGATTTGCCGGCGCGTGGGATTCGATCAGGGTCAGAACCTGCTGATACAGATGATGCCGATAGGCCCATTTGATCAGCTCGATAAAGGGAATACTGCCATCATCCGCCAGCAGCGGCCCGTAATCTGCCTGAATACATCCGGCGATTATACCGAACAGGAGTCCGTACTCGCAGACTTCTGCCCACGAACGATCGTCCCTGAAAATATCGCACAGCAGTCGGACGCCTTCCTGCACTTCCTGAATGTTACACATGGAAATGCCTATATCTACATGCCGCGCGGCATAGATCAGGCGGCTGATCCGTTCGTTGTGCACACCGCAGTTTTCCCAGACGTCAACCAGCATATCTGTCTTGCTGTAATTAAGAAAGGCGTGCGCCGCGGCGACCAGATCCGTGGTATGGGAAGCGGAGGTGTTGTCTTTGATCATCCCTGCCAGGCCTCCGGAGGGTTCGCTGATTCTGAAGATTTTCTTCAGATGGATATTGCTTCCCGGCGTGGAAACCAGGATATTCACCACATTCAGGAGGACATGGCTGTCCACCACGGAGTCATTGCCCAGTGAAACATAGAGATTGATCACTGTTTTGCCATCGAGGACATCCTGATCGACATCCAGAATGCTTTTAAACCAGTACTCCCGATCCTCCAGCTTGTCAGCCGGGGTATAACGGGCACAGATGTTTTCATTGACGGGAAGGATTTCCAGCTTGGCAGAAGGCTTTAACTGCGTATACAGATAGTTTTTTACCCACTTCATCGCAAGCTGTGAATTCTCGTTGGCTTCCGGTATGGCAATGAAAAGCGCATCCCAGAACTGATTATAAAACTGTCGATCGCACGCCAGTCTGTCAAAAAAGCGGTTCAGCCGCTTAGTTTCCTGCTCCGAATGCTGCTCCAGGAAACCGGTGATAAAGTCAATGACCTTTACGCGGTACTCCTCGGACAGCAGCGCGTCATAGGCCTGCTGTTCCAGGCTCACCTCGTCAATATACTGGGCGATGCGATAGCGGTACAGGTCAAAGGCGGAAAGAGCCGAAGGATCCTCGGAATAAAGGGCGCCTGCGTCTCTCAGCCGAAGAGATTTCATATCGGCTGTTCTTTCAGAGGGACTTGAATCACCGATGACGAGAATCTCATCAATGGGAAAACGGGACAGGATATACTTGGTGCTCGCTTCCATACTCTGCAGGGCTTCACAGTAGTCGCAGCCGAATTCGTTCTGCACGGAATAATACCGCAGTGGCCTGTCGTTTTCCAGGGTATCGAGTGATGTCAAAAGAATATTCCTGGTCATGTTTGTGCCTCCTTTTTGATCTCTGTGATTATCGTTTTTAATTTTTCGATCAAGCGTTAATACAGTATATAATACTTTTTCCAGCGAGGTCAATACAGCGGGCGTTCCGGCATGTCAAACTGAAAATGAAAAAGATAAAAAAGGATTTGACAATTTGGAACATCCTATTGCGAAAAAACTGTATGTTTTGTATAATACAATATAAATAAAATTATAAAAGATACAAGTTCTAAATTCATAGAAAACATGGAACGGCTGGAAAGGAGCAAAAATGAAAACAGCTGAAAAGGAACAACTGGCGGCGATTAAAAAACGCATTGCAAGCGGCGAACTGGCGGACCAGAAATGCTGGTCATTTATCAGAGAACTTAATTCCTGCAGTACGGAGCGTCTGGACAGCATCGCTATCCACGACGGTTACCGGACCTATACCTACCGCCAGATGTTCCGTTATTGGGAGAAGTATGCGGAAGCCTTCTCCGCCGTGCAGCTGACCGGAGAGAACCATTCCCGCGTGGGGCTGATCGGCGTGCAGCAGACAGAGACGATTTTCGCGTTCTACGCCCTCAATATGACCGGGGCTTCCGTGTCCCTCATCTACCATCTTGACCTGTATGACGAAAAGCGCATCCGGACTATGATCCAGCGGGAAAAGATTACCGATCTGGTGATTTCCGAGGTGTATGCTTTCCCGAAGGTGATGAAGGGGCTCCTCCGCGATCGGGAGCTTCTCGGCCTGCGGAATATTATTGTGCTGGGAAGCCCGATGGGCGGCGAATACGCCATTCCACCGCTGGAAATGATCCGCAAGCTGAATACGTCGATGTTCCGCGAACTGGACGGCGGGCTTGTGATGGAAGATCTTCTGAAGGAACATGAGGCATTTCCCATTACCTACGGAGACGAAAAATCCTCTGAAGGATCCGTGATTATGCACACGACGGGGACCGTCAGCGGCATCCACAAGCCGGTTCCCATGTCCGACAGCGCATTGAATTCTTTCGTGATCAGCGCCATGAAAGCGAAGGATATTTATCCGGATTTCCAGGGTGTGCCGAAGCATATGGTCAGCTTCCTTGCCCTGCCCATGTCCTGGGTTTATGCGATGGTGGATATGCTCCACACTGCCCTCGGACTGGGCATGGAAGTGGTCTGCCTGCCCTTCGGCGCCACCAATCCCCGCTATGCCGACGCGATCGAGAATTACGGCATCAGCATTCTCTTTACCAGCATGAGCATTCTGGATACCTGGAACAAGATGATGCCCGATATCGATATGTCCAAGGTGAAGGTTGTGTTCATGGGAGGCACCTATGTTTCTCCCGAATTCAAGAAAAGTTTCAATGATTATCTGCGGTCACACGGTTCTCCCGCAAGGATTATCAACGGTTACGGAATGTCCGAACTGGGCGGGGCCTGCACCATCGCTTCGTCAGACCGGGATGATGACGCTATCGGCTTCCTGCTGCCGGGCTTCAAAGCCAAAATCTATGTGGAAGACGAAGAGAAGTACTACGATATTTCAGACGGTCCGCGCACCGGCGTCCTGTGTCTTTCTTCTCCCACGATGAGCAGCGGGCGGCTGGATGACACTGTATTTTTTGAACTGGCGACTGTCGACGGGGAGAAGTATTTCAATTCCCAGGATCTGGTGCGGGTGAACGAAGACGGAAGTCTGACCTGTATCGGCCGCTCCAACCATTTCTTTGTCAACAACGCGGGCGTACGCTTTGACGCGGGCCTGATTGAGAACGCGGTGACTGCCCAGCCCGGTATTGCGGCCTGCGGCATCGTACCGGAGTTCCACAAGATCCTCCATGACAACGTTCCCGTTCTCTATGTGGAGACAAGCAAACAGGATGACCTGGGCGCAGCACGGGACGCGCTGATCCAGGTGTTCATCAACGACGGAAAACTGGCGGACACGAACCTGCCCAGCCAGCTTGTGCTGGTTGAGAAAATTCCGCTGAATGCCGGCGGAAAGGTGGACGCGAAGCGGCTGACGGCCGGATCTGTGGAAGGAAAGCGGTACAATGTCCAGGCTGTCAAGCTGAACGACAGGATAGCGGATATCCTTCTCCTGCCGGCACCGGAGGGAGAAGCCGCTATGCTGGGGGCAAACCTTCCGGAGGAACTGGAGAACGATCCCTACAACATCCTGAGCGAGATCTTCGCCGCCATTCCGGAAATCAAAGAGGGCGGCCTCACCAGGATCATGAATATTCCGGGCCTCAGGGATCTGGTGCTGAAACTTACGGACTTTGACATTCGCAATATTCCGGGAAGCGTAGGCAAAATGATTCCGAAGGTGATGAAGATGTCTGTTGACCAACTGCCTCCTCTGCCGAAACCGAAACGGGAGAGCGGCAAAACGGGTGATACAAAGAGCTGGATGAAGACGATCCTGAATATGTTCGAAGCGATGGAAGCTCCCGAGTTCCCGATGCCTATGCCGTTTATACCTCCCGTACCGCCACTTCCGGTCTTGCCGCCCATGCCCTTCATGCCCTGGGGATGGTCCGGAAAAAAGAATGGTAAAAAGAACAACAGTAAGGACCGGGCGGATCAAATGAAAACCGGTATGGAGACGTACTGGGAGCAGATGCGGGACGCCCAGAAGGTGTCTATGGACGCCTGCAGGGAACAATGGGACGAGGCGTTTCCCAAATATATGGAGATGCAGGAAAGCATCGCGGCCTCCCTGCCGGACGAAGTGCCTTCCTTGCCCGGTATGCCTTCCTTCGGCATGTCTCCGAGGGCTTTTATGGAAGGGATGAACGAATTCCAGAAAAAAGTTAACGAGCAGGCCAGGAAGCATGCCGACGCCTTCTGCGAATTCTGCATGGACAGGCAGGAGAAGGCCAAAACCATGATTTCAAACACTGTGGAAAACATCGAGAACGGTGTGAAGGGAACCTCTGACGACGCGGCGGAAGAAGCCGATGGCGAATGAGCGTTTAACTGCGTCTGATTGGCGGCGGTAATCATACCGCCGGCATTCATACATATATCTTATGCAACATTTGAAAGGAGAAACTGAAAATGGGTAACAAGAAGGACAAGAAGAACTATTTCCCGACCTGGCCCGGCTGGGACTGGGACTGGAGCAAGGACAAGCAGAAGGATCAGTGGAAAGAATTCAAATCCAACATGGAGAAACTCTGGGACCAGTATCAGGACATGCAGAAGGCTGCCAAGAAAGCATGGAAAGAGCAGTGGGAAGACTTTGTTACCAAGACTCTGGACATGCAGCAGACCGTTGCTGACTCCCTGCCTGATGAAAAACTGCCTGGTGCTCCCGTATCCCCGAAGGAGATTGTGGAAAAGGCGAAGGACTTCCAGAAGACTGCCAATGAGCATATCATGGAACAGGCTGACAACGCCTTTGAGTTCAGGATGAAGCAGCAGGAGAAGGTCAAAGAGATCGTTTCCGACGTCGTAAAGGATGTCGAAGAAAGAATAGACGATGCTCAGTCCGAAAAGGAAGAGAAAGAAGACAAGGAAGCGAAGGCCAAAGCGGAAGCGGAAGCGAAGGCCGAAGCGGCTGCGAAGGCAAAAGCCAAAGCGGAAGCGGAAGCGAAGGCGAAGGCGAAGGCAAAGGCAGAAGCGGAAGCGAAAGCGAAAGCCAAAGCTAAGGCGGAAGCAGAAGCGAAAGCAAAAGCGGAAGCGAAACCGAAGACGGAACCGAAAAAATAATGAAGGCGGTCTGATCCCTGATCAGACAATCGGCGTATGAATCGGTTACTTCAGTTAACCATCAGGAAAATGGACAGTAGGTGCCAGGCCTTTGAAGCCAGCTCTGAAACAGGCCACCGGATTCCTGATGATGTTCTGGAATATTTGGACGTGCCGTTTACGGGGGCAGGAGGCGTTCCACTGGCAGTGGACATTTTCCGGGCTAAGGATCCGGGCCTTCGCCCCCTTCCCGTCGTGGTGATGGTCCACGGCGGAGGCCTCGTAGTCGGTACCAGGAAGATGTCGCGAACCTTTTGCGAAAACCTGGCCGCGCGGGGCTTTCTTGTGTTTGCGCCGGAATACCGGAGGGCTACGGAAACCAACCTGTTTCAGGAGATCGGAGACGTGATCGCAGCCTTTTCATTCGTTTCGGACAAACTCGCGGAATACGGGGGAAATCCGGATCAGGTGATCATCGTATCCGAAAGCGCCGGCTCCTTTTTATCTGTCTATGCTATTGCAGCCCTGGGTTCTCCGGAACTGAGGGAAATGCTCGGGCTGTCAGACTCACCCCTGCGTATCCGCGCGCTTGCCTGTTTCAGCGGTCTGTTTTATACCGTCCGCAGGGACAAGGTGGGTCTGGTATATGCCCGGAATCTGTACGGAAAAAGGAGAAAAGACTCGTCTTTTATGCGGTATATGAACCCGGAATGTCCGGATGTGATGAAACAGCTTCCTCCCGTTTTTCTGGCCGGAAGCGACGCGGACTTTCTGAAAGACAATACAAAGCGCTACACGGCTGCATTGCGCAGGGCAGGACATCCATGCAAGCTGGTTTACTACGAGGACAACAGGAAACTGACCCACGCCTTTCCCGCCCTGAAACCAGAACTTCCGGAAAGCAGGAACGTGCTGGATCAATTGGTGGAATGGATTGCAACCCTCGTTTGATAACGACAGATACGGACTATATTTTTTTAGATGAAGAAATAATACAAATATCGGTATAAAGCCAGACTCAGCGTGGTCTGGCTGTTTTATTTACAATACGCGAATCAGACCGGATGCTATCTACATGCCTCATACAACGGGTTATGCTGTGTGCATCTTCGATGCCGGCAAACAGGGATAGCTGTTGACAAGTGCCCACGTGGTCACTATAATACAATGTGACCGATAGGTCACATACTGAGGGAAAAGCGGTTGCACGGCATTTTACCAGATTTTATGGAGTGTAGAAGATATGAAGCAGAATCCTGACGTATACCTCTACGGAATGGTGCTGGGAACTCATTCTTTCCTGTTGAAAGGCGGTTTCCTGCGGCCGGATGAATATTCAGAAATTGCGGAACAGTATTTTCTTCCCGGCGGTGAAACAGGCACTGCGGCAACTGTCCTGTGTTCGCTTGGCGTATCTGTCCGGATGGATGGGAACTGGATCGGTACGGAAGTCGCCCCGATGCTGAATGCATTTTACGAAGACAAAAACGCAGACCTTTCTTCTCTTTGCTTGACAAAGGATAAAGGAGTTATGGATTATGTTGTGATCGCAGGGCTTGTTCGGTCACCTATGGGAAAATTCCAGACATTGTTTTCTACCGGGAAAAGATGGTGGAACGTTCCGAAGGAAGCGGATATCGCCGGCAGCAAAGCGGCAGCGATCGATCCGTTTTTCGGAGAAGAGTCGCTGCGGGCAGCGGAACTGTGCCGAAAACACAATGTGCCTTTTGTGACCATTGATACTCCGCACGACTCAATCCTGCACCGGCAGGCAGCTGTGAACATTATTTCAAAGGAATGTACCGCGGAACATTATGCCGGCATGAATCCGGAGACAATTATGGAACGGATGCAGCGGGAAACAGAAGGGCTGACCATTCTGACACAGGGCGGGGGAGACATGCTGTATGCCCGGAAAGGTGAAAAGATCCATCGGATGAAACCATTTCCCGTGACCGTCAGGAGTACGCTTGGCGCCGGTGATACTTTCAAGGCCGGATGTGTCTATGCGCTGCTTCACGGCCTGGAGGATGAAGAAATGGTGCGTTTTGCCAGTGCCTGTTCCGCGATTGCCATTTCACGTTTCCCCCTGCCGCTAAACCCGCCGAAACCGGAAGAAGTACAGGAACTGATGAAGAACGGAAGGATGAAAAAATGCTTATCGGAATAATCGGAGAAAACTGCAGCGGTAAATCCACGCTCGCTGAGACCGTCGAAGATACAATCGGCGCAGAAATCGTTACAGGCAAGGACTATCTGCGGATGGCAAAAGCCGAAGGTGAAGCCCGGAAACTGTTCCGGGAAAAGCTGGAGAAAGCCATCGACGGTGAGAACATGATTTATGTGATTTCAGAGCCGGATCATCTGGAGCTGCTCCCGAAAGGAGCGGTTCGGATTCTTGTCAGCGCTGATCTGGAAACGATCAAGGAACGCTTCAAAGCAAGGATGCACGGCAACCTGCCGGAGCCGGTTGCCCGTATGCTGGAAAGGAAGCATGGCATGTTCGACAGCGGCGAATATGATTTTCGCTTTGACAGCACGAAAGACGATGCCGCTGAACTATGCGCGAGGCTGATGGGGTAACGCTATCAAGTAAATAAAGCGATGTGACGAATCGTGTCACGGATGATACGGAAAGATTCTTTTCCGTTTTCCACTTCCGGGTTATGGTTGATCTGCTCCTGAAAGAAACGATGAGAGGCGGATGAATCATGAAGTGGAAAAGAATACTGTTGACAGGTGCCGGTTTGCTGCTGTTATTTATCCTTTGGACAGTACTTATTCAGTGTGTGGATGTGCAGGCTGTCGGACCTCAAAATTCAAAGGTTGGTTTTGCCTCATGGAATGTCCGGATTCATTCCCTGACAGGTGTGAACATGACGCTGTATACGGTGACGGACTGGCTCGGCCTGGTTCCGATCTTCATTTGCGGATGTTTTGGAATCATCGGCCTGGGACAGTGGATTCAACGGAAGCATCTGTTCAGAGTGGATTCGGATATTCTTATTCTGGGAGTCTATTATCTGGTGGTTATTTCGGGGTATCTGCTCTTTGAGATGGTACCGATCAATTACCGGCCGATCCTGATTGACGGATATCTCGAAGCGTCCTATCCGTCTTCCACGACGCTGCTGGTGCTGAGCGTCATGCCGACGTTAAAGCTGCAGGCAGACAGAAGGTGCGGCAGAAAGATCCTGCGGCAGCTTGCCACTGCGTTTACAGTCCTGTTTTCCATGTTTATGGTAGTCGGGCGGTTGATTTCCGGGGTCCATTGGGCTACTGACATTATCGGGTCAGTTCTGCTGAGTGCCGGATTGTTCTGCCTGTATGATGCAGCGGTCATTTATGTCGATTGGAAAAAAGGGGAATAGGGAATGGAATTCCATGAAAAATTGCTGGAATTACGGAAAAGCAAGGGGCTGACGCAGGAAGAACTTGCCGAGGCGCTGTATGTTTCAAGAACAGCCATATCAAAATGGGAGTCCGGCAGGGGATATCCGGGTATTGATTCACTGAAAGAAATCTCACGCTTTTTTTCTGTGACGATCGATGAACTGATCTGCCCGCAGGAAATCATGACTGCCGCTGAGGATGACCAAAAAGCGTTTATCAGCAAATACACATCCCTGATCTGCAGTGCGCTGGATATTCTGACAGCTGTCCTGCTGTTCCTGCCTGTATTCGGAAACGGAACAGATAGTCCGGCTTCGGTATCGCTGTATGCGATCACGGGCATAAGAGCATGGATAAAAATAGTGTTTACTGTCTTGATTGGCGTGGCTGTCCTGAACGGTATCTGTGGAGTTATCGTCAGCCATTTTGAAAAGCCGGTCTGGAATCGTCATCGGCTTGTGACAGGGATGGTGCT
>Ga0310690_10007493_pt1 | contig 14042 bp, 14 predicted proteins | sample AusTroGonzalo_MG_2_FD_207661 | JGI IMG/M metagenome (GOLD analysis project Ga0310690, IMG submission 207661) | Bovine rumen microbial communities from tropical cattle in Woodstock, Queensland, Australia - Gonzalo_04 (v2) (version 2) | ecosystem: Host-associated > Mammals > Digestive system >... | reverse complement strand
CGTCGTCACTGTCGTCATCGTCGTTCTTGCCGCACGCGGCAAAGGATAAGCAAAGGATACAAGCCAATAATAATGCGATCAACTTCTTCATAGTACACCTCAGATGATTAGTTTTTATGTATTCCCTGTTCGGGATCGATAGATGGATTCATGCCGGCTCGGTTTTGCCGGAATTTAATGCGGCGTAGTCCTGCGGCGTATCCAGATCAGCCAGGATGCCCCTGTCGGGTATCTCGATCTCTTTTGCCGTACAATTGCCGAGGATCGCCCTGAGTCCGCCCTCGCCCTCATAGCCGAGGATCTTGGGGATCAGGCGCGCGTGGATCAGCGGAGGATGCCCCCGCCGCCCGCCGAATGCGGGATAGATGACGTCGACGCTGTCGTCAAAAGCGGCGATCAGCTTTTCATAAACCTTCGGGGAGATCAGCGGCATGTCCGCCGGCAGCAGAAAAAATGCGTCGCACTCCCCCATCGCCCGCAGTCCGAGCTGTACCGACCGAAGCATATCGGTCGAGGAAAAATCGGGGTTTTCGACGATCGCAAGCCGCGATCCGAACCGCCTGCGCAGGACTTCGGCGACCTCGCCGCCGCGATATCCGACCACCGCCGCGGCTGTCGCGGCATACGGCATCGCCGAGCCGACCGATGATTCAATGATCGTTTGTCCCGCAAACGGCATCAGCGGCTTGAATCCGCCCATCCGCGACGATAATCCCGCCGCGGGTATGACTGCGCCGAAGCGAAATTTTCCCGTCATAACGCCGCCTCCGAATGATATGACCGCCGCCTCGCGCGCGCGTATCATATATTATCCCAGTTTAATACTTCTATTTTATCACAAAACGCTATATTGTCAATAAATACTTAGCGGCTTTTTGCATAGATTACACAAAAACATATCCACACCCGCCGATCGACAGCATTCACCCTTGACAAATCCACAAAACAGTGTTACCATATAGAGGTTGAAAGGCATATATCGCGGGGTGGAGCAGTTGGTAGCTCGTCGGGCTCATAACCCGGAGGTCGTGAGGTTCAAGTCCCACCCCCGCAACCACATCCAAAAAGTCGACATTTTGTAGAAATGCAGAATGCCGGCTTTTTCTTTTTGCCTTAACCATCGCGTTTTTTCGTGTTTCCGGCTCATCTGAAAAAGTCGACAATGTCGAGTTATTACAATTTTGTCTACCCTATTGACTTTCGTACATATATTCGATAAAATACAGTTGAGGTGAAAACATGAATTACACAAAAACAATACGGGAATTCTGCCTGAAGAATCGGAACACATTATTCGATGTATCATATATGACGGCGGACTACTTCTTCTCGATGGTTCCATACAAAACGCTCCTGCGGATACTGAACCGTCTGGTGGAAGAAAAGATATTGCTCCCCGTATCAAAAGGCGTGTACTACATCCAAGGCGACAAACCTTTCGACCTGGACAAAGCCGTCAAAAAGTATTATGTCGACGACGGTCACGGTATGTTCGTCGGATACAGAATGTATAACGATCTGCTGATAAGCGACCATACATCCGACACTGTTGAAATATACACCAACAGGATCGGCACCGCTCATAAGAGCATCGGCAATTATCATCTGACTCGTGTCAATATCGTCTTTGACGATCATGCCAAAAAGCTGATTCAGACAATCGAATTGACCGAACAATTACAACGGATCATTGATATTGATTACATCCGATACTACAACGTCCGACAAAAAGGAATCTGCAATTACACGGATTATGATATCAATCGTGTTATCGGGGCGGTCCAATATCAGCGATCCACTCTGGTGACCTTTGCGGAGTTGATGGAAAAAGCAGGCTTCTCCACACAGCTGTTGAGCAACCGCAAAGGAGCCTGACAGAAATGGGACGTACATATTATTTTTGCAGAAATGAACGGGACTTCTTCAAGTGGTGCCGGAGCTATGTTAGACGCGCACAGCAATATGTCGAGTTATATGAAAACGAAAAGGGCGATCTCTCCCGTATGCTCGGCGAAGAAGAATACCGTGAATCTGTAAGAATTGTACGTCAATATCAAATATTGCTCTCATCCCTGCCTCCGGAACAGCAGGAATTTCTCGAAAAATACCTGATAGATAATTGGGAGTACCCAATATTCCAACCGCCGTATAACCGCTACTCAAAATTGATATACAGAAAAATGATAGCCTGAGTAAATCATCACGAAATACTCAGGCATTTTCTTGTGTTATTAGGCGTCATGTCTTACCAGAGGGAGCTTTCTGTGAAGATCATGATGACAGCGCTCGCTGTGATCGATATCGTGCTGTGTCTGAAAACGGTCAGAAAGCACATCGAATCAAGGAAGAAAAAAGGTTGAGGATCCGCTTGAAAGCCTGTGTATGGGGACTGGACAACATGATACCCGTGTGTTATTATATAAGTTAGTTTTATTATTCTAATGATTCAGGTGTTTGAACACAGAGAATCCTGAATCGGCATTTTTTAGGAGACCGGAGCATGAAAAAGATTGTTATTATAGTCAACGTGATAATCATGACTGCCATATTGATCTTTGTTGTTCTCTATTCCGGATTTGAAAGCAGGAACACTTTTTTAAGACAGATAGAGCACTTTGAAAATATAACGGTTTCCATGGAACGTGTGACAGAGAATTATATGGAAGGCGAACAGCGGATCTGCGATGTATGGGCGCGATACATCAACAACAATTCCATGACGATGGAAGAGGCTGCCGATTATATCCGCAGATCGCACGTGCTCGAGAACACTTCAGCGCATCTGATCTCTCCCGACACGCTGACCGGTCTGTCTACGCGTCCGAAACCGGGCACAACCGATGAATACGCTGTTTCCTATGAACGCGTAGCGCTGTTGGAGGACGCGGATTGGATCGATGAGATCGGAGAGTCAATCAATGTTTCGCGCGCTTATACCAATCCGATGAACGGTGAGCAGTCGCTTGCCTTCTGCAACAGGGTCACGCTGAAAGCGGAGAAGGGCGGCGCTTTTGAGGAGGCGATCCTTCTGCGCGTGATCCCCATCTCAGAGCTTGAGCAGAAATGGGTCTTTCCGCAGGAGGAGTTCGCCAACGCCGAGCTGACCATGATCGACTCCGACGGCGATTACGTCCTCAAAGGCTACAGCTTCAAGAACTCCAATTTCTTTGAGTTCTACAAATCCTATAATCCGTCGGATCCCGCGTCGTCGAAGGAATTGTTCGACAATATCACTTCGTCGACAGGCTCTATTTCGATGCTCAACTCACACGGGCAGGAATGCATCGTCGCCTATACCCCTCTCACCGACACTGTCGGATGGACGCTGCTGGGCTTGGTGCCGGCGGAGGATCTCAATGTGGGGATCGAAAACTGGCTGCTGGTTGCAGTCGTTTCCGCGGGCTTGCTTATCCTGTTCCTCTGCGACCTGTTCTATATGCTCAACCTGAACAAGCGTCTGCAGGTCACGGCGATGGAAGCGGAATACGCCAATAAGGCAAAGACCGATTTCCTCTCTACCATGTCCCATGATATCCGTACGCCCATGAACGCCATCATAGGTCTTACGACGATCGCCGAGAACAATCTCGGGGATGTGGAGTCGACAGGGGAGAGCCTGAGAAAAATCAGGCTCGCCAGCAATCATCTGCTGACCTTGATCAACGACATCCTGGATATCTCCAAGGTGGAAAGCGGCAAGCTGAAGTTGAGTCCTCTGACGTTCTCCATAGCGGAGACGGTCGAGAACCTCATCAACATTTCCCAGCCGATGATCAAGGAAAAGAATATCGATTTTCACTTCCATATCAATCATATGGAAAAGGAATATCTGTATACGGATCAGCTTCGTCTGAACCAGATCTGCATCAACATCCTCTCGAACGCCATCAAATACACGGAACCGGGCGGGAGAGTGAGCGTCGATCTGAGCGCGGCTGAGAGCGCTATACCCGGATGCGTACAGCTGACCTATGTCGTAGAGGATACGGGTATCGGCATGAGCCCGGAATACATGGCGACCATGTATCAGCCGTTCTCGCGCCAGATAGACAGCCGCGTCAACAGTATTCAGGGAACCGGCCTCGGTCTGGCGATCACAAAGCAGATGGTCGAGCTCATCGGTGGAACGATCGATTGTCAGAGCGAGCAGGGCAAGGGTACGACCTTTACCGTCGTGCTGGATATCCCCGCGGCCGACAGACAGCGTGATAATATGCAGCTCGAGCCTATTGACGTTTTGGTTGTTGACGACGATGAGAGTACGCTCAGGACGGCGGTCGACACTCTCAAGTCTCTCGGCGTATCGGCGGAGAAGGCGCGAAGCGGACCGGAAGCGATCGGCATGATCGAGCACAGGCATCTTTCGGGGAAGGATTACGACGTGGTCATTGTTGACCGGAGAATGCCCGATACAGACGGCGTTGAGACGATCCGACGCATCAGCTCGGAGGCGGAATCGAATATTTCGTTCCTGCTGATCTCCGCGTATGACTGGTCGGATATCGAGGATCAGGCAAAAGAGGCTGGCGCGAACGGCTTCATCAGAAAACCGTTCTTCCGCTCAACGCTCTATGAAAAGATCAACGACCTTATCGGTAATGAGTCCGATTCCCGCGAGCCTGAGGATGATTATTCCGATCTTAAGGGGCTGCATATCCTCATAGCCGAGGATAACGACATCAACTGGGAGATCATTTCCGCAATGCTCTCAATGTTCGGCATCACTACCGACCGAGCTGAGAACGGACAAGTCTGCGTTGATATGATCAGCAGCGCGGAAGAGGGAAGCTACGAGCTGATCTTCATGGATGTTCAGATGCCTTTGATGAACGGCCTCGACGCTACCAGAGCTATCCGAAAGCTCGATAACCCGTGGGCGTCGTCGATACCGATCGTCGCGATGACGGCGGACGCGTTCTCCGAGAACGTAGCGGATTGTCTGAATGCGGGTATGGACGGGCATATCGCAAAGCCCGTTGATATAAAATTAGTCATCAAGGAAATCCGAAAGATCAAGGAAAGAAGGGAATAATCTTGAAAAAGACTATATGTATAATTTTAGCGGCGCTGATGATTTTTGGTCTGACAGCGTGCGGCTCAGAGAAGCAAAAAGCGACTACCGAGGAGGGCTTCAAGCCTGCTCTTGACAGTTCAGCCAAATGTCAGATCACGGTCGCAGGCGGTTACGATAACTTTGAGGCGCTGGAGACTGAATTTGAGCGCTTCAACGAATACTATCCCGATGTTGAGCTGAGATTCACGAAGGTCGACGATTATAATAATATGATCGGCACGGTCCTGGACGGAAACGACGCCCCCGATATCTACGTCAATTACTCTTGGATGTATGGTCGTGATCAGTATAAATCTTCTATCGACCATGCCGAGGATCTGTCCGATCCCGCGCTGAACCTTGATCTGGACTGCATCCGCAGCAATATCATCCTGAATACCGACGACGGTACGCTTCCGATGGTACCGGTTTTCGCAAACACCTACGGAATGCTCGTGAACAACGATCTTTTTGAAAAGGAAGGTCTGAGCGTTCCTGTGACCTATCAGGAGCTGGTAGAGGTGTGTAACGCGTTTCGTGACAAGGGTTATCAGAATCCGCTGATGGGCTTTACGAATGAAGAGAAGACCTCGCTTTTCACTCTGACGATCTATCCGTTCTTCTGCGGAACGGTGGCGAATGACGCAGAGGCTGTCAAAAAGCTCAACGCCCTTGATCCGTCAGCCGGCGAGTATATGCGCCCCTCCCTTGAAAAGATGGAGCAATTTATGAACGACGGATGTGTGGATCTTGACGCCTGCTCAAAGATCGAAGACAACTACGACGCCGTGATCCTTCGCTTTTTTGAAGGAGACATTCCGATGATGACCTGCTCCGGAGACGCCGTATCCGGAACAAAAAAGAGAGAGAGTCGTTCCGAGGCGTTTATCGCCAGCCCCTTTACATACTCCTTTGTTCCTGTTCCCATGTCGGACGAAGGCGCTTACTTCCTTGATATGCCTAATCTGCAGTTTTCTGTCAACAAAGACAGCCCGAGTCTGGATATGGCGAACGAATTTATGCGTTTTCTGATTACGTCTCAGGAACTGAACGAGATGGCTAAGAACAAGGGACTTATGTCGCCGACCAAAGACCTGTCCTTTAACAGCGTGTACGCCGCATTCGGAAATGTTCCGGAATCCCGGATCATGTCGCCGGAGGTATTCGGCTTGACGGATGACGCCGTCATACAGTTAAGACAGGCGGTTTATGGGGTAGGTACAGGCGCAATGACCGTAGATGAAGCGGTTGCGAGCTTCGGTACTTTTTCCCAAGACAGCTGAATAAGAATTGATGTTCGGAAATATCCGGAGGGTGCATCAGGATGCATTTTTCGCCTCAGAGGGTGCGTCGGGGTGCATTGTATCAATCATTCAGTCTAATGCCAAAGAAACAGCATGGATAAGCCATTTTTTGACTGTCCATGCGGTTCTTCTTTTGTCGTTTTATTGCTTTTTGGGGTGAAATTGGGGTGAATATCCGTAAAAATCGGTTTTTTTGCCCCTTTTTATCGTTTCAGCAGTCCGGCGCGGACATTTCCTGCTTTCGCCTTTGCCTGTGCTATCTGATGGGCGTATATACTTGTAGTCGTAGCGGCGCTAGCATGACCGAGCTCATTAGCCGTGGTAACTATATCAATACCGTTTGCAATCATCATAGAAGCTGCAGTATGCCGGAACGCATGAGGATGGATATGCGGCAGACCGTTTCTGTCGCTGAATTTGTTGAGCCAATCTGTCAGGCTGTCCGGATTCATCGGTGCGCCATTATCCCTGGTAAACACATAGCCGCTGTTGATCCATGCATCGCCGTATGCTTCTCGATTATCGTCTTGCTTCTCTTTCCACTCCTTCAAAAGCAATGCTGTCTCCGGAGCGATTCCCATAGTTCTGCTCTTTCCTGTCTTTGTAGTACTTTCATATACGGTTTTACGCAGATCAGCTTGATATGCGGATTTGCTTTCTTCGCTCTGCGGACAGCGGCAGTAAACAGGCTGTCAAACTCACCCATCGCACTGGTATAGAACAGTTCACAGTCTTGCTGTATCGCTGTCTCTATTGCGTTATCCAATTCACCGTTGATATTCTCAAATACATTCCTGTGACCGAACCCGCAGCACGATTTCATCTTGATAGCCTCTTAGATACATATTAGATATACTTTGTGTCTATTTCAAACATCATATCATAAGACTATTCAACAATAAATCACTTAAGGAGAATAACTATGAAAGCATTATTGAAAACCTTTCTTTCTGTCTCTCTGGCGGTCGCTTTGCTGATCGGCTGCGTGATCACTGCCGACGCAGCGCGCTATAAAAGAGGCGACGCGAATCTCAACGGAGAATTGGAGATCACCGATGTGACAACGATACAGCGATATGACGCAGAGATGATCGCTCTTTCCGATACTGCGCTTAAGGCTGCGGACGTTGACGGCGACGAAGCGGTCGGCGTTATCGACGCGACATGGCTCCAGCGATACCTGACGGATATGAAAGTTCCCGAGGGCGTCGGCGAGACGGTCGAGGACTTTGCGTATACCTATTCGCTGAGCGCAAAGCTGCTGGAAGGCACGCCCGGCGTTTATGAGGTCAAGGCGGTCAAGGGCGACCGTATGGACGGCGATAACGCAAAGGCCATCGGTATCCCGGCGATAGCGAAGCAGAATCTGCAGGACGGCCCCACCACCGACGCTCCGGCGATCATCATGGGCGCCGCGAACGGCTTTGAAACAAAGACCGGCCCCGTCGAATGGACTATGAACGACGGCCTCACGGAAGACGATATCGCCGCTCCGTACAGTTACTTCAGACACAGGGTCATCGATGAAACGGTGACCGACGCCGACGGCAACGTCAGCACACATAAAAAAGCCTCCGGCTTTGACGGCACATACTATATCATCCGCGTAGACGTCAGCGACCTTATCGACGGCAGAACAGGCTATCTGCACGTCAGGCAGGAAAGCAACAAGGCGATCATCGCGATGGCAGGTATGCAGGGCGGTATCTGCACCGGTATCGACGGGCTGAACGCCGACGGAACACAGTCCGCCGAAAGACCGCATATCGACGAAGCTACCAATCACTGGTTCGTCGGCGATACGGATACCGGCATAGAAGCCGACGTCAATAATACATCGCTGTCGTACGTCGACGTCGACGGCAAGTGGTGCGTTTACGGCGCAGGCTTCGGCGACGGTCTGGGCAATAACACCAGATCCTTCTCCATCGAAAACAACGGCGAGGCTATCAAAGACAAGACCGGCAATTATACCACCAAGCCGTATGTCGACATCATAGTCAACTCTTCCGGTAAGCTCTCGGCAGGCGCGGACGCCGGCAAAGAAAACGCGCCTTCTGCCGATATCAAGCTGAGTATGTATGTCGACGACACATGGGATTATGATCCCACTCTGGCGTATGATCCGGCTTCAACAGACGTCGATCACGCGACAAAGGTGATGAACAAGTTCTATAAAGCTGAGGCGTTCACAGAGGAAAACAACGCCGCGAGCTATATCATCAAAGGCTCCGACATGGAGATCGACGTCGTGACCGCCAATGAGATAGACGGCAAAGATGTACAGGAATATTGGTCGCTTGAAAAAGCAATGGCATATCCCGAGTATGATTCTCACACCATCAAGCTGATATGTGAAGTACCCGTACTGGAAGGCCTGTCCGTAGAAGGTACTGAGGATAATCTGCGCTCGGTCATCCTGGACGTCAACAGCTTTGACATCCAGGTCGCGAACCATTCCGAGACCAACGCAGCAGGTCTGACCGTGAAAAACTATGCTACGCTGACCATCACCGACGAATCCAAAACCTCCGGCGCGGAGCTTGCCATCGGCAACAACGCCAGCATGGAGATCGAATCGGGCGGCACGCTTATAATCGACGACAGCTGTCAGCTCGAGGTCGAATACGACGCTGCATCCACCACGCAGAAGGAGGGCGAACAGACTCCCGCCGATCCCACGCAGCTGACCAACGGCGTCATCACCGTTCACTCCGGCGGCAGGATCGTCAACAACGGCGTCATCAATATTGAGGGTCTGGAGGTCAAGCCCGCGCAGCCTGCCGCTCAGGAGCAGGGTCAGGAACAGCAGCCGCAGGAAACGGTCGAAAGAGATATGAAGGCGTCGAATATCCTTGTTGAAGAAGGCGGCGTCATCGATAATTACGGCTGCATTTCCTTAAAGGGCAACCTGTATGTGATGGGCACGATCAACAACTACGGACGCTACGAGGACGTCATCGTCGCGCAGGATCCCGACAAGGGCAACATAAGCTACCATAAGGGTATCCAGCTGACATGGAAGGACGACGTTACCGTACTGGACGAGGCGACCGGTACATACACCGTCAATCCCGACGTCATCCCGGGCACGCTGTTCATCGGCATGGACGCCGAGGGCAACAGGAACACGACCGCCAAGCTCAACAACTACGGCGATATCGTTCTTGTTCCCGGTATTCTGAACGTATATGCCGAATTCAGCAATCTTGAAGGCGGCGAGGTCGTATATGTCGGACATCTCTATGTCTGCTCTGTGACCGAGGCTGTCGTCCCGATCACTCCCGATCCCAACGATCCGACCAAGACCGAAGAGCGCAGACAGCTCAGCGAGCCATATCCCAGCGTTATCAACACGGATGAAGGCGCGGTCGTCAATGACAACGGCAACGTTTTTGAGGCGAGCGTTCAGGTGCTTAGCAACGGTGTAATGGGTGATCTGACCGTCATCGAATAAAGCTTACATCGGTATATGATAAGGGGCTGTCGCGTGACAGCCCCTTACAAATTCGCAGTCATTCCGAGGGGCAAACTCTGTTTGCTCCGTGGGAATCCCACAAACAGAGAATAAAACGTCGGTTGACCTCTTTGTGGGATTGCCACAGCCCGTAAACGGGCTTCGCAATGACATATGTTTAGCAAGTTCAAAGGGGCTGTCGCGTGACAGCCCCTTTTTGTGTTCATCTATTCTGTTTCATTCCGCTTACCCTATCAGTAGTTCATATCGATCATTGCCTGCCGATAATCGCTGTTGCCGCAGTACCAGTCGTTGTAACCGCCTCTGCCGGTCTTGATGCGGTGATCGCCGAGAGGATGCCTGCGATGATTTTCTTGAGGACGCCTGACTTTTTCATTGTTTTCACTCCTTTTGAATCTGTTGTATCGTTATTTGTGTTTGTGATTACTGTGTTTGTGATGACTCTGTTTTTCATGATGTTACCTCCTTCTGTTTTGAGGTTTTGTTTTACTGTAGCTTTAGTATATCAGAGAGACCTTTGCAACATCTTTGCAAATATCGGACATTTTCAATACTTTTTCAAAAAATCTTTTCTTTATCTGAAATAGATGTTATACTGAAGCATAATAGTTTCTCTGTCGGAGGAAAACGATGAAGATTTTGAAAGGCAGGATATGGATATCGATAATTGCCGTGATGATCCTCGTGTTGCTCGGATGGACTGTATGGCAAAACGTCAGGGCTTATCTGCCGATGAATATGACTCAGCGATTCACCGTCCCGGTAGAGGGAGAATACTCCATCGACGGCGGAGAATGGCAGACGATCGATATCGAAAAGCCTATCGACGAGCATTTTCATAAGGCGGTCTTCAAAGGAAATCTGATAAAAAACCTGAAGTTCAACAGGATCATGGATATCGTATCCAAGAACGTCTGGTACAATATCTATGACGCCGACGGCAATTTCATCGACGGATATGACCGAAGATCGGAAGAAGTCCCCGAAGAGATCTTAGTTCCCGGCGAGTAAATGACCGAAACGCCCGGATACTATGTCTCTATCAATTATCTGGAATTAGAATCGACATTCCAAACCGACGGCGAGATCACGCTGGAGGTGGAATATCCCTACAGCCTGCAGACCGAGAGCTTCTCGGAGTGCTTTTACATACTGACGAGCTATTCCGACGGTATCTACCTGAGCTTCTTCTTCGAGATGCTGCCGCCGATCATCATGTTCCTGCTGGTATGCTTCTTCGGCGTTTACTTCTTCCCTATCGCGAGCGGACTGCTCGGACGGATAGATTTTCGCTACATCGCTTTCGGCGCGCTATGCTTCTTTGCGGGATTATATATGGTCGTCAACAAGGTCGGCGATTACATGAACCTGTGGATCATGGACCCCACCGTTTGTATGCTGACCGATAAGATAAATCTGTGTCTTTTTGCGACAGCCGTATTGATTTATCTGAGGTCTCTTTTGCAGAAGCGATCGTCGAAGATCATCGCGACTTCGATAATAACCGCGTTCTTTGCGATGACTGTGATCGGCGTCGTCCTGCATATGACGAATGTTGCGGATATGATGGAAACTACACGCGTGAGAAGAGCTGCAGCGATCATCTGCGGGATCATCATGCTCGTGCTCCTGATTACGGAGGCGGGAAGCAAAAAGGGATTTGTCCTGTTCGATCATCTCATATCCTGGGTGCCTCTCGGAGTTTTTCTGATAATCGACATACTTGACATCTATCTGCATATGGCGGGCAGCGGATATCTGAGGTTCGGTCTCGCGATCACGATCCTTTACCAGATGGTGAGGTTCGCTATGGACTTCCGCCGTCAGTATAACGAGGCTATTCATTATCAGCAGGTTCAACGCGAGCTATACGAGGCAAAGGTCAGCGTGATGGCCAGCCAGATACGGCCGCACTTTATGTACAACGCGCTTAGCTCCATTGCGATCCTGTGCAAGCTCGACCCCGACACTGCTTACACCGCGACGGTAACTTTCTCCGACTATCTGCGCGGCAATATGGATTCACTCAGGCAAACAGCTCCCGTACCTTTTACGACAGAGCTGGAGCATTTGAAGAAATACTTATATATAGAAAAGCTGCGCTTTGACGATCAGCTGAACATCGAATACGACATACAGGCGACGGACTTTGAGATACCGTTGCTGTCGATCCAGCCGCTGGTCGAAAACGCCGTCAAGCACGGCGTAGGCATGAAAGATGACGGCGGCACGATGAAGATATCCACACGCGAGACCGACGACGCTTTTGAAGTGATAATCGAAGATGACGGCGTGGGCTTTGACACGACAGCCGAAAGAACAGACGACGGCAGAAGTCACATCGGTATGGAGAATACCAAGAAGCGTCTAAAGGATATGTGCGGCGCGGACGTCGTCATCACCAGCACGGTCGGCGAAGGCACGACCGCAAGAGTTATAATCCCCAAGAAGGAGGAAACCGAACAATGAGAATGTTATGCGTAGACGATGAGCCGTTGATGCTCAAAATGCTGGAGATGGCGATAAAAGAAGCGCGCCCCGACGCGGATATCGCCGCCTACAGAAAGCAGGCGGATCTGCTTGAGGACGCGCGCAAGAACGGCTGTGACATAGCGTTCCTCGACATCCATATGCGCGGCATGAACGGCGTGGAGCTAACAAAGGAGCTCAAAGCCGTCAATCCCAAGATGAACATCATCTTCGTCACGGGCTATTCGGAGTACGCCGGAGAAGCCATGAGCCTGCACGCTTCGGGCTACATCATGAAGCCCGTCACCAAGGAGAAGATCGAGCATGAGCTGTCCGACCTGCGATTCCCGATCATCCCCAAGAGCAACGCAAAGCTCAGGGTGCAGTGCTTCGGCAACTTCGATGTGTTCACGCCCGACGGCGCACACGTTCGCTTTGAACGCAGTAAGGCGAAGGAAGTGTTCGCGTACCTTGTTCACAAGCAGGGCAGTTCCTGTACCACTAGGGAGATCTTCGCCGCGATATTTGAGGATGAGCCGTATGAAAAGAAGCTGCAGAATCTCCTGCAGACCTATGTGTACGCCATGATAAAAAGCCTGAAAGCCGTAGGCGCGGAGGATGCGGTAGTCCGCAGCTACAACGCCCTCGCGGTCAATCCCGACGTACTCGACTGTGACTACTACCGCTTCAAGGAGCTTGACGCCGGCGCGGTAAACTCTTACCAAAACGAGTATATGAGCCAGTATTACTGGGCTGACTTTTTATACGACGATTACTCGGATTGATCGCAACACTGCAAACGATCGCTTGATAAAGAGATACAACAAAAACTCCCCCGACATCTGTTCCGTCGGGGGAGCTGCTTTTTTTAATGTAAATTTTTATGCGTCGAGGTCGCCGTTCATATTCTTGAGCGAATCTATCGTTATCTTACAGCCGGGCTTGATATGAGTCATGATGAACTTCATGATGTTCTCGGGCACGCCGACACAGCCGCCGGTGTAAGTGCGGTTGACGCGGAAGCAGTGGAAGAAGAACGCAAAGCCCTTTTCTTCTTCGCACTCGGAGTTCCAGCCCATGTTCAACACATACTGATAGGCGTAGTCATAATCCGAAATGTGCTCGCTGTTCTCGGTATCGAGATCGGGGACGTCCTTGATATTGACCAGCTGGTTGAAGTTATGCTTCGGATCGCCCGACCAATAGTAGTTCTCGTCGACCTTGGTGTACTCCATCTGACAGCCGGGATCGTCAGCCAGACCGAACGCCTTATCGATGGTGAAGGTGCCGACAGGGGTGTAGCAGTCGTTGATGTTAGCTTCGCCGAGACCGTCCAGACCGATGAAGCCGGGGGTCGCGATGATCTGCTCCCACTCGCCGTCGGAGTTCTTCTCATGCATGGTGACGTAAGCGGTAGTCTTGTCGACGCCGGCGACGACGATCAGCTGTTCGGCGTCTTTGGTCGCGTCGAGCTTGGTCACCCATTCGGGGGATTTGCGGACTTCCTGCTGTGTGAAATAAAGCTCTGTTGATGACGCAGCATCAGAGTTTGTCGCCGTATTCTCCGTCGCGTTGTTAGCGCAGCCGGCGAATACGCTCATCATCATGATCAGCGCAAGGAATAACGCAGTCAGTTTCATAGAATTTCTTTTCATCTTTTTCACTCCATTTTTCATATTATATTTGGGGATCGACCTGCTGGAGGACGATATCATTATAACACATCAAGTGTTCAAAA
>Ga0310690_10007492_pt1 | contig 14042 bp, 14 predicted proteins | sample AusTroGonzalo_MG_2_FD_207661 | JGI IMG/M metagenome (GOLD analysis project Ga0310690, IMG submission 207661) | Bovine rumen microbial communities from tropical cattle in Woodstock, Queensland, Australia - Gonzalo_04 (v2) (version 2) | ecosystem: Host-associated > Mammals > Digestive system >... | reverse complement strand
TCGACAGTGTGAACGAACCTGCTGACCTCGGAACGATTTCCAAAATTATCAGCCATCTGGATATCCATGATGATATCACGGTGGAAAATATCCAGAACCAGGTGGAGGAAGCCCTCATGCGCGAAGGCTTCTATCATGTGGCCAAGTCGTTTATCCTCTATCGACAGACACACAGTGAGGATCGCGACACCTTGGAGAAGATGATGTTCCTTTCGGAGTACACGGAGTCGGTGAACGCTGCCACTGGTTCGAAATACGACGCCAATGCCAATGTGGAACACAAGAATATCGCCACTTTGATTGGCGAGTTGCCCAAGTCGAACTTTATCCGTTTGAATCGCCGTCTGTTGACCGACCGTATTAAAAAAATGTACGGGAAGGAACTGGCCGACGAATATATCAACAAACTGACCCATCACTTCATTTACAAAAATGATGAGACATCGCTGGCCAACTACTGCGCCTCGATCACGATGTATCCCTGGCTGATCGGCGGTACTACCAGCATTGGCGGTAACTCCACAGCCCCCACCAACCTGAAGTCGTTTGCAGGCGGTTTTGTGAACATGGTGTTCATGGTCAGTTCGATGCTTAGCGGTGCCTGTGCCACGCCTGAGTTCCTGATGTATATGAACTATTTCATTGGCAAGGAGTACGGTTTGGACTACTGGAAGCGTCCGGACGATCAGGCTGACCTCAGCCTGAAGAAGCGCACCATCGACAAGGTGATCACCGACTACTTCGAGCAGATTGTCTATACCTTGAACCAGCCCACAGGTGCCCGCAACTACCAGGCTGTATTCTGGAACATCGCCTATTACGACCGCTACTATTTCGAGTCGATTTTCGGTGACTTCTACTTCCCCGATGGTTCGAAGCCCGACTGGGACGGTCTTTCCTGGCTGCAGAAGCGCTTTATGAAGTGGTTCAACAAAGAACGCACGAAGACCCTGCTGACCTTCCCTGTGGAAACAATGGCACTGCTCACCGACGAGAACGGCGACTGCAAGGATCCTGAGTGGGGTGAGTTCACGGCTGAGATGTATGCCGAGGGACACTCGTTCTTCACCTATATGAGCAACAATGCCGACTCGCTGAGTTCGTGCTGTCGTCTGCGCAACGAGATTACCGACAACGGCTTCTCCTATACCCTTGGTGCAGGAGGTGTGTCGACAGGCTCGAAGAGTGTGCTCACCATCAATCTGAACCGTTGTATCCAGTTTGCTGTGAACCACGAACTCAACTACCTCGACTACCTCGGCTCGGTGATCGACCTCTGCCACAAGGTACAGTTGGCCTACAACGAGAACCTGAAGGAGTTGCAGGCACACGGCATGCTGCCGCTGTTTGATGCCGGCTATATCAACATCGCACGCCAGTATCTTACCATTGGTATCAACGGACTGGTGGAGGCCGCAGAGTTCATGGGTCTGAAGATTACGCCTAACGACGACTATCTGCACTTTGTTCAGGGCATCCTCGGACTCATTGAGCAGTATAATAAGAAGTACCGCACGAAGGACGTGATGTTCAACTGCGAGATGATTCCTGCCGAGAACGTTGGCGTGAAGCATGCCAAATGGGACCGTGAGGACGGCTATGTTGTGCCTCGCGACTGCTACAACAGTTATTTCTATGTGGTAGAGGATGACTCGCTGACCATCATCGATAAGTTCAAACTGCATGGTGCCCCCTACATTGAGCACCTCACTGGCGGCTCTGCCCTTCACATGAACCTCGAAGAGCACCTTTCCAAGCAGCAGTACCTGCAATTGCTGAAGGTGGCAGCCCAGGAGGGATGCAACTACTTCACCTTCAACATACCCAATACCGTCTGCAACGACTGCGGTCATATCGACAAGCGCTATCTCAAGGAGTGTCCGCACTGCCATTCGAAGAATGTCGACTACATGACCCGCATCATTGGCTACCTGAAGCGAGTCAGCAATTTCTCACAGGCGCGTCAGGAAGAGGCTGCACGTCGTTACTATGCGATGGCAGACTAATCCATTATGCTGAAATACGTCAACACAGGTATTGTATTCCAGGAAATACCCGACGAAGTGACACTGGCAATTAACATCAGTAATTGCCCGTGTCACTGTCCGGGGTGTCATAGTCATTATCTTTGGGAAGATGTAGGATTGCCGCTGACGACAACAGCCATCGACGACTTTGTAGAAAAATACGGTTCCAACCTTACTTGTATCTCCTTCATGGGTGGTGACAACGACCCCAAGGGCGTTGACCAGTTGGCATCGTATATACACGAAGAATATCCGCAACTACATGTTGCCTGGTATAGCGGACGTACCATCATCTCCTCGGCCATCCAGAAGGAAAACTTCGACTACATTAAGATTGGACCATTCATCAAGCACTTGGGCCCTCTAAAGAACCCCACCACCAACCAGCGCCTCTACCGCAGGACAGACGAAGGTGGTCTCGAGGATATCACCTCGCGCTTCTGGAAAAAATAACCTTAGATATTAATACCGTAGTTCTGCTTCACCTCGCTCATGACAAAGGTGCTCTCAATGGCGCTGATATTCTCAATATCGCCCAGTTTGTTGAGCACAAATTCCTGATATTGTTTCATATCACGCGCGCGTACCTTTAATAAGTAGTCATAGGCGCCTGAAGTATTATAACACTCCGTTACCTCTGGAATTCGCATGATACGACGGGTGAACGCATCGGCCATATCATGGTTGATCTGCTGAAGTTTGACCTTACAGAATACCAATAATCCCTGATCCAGTTTCTCAGGATCGAGGATGGCTACATACTTCTTGATATAGCCTTTCTTTTCCAGTCGTTTTTGACGCTCAAACACGGGTGTTGGGGTCAGATGGACCGCATCGGCCAGTTCTTTGGTGGTCAATTTCGCGTTTTTTTGCAGCGTTTTCAGGATCTGCAGGTCGGTTTCATCTAAGATTTCTGCCATAATTTAGAGTTTTATTCTGTTTCGAGTCCATTGGAAGCGTCCAATTGGAATGTTATTCTTTGTCGGCTGCAAATTTAGTGATATTTTCTGAATTATGCAAGAAATTTGGTTGATAATTCTAAACTTCGTACCTTTGCACCCAGAAAAAGTAATTAATAACAAATAAAAAGAAAGGATAAGATTATGAGTACAAAGAATTATCGTTTTGAGACTTTACAACTTCATGTAGGCCAAGAACAGGCTGACCCCGCAACTGACGCTCGCGCAGTGCCCATCTATCAGACCACATCCTACGTGTTCCGTAACTCACAGCATGCTGCCGATCGTTTCGGCCTTCGCGATGCAGGTAATATCTATGGTCGTCTGACCAACTCCACTCAAGGCGTGTTTGAGGATCGTGTCGCTGCTCTCGAAGGAGGTGTCGCAGGTCTGGCTGTAGCCTCTGGTGCTGCTGCTATCACCTATGCCCTGCAGAACATCGTACAGGCAGGTGATCATATCGTTGCTGCCGACAACCTCTATGGTGGCTCTTACAACCTGATTACCCATACCTTAGCCACTCAAGGCATCAGCAATACCATTCTTAATGTGAATGATCTCGAAGCCCTTGAGGCTGCCATCAAGCCCAACACAAAAGTAGTATATGCCGAGACCTTCGGCAACCCCAATTCCGACGTGCTCGACCTCGAAGGTGTGGCTGCTGTGGCTCATAAGCATGGGATTCCGTTTATCGTCGACAACACCTTCGGCACACCGTATCTGATTCGTCCTTTGGAGCATGGCGCAGACATTGTGGTTCACTCTGCCACGAAGTTCCTTGGTGGTCATGGTACCTCTCTGGGTGGTGTCATCGTGGATGGTGGTAAGTTCGACTGGAAACAGAACGACAAGTTCCCCACACTTGCCAAGCCCGATCCTTCGTATCATGGTATCGTATTTGCAGACGCTGTGGGCGCTGCCGCATACGTGACCCGCATCCGTGCCGTCGTCCTGCGTGATACCGGTGCTGCCATCTCTCCGTTCAACGCATTCATCCTGTTACAAGGTGTCGAGACACTGAGCCTGCGCGTAGAGCGTCATGTGGAGAATGCCCTGAAGGTGGTTGATTTCCTGGCCAAGCACCCCAAGGTGGCCAAGGTGAACCATCCTGCTCTGGAGAGCCATCATGACCACAAACTCTATCAGAAGTACTTCCCCAATGGTGGAGGCAGCATCTTCACCTTCGAGATCAAGGGCGGACAGGAAGAGGCCTGGAAGTTTATCGATGCCCTGCAGATCTTCTCACTCCTGGCAAACGTAGCCGATGTGAAGAGTCTGGTGATTCATCCTTATACCACCACCCACTCACAGTTGAGCGAGCAGGAGTTGGCTGACCAGCATATCACGCCAGCCACCATCCGTCTGAGCATCGGTACGGAGCATATCGATGACATTATCGACGATTTGTCGCAGGCATTGGATCAGATTTAAAAAATAATTCGTACCTTTGTCCCCGCAAAAGCAAAACGATGATGGGAAAATATATCTTAGCAGATAATCAGGAGTTGACACGCTTTGCATTGGAGAGTCTCATCCGCCAGAAAGGCGACCACGACATCTTCAAGGCCAGCGACAAGGCAGGACTCGTTCAACTGTTGAAGGAGCACGAGAATGCTGTGGTGCTGCTCGACTATACGTTGTTCGACTTTGCCGATGAAGATCAACTCCTGATTGTCGCTGAGCGTTTCGCATTGTCGGAGTGGATCCTCATCAGCGACGAACTGACTCCCCAGTTCCTGCGCCGTGTGGTCTACTCGTCCCACCAGTTCAGCATCGTGTTCAAGGATGGTCCGATGAAAGACATTCGTGACGCCCTTGATGCTGTCAGTCGACACAACCGGCATATCAGTCAGCGGGCATTAGAGGTCATCATCAACCAACAGCAGGAAGAAGATGAACGCCCCAGCATCCTGACGGAGACAGAGACGGAGATTGTGCGGGCCATCGCCCAAGGCAAGACGACCAAGGAGATTGCCAACGAGCGTTTTTCGAGTGTTCACACCATTACCACGCATCGTAAGAACATCTTCCGCAAGTTGGGCATCAACACCGCTCATGAGGTTATTAAATATGCCCTCCGCGCCGGACTGGTAGATTCCTCGGAGTTCTATATTTAAAGATATAATGAAAGAAAAGATTGTTTTAGTGACAGGTGCCAACAAGGGCATCGGATTTGGAATAGCAAAACACCTCGGCCTTAGTGGCTGGAAAGTCATCATTGGCGCACGCAATGAGCAACGCGCAGAAAAAGCCATCGGAGAACTCAAGGCATTAAACATTGATATTCTCGGTTGGGTAAACATTGAACTGAAGGACCTCAATGGTATCGACAAGGCAGCCAAGGAGATTAACGAGCGATTCCCAGGATTGTCGCTCCTCGTGAACAATGCCGGTATTCCTGGCGACATGAGCGTAGATAGCGAGCATACGGAAATCAGTGTCATCAAGGAAACCCTCGATGTGAACTTTATCGGCACCTTTGCACTTACCAAGGCATTGATTCCTCTCATCGCCAAGAATAACGGTCGTATTGCCAACGTCACCGTTCCATCAGAGATCAGTCCCTACTGGCATCCGCTGGCCTATGTCGCCAGCAAGGCTGCGCAGAACGCCATGACGGGCGTGATGGCCATCGAGTTTCAGCAGAGCAATACGCCCGTGGAGACCTTCTCCGTTCACCCAGGTCCTACAACCACTGACCTCAATGGCAACATGGCCCTTCCTGGTTTCCACGACATTGAGACCGTTGGTCAGAAATTTGCAGAACTGATCAACGATGGACAAAACCATCAGGGTGAGTTCATCGAACTCTACCCCATTGTGAAAGAGGACTAAACTAGATAACGACGGCCGTGCCGCTGGTGGCAAAATACCTACTTTTAATTATTGTACATATCAGAAATTATCACTACCTTTGCACCCAGTAATCATTAGTTGGTAGTTTAGCGTTAATAAAGATATGAAAAATCAGAAGATGTATGAGGCCGACGACAAGATGATTTCGCTGATTCGCGACAATTACGACCTGTTGCAGATGCTGGGCAGTTTCGGCATCAATCTTGGCTTTGGTGATAAGACCGTCAAGGAGACGTGTGAAGACAATAATGTGGACACCTATACCTTCTTGGCTGTAGTCAACTATACCGCTAATGATTATGGCGAGTTTGAGACAGATGAACAACTGTCCGTTCCAACGCTGTTACATTATTTAGAGGCCAGTCATGCTTATTTTCTGGATTTCCAATTGCCTTATATCCGCCGTGAGTTGCAGGAGTCGCTTGACGAAAAGGAATCCTTAGCAAAACTTATCCTGCGTTTCTACGATGAATATGCCCACGAGATTCGTCGCCACATGAAATATGAACAGAAAACACTGTTCCCTTACGTACAGTCATTGATAGATGGGCAGACCACCAATGATTATAATGTAGACACCTTCTCGAAGCATCACAGTGCTGCAGACAAGAAACTGCGCGAACTGAAACTGCTGATTATCAAGTACCTGCCACATGACGGGCTGCACAACAACCAACTCACTGCCACCCTCCACGACATCTACGAAAATGAGGTATGGCTGCGTCAACACGCAATGGTTGAGGATTACATTTTTGTACCTGCCATCCGTCGTCTGGAGCAGTTGGTCAAGCAAAACGATGTGACACGTAATATCTCGGATATGGTGTTCAAAAACGGCATCAATAGCGATGAAGCCCTGAGTGACCGTGAAAAAGACGTCATCATCTCCTTAGTGCAAGGTATGTCGAATAAAGAGATTGCAGACCATCTCTGCATCTCTGTGAACACGGTCATCACTCACCGTCGCAACATTGCCCGCAAGTTACAGATCCATTCGCCTGCAGGCCTCACCATTTACGCCATCGTCAACAATCTCATTGACATCTCTTCCGTCAAACTATAAATACCACGATGACCTGCGCCAAGGTTCTTTAATAGAACTTAACGACGTCGTCGAGTTGAAGATGACGAGGCTGAACAGGCTCACCTTTTCGGTAACCAAGCGCAATGACTGCCATGATGGTCTCCCCTTCAGGGATTGTGAAGAGTTGGCGCAATTTGTCAGCCTCACGCATACCCATAATAAGCGTATCGAAACCCATAGCACGAGCCTTCAGCACGAGATAACAGTTAGAGAGACCATTGTCGTAAGCGCCCCAACCATCACCGACTTCGTTGGCCGGATTACCGCGGAAGAAACCTGATTTACCACGTTCGAAGGTCGAGACAATAAGGACTGGTGCTTCCTTGATACGATCCTTGTTGCCACCAACAAGATTTTGCACTGCCTCGACTTTTTCTGGACTGATGGCAACATAATACTTCGTTGGCTGTTGATTGGCCCACGATGGTGCCTCCTGTACGGCGGTGAGCAACTCGCGCACCTCAGTTTCCGAAATCTTCTTTGTCGCATCGTAACTGCGGATACTGCGACGTGTGGTTAATACTTCATCGAAAGAAGGCGATGCTTTCTCTTGTGAACAGCCAGGTAGTGCGAACAGCGCCACCATAGCACCTATCAAAATCACTCTTTTCATATAATAAAAACATTTAAATATGTTTGCAAATATAATGATTATTACCGAATTATCTGTATTTTTGTAGCCACTATTACGAAATTTTATAATTTAAAGCACATGAAATACGAATCACTCTGGCGCAGACTGACTGGCATCTATGATGCAGACGAGGCAAAGGCCATCGTCCGTTTGGTGTTAGACGTGCGTTTCGGACTTTCGTTGACGGATATTGTCTGTGGAAAGACCGAACTTCTGAGTGAGACAGACCAGATAGTCTTGGAGGGCCTGATGCAGCGGTTGGAAAAGGGCGAACCCGTGCAGTATGTGTTGGGAAAGGCTGAGTTCTGCGGACGGACCTTTCATGTGGAGCCAGGGGTACTGATACCGAGACCTGAGACCGCCGAATTAGTTCAATGGATATCACAGGAAGACAGTTCCTTTGGGGCATCTGTACTCGATATTGGGACTGGGAGCGGATGCATCGCCATCACGCTGGCATTGGAGATTCCTGAGGCAAAGGTAACAGCATGGGATATCTCCGAAAAAGCGCTCGCCATCGCACAGCAGAATGCCATCACCCTCGATGCCGACGTAGTCTTTGAACAACGGGATATCCTAAACCTCAAGGATCAGAACACATCTCACACCTCTGATTCCTGGGATATCATCGTGAGCAACCCACCTTACATCTGCGACCAAGAAAAGGCGGCTATGGAACGGCATGTTCTGGAACATGAACCGCATTTGGCACTTTTCGTGCCTGACGATGACCCGTTGCGTTTCTATCGTGCCATCGCCCATTATGCGAAGAAAACCTTGACCCCCAACGGAATGCTCTACTTCGAACTGAACCCCTTGTATGCCCATGAGACAGAGGTTATGGTGCAGGACCTAGGCTTTACTGAGACAGAAATCAAACAGGATATGTTTGGTAAACAACGATTCCTTAAAACTAAGAGAATATGAAAAAAGAAATGACCGAACAGGAGGCTTACCTGCAACTGGCCTCATTGTGTGCCAATGCGGAACATTGTCAGCACGAGATGCTCGAAAAGATGAAGAAGTGGGAACTGTCGGAGACCGTACAGGCCCGTGTGATGGCACGACTGGTGAAAGAGCGCTTTGTGGATGACGAGCGTTATGCCAGAGCCTTCGTAAAGGATAAGATCCGCTACAACAAATGGGGGCGCAGAAAGGTACAGCAAGCACTTTGGATGAAGCGCATCGACAATGAGATTCAGCAGACCGTGCTCAACGAGATCAGTGACGAGGATTACTTACGTGTGCTCAAGCCCCTACTGAAACAGAAGGGCAAGAGCATCAAGGCTGACAGCGACTACGAGCGCAACCAGAAGTTAGTGCGCTTTGCCGTTGGTCGAGGCTTTACCTTCGACATCATCCGCCAGTGTATGGACACCAGCGATATCAACGAAGACGAGTTCGAACAGGATGAAGATTAGTTTCTGGAGCCGATTACTCGACCTGATATCGCCACGACTGTGTGTCGTCTGTGGCAACAGGCTTGCGGTAACTGAAGAAACGCTGTGCAGCAAGTGTTACCTACACCTGCCACGTACCGATTTCGGCCACAACCTCTATGAGAATGTGATGGTCAAACTATTCTGGGGACAGATCGCCATTGAGAAAGCAACCGCCCTGTTCTATTACGAGCCGCATGCCGAAACTGCCAATATCCTCTACGAACTGAAATACAAGAACCACCCCGAAATCGGCGTGGTGATGGGACGGATGATGGCCAAGGAACTGAAGAATAGTGGACTGTTTGATGACATCGATGCCATCGTACCCGTGCCATTGGCCAAGAAACGAGAACGCCAACGAGGGTATAACCAGAGTATGGAATTGGCGAAGGGTGTGAGCGAAGTAACGGGTCTGCCCATCGACAACCATATCGTCAGACGCACGAAGTTTGTAGGGAGCCAGACACAACGAGGCCGTTGGGAGCGCAACGAGAACGTAGAAAATGTGTTCGAACTCATCGATGGCAATAACATCAGCGGAAAGCACCTGCTTTTAATCGATGATGTGGTGACCACAGGTGCCACTTTCGTTGCCTGTGCCAAAGAAATGCAGAAGGCGAGCCACGTGAAAATCAGTGTGCTCGCCCTCGGCTTTGCAAAAAGTTAGAAAGAACTATTTCTTCAGTTCCTCAGCAATAATCTGGGCCATGCGACGTGCGCCCTTGTCATCAGGATGGATGCCATCATCCAACATCTTGTCGCCATCGTTGGCATAGAGCGTGTGGAGGTCGATGACCTGCAAACCATACTTCGCAGCCACCTCTTTCTGAATAGGAATGATACCATTGACGATTACGGAATCGTTGATATTCCACGTAGATTTGAAAGCGGGGATGGGCGTGCAAAGATAAATCTTCGGCTTCACAGGCTCTACGGCCTGACCTTTCTTGGCCTTCTTTCCCTTCTTAGCGGGCTGAGCCAACGACGGACAGAGGGTAGCAATCATCTGTTCAAGATCCTGCTTGAACTCAGCATTATACTTCCAGTTCTCGGGCTTGGAGTCATTAGTGCCGAGTTTGATGATGACGATATCAGGCTTGAAGGCCAAGGCATCACGCCAAGCCTGCTCATTCATATAAGGATAGTCGCCCTTGTTGAGCATGGTGCGAGCGCTCACGCCGAAGTTCTTCACGCAATAATCGTTGCCCAAGATACGCTGCAACTGAGCAGGATAGCCGTTACGAGGCGCCAGATCAATGCCGTGACCATCGGTGATGCTGTTGCCAATACAGGCCACGCGGATAGCGTCGGTCTTGGGCGCTTTCAACTGATCGAGCCATTTACCAAGGTTGGCGAGCATCTCATCATGATACGCAAACCACGATCCGAAGCCGTAGCCGTGACCACCTGAAGGATAGAGGAACAACGCACAATCGTTGCCAGCATTACGCATGGCGGTATAATAGGTCAGACCATTGGTCAGCGGTGGCACCAGATTGTCATCGCCCGACATGATAATGCAGGCAGGCGGTGTAATGTGACGACGCACGGCATTATTGGTGGAGAAGTCGTGTACTAATTTGGGATCTTTCTGCCCCTCCTCGCCAAGGAAGTTACGGCATGACCACATGTGTGACACGCGCTCGTCCATCGAGATGACAGGATAGAAGAGTATGGTAAAATCGGGACGAACGTCATACTCAGAGTGGGTAGAGATAACCGAGGCCAAATGGCCACCAGCCGAGAAGCCCATGATACCCACGTCACGAGGGTTGATACCCCAAACAACTGCAGAGTCGCGCACGATACGGAAACCTTGCCAGACATCACTCATTGGAATCATACGGTCGCCTTCGGGCAGACGGTAGTTCACCACGAAATAGGCAATACCCTTCTTGTTCAGCCAGTCGGCAGCCATCGTTCCCTCATGGGTGTTCGACAACACAGAGTAGCCACCACCAGGGATGCCGACAATCGCCTTGCCTGAGGATTTTGTAGGAAGGAAACAAACCATCTGCGCCTTACCGTCTTCAGTCAGGTCGAGCGTAAACTTCCTTGCGGTCTGGTCGGTGAGCCCAGGCTCTGCCATCCGCATCATTTGCGGTCTCTGCGCCTGCACCATCAGTGCTGCACAGAACAACGTTGTTAGAAACAAAACTTTCTTCATAATCGCTAATAATAAGTTATGGTTTAATTTTCTGGGTGCAAAGATACAAAATTATTCACTATTCACTATTCACTATTCATTATTTTTTTGTACCTTTGCACGCAAAATAAACAATTTATTATGGATATCAAGCATCAATTAGCAAGAAAACTGATGGATATCAAAGCCATCAAATTGCAACCCAACGACCCGTTCACCTGGGCCTCAGGTTGGAAATCGCCCATCTATACCGACAACCGCAAAACGCTCTCGTATAGTGATGTACGCTCGTTTGTAAAACTCGAACTCTGCCATGCTATCCAGGAGAATTTCCCTGAGGCAGAGGCCGTAGCAGGTGTCGCCACAGGTGCCATCGCACAGGGAGCCCTCGTCGCTGACCAATTAGGACTGCCCTTCTCGTATGTCCGTCCAAAGCCGAAGGATCATGGCATGGGTAATCAGATAGAGGGTGAAATCAAAAAAGGTGCCAAGGTAGTGGTGGTTGAGGACCTGATCTCTACAGGCGGTTCATCGCTAAAAGCCGTTGCAGCCTTGCGCGAATACGGTGTCGAGGTGGTAGGTATGGTGGCATCGTTCACCTACGGCTTCCCTGTGGCAGAGAAGGCCTTCGAAGAGGCTGGGGTGAAACTCATCACACTGAGCAACTATGAAGCGGTAGTCGAAGAGGCAGCAAAGACTGGTTATATCAAGGAAGAAGACAAGGCTGTGCTTGCCGAATGGCGCAAGAGCCCGGAAACCTGGAATCCAAGCCCCCTAAATTAGGGGGATGGGGGTCTGAACAGGCGCAGACCTATAGTATCAACAAATAAAGAGGGGACTGATTCTCGCTTGTTCAGACCCCTAAATCCCCTAACTTAGGGGACATATATATGGGATTATTCGGAAGTGAAAGCAAATTCGAGAGTAGCGTGAAGCAGATACCCTACCCTCAACAGGCTGTGTACGACAATATCAGTGATCTGCGCAACCTCGAGAAAGTACAGGATCGTGTGCCCGAGGATAAAGTGAACGACTTCACGTATGACGAAGATACCGTCAGCCTCAACGTCGCCCCTGTAGGTGAACTGAAACTCCGTATCTGCGATCGCGAGGAGCCGAAATGCGTGAAGTTTGAGACGGTGCAGTCGCCTGTACCTTTCAATGTATGGATTCAGGTCTTACCTGTCGATGAGCAGAACTCGAAGATGAAGGTGACCCTGAAGGCCGAACTCAATCCCTTTATCAAGGCTATGGTAGAGAAACCGTTGCAAGACGGTGTCGAGAAAATCGCAGACGCATTATCAAAAGTCCATTACGTGTAACTATGAAACTCTGGGAAAAGAACTTTGAGATCAACAAGGAGATAGAGCGGTTCACCGTTGGTAGAGACCGTGAGATGGACCTCTATCTGGCGAAATACGACGTGCTGGGTTCGATGGCCCATATCACCATGCTCGAGAGCATCGGCCTATTGGAGAAGAATGAACTGACGGCGCTGTTGGCTGAACTGAGGAATATCTACCACATGGCAGAGCGCGGTGAATTCGCGATTGAGGACGACGTAGAGGATGTGCATTCTCAGGTGGAGATGCTGCTCACCCGCAAACTGGGCGACATGGGCAAGAAGATCCACTCGGGCCGTTCGCGCAATGACCAAGTGCTCGTTGACCTCAAACTCTTCACCCGTCATGAGTTGAAGGAGATTGCCGACGAGATAAAGATCCTTTTCGACGAACTGATTCAGAAGAGCAATCAGTACAAGGATGTATTGATGCCAGGCTACACCCATCTGCAAATTGCGATGCCATCAAGTTTCGGTCTGTGGTTCGGAGCCTATGCCGAGAGCCTTACTGATGACATGCTCTTCTTGCAGGCCGCCTATAAGATGACCAACCGCAACCCCCTGGGTTCGGCTGCTGGCTATGGCTCGTCGTTCCCCTTGAACCGCACGATGACAACAGAACTGCTGGGTTTCGACTCCATGGACTATAATGTCGTTTATGCTCAGATGGGACGCGGCAAGATGGAACGTAATGTGGGCTTCGCCATCGCCACCATCGCAGGCACCATCGCAAAGATGGCCTTCGACGCCTGTCTGTTCAACTCACAGAACTTCTCATTTGTAAAACTTCCCAAGGAGTGTACCACCGGCTCGTCGATCATGCCACACAAGAAGAATCCCGACGTGTTCGAATTGATCCGCGCCAAGTGCAATAAATTGCAGAGTCTGCCCCAACAGGTAACCCTGATTATGAACAATCTGCCTGTAGGCTATTTCCGCGACTTACAGATTATCAAGGAAGTCTTCCTGCCAGCCTTCGGCGAACTGAAGGACTGTCTGCAGATGGCGGCCTACATTATTAATAAGATAGAGGTGAATGAACATATCCTCGACAATCCGATGTACGATCCGATGTTCAGCGTCGAGGAAGTGAATCGTTTAGCAGCCAACGGCATGCCATTCCGCGATGCCTACAAGAAAGTGGGCCTTGACATCGAGGCCGGAACCTTCCGTGCCAGTCACGATATCCACCATACCCATGAAGGCTCCATCGGCAACCTCTGCAACGACCAGATACAGGCCCTGATGCAGCAGACGCTCGATGGTTTCCATTTCGAGCGCATGACGACAGCAGAGCAGAAACTCATCGGATGAGACGATTGTTATTCTTGTTGCTGAGCGTATGGCTCGTGGCTTGTGAGGCAGAAGCACCTGTGAGCAGGAAATATGTCTGCCGTTTTGTCTTCAGTTATAAAGACCACGCCACCAGTCTGCTTTTCGCTGCTGCCACAAATCCAGGCACATATGTTTATGTGACCACCAAGGGTGACGGAAAAACTAGCGTCCGTCATGTCTACGTGAACAGCAACGATGGCAAGACACCCCAGGAAGA
>Ga0310690_10007490_pt1 | contig 14048 bp, 10 predicted proteins | sample AusTroGonzalo_MG_2_FD_207661 | JGI IMG/M metagenome (GOLD analysis project Ga0310690, IMG submission 207661) | Bovine rumen microbial communities from tropical cattle in Woodstock, Queensland, Australia - Gonzalo_04 (v2) (version 2) | ecosystem: Host-associated > Mammals > Digestive system >... | reverse complement strand
TTCCGGGGCATATAAATACGCGACTTTTGAAAATGCGGCTCCGTTGGTGTTTAATGCAGCCGAACATTTATTTATGTCGGTTGTGGCGGTGAATTTACCAAATGGATCAACGGCATCTGCAACCAATGTAAGTGGATTTATACCAGGGGACAGATATACCTTATCCCAATGGCATGATGAAGATAACGGTAATTATTACAAATCACGTATTTGCGGAATTGCGGGAACCGGCGCCGGGTCAATTGACCCATGGTGTTTTGCGGCGGCGGGTTTAACATCTGAACAGGCAACTGCGGCGGCGGCGGGTGCGGCGGGTGCGGTCAAAGCGGCATTTAGTTATATGACTAATAAAAATATATTTACGTTGTTGGCACTGACCGCAGATGGCGCATATTTAGGAACAAATCCAACAAATGGTGAAGCGTGGGGAACGACAACAGAGACAGCGACAAATGCATTGGTTTCTTATTTGAATTCTATGTATGCTTTACCACCAGAGTACCAAACCAGAGTTAATAATAATAGTATGACTTATTTAGATGCGTTCAAGGAAGTATACGGATATGGATTGATAAATTTGGAAAGGGCAACGACACCTGGTAAATCTGTATATTATTATTCGGATGGTAAGATTGTATCTGGAAATGCTTATTGGCGGGCGGCCAGTATGTTGAAGCATTCGTCCAGTGTGTTTGGAATGCGGACGGCGACGTTGCCTTTGTCGTTTTATGATGTGTTAACGGATATTGATAATACGGTTTCTGTGCCACGTGTTTGGAATATGGAATTGTCTTTGGGTAATGATGTGTCGCATGGTTTGTATATGGGCGATACTTTGGCGGAATTGAAAACGCATGACCAAGATAACACAGTTTCGATTGGTAATTTGACGTTTGGTTTTGCACGGTCTGAACGTGCATATGATGACAATATGAGTGGTGTTGATGATATGTCATTGGCATATGATAATAATCGTTTTGGTTTCCGTGCAGATTATCAGCATTATTTGACTGATGGGGCGGGGCGGTTTTCTGGGTTGGCAAATCCTGTGTTGGCGTTGGCATCAAATGCGATGACGTCGAATTTGGTTTTGCATAATGGTCGGTTGTCTATTTCGGGACGTGGTTTTGTCGGCACTGTGACCAGTGAAGGTTTGTTGGAAAATGATCCGGCGGTGTCTGCGGTATTTGTGGCAGCAAAGTTGGGTGATGTGATTGGTGCAGATACCGGAATAAAATTTAGTGGTGAAAGATTATCAATTGCTTCGAATGTTGGAACGATGCGTGAATCAAATACTGTGTTGGGTGCAATGTGGGATGGATTGTTGAATTCAAATGGCGCAGATACAAATTATATCGATTCGGTTTTGTCGTATAAAGTATCAGATGATATCGGGTTGACATTGCGTGGAACGTATGCGTGGACACGTGCAAATGATATTGCAAATGGCGTTATCAATGGATTGTCTGAATTAAAATCGAATTCATTTGCGGCGGCGGTGCGTGTGGGTAATTTTGATTTGGCGGTGTCTATGCCGTTGGCATTAACCCGTGGAGAAATGTATTATTCTTATGCGAATTTTGGTGTGAATGAAAATAACGAATTGTTGATAAATAATGCAGGTGAATATGCAATTGATTTAACCCCAGATGTGCGTGAATATCGGTTTAATGCGTCGTATAAGCACAAGTTTGGCGATTGGACTGACGGTGCGCTGGGATTCATATATCGTGTGAATCCAAATAATACAGATGCGTTTGGTAATGAATCAATATTTATGATGAAATTATCACACCGGTTGGGAATATAAGTTTTTCTGTTGAAAAAAGCCCGCCAAATTGTCGGGGGTATTTTGTCCGTCTTCGCTGGTGTTTTAAGAATTCACAATAGGAATTTATCAAATATAAAAATTTTTCTTCGCTTGCTATTGCTACGCCGAGGCACTCAATTTTGTTAAGAAAAAATCACCCGAATGGGTGATTTTTACTAACCAAAATTGGTGGTGGCTCTGATCGGAATGTATAATCCCACGAACTTTGTTCGTGGGCCCCTTTCGCATCGTAAGGCACGAACTGCGTTAACACTTGTTCTTGCCAACTATCTGCTCCGAACCTTCGGTTCGCTTCCGTCATATCCATGCATAAATAAAAAACACCCATAAAGGGTGTTGTTTATTTCTGGTGGCTCTGATCGGAATGTATAATCCCACGAACTTTGTTCGTGGGCCCCTTTCGCATCGTAAGGCACGAACTGCGTTAACACTTGTTCTTGCCAACTATCTGCTCCGAACCTTCGGTTCGCTTCCGTCATATCCATGCATAAATAAAAAACACCCATAAAGGGTGTTGTTTATTTCTGGTGGCTCTGATCGGAATCGAACCGATACTCCTTTCAGAACTTGATTTTGAGTCAAGCGCGTCTACCAGTTCCGCCACAGAGCCATTACCGCAACCGCATTATTTTGCAGTTTTCGCGGAAACTTTTTTGACCAAACGGGCTGAACGATTTGCCTTGCGAACAGGTTTTTTTGCAGGTTTCGCAGGTTTGCCCGCTTTCTTTTCAATGGCACGTTTAATTGCGGCCATTTCGTCAGTCAAACGTGAAATTGGTTTCGCCATTACATATGCATCCAAACCGCCATGTTTTGTCAAAGTACGCAAACCCGCAGTGGAAATACGCAACGAAAAATCGCGACCCAATATATCACTATGAAACTTTAATTTTTGTAAATTTGGTAAAAATGTACGTTTAGTCTTGCGTTCCGAATGGGAGACGTTATGACCAACAGTTGTTTTTTTACCAGTAACATCACATACACGTGGCATATCACTAATCCTTTAATTTGCAGGGCATAATTTATAACAAAAAACATAAAAAGTCAAGTATTTGTTTTGTTTTTATTCTGTATGTGCCGGGGACAATAAATCTGACACCTTTTTTACGGGGGTAAATGTCGTATTTGGGGTCACCACAAAAATCGTATGCCAATGGGCCATTGCGCCGTTCCAAAGCCCTGGACGTTCCATGGCGCGCAGTGGACGGCCGTTTGATGATTTTTCAGATATAAAGCCTGTTTTTGTGTCGATAAATTTGGTTAAATCGAATTTGTTGCCGCACCAATCGCGAACGCCGCAAACCAAATCCACCGGGTTAAAGTGGGTGGATTGTGTCATAATGTCGCGGGCGTTGGGGGCAATTTGACTGGATTCTGTGATTTGTAATGTGTCACGGTCGGTTGTGTTGTCGTGAACCCAAAATGGGCCACCGCCGGGTTCGCCTGTGTTTTTTACAACGCCGCAAACACGAATAGGGCGGTTTAATATTTCTATAAATTTTTCGCGTGAAATATTGCCGTTGGGTAACGGTTCGTTTAAATCGTTTTGGATAAAGTTGCGTAATTCTGTTTCATTATAATTGTCTGAATCCAAATCGTGCATAAATTGGAATATGCGTTTTTGGATACTGATTAAAATACCAGCAAGTAATTTTTTGTATGCGATTGTATCATCGCGGTGGGCATCGTTTGTAATGTTGTCTATGTTTTTTATGAATATTATATCCGAATCGATTTTATTCAGATTTTCAATTAATGCGCCATGGCCCGCCGGGCGAAAGACCAAATTCCCATTATCATCGCGGAAAGGTGTGTTATCAAAATTTACGGCGATTGTATCCGAGCCTGGGTTTTGAATAGATGTTGTGATATTGAATTTTACATTAAATTTTTTTTCTGAATCGGGAATAATTTTTGTCATCAATTCGTTGAATTTTGTTTGGTGTTCTGGGGATAAAGTATAGTGAATATTTACAGTGCCATTGGATGCCGCATATTCGGCACCTTCGATTAAATGTTCATGGGCTGCGGTGCGTGCGCCATCGTTATATTTATGAAAAGCAATTAATGCCTTTGGCAATGCCCCCATGTTCAATTTGTTGGTATCCAACATTGCAGAAATAATATCGTGTGCGGTTGGTGTGTCGGGTAAATATTTTTTCAGTTCATCATAAAATGCGAATCGGTTTATGTTTGCAACGACTTTATTTGTTGTGTCATTTGTGTTTCCGGTATTCAGAAAATCAAATAAATCTTTGAACATGCGGGTGGCCGCACCAGACGCCGGAACAAATTTGGTGATTTTGTAATTTTGTTTTTCATCGTCGTATGTTTTTATAAATGTGGCAAATGAATCCGGGTCTGGTTGCAAAATACCATCATTTAATGTTGCAGGACGGACAATATTTGCGAAAGGAAAACCAGTTTGGAAATCGTTTAATTGTTGTTTGATATCGGCAATGGTTAATCCGTGTTCTGTTATTTGTTTAATATCATTTTCAGAAAACATTTTTCATCCTTTCTTTGTTTATAAAATAAACCCCATGGTTGTTGCATGGGATTACTTTTTTATTGCGATATATAATGCCATCAACCATCCAATCCCGGTCCACCCAAGTAGCCAACTGGCAATTCTTATTATGACACTATCGGTTTTGTTTTTCTTGGTTTGACTGCTGAACCATGATGGGGCCAACATAATAGCAATGATGACCGCCCCGGCCACAATATATTTTGCATATAAAAAAACAGTACCCAACAAATTCATCTTAAAATATTAGGGGCGTTTTATTCGCGCCCCCCACAATTTTATTATGATTATAAACCATATTTTGCGTTTGTGTCCAGTTCTTCTTGGATTCGCACCAATTGGTTGTATTTTGCCATGCGGTCCGTGCGGGACATAGACCCGGTTTTGATTTGTCCGGCATTTGTGGCAACGGCCAAATCCGCGATTGTGGTGTCTTCGGTTTCGCCACTGCGGTGGGAAATTACGACGCCGTAATTTGCGTTTTGTGCCATGCGGATTGTGCGCATAGTTTCGGTTAATGTGCCAATTTGATTCAATTTAATCAATATTGCATTGGCAACATTGTTTTCAATACCGCGTTGCAAACGAATCGGATTTGTTACGAATAAATCATCACCGACCAATTGAATTTTGTTGCCTAATTTTGCAGTCATGTTTTTCCAACCGTCCCAATCTTCTTCGGCCAGTGCATCTTCGATGGAAATGATTGGGTATTTTTTGCACAGGTTTCCAAAAAATTCAATCATGTCATCAGATGACATTTTTTTGCCTTCGAAATTATATACTCCGTCCGCATAAAATTCAGATGCGGCGACGTCCAAACCGATTGAAACTTGGTCACCAGGAATATAACCGGCGGATTTGATTGCGTCGATGATTACAGATAATGCCATATCGCAAGAATCAAAGTTTGGTGCAAATCCACCTTCGTCACCGACGTTTGTTGAATTGCCATTGGATTTCAGAATTTTTTTCAAGTTGTGAAAAATTTCGGATCCCATACGGATTGCTTCAACCTCGCTGTGGGCACCATTTGGGATAATCATAAATTCTTGGGCATCCAATCCATTGTCGGCATGTGCGCCACCATTGATGATGTTCATCATTGGGCGTGGTAAAACACATGGATTTGGATTGCCATAAATTTCAGCAATATATTTATATAGTGGAATATTTTTTTGTGACGCCACCGCATGTGCAACCGCCAAAGATACGGACAAAATTGCGTTTGCACCCAATTTATCTTTATTTTGTGTACCGTCAATTTCCAGCATTTTTTCGTCGATATCATTTTGGGCGGTTGCGTCCATTCCTAATAATGCCGGACGAATAATTTCGTTAACGTTACGGACCGCGGTCAACACGCCTTTGCCCATGTATGCATCGCCACCATCGCGAAGTTCCAGTGCCTCAAACGCGCCGGTTGATGCGCCGGATGGAACCGCCGCGCGGCCGCGTGCGCCCCCAGATAAAATAACATCACATTCGACGGTTGGATTTCCACGTGAATCCATAATTTGACGTGCATGAATATCAATAATTGTGAACATTGTTTGGTTTCTCCCCTGTATATTATTTTTTTTGCGTCGATATTTATCGCATAAACAGATGAAAGTTTCAAGCCTAATTTATAAAAAATGTAAATTTATTGTTTTTTTGTCTTTTTTTAGGTGTTTTTTTATGGTATAATGTGGTGGTAAAGTAGGAGTGTTTTGTATGTTGAAACGGCGGATTTTGGGCTTTTTTTGTGGTTTGTTGATTGTCGGTGTGGTGTCGACTGTGACGGGTGCGGCGCGCGCCGCGGATGCATGTGATGCAACCGAATTAAGCAAGATATTTGCTTTGACCGGTTATGTTGTAGATAATACTTGTGTTCCCACGTTATGCGAGAATGGATATGAATTGGCCGACAAGAGCTGTAATAAAGTAGGTGAGGCGTGTGCGCGTGAGGTTTTAGATGAGGCACATGCTATGGTTGGTTATCTGGATAATGGTGGTGTGTGTGTTCCTACGGCGTGTTTGAATGGATATGTTTTGGAAGAAAAACAGTGCGTCAAGAGGGGTAATGGATGTTCTGCTGCAGCTTTAGAAGCTATTAATGCCAGTGCGGGTTATTGGCTTGATAATGCTTGTACGGCAACGGTATGTTTAAATGGTTTTGTGTTGGATAATGGCGTGTGTACGGTGTATTCATCTAATCAGGGTGGTGGCAGTGGAACACCGGTTGTTGCAGATTGTGGCAAAAATTTATTTAATCCACAATTGTTAAAAGAAGGTGGTTTGACATATAATTCAACCAATTATACATTTTCAGGACGTTTGACGCGTGATTATCAAAATGCGACCAAAAAGAATACTGGTGATTTTACGGCCAATCATTATATGTCAAATTATTCATATGGGTTGTTGCCGAAAACTACGTATAAGTTAGTGTACACAATCAAATGTGATACTGACAGTAATAGTGTGAAAGCTCAAGATATGATAATTGGGTTGAAAACTAAATCGGGCAACACGGTAAATAATGTTGCACCGACGGTTGGAGCGTGCACGAATGATAAAGTGACGGTGACCGTAAGTGCGGGTAATTCAACAACAGATGTTGTTGGTGTGTATGTTGGTCGTGCAAGTGGTGTTACCGAAGATTATGACGGTGAGTTGAATATATCAAATGTAATGTTGGTGTTGAATACTGAAAGTACCAGCAGCATGATACAATATGGCCCATGTATCAAGGTGTCAACCAAGGCAAGTACATCACGGCGTGAGGCGGGTGTGGAATCCAGATTGGGCAATTTGCGTGATATGATAAATCATTTGATAACCCGGACACAAAGCAGTGCGGTTGATATAAATACGTTGGATTCTGGGAAACAGACACGTCCTGCGGACGAAGCGACAGACGATTGCCAGGCTGGGGATACGTGTTTGTTAATCAAAGATGTAAGTGGTGCAAACCATTGGTACAGAATTGAAACATGCAACGAGAACGACTTTTTGGCCGATGTTGGAAATATAATAAAATCTTATAATGGATCAACTTGGAATGGTGTGACGCATGGAACAAATATTGCTGGGACTGATTCTGGGATGTGTTCTTATTCCGGTGTGAATTGTGCTAATAATGAGTGGGTGCGTTCATATACCAGTGGTGCAGTTTTTGGTAAGGCTAAACGTGTTGCAATTGCACAACGTTCAACAGGAACGATTGTAAGTTTAAGCGGTAATTTGGAATCCAGTGGTAATGTTTGTGTGTGTCAAGTGACTGGGTATGCTGTTGGAAGTAACCCTGATGCAGGGTATCAAACAAAACAAACATTTGATGCGGGTAACAGATGGGTCGTTGCAGGTCAAATGTCGTTTTCGGATATGACAGATGCTGATTGTGTTTCAATGTGTGCAAATGCAGGTACAGATTCTGTATGGGATCAGGCAAATCAACAAAGCGCGGTAGCGAATTATTGTGATGCTTTGTCCAGTTCATGTAATGGAACAGTATCTGTGGCGACAATGTGTAATTATAATCGTTGGTTTGACAGTATATTAGTTGATGAACCTATGGATGGAAATGCAGGTTGGACACATGCGTATGGTGGTGCTAATGTGCCTCAGCAGTTGTGTGATGGTGCCACGGGTGTGGATGCAACATGGTGCAATACTGAAAGTGATGTGGCCGGACATAACAATTGGGCGATCAATACCTTTGTTGCCAAGTTGCCAACCGTGACAGCGACATCTGCAGAAATTGCGCAGGGTGACGCAAATTATCCGGTATTGTATGGTCGTGCATATTGTACAGATATGAATGTTGCTACACCAGCATTGAGTGTGTTAGATGAAAGCGAGATTGGTACCAAATATCCGGAAGGGATTAAGACTGATTCAAATGGTCAAAATACAGATGCTTTGGCGTGTGTGTGTCAATTACAAGGATACAAGAATAATGCGGCTTCAACTATGACAACCATAAATAATTCTAAATACATTTATACGGGTTGGAGTGAAGTGAAATGTTATCAATTGTGTCAAGCACAGTGTGCCGATCTGTTTATAACCACCAGTGCGACTAATGGTATAATTCGTGAATTGGCGGATTCGTGTGCGGCAAATTAAAATAAAGTTTGTTGTGTGGGAAAAGGTCATGGGAAACCGTGACCTTTGTTTTTTATCCTAATACTATTGAAAATTGTGTTTGGCGCATTATATAAACGGGTGATAAAAAAAAGAGGTAATACATGAACCCAGAAGAAATGAATGAGTCGCCACAACAAGCGATTGAAAAATATACAACTGACTTTACAAAGTTGGCGGCGGATGGAAAATTGGATCCGGTCATTGGTCGTGATGAAGAAATTCGTCGCACTATCCAAGTGTTGTCACGTCGGACAAAAAACAATCCGGTTTTGATTGGTAATCCCGGTGTGGGTAAAACCGCTATTGTCGAAGGTTTGGCGGAACGTATTGTATCACGCGATATACCCGAAAATTTGCAAAATAAAAAATTACTGTCTTTGGATATGGGGGCGTTGATGGCGGGCGCAATGTATCGTGGTCAATTCGAAGCCCGGTTAAAGGCAATTTTGAAAGCTGTCAAAGATTCAAATGGCCAAATTATTTTATTCATTGATGAATTGCATACTATGGTTGGTGCGGGCAAAGGCGAAGGTTCCATGGATGCGGGTAATTTGTTAAAGCCGATGTTGGCGCGTGGCGAATTGCATTGTTTGGGTGCAACGACTTTGGATGAATATCGTCAATATATCGAAAAAGATCCGGCGTTGGCGCGTCGTTTTCAACCGGTGTATGTCGAAGAACCCACGGTCGATGATACGATTTCTATTTTGCGCGGGTTAAAGGAAAAATACGAAGGACACCATGGTGTGCGTATTGCGGATTCGGCGTTGGTTGCGGCGGTGAAATTATCAAATCGTTATATTACCGACAGATTTTTGCCGGATAAAGCAATCGATTTAATTGACGAAGCGGCGGCACGTGTGCGTATCGAAATATCCAGTAAGCCTGATGAATTGGACGAGGTTGACAGACGCTTGCAACAACTGAAAATTGAACAACAGGCGTTAAAGAAGGAAAAAGATGAAGATTCCAAACGCCGCCTGGGTGAATTGGAAACTTTGATTGCGCGGACCGAAGAAGAATCTAAAAAATTGACCGCGGCATGGCATGAAGAACAACAAAAAATGCATGGGTTGTCGGATGCTATGGCGGCATTGGACGCGGCCAAGGCCGAAGTTGCAACGGCTGTGCGTACCGGTGATTATGAAAAAGCATCGGCGTTGCAATATGGAAAAATTCCGGAACTGTCCGAAAAAATTAAAAAGATGAACGCCGATGCGCGCGAATATAAAACTGTGTTGCCGGAACATATCGCGATGGTGGTCAGTAAATGGACCGGTGTGCCGGCCGACAGATTGTCAACCGAAGAACAATCTAAATTATTAAATATCGAAGATGAATTGCGTAAACGTGTTGTCGGCCAGGATGAGGCGTTAACCGTTATCGCACGTGCAATTCGTCGCAGTCGCGCAGGGTTGTCTGACCCGCGTCGCCCGATTGCCAGTTTTATGTTTTTGGGGCCAACCGGTGTGGGCAAGACCGAGGTTGCCAAGGCGTTGGCAGAATATCTGTTTAACGATGATACGGCGATGACACGAATTGATATGAGTGAATATATGGAACCACATTCGGTTGCGCGTTTAATCGGTGCACCCCCGGGATATGTTGGTTATGACCAAGGTGGGGTGTTGACGGAAAGCGTGCGTCGTCGCCCATACCAGGTGTTGCTGTTTGATGAAATTGAAAAGGCAAATCCAGATGTGTTTAATGTGTTTTTACAAATCTTGGACGATGGTCGTTTGACCGATGGCCAAGGCCACGTTGTAAATTTCACAAATACGATTATTATTATGACCAGTAATTTGCCGTCTATGGATGCGGTGCGGAAACATTTCCGTCCTGAATTCATAAATCGTATTGATGAAATTTTGTTCTTTAATGCGTTAGGTAAAGATGTTATGGGCGGAATTGTTAAAATTCAATTAAAGAATTTAAGCAAACGTATGGCGGAACGCAATATTACATTGGATGTGACACAGCCGGCTATTAAATGGTTGGCGGAAAACGGGTATGATCCGGTGTTTGGTGCGCGTCCGTTAAAACGACTGATTACATCGGCCGTCGAAGACAAAGTTGCAGATTTAATTTTGTCGGGTGCGATTACGGATGGTTCAACCGTATATGTCGATGTCCATGGCAAAGATTTAACGGTTAAATAAAAAACAGGGCAAAAGCCCTGTTTTTATTTTGTATGTTTTGTTGTGTTCGCATTTGTAATTGTACTGCGAGCCAGTTTTAATTTTCGTAAGAATTTTTGGATGCGGGTTTGTTTTTGTGCTGTGGCCCACTGTGTTGGATTTTTTTGTTTTATTAATTCTATCAAGTCGCCCACGGTATTTGTATTTTCAATTTCTTGATCGGTTATATCGATGTTGAAAGTTTTTTCACATTTCATTATTATGTTCAGATAATCCAAGGAATCTGAATCCATATCATACAGGAATCTTTTGTTGTCAGCGATATCATCGCGTTTTATGATGGCTGTGTCAGAAATAATTGTATAAATTTGATCTTTGATATCGGCCGGTGTTGTGATGTTCATTTTTGTCATAGTTTATCCTTTATTGTTCGTATGGCCCAGAATATCAGAGTTTTTGTGTTTGTCAATATGTGCAACGAAAGTTTAGATTTTTGGTTGACAAATGATTGTAATATGTGTAAAATGATTGGGCTTTCGAAAGAAAACACAGTTTTTGGGGTTGTAGCTCAGTTGGTAGAGCATCTGCTTTGCAAGCAGAGGGTCGTCAGTTCGAGTCTGATCAGCTCCACCACGAATTTTGGTTATCGCGCGCAATGCGCACGATTACAAAAATTCAGTGTCACGGCGGAATTGCGTTAGCGATGAAGACGGACAGAATAACAAAGTTGAAAATACAAAAATTCGCCAAAAGGGGGTGAATATATATGGTAAAGGTTTTGGTTCGTGATAATAACGTTGAACAGGCTTTGCGCGTCGCAAAACGCAAATCACAAAAAGAAGGTCTGTATCGTGAAATGAAAGAACGTCAACGTTACGAAAAACCAACTACGAAACGTAAGCGCTTGAAAGAAGAAGCCGTACGTAACGAAAAGAAACGTCAATCGAAACAACGTATGGTATTTGGATTTTAATATAAATTCTGCGTTATGTTTTGATAAAGTTTGGCCGCCTTGGGAAAGGAAAAATTTCCGGGCGGCATTTTTAACGAAAAGGGGATATTGTATGAAAAATTTAACAATTGAACAAAGTGTAATGGCGATATTTGGTATGTGTTCTGATGTGACGCGTTTAACCGCACGCGGAATACCGTATTGGTATTTTAACCCAAAGCGTTCGGAAGATGCCCGGGTTATAAAATATGTTTTCAAGAAAAATAATATCTCGGCGCATTTGCATAAAACACGTTATTACGATTGTTTCGGTACGAAACGTCAGATTGTTCGTGTGCATGCATCTGATTTGAATGATAATCAAGAGTTCAAGAACTTTTTTGAGTATGTGCACAACAGAAAAGAGAATTTGTCCAGTGATACTTTGGCGGACACTGCAAATACAAAAATGTTTGCGTTATGGTCGCGGGCGAAAAAGATGAAACTGATAGAAAGTGTCGCAGGAAAAGTCAAATAGAATTTGGATTAGGTTGTTTTTTGTGGTATAATAAAGGTCATAGGATTCCGGAGAGAGATTTTATGACCTTTTTTCGTTCGATTTTAATTGGTGCATTATGTGCGGTGTTTGTTGTGCCCGCATGGGGGGCGTCGCAAAAAAATTATACAACTGAAAATTATGCTGGATGGGCAGATTATTGCGGCAAAAACGGTAATGCAAAAGGTCGTTTGTACGTTATTATTCAGCCTAAAAAAGGTGGGTATTTCCCTAAGGGACAAGCGTGGGCAAGTTATGGCGGTGGAACAGATAAAAACGGGGTAAGGTTGGTAAGTGCTAGTGGCGCAGTTGATAATGTTGGACGCGCAGATTTGGGTTATATGTGTAATCAGTATCGAGACAATGAAGTTACATTAAAAGTCGGCTTTAATGATGATAAACTTAAGAAAAAGTATGGGACTGCCGAAATTAAAATGAGGAAAACAGATAAGTGTTGTGTGTATAAAGTCGTTTTTTCTGAGGATGCAGAAACATCAGCAACAACACCAGCCAAGAATACAACAACCCCTGTAAAAGGAACAACAAATACATCGACAACAGCTGCAACGACTGCTGTTGATGTTGCAGCGGCGGGGACTGTTTCGGCATCTGTGGGTAATAAGGATTGTGGCAAGGTTGGACAAAAAGAGTGTAATGGTTCTTATTATGTTTGTAGAAATAATGCGGATTGTGTTAAGGGTAAATTGCCGTCTTATGCAACTGCGGGGCATTGTGTATCGGCGGGGCGTAGTGGTTATAATGTATGTACCGCGACTGCCTGTAATGATGATTACGAGGTGAAATCTGGGCATTGTCAGAAAAAGAAAGCGGTGGCGGAAACACCGGCAGTAAAGAGTGCAACAGGTTGTATTGTTGGGCGGGTGGCCGATCCAAAAGATGTTGCTATTGAAGGGGTTGTTGTATCAATAAAAGATAAAAATGATATCAAAACAACAACGGATAAAGATGGAAAATTTAAGTTGTGTGGTGTTGATGCAGATGATCATTTTTTGACTGTCATAAAACAGGGATATGCATCATCTGATTCTTTAGTACATTATGACAATAATCTTGATCAATATATAGATAATAAAGATAAACTTTTGGATGTTCGTATGGATCCATGGTTTTTGGAAAAAAATGTAACGATATCAGCATTTTTCAGTGATATTCCTGACTGTAAAGTAGGAAATGGGGTAATTAACATTCATACACATAAAGATCCTGTAAATAATACAGATGGTTGTCAACAGCATCCTGCAGATGGAGGTTTTGGAGAATTGAAAACCGATGAGAATGGTAATTTTACTTTGGATTGTTATTACCCTGGTATTGAATTTTGGTATGTACGTGTAGCACCAATCGAGCCAGGTGATCTAAAGTCGCATATGTTTACTTGGGTTACGCAACATCCTAGTTTGTTTAATGAAAAACAAGTTCGTGGCAAAAATGGAACCGATTATTCGATTGGTAACACAACAAATAAAGATTTTGTGGCAGATTATCGTATGGATGCCGGGGGAAATTTTTCTGATGGATTGAGCGCAAAAGAATTAAAAAGAGTTTTGGATAAACGGGTTAAAGATGGGGTAATTACCCAAGCAGAGGCCGATGAATATTGGAAAAAAGCCTTAAAGAATTGTCCAGATGCACAACCAAGTGAAGAAACAAATACTGGGTCTGATGAAGATTCAATGTCGGATGCCGAAGATGCTTATCAAAATGCCAAAGACAAAGAAAATTCAACGGCGAATAAAATGTTGGGTGGGCTTACCATGGCGGCGACTGGAATTGGTGGTATGCAGTTGGCCCAGGGGTTGGCGGAACAATCTGCGGATGCGGCGGCGGAATCTGATATGACGGCGTATCTGCAAACATTCCAATGCAAAATTGGTGATAAACGGTTTCGTGGCGGTGAAATGGGT